>ERZ773150.2969-NODE-2969-length-11969-cov-6.606513_pt1 | contig 11969 bp, 6 predicted proteins | sample MGYA00580845_ERZ773150 | MGnify/ENA primary metagenome ERZ773150 (study PRJEB29015, sample SAMEA2737848) | human gut metagenome | biome: human gut; feature: human-associated habitat; material: faeces | place: China | collected 2012 ...
AAGGATGTTTCCTTTGCTGTTGATGGCTCCATACTTTGCAACGAAGCGGTCATATACCTGATTGAGTGTGTCCTGTACTTTCTGGAGATCAACCGGGTCATACTCATGGGACTGGATGTTGATAACCTCCAGCAACGCAGTACGGATTTCGCACAATCCCTTGATTCTTTCGGCCTTCATGCCGGTGTAAGGCTGCGGGATCAGCTTATCTTTTTCACAGAAGAAGATCTCGCCATCCCGCACAACATAGGTGAAGTTTTTGGTTCCGGCCGGAGCGTCCTCATACTCTGTATTGCTTTCTTCCGGTTCGTCCGCCTCGATTTCTTCATCCGGCTCTGCGGTAAAACGGGCATACAGGGAGTCAACCGCTTGGGTAAGATGCTGGTTCAGGTCAAAATCTTCCGGGGCAACACAGGCCGTCCCATCTTCGTTGCCGTACATATTCCGGCTGCTCACCATCTCGCCCATGAGCATTTCGGGATTATCTTTGAAATAGCGGTTATAGGCGATCCATTTACTGCGGTCCAGGTCAGTTTCAATCCAGGACGGAAGATTCATGCGATCAAGTTCTATGGTCTGCGCTCTCTTTTTCAAGAAAACAACATCCGCTGTTACATCGGTTCCCGCCAAAGCCTTGAACGCTGTGTTGGGTAGGCGAATGGCTCCGATGAACTCTGCCCACCGTGCGATATATTCCCGAAGGCTCTCGTCCTTGCGATCCATAATTCCTTTGCTGGTGATAAAGGCAATGATACCGCCCGGTTTTGCAAGGTCCAGGGACTTGATGAAGAAATAGTCATGGATGTACGGGTTCAGGTCATTGTAGCGCCGGTCATAGATTTTAACGGAGTTGAACGGGATATTGCCCAGAATCACATCAAAGCTGTTGTCCTCAAATTTGGTGGCTTCATATCCCATGATGGAAATATCCGCATCAGGATAAAGCTGCTTTGCGATTCTGCCGGTGATGGAATCCAACTCTACGCCAAACAGCTTGCTCCCTTGAAACTGCTCCGGCAGCACAGAATAGAAGTTGCCGGTTCCCATACCGGGGTCCAGGATTTTTCGGTCAGGGCCGCCCTCGAAGCCAAACCGTTCCAGGGCGCGGTAAATGTGCCGGATCAGGTCAGGCTCGGTGTAGTAGGCTGTGATGGTGGAGTTCATGGCCGCCTTGTATTCCACATCAGTCAGCAGGGACTTCAATTCCTGATATTCGTTCTCCCAACCAGAGGCCGTACTGGAGAAAGCGTTGGCAAGCCCACCCCATCCGACATAACGGGCAAGGATGATTTGTTCTTCCGGTGTCGCTGTCCGCTTTTCCAGCTCAATCTGCTTGAGCAGCTTGATTGCCATGACATTGTTTTTATATTTGGTCTTTGCTCCACTTGGATACAGGTCATAGTCCTCAGAAAAACGGAAGTTGTGTGTGGCGACCTGCGGCGCCGCAGGCGGCTCACGAAGGGGCGCCAGATCAGTGGGGGTGGCTTCATCCATAACAGCGGGCGCCTCTGCTGCTGTACCATCGCCCATTCGCACAAAGGCGCGAATGGGGCGCAGTTCTTCCAGCTCTTTTTCCAGCCGGTATTGCGTGTCCTCCAGATCGTCCATGTCGGCAGCTTCTTGGGGGGAGAGAATAGCCCCACCGTCCAGGCGCCGCACATAAGCGTCAAATTCCCGCGTAATATCTTCAAGGTCATTTTGTACCCGGAGATAGTCGGGATTGGGCTGTTCATCCACCACGGCTTGGTACAGGGCCGAGCCATCCTCGGTCAAATACCCCCATACAATTTCCTCATTGGGATATTGCCCTTGCAGATAGCGGAGCATCTGGGTTGCGATACCTTGACGGCGGTAGTCCTCCAGAACTTCAATCATGCTGATATGGGGCCGCCCCTCAAAAATACTGTACCGGATGGTTCCAACCGTCAGCTCACCTCGGACCGCCTGCATCAGCATATCAATCTGCCCATGATGGGCGTCCAGGGCTTCGTCCAAAATCTGCGTTTCCTCTGCTTCATCGTGTTCCCAGGGAGCCATACGGGTTTCATAATCGTCAATTATTTCTTTGGTTATCCCTTCCGGCTTTTCCGGGAGCAGATCATACAGCTCTCGCATTTTAGCTATCTGTGCATGGATGCTACCCGCCCACAAATGCTTTTTGTGCTGATGGCCTTCACTTAGAAAATACTCGCAGTCCGCTTTAAGGCGCCCTAAAAGGCCATATTCAAAACTGTAATCATACGGTTCTGTTTCTCCCTCAAGCGGCTCATCGGTTTCCGGCTCCGGCAGACTGACAACAGGGGTTTCCAGATAGCGACCTTCATCTACCAGGCGTTGCACGACACCGGCAGCCCGCGCCCAGGACAGTTTCGTTTCCTGTGTTTCGCCCTGCTTATCCTGCCATTCGATAGTGACACCTTCACTATTGAACATGGCGTATTTCACGCCCATTTCATCACCGGAGAACCCTTCATAGCCATATAGCTTTTTTAGGAAAGCAGTAAATTCCGATCCGGTGGGGTGGGTCTGGGCAAACTCGTAGATTTGTTCCTTTTTCCCTGCGGTAAGGGGACCTTTCTGCATGACACGCTCAACAAGCAGATCTTCCGTACTCTTTTCCAGGGACAGAAGCGAGAGCTGCTCCGGCTGTTCTTCTTCCACGACCGGAATAGCTTCGGCAGCCGGACGCAAATCCACATCGACTTCTTCATCATTGACCATCATAGAGGCCCGCACCGGCTCATAGCCCTGGCTGCGGATGTTGTTCAGCCAAGTGGCAAAGAATTTGTTGAATCCGTTGATTTTCTTTTCATGTGCGGGGTCGTCGGGATCAGCCTCGTTATAGACACCAATGCCACTGTTCTCATAGCTGAAAGCCCGAAGTGTTCCGGCCTCTTTGTCGATTTGGAAATCCATATAGGGGTCATACATCCGGTCGCCGTTCTGCATATAGTAATGCTCCATGCAGTAATGGGAACCGTATTTATGGTGAATGACCAGAGGGTAGTAGGCTTCTCCGGCCTCCAGCCGCAGATACTCATATTGACCGGACACAATCTCCGGGAACAACTCTTGAAAGCGGCGGAAATTCTTGTGCGCCGTCGTGTTTCCCTTGACGGGCGGCGGTGCAGGCTGCTCCGCTGTATCTGTGGGGAGAGCCGTTTCGGGGGCCTCCACAATAGCATGGGGATTCTCGTCAGGAACGGATGCAGGCTCGTCACCGGCTGCTGGTGTGTCGTTTTCCATTTGAACAATCGCCTGTGGCTTGACCGGTTCCACTACGGTTTCTCCGGCTTCATAGGCAACAGAATCCAGGACATAATCAAAATCCGCTTCTCCGATGGTCATTTGCCGGTGAGGATCGCCCATTTCATCAACTTCATCAGGGATGTTATAATCTCCGATGGGATCAGGCTGCTCCTCTACGACAGGATTGGGATAGTCGCCGTCCTCGATCATGGCGTCCAGTAAAAACGCCAGTCCGTTCCAGGGAATGTAGGTATAGCCTTCATCAAAGAAAAATGAAATGCCATCCTCACCATGTAGCCGGGTACGATAGAGAAGATCGTCTTGATATTCACGGTCGCCATAGGGAGTAAAGAGAGCCGCAATCTGCCGCCCTTTGTCTGACCAGTCTGGATTAAGCGGCGGTTCTGACAATACGCTGCGAACCGCGCTGTGCAGTTCTGAGGGGTATAGGTTGGTGCTGGTCAGGATGTACTCATAATTGCGCCGGACTTCTGCATCGGTAAAATGGCGTGTCGGTTGTTCCGCAGGAACAGAAAAAGAGCCGTCCTTTTCAGACGGCTCTCCCACAGGTGCGGCGCTTGGCGCCACTTCTGTATTTGGATGTTCTTCGGTCAGCGGGGAATCAGGACTACGCTCTGGAGTACGGTTTCCTCCGCCATCAGTTTCAGACTGTTCAGGTGGCGCGTCCGCTCCATGATGTCCTCGGTCTGCGGGATCGGCTCCTGCTGGAGCATTTGCTGGGTCAGGGCTTCGATCTTCTCGGTCGCCTCGTCCTGTACCCGGTGCATGATCTCCATCAGACTGCCATCCATTTTCAAAGTCGTAAATCGCTCCGGGTGATTCTCTCTGAGGTATTCCAGGGCCATCCGGCCGTACCTGCCCAGAGGCTGATCTGCTTCGCTGCTGTTGGAGATTTGCAGATCGGGCAGCATCATCCCGTCCTGCTCTCTGTATTTCAGATTGATATTCGGTTTGTTCATGTTGTGCCATCCTTTCACGATTGATGATCTTGATGTTCCGTTCCACTTCTAACAGGATGCCTTTGGAAAGGGCGGTTACTGCCGTACCAAGATGAGCAACCAACGGGAGTGTATTGAAATGGCTGACCGTCGCCATGCCATCACTCAACTGGATTTCTTCATCCGGCAGGTGACACTTTTTGCCGATGAAATAAGAAATGCTGTCGGTCAGAAGCTGGATGTATTGGGCTTCAAAACCACCGGCCGGGATCTCGGTGAACAAATGGCCTTTGGTTTCCTGCTTGAGTTCCCGCAAAAAGTGGTTGTAATTGTCTGCGACAGATTCGCTGGCCAGCGCATACAGTGCTTGGGAAAAGCCCTGCTTGGGGAAACCGTGTGCATACGACAGGCGCTCGGTCAGGGCCTCTTTCATTTCATCGGAAAGCTGCCAGTCCGTAGGATGAATCTCTTTGCCAGTAGTCTGGCTTACATCAAAGAGATAGTCAAGGGTGAGTTTGGCATTCCGATAGACACAAACAGCAACGCCCTTTGCACGGGGAATCAAATTTCTGCCTATGGCTGCCCATTGCTTTCGTGTTGCCAGAATCGAAACATCCTCGTCCTGTGCGTACACAAGAAGTATGTTGTCAAAGCTGTGCTTATGGAACTGCGATGCAAATGCCAGATAATCCCGCCAGTTGTGTTCATTTCGGACGATATAGGGAGCCATGACTTCATATATCGTCCGCAGGCGTTCATCATTTCTCAACGGTATCTGACCTCCTTCCTGTATTGGTGATTATGGCCGGTTATCCGGCCTCTTGCTCGGACTCCTGTCCTTTCTGAGCAAAGTAGAGGGCAAGCGCCTCGTCCACAATGCTGTCGAACTCTTTCTGGCTGATGCTGGCGGTAAAGTATTTCTTATAAATCGCCGGTTTGACCTTGAACGCCGTAGCCGTGGATTTCTTGGGTTTCCGGTTAAATTCGCCGGACAAAATCTGTTCGGTACGCTCCGGGGTCAGCTTTCCGGTATATTCCCGCAGCAGGACAACCTTTCCCTCATTGACCTTGTACTCGCTTCCCGAAAGTACATCGTCAACCATCTTCTGTTCCTGTTCGGTCAGATAAGAGAGCTGCACAGCTACCACAATCGGGAACTCGGCATCATCAATTCGCCTTTTCAGCGGAGTAATCAACTCATTGATGCGGAGATAGTTCGCAACGGCGCGGCCTTTTAAGTCGTATTCAGCACCTAAAATATCCCGGCTTTTCGTCCTGTGGCACTGAGTGCCACTTGTGGGATTTTCCCTGATTTCATCAGGGTTTTCCAGCCTTTTCAGTTCCTCGATAATATCGTTCCGGCGCCCCTGACAGATCATCTTGGAATAGCGCAGAGCCAGCACCGCCGCTTTTTCAGAGGGCAGCATTTCGGAGAAGGAGCGTTGCAGGACATTGGTTTCGATCACATAAATCCAAGCATCTTCATCGGAGAGATTTTCCTTGACGATACAGGGAAGTTCACGGTTCGCAATGGCTGCGGCGTTCTGCCGGTTATGACCGGCCAGCATTTCATACTCAAAGCCATCTTCATCCCGTTCGATCTTGCGGATGATGGCGGGATTCAGGACCCCGTGTTCCGAAATGCTTTCTACCAGATCATTGAGCCGGTCGCCTTCATACAGTCGGAACGGATGGCCTCGGAAAGCACGGATGGCCTGCGGGGGAAGGGTGATGATGGTGTTCTTGGTCGGCAAGGATACGGAAGGGGTAGGTTCAATAGGGCTTTCTTCTGCGGCATCCAAGCCCAGAAGATCGTCAATGGACTTGATGCGCGGATTGATTTTAGGCATTTGCCAGCACCTCCTTTGCAAGTTCCAGATAGGCAAGAGAGGCGGGGTTTGCCTGCTCCAGTTCCATGACGCTCATTCCGTAGCTGTTTGCATCCCCCACCTTGACCGTGTAGGGAATCTGACAGTTGAAGATGGGGAGCGATTGAAACGCCTTTGTGACCTGACCGTATGTACGGCGATACAGGTTCGTCCGCTTGTTGCATTTGGTGAACAGGATACCGCCGATCTCAATGCTGGGATTTAATTTCCGCTTGATTTTCTTGATGGTGTCCACCAACGCCTGCAAACCGGTCAGAGCGAACAGTTCCGGGTCAATCGGGATGATTACCTCGTCGGCAGCCGTTAAAGCGTTGATGGTCAACGAGCCGAGAGAGGGGTTGGTATCCACGATAATGTAATCGTAGGACAGCCGCAGAGGGTTTAGCAGAGTAGCCAAGTAGTCATTGCTGTCCGGTGTCATCAGCAGATTGGCCTCCGCAACGGTGAGAGAGCGGCTGGAAGGGATCAAGTCCACAGAGCCGATTTTCTGGATGAACTCGTTGGTATCCGGCAGAGATTCGTCCAGGAGCAGATTGGTGATAAGAGTCCCGGTATTATAGGGCGCCTGGGTCGGCAGGACACCGAAGCTGGTGGTGAGGTTATACTGGGGGTCAAAGTCAACTACCAAGACCTTCTTGCCCATCTCGGCCAGTGCGTAGGACAGATTTCGGACCGTGCTGGTCTTAGCTACCCCACCTTTCTGGTTGGCTACAACAATTATTTTCCCGCTTTCCATGATAGAAAACCTCCTATATTTTCGTGGAATTTTTGTGATTTCAAGCGTTTGTTCAAATATGCGTCACTGGCCATAAAGTCGATCAGATTGACCTTCGGGATGATAAATGCCGGACCATGTGAAAGAGCTTTTAGCTTTTTCGTTCTGATCCATTTTGCGACCGTAGATGCCGTGGCGCCTGTTAATTCCGCGGCCTCTCTCGTGGAAACTATGTCGGGAATGTCCCGGAAACTCTCTATGTAGTATTTTCGCAGTTCCTCCGTTGTCACAGATTCGGGAAGCAGGGGCTTGACTGCGTATGTCCCGCTATATGAGCCGGGGGGAAGTTTGTATTTTTCGGGGTGGATTTCCCTGCGCTCAAGGTAGCGAACAATGTCTTTCATCTTAATGGTGTAATTCCGGGTCTTTTTCCCACTCTGTACGCAGGGAACCAGACCGGATTGCAGCAGATAACGAGCTGTGCGTTTGCTGATATGACAGATGATGCGGAATTGCTCTTTTTGGACTGTTTCTGGGTACTGATTCAGCAAATAGCGATACTTGGATACCTGTGCCACATCACTCGCCTCCTTTTTCCTGCCACTGACGCTCAAATGTATCCATCAATTCCTTTTGGACAGGGGTCTTTCGGCGGATACGGCGGTAATATGGGCTTATCAGAAAGTCCAGCATAAAATCCTTTGGGACGGTGTACTGCTTTCCGGGCTGGAAAGCCTTCAGAATCCCTGTGCTGATCCACCGCACGATTGCCGAGGACGAAAAGCCTGTAATCTGCTGAATATCTTTTACGGAAAGCAGGTCTGAGTAGGGAGAGAGGTGTTCGTCATAGAATGTTCTCATAGCACAGATATAGGGACTGTCTGCTTCCTGTCTGCACTCACGCCGATAGAGATAGGCAAGAATGTCCGTCAGCTTGATTTTGTGGCTACGGATCAGGTGGTTTTGCTCAATGGTGTAGGGAATCTCACCTTGTTGCTCCAAATTGTAGGCGGTCTTGGGACAGATGTGGCAGATCTCGCATAGTTCCCGTTGGGTTACATAGGCGGGATACTTTGCGGCGATGTCGGGGTAATACTTGGTCAAATCCATGTGCAGCACTCACTTTCTTGTTCATCTGTCATTGGTAGGTGAGATACTTCACTGGTGTGTAAACTGTTGACTTTTGAAATGAGTTCAAATAAAGTTAGGATGACAAATCAAATTGAGATTTGCGTTTTCGTAAAAAGGGATGGGTGTTAAACTCCTCGATCTGGCGTGCAGTTCTATCCTTGTTCTATCCTCCGGTCATAATTGGGGGCAAAAACGGGAAGAACTCGGAAAACCCGGTGGGTTCAAATAAAAGCGAAAAACGGAAGCCAAAATCCGCAGTATACCGCAGCTTTTGGGCTTCCGTTGTGTACTTCCATCTTCGCTTAATTTCCACCAAAAGTCATAAGCGGGAAATGACTCGAAATCAGTTTGCGAGCAATCGCACATGGGTTCGAATCCCATCCTCTCCGCCAACGCGGCTTATGTCCGCGCAAAAATAAGCCGCAAAGCAGTAATGCTTTGCGGCTTTTAACATGACAAAATAATATCAATAGGATACATGAATTATAGAATATTATAAAACATTCCCCTTGTATATGGAGTTAGTATTATGGGATTCATTCAAAAAATGGTTGCAAGACACAAAGAACGAGTAAAAGTCAGAAACGAGGCTTGCGACAATTTTATTACACAAGTTGATACAGCCTTACAAGAAATAAACATATTATTTTCGGATTCTCAATCTTTTGTTGATCCAAGCAAAGAAACTGAATGGTGCAATCGCAATGTTTCTCTAATTGCAGATGTGAGTATAATAAATATTCAAAAATTGAAAAAGGCAACACACTATAAAATGTTATTGGAGAAACAAGCGGAATTATATCGCAACGCCAACTCTCTTAAACAACAAATAAGCGTTCACAATGATAGAGTTGCTGATGCAAAAATACAAAATGCATATGCATTGATTGGAAATGTCGAGGGACGAAAATTAGACAAACAACAAATGACTTGTATTGTCAAAGATGCTCACAACCATCTTGTAATTGCTGGGGCAGGAACGGGCAAAACAACTACTGTAGTTGGGAAAATTAAATTTCTATTAAAATCGGGGAAATATAAACCGGAAGATATTTTGGTATTGTCTTTTACAAATGCTTCCGCAAGTGAGATGAGCCAACGAATCAACCAAGAAACCGGTTGCAACATAGATGCATCTACATTTCACAAACTTGGGTTAAACATTATTACTAAGGTAAATGGTATCGTTCCTAAAATAACACAATTAAATCTACGCAAGTTTGTTAAAGAACAGTTGCTGCTGAATATGCAATCAGATGCATATTTAAATTTATTGAGCTCATATTTATTGTATAATCGTGTTGTTTCAAAGTCCGAGTTTGAATTTAAAACACAATCAGAATATGAAGAGTATTTACGATTGAATCCACCTACTACAATAAACAACGAAACCGTAAAAAGCTATGGTGAAATGGACATAGCAAACTTTTTAACGCAAAACGGAATACAATATATTTATGAACATCCTTATAAAGTCGATACCCGCACAAGTGAATACGGACAATATAATCCGGATTTTTATTTACCTGAATATGATATTTACATTGAATATTTTGGTATAAATAAGAACGGCGAAGTTCCTTCCTATTTCAAAAGTGTTAATGGAATGACAGCCACCCAATCATATCAGGCATCTATGAAATGGAAACGGGAAACACATAGTACTAATGACACTATCTTAATTGAGTGTTATGCTTATGAAAAATTCGATGGTGTTTTGCTTGATAATTTAAAGGAAAAGCTTTCTGCAAAAGATGTAAAACTAACTCCTAAAACTACAAAAGAATTATGGGAACAAGTATCTGCTGACGGTGATTCTATTCTTGACGGTGTTATAGAGTTGTTTGAAACTGTTATTAATCTTATAAAGAGTAATGGATATACGATCGCTACTGTACGGCAATTAAATATCGGAAATAGTAATGCTCAAAACAATAATACAATTTTGTCGCTACTTGAACCTATATTTAATTCATATTGTGCCTATTTGAATGAACACAAAGAAATTGATTTTAATGATATGATCAATATGGCAACACAGTATGTAGAGCAAAACAAATACATTAGTCCTTACAAATATGTTATTGTTGATGAATATCAGGATATTTCCAAATCTCGTTTTTCATTGTTAAGTAGTATGAGAGAATCTAATGATTATGACCTATTTTGTGTGGGCGATGATTGGCAAAGTATTTATCGTTTTGCCGGCAGTGACATCGGATATATTTTGAATTTTGAGCAATATTGGGGTTCTACTGAAATCAGTAAAATTGAAACTACTTATCGTTTTACTCAAAAACTCATAGAAATCAGCGGCAATTTTATAATGCAAAATCCCGTTCAAATCAAAAAATCTATCAAAGGGAAAAATGATACTGTCGGGTTTGCTTTAGGTGAAATCAGCGGATATACTGATAAATTCGCTATTGAGTTTATGGCTAAAAAGCTTGAAGATTTGCCAAGGGATAGCAGTGTATTCTTCATTGGCAGATACTCTTTTGACGCAAAATTATTGAGCGATAGCGGATTATTTGAATGCCGGTACAACAATGTCAGCGGATTCGTGGAAGTAAAATATCGTAAGCGAACCGATTTGAAAATGAATTTTATTACAGCACATAAATCCAAAGGATTACAGGCAGATTATATCTTTATTATCAATAATAAAAAGTCGAGAATGGGTTTTCCCAGTAAAATACAAGATGCTGCAATCCTAAACCTATTACTTGATAATTGCGATCAATACCCATATGCAGAGGAACGCCGCCTTTTCTATGTTGCATTGACAAGAGCGAAGAAAAAAGCATTTCTTGTTACTGTCAGCAATCAAGAATCTGAATTTGCTATGGAACTAAAAGAACGCTACGGCGAGGAACTCAAACGAGAACAATGGGAATGTCCGTTATGCGGTGGAAGATTGTTGAAAAGATCTGGACCGTACGGTGAGTTTTATGGATGTTCAAATTATAGAAATCTCGGTTGCAAATATATACGCAAAATTAAATTATAGTGCCTCAAACACAGAGGACAGAGTTGTGTGCGATGAAAATTATTAAATTGCTTTCTTAATCAATGCAATCACTGTTTTTAATTTTTCTTTTACATCTACGTTGTTCGTTTTCGTGCTCTCTGCGTTGTTTATATTTAAAGGCTCTAATAAGTTCTTTATATTTCTCTGTACGAGGGACAGCTAATTTTTTCGGTGAAACCATATAGGCGATAAACTCCGTTTTGGGTATGTATTGTACTGCACCGATTTTCACTCCGTGTAATGTTTCTTCCCGTATCCATTCGTGTATACGCTGCGGGCTGTGGCCGACAAGCTCCGCCGCGGTCTGCGTGGGCAGAGCCTCCGGCAGCTCTGCCCACTGTGAACTCAGCCACCGCCGAAAGGCTTCGCAGTTTTCCGGGGTGGCTTCAAACATCGGGAGCGGATGCCATTCGGTGCGGTTGGAGAACATGCCGCTCAGCTCCGAGAGGAAACCGGGTTCGGTATCCATGCGGGCTTTGAACCGCACCGCATCCTCTGTCCGCACCCGATATTTATGGGTCGTGTGTCCCGTGTTTTCGTGCGGGATATAGTTGTTATCCATCAGATATTTCATTTTCCGCGTGGAGATGTGCAGGTACTGGCGAAGCTCGCTCCCGCTCATAAATTCTTTTTCAGTCATATATAAAATCATCCTTTCCGTCAGCAAAAATGCGCCCCAGGTGGAGTGCATTATTCTTTTGCTTTATTAAAGATACTGCTGATCACATCGGCGCTTTCCTGTTTTTTGGACTTATCCAGATGGGCATAGATATTTGCCGTTGTGGACAGATCGGAGTGTCCGAGGAAGGTCGATACATTCAGCAGCGGGACATCCTGATTGATGAGGATGCTGGCGAAGGTGTGGCGCAGATCGTGAAACCAAATTTTGCGCAGACCGTATTGCCTGATAAGGTCGGCGAACCGCTGCGTGAACCGATTGGGGCGTATCAGCCCGCCGAGCTGATCGACGCAGATATAATCGTCGTATTTGCGGT
>ERZ773150.2994-NODE-2994-length-11877-cov-3.684571_pt1 | contig 11877 bp, 10 predicted proteins | sample MGYA00580845_ERZ773150 | MGnify/ENA primary metagenome ERZ773150 (study PRJEB29015, sample SAMEA2737848) | human gut metagenome | biome: human gut; feature: human-associated habitat; material: faeces | place: China | collected 2012 ...
TCTACACAGGCGAAATCCGAGGGCGTGTTTTGTATGGAGACTTATATGTCGTGGGAGGTTTCGACCCTTGTTTCGGGAAAGAAGATTTGCTTTCTTTCGGCAAGGCTTTGAAAGAATCGGATGTGGATTCTATAGTTGGGAAACTGTATGCAGACGTGTCGATGAAAGATACCTTGCAATGGGGATGGGGGTGGTGTTGGGATGATGACATGCCGGTGCTGACTCCTTTATTATATGGGAAGAAGAATATTTTCATAAGGGCATTCAGCGAGATGTTGCATGGCTTAGGTATTCATCATGTTTTTGGAGGACAAGCCCGTTGTCCCCAAAATGGCGTATTGTTAGCCGGACGGACACGTCAGTTGGCAGACGTTTTGCATCCGATGATGAAAGAGAGTGATAATTTATGTGCCGAAGCCTTGTTTTACCAGTTGGCAGCCCGTACAGGAAAACCATACGCTTCAAGAAAAGAAGCTATGTACTACATTGAGCGGTTGATAGGGCGGTTAGGCTATGATCCCGGAAAATATATAGTGGCCGATGGGAGCGGGGTTTCTTTATATAATTACTTGACACCGGAACTTGAAATTGCTTTCCTGAGATACGCTTATCGTGATGAGGCTATTTTTTCACCTCTTTATATTGCTTTGCCTATAGCCGGAGTTGACGGTACGTTGAAAAAACGTATGAGGAAGGGAAAAGCTTACGGAAACGTAAGGGCTAAGACCGGGACTTTGGAAGGAGTATCCACGTTGGCCGGTTATGTACGGTCGGCGAATAACCATTTGTTGGCCTTTTGTATTATGAATCAAGGTGTGGAACGTGTGGCGGCTGCACAAGACTTTCAAGACAAAGTTTGTGAATGGTTATGCCGGTAGTTTTTTTAAGTAGTACTTAAATCGTTCTAATTTAGATATTTTAATCTTCCATAAAAGAAGCTTTAAAATAATATATGTACCTTTGCGCCCGTTAAAGAGACGAGGAAATGAAGCTTAAACTCTGTATGTGGCTACTGTTTTCCATGTCTTTCTTAATGGCTTTTGCCACGATGGAAAAACATGGTTCATCGGCGTTTTGTGCTGAGGCAAGTTTTCTGTCGGTGGAAAGTTTCGGACAGGAAGCTACATATTGGACATCTGATACTCCTTATTTCTTTTTTACTTCTGATTACATAGCCCCGTTGTCTTTTGCCTTGGATGAAGGGCCTGAAACGTCGTGTCCGGGGTACATGGCGGCCTCGGAAAGATTATCCGGTTTTCTTTATGCTTCCGTAGACCGTTTTTTATCTCCTTGCAGGTCTTTATACTATTCTTATGATTCCGGACCTAGCAGGGATTATTATATCTTTACCTTGAGACGAATCAGGGTGTGACCCCTACGGGGCCTATATTATATAAATAGGTATCATTTCAGAGTGCCATATCTTATGGTCCTTTTCCCCTCGGAAAAGAAAATAAAAGATATGTCTTTCACTACAATAATCTTTGGTTGTTAAATTAAATATAACTTCAAGAATGACGGATTTCACATTGTTAACGGTCGTGGTGCTTACGGCAATCGCTTTAGTGACGGCTGCCTTGCTGATAGCGCGCCTTGCGGCCCCCCGTACGTTCAACCCCCAAAAAGGCGAGCCATACGAGTGCGGCGTGCCCACGAGGGGGGAAGCTTGGTTCCAGTTCCATGCCGGTTATTACCTGTATGCCATCCTGTTCCTGATATTCGACATCGAGACGGTGTTCCTCTTCCCGTGGGCGGCGGTGGTAGGCCGTATAGGCATGCAAGGGCTGTTGAGCATCGTGTTTTTCATTGTGGTATTGATTCTGGGCCTGGCTTACGCCTGGAGGAAAGGAGCGTTGGAATGGAAATGAAACACGGGTTGCCCAAGATAAAGGACATGGGGCCGGGCGATTTCAAGAACAACGATTACCTGCTGCGCATGGCCGAGAAACTGAACCGCGACGGGGCGGGCATCGTGTTGGGCACGTTGGACGACCTGATCAACTGGGGCCGCAGCAATTCGCTCTGGTCCCTTACTTTCGGCACGAGCTGTTGCGCCATAGAGTTCATGGCCTTAGGGGCGGCGCGTTATGACATGGCGCGTTTCGGTTTCGAGGTGACGCGCAACTCGCCTCGCCAGGCGGACATGATCATGGTGTTGGGCACGATTACTTACCGCATGGCTCCGGTACTGAAGCGGTTGTACGACCAGATGGCCGAGCCGAAATACGTGGTGGCCGTGGGGGGATGCACCATCAGCGGGGGGCCGTTCCGCAAGAGTTACCACGTGGTGAACGGTATCGACGAGATTATCCCGGTGGATGTGTACATCCCGGGATGCCCCCCGCGGCCGGAGGCTTTCTTTTATGGCATGATGCAGTTGCAACGTAAAATCAAGGCAGAGCGTTTCCTTGGGGGACGCAACCGCAAGGAGAAGCCGGAAGAGGCAGGGGAAAGAAAGGAGGCCGGAATATGATTGAAGAAAAGATAAGGCAGTGGTGCGCGGCCGCCACGGTGGAAGAGGCCGGCGAGAGAGTGGTAGTGGTCCCGAAGGGAGACGTGGCGGAGGTATGCCGCCGGCTGCACGACGACGCGGAGGAACCGATGGATTACATGCGCGACCTTGTGGCGGCGGACGGGGACGGCCGCCTGAGCGTGTTCTACCTGTTGGAGTCGACCCGGACGGGCGGCCGCGTGACGTTGCGCACGGACACGGACGGGCGCGAGGAGCCTTTCCTGCCCTCGGTGTGCCGGATATGGAAGACGGCGGAAATCAAGGAACGCGAAGCATACGATTTCTTCGGCATACGCTTCACGGGGCATCCTGACATGCGCCGCCTCTACTTGCGTGAGGATTGGGCCGGTTACCCGCTCCTTAAGGATTACGACATGGGCAGCAACCCGCTCAACATGGAGAATGAGGTGAATGCCGACGTGACGGAGGAATATGACTTGCGTGCGGACGGGACCATCGAACGGCGCGAGAACGTGGTGTTCAACCCTGATGACTTCATCGTGAACATCGGCCCGCAGCATCCTTCCACACATGGCGTATTGCGTATGCGTACGTCGTTGGACGGCGAGACGGTCAAGAAGATAGACCCTATATTGGGATATATCCACCGGGGCATCGAGAAGATGAACGAGAGCCTGACTTATCCGCAGACATTGGCGTTGACCGACCGTCTGGACTACCTGAGCGCCCACCAGAGCCGCCATGCCCTGTGTATATGCATCGAGCAAGCTGCGGGCATCGAGGTTTCCCAACGTGCACAATATATCCGCACGATAATGGACGAATTGCAACGAATCGATTCCCACCTCCTCTTTTATTCCTGTCTGGCCATGGACATGGGTGCGCTTACACCTTTCTTCTATGGTTTCCGCGAGCGTGAGATGATTCTCGACATATTCGAGGATACCACCGGGGGGCGGTTGATTCAGAACTACAATGTGATTGGCGGCGTGCAGGCCGACCTGCATCCCGATTTCGTGCGGAAGACGAAAGAGTTTATCGTGCACTTGCGGAACATTATCCATGAATACCACGACATCTTTACGAAGAGCGTCATTGCCCGCACCCGTCTGAAGGGGGTCGGCTTGCTTTCGCGTGAGGATGCCATCTCGTTGGGCTGTACCGGCGGTACGGGCCGTGCCTGCGGATGGGCCAACGACGTGCGCAAGCACCATCCCTACGCGATGTACGGCAAGGTGGACTTCAAGGAAATCACCTATACCCATGGTGATTCGTTTGACCGCTATATGGTGCGCATGGACGAAATCATGGAATCCTGCCGGATCATAGAACAGTTGATAGACAACGTGCCCGAAGGGGAGTTCCGGGTGAAGACGAAGCCCATCCTCAAATTGCCCGAAGGCGTGTTTACGGCTTCCGTCGAGGCCAGTCGTGGCGAGTTCGGCGTGTTCCTCATCAGCCGGGGGGACAAGATGCCTTACCGTTTGCATTACCGGAGCACGGGCCTGCCGTTGGTGCATGCCATGGACACCGTGTGCCGGGGCGGGAAGATAGCCGACCTGATTGCCATCGGCGGTACGATGGACTTCGTGATACCGGATATTGACAGATAACATACAGACACATTTAAATATATGGATCAAGCATTTTTGGATTATTACAGCCTGGAACCGTTCACGCAGTGGATACACCGTACGTTGTGCGGCGTGATGCCTGAGGACTGGGCTGTTTTTATCGAAGGGTTGGCGCTGGGCATAGTCATTTTGTTGGCATACGCCGTGTTGGCCGTGGTGCTCATTTACATGGAACGCAGGGTCTGCGGCGCTTTCCAGTGCCGTATAGGGCCGAACCGTGTGGGGGGCAAAGGCGGGTTGTTGCAAGTGCCGGCCGACGTGTTGAAGATACTGACCAAGGAGATCATACGCCTCAGGAAGTCCGACCATGTGCTTTATGAACTGGCGCCTTATTTAGTGATTCTGGCTTCCGTCATTTCGTTTTCCTGTCTGCCCTGGCACAAGGGAGCAGAGATTCTGGACATGCAAATAGGGATATTCTTCGTGTTGGCCGCTTCGAGCATCGGGGTGGTCGGCATCCTGTTGGCCGGATGGAGCAGCAACAGCAAGTACACGGTTATCGGTGCCGTCCGCAGTGGTGCCATGATTATCAGCTATGAGCTGTCTTTGGGCATCACGGTACTTACGATGGTCATCCTGAGCGGGACGATGAGCATCAGTGGCATTGTGGAAAGCCAAGCCGGAGGATGGAACATTTTCAGGGGACATGTCCTGACGTTGGTGACTTTTGTCATTTACCTCATTTCCGGCAATGCTGAAGCCAACCGCGGGCCGTTCGACCTGGCTGAAGCCGAGCAAGAATTGACAGCCGGTTACCATACGGAATATTCCGGCATGCATTTCGGCTTTTTCTACTTGGCCGAGTACCTGAACCTTTTCATTACGGCAGGTATTGCCACTACGCTTTTCTTAGGGGGGTGGATGCCTTTGCATGTGGCCGGGCTCGACGGGTTCAATGCCGTGATGGACTATGTTCCCGGTATCGTATGGTTCCTGGGCAAGACGTTTTTCGTCATATTCCTGTTGATGTGGATCCGGTGGACCTTCCCCCGTTTGCGTATCGACCAGGTGCTGACGTTGGAATGGAAATACCTCATGCCCTTGTCGCTCGTAGTCATGTTGGCCATGGTGGTGATGAAGGTTTTCGGATTGGTTTTTTAAAACGATAGTAATGAAATGAGTAAATTCACAAAATATATAAAGAGATATTGGCGTAGCACGGAGAGTCTGGCGGGAGGACTGAAAACGTCCATCAAGGTGTTCTTCCGGAAGAAAGTGACGGAGCAGTATCCGGAAAACCGGCATACGACGCTTTACATACCGGAACGTCATCGGGCACAGTTGGAAATGATTCATGACGACCGGAACCAGCATCATTGTGTGGCCTGCGGGTTGTGCCAGATGGCCTGTCCCAACGATACGATCCGTGTGGTATCCGAGGTGAGGGAAGATGCGGAAGGAAAGAAGAAGAAGTATTTGGTGAAGTATGAATATGATTTGGGTTCCTGCATGTTTTGCCAGCTTTGTGTCAATGCCTGTCCGCATGGCGCCATACGTTTTTCCAATGATTTTGAGAATTCGGTTTTCGAGCGTGACAAGTTGCTGCTCACGTTGAACCGGGAAGGTTCGGTGTTGGCACCGGCTCCCGAGAAAAACAAACCTATAAAAGCATAATGTAATATGGAAGGAATCACTCTTGGGCAAGTAGTTTTTGGGGTTGTCTCACTGATGATGGCGGTCTGTTCGGTGTTGGCTGTGACATCGGGGCGTATTTTGCGTGCGGCCACGGCTCTGTTGTTTGTGCTTTTCGGGACGGCCGGCCTTTATTTCATGTTGGGCTATACCTATTTGGGAGCGGTGCAGTTGTCGGTTTATGCCGGAGGTATCGTCGTGCTTTATGTCTTCTCCATCCTGTTGACCCGTTCGGACAAGAACATGAACGAACGTATCCCACGGGGACGTTGGTTTGCGGCCATGCTGACGGTATTGGCCGGTTTCGGGTTGACGGTATTCTTGCTGTCGTCTTACGGTTTTGCACGTTTCTCCGTTCCTCCGTTGGTGGAACTGGATCCGGTGAAAGTCGGCAACGCGCTTGTCGGAATGGGGAAATACCAGTTTGTCCTGCCTTTCGAGGTCGTCAGTGTGTTGTTGTTGGCCTGCATGATCGGTGCCATCATGATTGCGCGTAAACGTTGATTAAACAAACAGAGTTATGGAAATAGATGCTTTTTATTATCTGATACTGAGTACGGTGATGATGTTTGCCGGTATTTACGGCTTTTTCACGCGACGCAACCTGTTGGCCACGCTCATCTCCGTGGAATTGATGCTGAATGCCACGAACATCAACTTTGCCGTGTTCAACCGTTATTTTTATCCGGGTGCGCTCGAGGGCCATTTCTTCACGCTCTTCGGCATTGCCATCTCGGCGGCGGAAACGGCTGTGGCCATTGCCATTATGATAAATGTGTACCGTAATGTCCGGAATATCCAGACGGATGATGTCAGCGACCTGAAGGGTTGACGCCGGAAACTGATAAAAAGAAGAATGATATGGAATATACGATATTGATACTCCTCCTGCCCGTACTGAGTTTCTTAGTGTTGGCTCTGGCAGGTATGAAGATGTCCCATCGCGCAGCCGGTCTGGTCGGTTCGTTGTCATTGGGGGCTGTGGCCGTGTTGAGTTATGCCGTGGCATACGGTTATTTCACCTTGCCGCGTTTGGCCGACGGGACGTTTGGGACCCTGGTACCTTATAATTTTGTATGGTTGCCTTTCACGGCCGGCCTGCATATCGACATGGGCATCCTGCTCGACCCTATCTCGGTGATGATGTTGGTGGTCATTTCCACCGTCTCGCTCATGGTGCACATCTATTCTTTCGGGTATATGAAAGGGGAGAAGGGTTTTCAGCGTTATTACGCTTTCCTGAGCCTGTTCACCTTTTCGATGCTCGGCTTGGTGGTAGCCACGAACATTTTCCAGATGTATGTGTTTTGGGAACTGGTGGGCGTGTCCTCTTACCTGCTCATAGGGTTTTATTACACGAAGCCTGAAGCCATCTCCGCTTCCAAGAAAGCTTTTATCGTGACACGTTTTGCCGACCTCGGATTCCTCATCGGTATCCTGATTTACGGTTATTATATGGGTACGTTCACCTTTGCGCCTGCCGAGGAGAACCTTATGCAAGGCGCATTGATGCTGCCGTGGGCATTGGGGCTGATGTTCGTGGGCGGTGCCGGTAAGAGCGCCATGTTCCCGCTCCACATCTGGTTGCCCGATGCCATGGAAGGTCCTACGCCGGTGAGTGCGTTGATTCATGCGGCCACGATGGTCGTGGCCGGAGTGTACCAAGTGGCACGGATGTTCCCGCTTTATATCGCATACGCGCCGGAAACGTTGCACATTGTGGCCTACGTCGGGGCTTTCACGGCTTTCTATGCCGCTTCCGTGGCTTGCGTGCAAAGCGACATCAAGCGGGTGTTGGCCTTTTCCACCATTTCCCAAATCGGGTTCATGATGGTGGCTTTGGGAGTCTGCACTGGCATGCCGAGCCATGAAGGCGGTCTGGGCTACATGGCTTCCATGTTCCATCTTTTCACCCATGCCATGTTCAAGGCTTTGCTCTTCCTCGGCGCGGGTTGCATCATCCATGCCGTGCATAGCAACGAGATGTCCACGATGGGCGGCTTGCGCAAGTATATGCCGGTGACGCATGTCACGTTCCTCATCGCTTGCCTGGCCATTGCCGGTATCCCGCCGTTTTCCGGTTTCTTCTCCAAGGACGAGATCCTGACGGCTTGCTTTGCTTTCAGCCCGGTGATGGGTTATGTCATGACTTTCATTGCAGGGATGACGGCTTTCTACATGTTCCGTCTGTACTATTGCATTTTCTGGGGGCACGAGAACAAGGAACTGCATGCCGCGCACGTGCCGCACGAAAGTCCGCTTACGATGACTTTCCCGTTGATGGTATTGGCTGCCGTGACCTGTCTGGCCGGTTTCATTCCCTTCGGGCATTTTGTCACGGGCGACGGTTTGTCTTACGACATCCATTTGGACGGTGGCGTGGCAGCCACAAGTTGCGTGGTGGCTGTATTGGCCATCGCCTTGGCCACTTTCATGTATGCCCGCAGCGAACAGCCGGTGGCCGATGCCCTGGCCCGTCGTTTCCCGAAACTGCACCGTGCGGCCTACCGCCGTTTTTATATGGACGAAGCCTGGCTGTTCGTCACCAAACGGATTATTTTCCGCTGCGTGTCTGTACCGTTGGCATGGTTCGACCGCCATGTGATAGACGGTTTCATGAACTTCCTGGCTTGGGGCACCCGTGCTTCGGCCGAGGAAGTACAGCCCATGCAGAGCGGGCGGATACAGGCTTACGTGATTTGGTTCCTGAGCGGCATTATCCTTTTGACTTTGGTCTTGTTGGCCGTCTGACGATTCTTTAAAAAAGTAAAAACGATATGAATATATTAAGTCTTTTCGTATTGATTCCCCTGTTGATGATGCTCGGTCTGTGGATGGCCCGTAGTGTCAACCAAGTGCGGGGAGTGATGGTAGCCGGTTCTTCCGCGTTGTTGGTGCTGGCGGTCTGGCTTGCCGTGGATTATCTCCGGCTTCGTGCGTTGATTGCCAATCTGCCTTTCCCGCAGCCTGAGATGCTCTACACGGATAGTGTCGTGTGGTACGCTCCCTTGCATATCTGTTATTCCGTCGGGGTGGATGGCATTTCTGTGGTCATGTTGCTGCTGAGTGCCATCATCGTGTTCACGGGCACTTTCGCTTCATGGAAACTGAAACCCCTCACGAAAGAATATTTCCTGTGGTTCACCTTGCTCTCCACGGGCGTGTTCGGTTTCTTCATCTCCACCGACCTTTTCACCATGTTCATGTTTTATGAGGTGGCCCTCATACCGATGTACCTGCTCATCGGCGTATGGGGCAGCGGGCGCAAGGAATATGCCGCTATGAAACTGACGCTGATGCTGATGGGCGGGTCGGCTTTCTTGCTCATCGGTATCCTGGGCATCTATTACGGGGCCGGGGCGCAGACGATGAATGTGTTGGAGATTGCCGGACTGCATAACATCCCCGAAGGGATGCAACGGCTGTTCTTTCCTGCGGTGTTCCTGGGTTTCGGCGTGTTGGGTGCCTTGTTCCCGTTCCATACATGGAGCCCGGACGGCCACGCTTCCGCCCCCACGGCGGTGTCCATGTTGCATGCCGGGGTGTTGATGAAACTGGGCGGATACGGGTGTTTCCGCGTGGCCATGTACCTGATGCCTGAAGGGTTGGCCCAGTGGGGCGACTTCTTCCTGATACTGACTACGGTTTCTGTGGTTTACGGGGCTTTCAGTGCCGTGGTGCAGACCGATTTGAAATACATCAACGCCTATTCTTCCGTGAGCCATTGCGGCCTGGTGCTTTTCGCCTTGCTGATGGCGACCCGCACGAGCTGCACGGGCGCCATCCTGCAAATGCTGAGCCACGGGCTGATGACGGCCTTGTTCTTTGCCCTTATCGGCATGATATACGGCCGGACGCACACCCGTGACGTGCGCGAGTTGAACGGATTGATGAAGGTCATGCCTTTCCTGGCTGTGGGGTACGTCATTGCCGGTCTGGCCAATCTCGGCCTGCCCGGCCTGAGCGGCTTCGTGGCCGAGATGACGGTGTTCGTGGGTTCTTTCGAACATCCCGATGTGTTCCACCGCGCCTGCACCGTCATCGCCACGGTGAGCATCGTCGTCACGGCAGTGTATATCCTGCGTGTGGTGGGCAAGATTCTTTATGGCACGTGCCGCAACCCCGGGCATCTGAAGTTGACGGATGCCACGTGGGACGAGCGTTTTGCCGTCATTTGCCTGATTGTGTGTGTGGCAGGACTGGGACTTGCCCCGTGGTGGGTGAGCGACACCGTCAGTTTCAGTGTAGAGCCTATTGTTTCACATTTTAATCTTCCCTGATCCAAGTCATGAACAGTAATTTATCTGCTATATTGTCTTTGCATGCCGAGCTTTCGTTGGTGTTGATTCTGTTGGTAGCCCTCTTGGCCGACCTTTTTGCCGGGCCGCTGCGCCGGCGTTGGTTCCATCCGGCCGTTTGCGTGCTGATGGCCCTCCAGATAGGATTGAACCTTACGCCCGACACCCGCGCACTCTTCGGCGGCATGTATGTCAACACCCCGTTCACATCTATCGTCAAGTCCATCCTTTCGGCCGGCACGTTGCTTATCTTCCTCCAAAGCGGCGAATGGCTAGGGCGGAAAGACACGCATTATAAACAAGGCGAGTTCTACGTGCTGACGCTCGCCACCCTGTTGGGCATGTTCTTCATGGTGTCCGCCGGGCATTTCCTGATATTCTACATCGGATTGGAGATGGCCAGCATCCCCATGGCCTGCCTCGTGGCCCTCGACAAATACCGCCACCACAGCGCGGAAGCCGGTGCCAAGTTTATCCTGAGCACGATGTTCTCTTCCGCCTTGCTGCTCTACGGCCTGTCGTTCATCTACGGCACTTCCGGCACGCTCTATTTTGCCGACCTTCTGGCCATGCTTCAGGGCAGCGCGTTGCAGCAGTTTGCCCTGGTGCTCTTCCTGGCCGGGATGGGATTCAAGATGAGCCTCGTGCCCTTCCATCTGTGGACAGCCGATGTCTATCAGGGGGCACCCACAAGCGTGACGGCTTACCTGAGCGTCATTTCCAAGGGAGCCGCTGCCGTGGCCTTGGCCATCGTCCTGCGTTTTGTGTTCCCTTTGATGAAAGAAGACTGGACGCTCGCCGTGGCCCTGCTTTCCGTCGCCAGCATCACCGTGGCCAACCTGATGGCCGTTTTGCAGGGCGACATGAAGCGTTTCATGGCCTTCAGCAGCATCTCGCAGGCCGGTTATATCCTTCTGGGTGTGCTTGCAGGTACGGCTCAGGGCATGGCCTCGCTGGTGTTCTATGTGGCCGTGTATGTGGTGGCCAACGTGGCCGTCTTTGCCGTCATCAGCACCGTCGAGCAGCACGCGGGCGGCCAGACGGGCCGTGATGCTTACCGCGGGCTTTATCGAACGAACCCGCGCCTGACGTTGGTGCTGACGTTGGCCCTGTTCTCGTTGGGCGGCATACCCCCGTTTGCCGGTTTCTTCTCCAAGTTCTTCATCTTCGCGGCGGCCTTTGCCCAAGGGTGGTGGTTGGTCGTGTTCCTCGCGTTGGTGAACACCATCGTCTCCCTTTTCTACTACCTGTTGGTGGTCAAGGCCATGTACATCTCCGCGCCCCTCACGGAGGACGGGCTCCCGGCGGTGGCCCCCTTGCGCAGCCATCCGGGCGTGCGCCTCACGTTGGCGCTCTGCACGGCGGGCATTTGCCTGTTGGGCGTGGCGAGCTTCGTCTACGAGGGCCTGGCGCGTTGGGCGGGGATGATGTAGGAATCCTTTTTTGCTAACAAAAGGATTAACAATCTGATTTCGGATTTCTATGATTTAATTTGCTGAAAATCAGTATACTGAAATTATAAAATCACTTGGCGCAGAATGATTTTTCGTTCTGCGCCAAGTGATTTTTCAATCTGCGGCAAACGATTTTTCATTTGGCGCAGATTGATTTTATAAAGTGCTTTTCCTTGACAAATGCAAAAAAAACTTTTTTGCTGATATAATCCTAATTTAAGTTTAAATAGTCCAATGATAGGGAAAGGATTACTCGTTATATTTGCAGTGTATCAAGGTTCTTCATTGAATTAAGATTCACTTTCCCGGGAGAATGGGAGGGTACGTAACATTAAGAGCCTGTTTAAATTTTATTCAATAACATCCTAATGGATGCCAGTTTTACC
>ERZ773150.3012-NODE-3012-length-11823-cov-3.515296_pt1 | contig 11823 bp, 6 predicted proteins | sample MGYA00580845_ERZ773150 | MGnify/ENA primary metagenome ERZ773150 (study PRJEB29015, sample SAMEA2737848) | human gut metagenome | biome: human gut; feature: human-associated habitat; material: faeces | place: China | collected 2012 ...
GCTTTATACCAGACGGTATCTCCCACGAAGTAACAGGTGTTGTCGATATGGAGGTACACTTTTTCTTGCGGCAGGCCGGTGGCGAAGCGTTCCACGCGGGCGGCGAGGGTGCTAATTGTATTTGACGTTTGTGTATATCCTATATTATATAGGAATGAGATTGGCAAAATTAATAAATATCTAATATACATTTTGTGTATTAATTTAATTAAAAGCGAGAATATCCCATTGTGGGATTACTCGCTTGGTTATGAACATTTGTGAAATAGGCTTTAAAATAACCACGGTGGTATGACCGTAGTGAATGATTTCTTGTCTGTATAAATTTCATGATTAAATATACAATCAGCAGACATTGTAAATGTTACAGTATGATATCCATTATATTCCATGCCTGATACATTCACTTGTTCATTGAAGAGTGGTGGGTTAAATGGAGTCTTTGCGAATGAACTTTTATAAGTGTAAGTCGGCATAGCTCCAATAGTGTCACTCTCTATGGTGAGAGAAACATGATAAGAAGCATCAACTTGTTCTACATCAGAGGCACCTGGGTAGAACTGAAAGAACGTAACGAAATAGTAACTTTCGTTATATGATGATCCACTTCTTGCCAAACTTTTCTTCACGGCCTTTTTGCTCCATTCCATTTGTTCTTCGATTTCCTCGTCTTGCGAGCAACTCCAAAGAATCATTGCGCCAAGCACGGCTACCATGCAGGTCGCTTTTATAAATACGTTTCTTTTCATTTTCTTGAATTTTAGATTTATGATTTTTTTTGTTCGCAGTGCAGTCGGCCTCGTCCCGGGGCCGGGTCTGCTTGTTGTCTTTGGATTATTGCATGGGTTCAAGTGTTAAAGTTAATAATATTGTCCATTATCTCCATATTTGTCTCTCGTTTTCATACGTGAATATTCGTTCTTCCGTACCTTTATCATGGTTGTGTAGCCAAAATAAAGCATGGAGTGGGGCATTGGAAAAGGCCAATTCCGATTCGAAATTACCTTTTTGTTTTCCCAATGAAAACCAACCGTTATGATTCCAATAGAATAGCTCATAAGTTTCTCCCTCACGGATAAAGTTGTCATCATTGCGAGGGAGGAATATTATACGAGAGAGGTTAATCGGGTGGGAGTATTCCCATCCATACCAAATGTTTTCTGCGTTTTCTGCTTCATAATAAGTAAGGACATCCCCGTCTGCCAAGGTTTTCATGTCATGTTCCGGTAATGAGAGACTGTTGCCCATGAAATGGATAGGATGCAGCGTATCCCCTTTTTCATCGAAAGTATATAATTCAGCCATGTTTCCTCTTGAACCATTAGGAGGTAAATAGCGAAAATATTTATATTTGCCTTTTTCTTGTGGCCTGATGTCTTGAAAACAGTTGTCGTTCAAACGGGGAATGATATATAGTGTAACCGAATCACTGAAATCTTTCCGGTTAGCTACTTGGAACTTTCCTCCGGCTATGTCTCGGAGAAAGTTGTTGGCTTTTATATCTCTGTATTTTCTTTTAACTTTTATCGTGTTGGTTTTCGTGGTATCTGGTTTTAATATTTCTTTTTCTCCTTGTGCGTTTATAAGAAAAGCATCTCCGGCCGGGATGATTTTGTCTTCCATGTAATATACTGGCAGGTAAACAATATCCCGTCCCATGTCGGTAAATAATGCTTTCCCTCTTGAAATCTTAGCCCAATGCACGATTTTCCACGTTTGGTTGTCGAATACGGCCAAATAAGCGTAACCACTGCTTTGGTTCGTTTCCATAGGGTACAGGTCGACTTCTACGTCTGAAGTTTCGATGTACTGATTTGTCACATCAATAAGATAAGGGGTATTGAATATACGAGGTAGAGATTCTTTGCCTTTATCTTGCATGAACAGGGAATTGGTCTGTATCTCGAAAGTTTCCCTGAAAACTTTTGGTAGGCGGTCTTCTTTGCGTTTCATGAAATGGCATCCCACGGGTTGTCCCATTTCGAAAGGAATAGCTGTTTCGTTATTAATAAAAAACACGCACCATTCATGTCCCATGGCGCGGTTCCCCCATTGCGGAGTGAAATCGACAGTGGCAGGAATACCTTGTGCGCGGAATGAGGCAACGTTCAGATGGGCGTATTCCCGGCATATAGCCGCTCTGATATGTTTGAGCTGTCCGAGAGGAAAGTCTGGCAATTCCCTGTTTGCATAATAAATCCAAGGTTGCATCCCGAGGAATGTGGCGTGGGCTATTCCATAGACGAAATTAGTATTGAAAGTGTTCCGCTCATAATCTTCTTCCTCTTCTTGGGGCAAAGGGTATTCTCCCCTCCACAAGCTCAACCCTTCATGCCCTATCCGGTAAGGCAGGACATAACGTAGGAACATGTCGAAACTGTATTGTCGGTTCCAGTTCCGGTCCCACACGGCAAAAGCGCTGTCTATATGCGCTATCAGGAAATCGGCTTTGATATGTTCAATGTCGAAGAGGGGGACGGACATGCAACTGTCCAAGCCTGTCCCTACTTGTGCGAGGATGGAATCGTACTGGCGATTCCAATAGGTTCGGTCACCTTTCCCGTGGCGGAATATGCTGTCCATGGCATGGTAGTATTCTTCCACGGCTTCGCCGCCGAAACCATAATGGGCATCCATGTTCTCAATCAAGAAACGGGCGGCCTGAAGTTTTAGTGGGGCGTTCCGGTAATGTCGCAGGACGGCTTCCTGTTCCTTACGGTTGTTTCCGGCCTGTGACAGGGAACGGTCAAGTCCGGATTCTTTGCAGGAGCTTGCAATCCCTGTAGTCATACATAGAAGAATGAAAAAATGCAATAGCTTCTTCATCATTTTTTGTGAAATTCATGTTCCTTTGGGCAAAGAAAGGAAATATTTAGAAGAATGAATGGGATGATTCGTAACCAATCATGGGTCATTTTGAAACATCAGTTCGTTTTTGGGCTTGATTTCCTTCTTTATCCTTTCAACGTCGTATGAGGGGATTTTTACTTTTTTTTGTTGTATGAATTGTGCAATGGAGTCGGCACGGATGGTGTCCCCGATGTTCCGGTAGGCATAATATAAGCCTTCCAACGGAGCAAACCTTACGGGGCACATGTAAGCCGCTTGTCGGTAGTGGCAGACGGCTTCCTCATACTTTCGGAGTTCCCGGCAAATGTCTCCGGTTAGTAGTTCCAAATTGTACTTGCTCCATTGTTTCCGGCAGACTTGTGCTGTATGCCATGCTTTCTCCGTTTGTCCGGCTTGAAATAGTTCAGCCGTATAATTATATAGGAATTCCGGATTATGAGAGAAATGTGGGTACAGGCGTGCGTACCGGGGCATCATTTCTCGTCCCTTCCCTTTGAGGGCTTCTCGGGCGACATGTCCCCATTCTTTTTCTTGCGGAAGTGCATGGGCGAGGTATGTTCCTATGCCTATTCCGATGGAAGCAAGACAAAAGGTGGCCAAAGCCCTCAGGCTTTTTCGATGGGAAAAAGCTTTGAAATAGGTCTTTCCGGCTATGCTTACGCACCATCCTACGGCAATCCAGGCCAAAGGATATTTGAACGGGTAGGAAAACAAGGCGAACAACAATAGGGGAATGAGCGTGTAAGAGCCTATTTGTGAGGATATGTCTTTTCTTTTTCGTAGGACATGCCATAACCCTGCCCATGAAAGGAGTAAAACCAAGGGGGCACCGATGCCATGTTCCACCCATAGGTAGGCGAATTCATTCAATGGGTGTCCCGTCTCGTCGGCCAACATCGTTACCGGGCTTTCGGGATGCTGTTTGAAGAACTCCGCTTGCTGATTCATGTATTCTCGGTCGAAGCCTCCTGTGCCATATCCGCTCCAAGGTCTTTTACGGATAAGTTCCCATGTCTGTTCCAAAATAAACATTCGTCCAGAGGTAGATTCCGGTTTGAAAAACAAGATGGAGAAGCCTGTGAGGGCAATGGTCGGGATGATGGTTTTCCATGTCGGGCGTATGGAAATCTTGCCATAATCTTTTAGAGCCATAAGGATATATGCCACGAGGCACAGTATGCCGGTGCGCGAGTGGGTGAGCACGACGGTTGTCCCTGCGAGTAAGGCGACTGTTATGTATATGTTTCTTTTGCCATTATCTTTTAGGAAGCGTAAGGCCGTACCTGAGATGAAGGGCAGGAGGGCGCATAAGAAAAATGCCAGTCCGGCGGGGTTGTCAAACGTTCCGGCTATTCCAATCCGCCATGTCGTCGGGTATTTGAATAGGAACATGAGGGCATAAAGGCATTCCAGTGTGACAATTATGGTAGCGGCTTCGCTCCATACAGAGAAATGGGAAAAGTTGCTTGTCTTTTTCCGGTTATGTCCAAGTATGGCGGTGCATACGGCAAGCAATCCTGTCAAGAAGAGGGTGCATAGCCATTTTGGAGTGTTCCACCGGTCGTAGAACATGTTCATGGAGGGGAACGCGCAAGTAAAAATTAACCCTCCATATAGCAGGGTATAAATGTTCTTTATCATTGTACATTTCAAGGGTTTGGTCTTCATGCGTCGAAGTTAGAACTTTATTAGGGGAAAGTATAGGCCATTTTTTACCGAAATCAGGGACATTTTGGTATGAAACGTTGTTTTTCGCTTTCAGAAAGTCTTTTCATGCCTTTTTTTTCTGACATCAGAAGAAGACGTTCATGGCAAATCCATGAAAACAATCTGTATAAATATGCGGATTCAAAGTGTTTTCCTGCATAAACACTGCATAACGGCAAACGGATTACAGCATAATGAAAAATCAGTCTCAAGAGATTGATTTTTTTATACGGGCATGTCTTTTCCGTTTTGTCCGCATTCTGTCTGGAACAGAGGCTCTTTTCCGGTACTGGAACCGGCTTTGAGAGGGCTGAAGGCCGGCTTGGGACGAGGACGGGAGATTTATTTGGAAAGTTTTTATGGTCATGTCGGATGTGGCAGAATGTAAGCCGGAACGGTTTTTCTTGACCTTGAAAGCGAGGAACATACGGAGAAAATGAATGGGCTTGTGCCGGAAAGGAAGGAATAAGCCTCTGTCCCTGACTTTTGGGCTTGGCGGAAATTCGTATGGCTGCGTTATTTTCCGTCCCGACCGGATTCGGGGCGGAATATCCGAATCTCGCGGATGTGGAAAATACAAAAAGTCAATATGAACTTTGCTCTGTCATTCTGTCAGTCTGTGTGAAATTTGTAACTTTGCACGAATTTATAAGAGAGAAGACGCATGAATAACCTGTATGAAGAGCGGTTGGGCACGGATCGCATGCTGCCTTTGGTGTTCCGTATGGCCCTCCCGGCTGTGGCTGCCCAAATCGTAAACTTATTGTATAGCATTGTAGACCGCATTTATATCGGCCATATTCCCGGCATCGGGACGGATGCGTTGGCCGGTATCGGCGTGACCAGTTCCGTGATAATCCTGATTTCGGCCTTTTCTTCCATTGTCGGAGCCGGAGGTGCTCCGTTGGCGGCCATTGCCTTGGGGCAGGGCGACCGCGTGCGTGCCGGTAAAATCCTGGGGAACGGACTGGTATTGTTGCTGCTGTTCACGGTGCTGACTTCTGCCACGGCCTACCTTTTCATGGAACCCATGCTGATGGCCATCGGGGCTTCGGAACATACGATAGGGTATGCGACGGATTATCTCTCGGTGTATCTGCTGGGTACATTGTTCGTCGAGGTCTCGGTGGGGCTGAACACTTTCATCAACACCCAGGGCCGGCCCGGCATTGCCATGTGCTCGGTCATTATCGGTGCGTTGCTGAACATCGGTCTCGACCCGCTGTTTATTTTTGTGTTCGGCATGGGTGTGAAAGGGGCAGCTTTGGCTACTATTATCTCGCAGGCATGCAGTGCCTTGTGGGTGGTGCGTTTCCTGACTTCGCGGAAAGCCACTTTGAGGTTGGAACGCAGGTATATGCGTCCCGACCGTAAGGTGGTCTTGTCCACGCTTGCCTTGGGCGTTTCGCCGTTCATCATGGCCAGTACGGAGAGCCTTGTGGGCTTCGTGCTGAATAGCAGCCTGAAGACCTATGGAGACATCTATATCAGCGCGTTGGCCATCATGCAGAGTGCGATGTTGGCCGTCAGCGTGCCGCTGACAGGTTTCTCGCAAGGCTTCATCCCCATTGTGAGTTACAATTATGGGCATGGGAACGGCCAACGCGTGAAGGACTGTTTCCGGATTGTGCTCCAAGTCATGTTTACGTTCAATTTGTTGTTGGTGCTCTTCATGATACTTTTTCCCGGGTTGGTGGCTTCCGCTTTCACGTCCGACGGGAAGCTTATTGCAGCCGTGGAACAGACGCTGCCCGTGTTTTTGGCCGGAATGACCATTTTCGGGCTGCAACGGGCTTGCCAGAACATGTTCGTGGCACTCGGGCAGGCCAAGGTGTCCGTGTTCATCGCCTTGCTCCGTAAGGTCATCCTCCTGGTGCCTTTGGCTTTGCTTTTGCCACGCGGCATGGGCATGATGGGGGTGTTCGCAGCCGAGGGCATATCCGATGCCACTGCCGCCGTGTGCTGCACGCTGATATTTGCATGGCAGTTCCCGAGGATCCTGCGGAAGATGCCCCGTCGCCTTGCTTAGGGCTTGAAATGTGCTTTTAAATCCTATTATTTGTATGTTTTTGTCCTATAATGATTAAAGGATATGCCTTAACTTTGCGTTGTGGTTAGAAAAACAAACAAATATGGATTTTAAGGAAATAAATCAAGGTAAAAGGAGTAAATTCCGTTATTCCGTTTCCTGCAAGGGAGTCTTTGTGGCCTGCATGGCTTTGATGTGCCATTTCCCGGTAATGGCAGAGGGGGAGGGCTATGCAGTCCAACGCAACGGTGTGCATTTCCAGACTCCGGAAGGGCGCATGAGGGTGGAATTTGTCCGTCCGGACATCGTGCGGGTCCGCTACACGTGCGAGCCTACCTTTTTGGGCAACGGCACCATCGTGTGTACGGGGCGCGAGGAAGAAAAAGTTCCTTTCCGGCTGCAACGCGAGAACGGCAGGCTTTCTTTGCGCTCGGACAGCCTTGAAGTATGGGTAGACCTTGGCTCGTATGCCTTGACGTATAAGGATAGGCGTACCGGACGTACTTTGTTGTCGGAAAATCCGCAACGGCCGCGCGAGGCCGAACAGACCTATCGGGAAAATGTTGTGTATGACCCGCAGAGCAAACGTATCGTGAAGACGGCAGACGGGGAAAAGGAAGTGATGGACGTACTTCGGCGCGATACGGTGGGGAGGAGTTGGAAATTCCGCAACCATTTCCAGTGGGCGCAAGGGGAATCCCTCTATGGTTTGGGATGCCACATGGAAGACTACTTGGACCTGCGTGGGAAAACGATGTACCTGTGCCAGCACAACCTGAAGGAGATGGTGCCGGTCTTGAACTCCACGGCCGGCTACGGCCTGCTTTTCGATGCGGGATGCGGCATGGTGTACAAGGACGCTCCTGAAGGAAGCTTCGTGGAATTGGAGGCGGCCAATGAGGTGGATTATTATTTCATGAAAGGGTGCACGATGGACAAGGTCGTGGCGCAATACCGTTACCTGACCGGGCAGTCTCCCATGTTCCCCCGTTACATGTTCGGGTATATCCAATCCAAGGAAAGGTACCGGAGTTCGGAGGAACTGGTGGATGTAGCGGAGGAATACCGCAGGCGGCAGGTGCCTATGGATGTCATCGTGCAGGATTGGAACTATTGGCCTCAGGGGTGGGGGTACATGAAGATGGACCGCCGTTTTTATCCTGACCCGCGCCATTTGGCCGATTCGTTGCATGCCTTGGATGCCAAGCTTATGGTTTCCATCTGGCCCAATCCGACGAATTGCCCACAGACGAAGGATTTCGCGGAGCGTGGCTTCATGTTGGGGCATTCCGTGTATGACGCTTTCAACCCTCTGGCTCGGGCGCGCTATTGGGATTATGCCAATGAGGAGTTTTTCGGAAACGGTTTCGATGCATGGTGGTGCGACTGTACGGAACCTTTGGATGCCGACTGGAGAGCGATGCCGGAAGGATACGGGTGGGACAGCCATGAGGAGCGTTGGAAAGGCAATTTGGCCTTGTTGGATGCTGTGTTGGGTGCGGAACGCAGTTGCCTTTTTTCTTTGTACCATTCCAAAGGGTTGTACGAAAACCAACGTGCCACGACGGATCGTAAACGTGTGGTGAACCTGACCCGTTCCAGTTATGCGGGCCAGCAGCGTTATGCCACCATTACATGGAACGGCGACACCCATGCTTCGTGGAAGTCGTTCGCCCAACAGATACCACAGGGACTGAATTTCATGGCCACGGGCTGTCCTTATTGGACGGTGGACATCGGTTCGTTCTTCACGCGAGGTGGACGCGAATGGTTCCGTGCCGGGGATTTCGACCGGGGCGTGGACGATATGGGTTACCGGGAATATTATGTACGCATGCTGCAATACGGGGCGTTCCTGCCTTTGTTCCGCAGCCACGGTACGGACACTCCGCGCGAGATTTGGCGGTTCGGCGAGCCGGGCGAACCCTTTTATGACAGCATCCTGCGCATGATTCGTTTGCGTTACCGCCTGATACCTTATATATATTCTTTGGCCGGAAAGGTCACGCAGGAAGATTATACCATGAGCCGGTTGTTGGCTTTTGATTTTGCGGGAGATGCCCGTGTGCACGACATCAAGGATGAGTTCATGTTCGGTCCGGCTTTTCTGGTTTGTCCCGTGACCCGTCCGATGTATTACGACAAAGGTTCCGTGACGTTGCAGGATGTGGCGAAATCGCGTACCGTTTACTTGCCCGAGGGGGCGGACTGGATGGATTTCTGGACCGGTAAGAAGTATGAAGGAGGGCGTGAAGTCACGGCCGATGCCCCCATCAACAAGATTCCGTTATTCGTGCGCCAAGGTTCCATCGTGCCGATGGGGCCGGTGGTACAGCATACGGGTGAATTGCCGGGGAAAGAACTCACCATCGTGGTTTATCCGGGACGGGATGCCCGTTTTGTGTTGTATGAAGATGAAGGAGACAATTACGATTATGAACAAGGCTGTTTCTCGACCATTGAATTGCAGTGGAATGACAAGCGTCGTGTGTTGACGTTCGGGGAGCGCCGGGGCGGCTTCGAAGGCATGGAAAAGACACGCCGTTTCAGGGTCGTGGTGGCCGACGGTACGGAAGCCCTCGGTGAACGGACGGACGGCAAACTTGTGCGCTACGAAGGGAAAGAGTTGAAATGCCGGTTGTGAAAGGAAATAAAGTATAACGAGGTTCAGGTATCATGAAAAAACGTATTTTGTCTGTCCTTATCGGCTTCGGGCTGTGCCAGTCCGGAGTGTGGGGAAACGGGAAAGTAGAATCTCCTTCCGTGGTGGAATTGCATCCTTTTTCCGGTAAAGAGGTGGAACTGGAAGCTTCTTGGATCAGGCAGCGGGAAGACTTGGATGTGGCTTACCTTCAGTCTGTCGAGGCCGACAGGCTGTTGCATAATTTCCGGGTCACGGCCGGGCTTCCGTCTTTGGCAAAACCATTGGAGGGATGGGAATCCCCCGGTGTCGGGCTGAGGGGGCATTTCACGGGGCATTACCTGTCGGCATTGTCGGTATTGGCCGAGAGATATGGGGACGGGTGGGCTTCCCAACGGTTGGAGTATATGGTGGATGAGCTGTACAAATGCCAACAAGCGCATGGGAACGGTTATTTGAGTGCCTTTCCGGAAAAAGACTTCGAGACATTGGAAACACGCTTTACGGGGGTATGGGCACCGTATTACACGCTCCATAAGATTTTGCAGGGCTTGTTGGACGCTTACACGAAGACAGGCAACCGGAAGGCTTACGGTATGGTGGAGGCTTTGGCCGGTTATGTGGAAGGCAGGATGTCGAAGCTTTCTCCGGAACGTATCGAGAGGATGATGTACACCGTGGAGGCGAACCCGCAAAATGAGGCGGGAGCCATGAATGAGGTGCTCTATGAACTGTACGGCATTTCGGGCAATCCCAAACATTTGGCCTTGGCTGCTTGTTTCGACCCGGCCTGGTTCCTTGAGCCGTTGGTGCGGAACGAGGACATCCTGGCAGGCTTGCATGCCAATACGCATATCGTGTTGGTCAATGGCTTTGCCCGCCGTTACGAGGTGACGGGCGAAGAAAAATACAAGAAGGCGGCCATGCACTTTTGGGACATCCTCCAACGGGGGCATGCATACGTGAACGGGACGAGCAGCGGTCCGCGACCGGTAGCCGTCACGCCGACCTCGCTGACAGCGGAACATTGGGGGGAACCCGGACATTTGTGTAACACCTTGACGTGCGAAATTGCCGAAAGTTGTGTGACGCACAATACGCAGAAGCTGAGTGCTTACCTGTTCGGATGGACAGGCGACCCATGTTATGCGGATGCCTATATGAACATGTTCTACAACGGGGTGCTTCCCGTGCAAAGCAGGTCTACCGGAGCGTATGTCTACCATTTGCCTTTGGGTTCGCCGCGCAATAAGAAATATTTGAAGGAGAATGATTTCTTCTGTTGCAGTGGGTCTTGCATAGAGGCTTTTGCGGAATTGAACAGCGGAATTTATTACCATGACGGTTCGGATGTGTACGTGAACCTTTATGTGCCGTCCAAATTGCATTGGGCATCCAAAAAGGTGGCTTTGGAACAGACAGGGGGATTTCCCCTGCAGCCGGTGGCGGATTTTACTGTTTCGGTGCGTCGTCCGGCGGGGTTCGCCCTGAACTTGTTCATACCTGCTTGGGCCGAAGGGACAGAGGTGTATGTAAACGGTGAGAAACAGGGCGTGCCGGTACGGCCTTCTTCTTTCCTGAAGCTTTCCAGACGTTGGGAGGATGGAGACCGGGTGCGTGTGGACTTCCGTTACGCTTTCCGCCTGCAGTCCATGCCGGACAAGGAGAACATGTTTGCCGTGTTCTACGGCCCGATGCTGTTGGCTTTTGAAACCCGTAGCGAAGTGATATTGAAGGGAAGCAAGGACGAGGTGCTTCAAGGGCTTTCGGTCGTGGACGGTGAACCCAATCGGTTTGTCTTGCGTAACGGAGTAAATGAGTTCCGGCTCCGTCCCTTGTTCGATGTGGATCAGGAGTCTTACGGTGTATATGCCACGATACGGAATTATTGAAAATTGTACGGTGGCGATGGTTGCGAGTATATTAAAATGTGAAATCATAAAAATAGAAGAGAATGAAGACTGGAGTTTTGAGATGGGGATGGTGTTTAGGCCTTGTTGCGGGACTTTGTTCCTGTGCGATAGAGGACATGCAGGAAGTGCGTTCCCCGGACAAGCATGTGTTGGTGGAGTTGACCGGACTCGACAAGGAGCATTATGGCGATGCGGCCCTATCGGTGTTTTATGACGGGACGCGTGCGTTGCCGTTGGTGGATTTGGGGATAGAGACCAACTTGCAAAAGTATGCAGGGAACCTGAAATTCAAAAGCGTGACGGAAGCCAAGCCGGTAGAGGACGATTACCTGATGCCGACAGGAAAACGCAGCCATTGTGTGAACCATGGGACTGAAAAGGTCTATTCTTTCGAGAACGAAGAGGGTAACATCTTGGATGTGACCGTCCGGGCCTACAATGACGGCGTGGCTTTCAAGTATGGGGTAAAGTCCGTATCGCCGGAAGAGTATGTGGTGGACGAATATACGGCATACGATGTGCCTAAGGGCGCGAAACGTTGGATGCAACAATACACTTTGGGGTATGAAGGTTTTTATCCTTTGTCCACGGATGGCCGGGGCGAGAATGGTTCGGCTGACAAATGGGGGTATCCCGGTTTGGTGCAATTAAGGGACACCGTGTTCATGTTGGTGACGGAAGCC
>ERZ773150.3013-NODE-3013-length-11821-cov-4.898351_pt1 | contig 11821 bp, 8 predicted proteins | sample MGYA00580845_ERZ773150 | MGnify/ENA primary metagenome ERZ773150 (study PRJEB29015, sample SAMEA2737848) | human gut metagenome | biome: human gut; feature: human-associated habitat; material: faeces | place: China | collected 2012 ...
CCGAGAAATATAAGAAACCCGGAAAGAAGAACGCCACTGATGGGCTGGAGGGTAAATCATGAACGGCCAAGGAAAACTTCTTACTCATTATTTGAAAAACGCGGACAAGCTGATCATTCCTGTCTATCAGCGAAACTATGATTGGCGCGAGGAACACTGCAGGAAACTGTACCAGGATCTTGTTCGTACCATTCGTGATAGAAAACGTTGGCATTTCTTTGGAGGAATTGTCTCTGTTAGCGATCCTATGGGGAGCAGCTCTGACTACCTTGTGATTGACGGTCAACAGCGAATTACGACCGTTTCACTACTCCTTCTGGCTATGGCCAACCTGATTAAGGAAGGAAAAGTAATCCCCGAAGATGACGATCTATACGCACAGATCACAAAAAAGTACCTGGTGGATGAGATCAATCCTCGCAAGCGCAAAGTCAAGCTCAAGCCTATCAAGGGCGACCAGGACGCATACGATCGCCTCTGGGGGGATCCGGCCGATTTTGACCGTTCATCAAATATCACTCAAAACTATCTCTTTTTCTACAATGAGATTCAGAAACAAGCCATTACTATCGATCAGCTTTATAAGGCTGTAGAGAAGCTCCAAATAATTGACATCACACTCACACCACCAGATGATGATCCTCAACTGGTTTTTGAAAGTCTTAACTCAACCGGTCTCGAGTTAAATGAGGGCGATAAGATCCGCAACTTTGTTCTGATGGGACTTGACATCGAAGAACAAGAGCGGTTCTATGACAGCTACTGGAACCCCATTGAGAAAAACGCCGGCTATAATAAACAGAACAATTCGTATGATGTAAGTCCATTTATTCGCGACTACCTGAGCGTCAAACAGAAGAAGATCACCGGGATGAAGGATATCTATACCGAGTTTAAGGCATATGCCGAAAAAAAGCCTGGTGAAATGGAATCTATCATGGAAGATCTCCTAGACTATGCCAAGCGGTATAACAAGCTACTGCTTGGCCATCCGAGTTTTCCTGCGAAGCTGAAGGCGTCTCTTTTCCGCTTGAATCGTTTTGAAAGCAGCGTCACAAGACCGTTTCTGATGGAGGTAATGAGGCTACAGGAAGGCAGCCTTTTGACCTTGGATGACGTTGCCGAGATTTGCAGGATCGTAGAATCCTACCTACTGCGCCGTATCATTTGTGACCTGCCCTCCAATACACTCGCCAAGGTATTCCTTACAATGAGTTCCGATATCAAGCGATTTGACGGTACTTACAGTAATTTCATTGAAAAAATGAAATATGTACTAACATCTAAAAAGGAAAAAGCAGCATTCCCTGATAACGAGACTTTTGCAGATTGTCTGCGGACCAAGAATATCTACGCTATGCTCCCACGTTACAAAGCGTATCTGTTTGAACGCCTGGAAAACGGTGACAGCAATGAGTATAAGGACGTCTACGGGCGCCTCGATAGCGGTGAGTACACAATTGAACATATTATGCCTCAGAAATTGACCCCCGCTTGGACTAGTGAGCTTGGGCAAGATGCAGAGAATATACATGGAGAATGGCTGCACACGTTGGCGAATCTGACACTTACAGCCTATAACTCGAAATATAGCAATGCTCCCTTTAGCGAGAAAAAAACAATGGCGGATGGGTATCTACAGAGCGGTATCAGAATGACTCAATGGGTCGCACAGAAAGAACACTGGGGTCTTCCTGAACTTGAAGAACGCTGTAAATACCTTACACAGCAAGCTGTGTTGCTGTGGCCCTATGCTGATAGCTGCTATACTCCGCCACAGAAGCAGTATGAGGAGGTATCGTTGGATGATGATATCACACTTACCGGTCATAGCATCGTGAAGTACCGCTTCCGTGGCATTGAGCATGAAACAACTTCGTGGGTAGAAATGTATACTGAGGTTCTAAAAGAACTGCATAATGGAAATAAGGCATATCTCAATTACCTTGCCGATGCCGATGATAGTGTAGATCTGTCGATCCAGGTTACCAGATCACCAGATGAATTCTCCAGCAGTGTAAAAATTGATGACGATATTTATATCTGGACTGGTACCGCAACTCAGTACAAAGTCAATCTACTGCGGAAGTTCTTCGAACAGTATAAGCAGGATCCGTCCGATCTCGTATTCTTCCTCGATGATAGTAGAGGCATTGGTTCAGATGAGGAGATCGAACGCTACAAGATTCGTCGGAAGTATTGGGAGAGTGTCCTTCCATCACTTCAAGAGGCAACGGGTACTTTCTTAAATATCAGCCCATCTAAGAATAACTCTATCATGGGAGCCACGGCACGTAGTGGTGTTTACCTTTGCTGCGTAGCGAACTATGACTCTGCCCGTGTCGAAATATTTATTGATCAGGGTGATTATCAAAAGAATCGGGCGATCTATAATCACCTTGAGCAAAACCGGGATGCAATTGAGGCTGCATACGGAAAAAGCCTGCATTGGATCTGCCAAGACGATGTTAGAGCCTGTAAAGTCTACGATGAGATTAAAGAGGTCAGCATCAAAAATGAGGAAGACTGGCCAGTAATGAGCGCTTTCCATATTCAGCGAGCAAAAGCATTGCTCGTTGCGACAAAGCAGTTTCTGGCATAATTCTTATATGCATCAAGTTCTGATAATCAGCAACTATCGGAAGTTTGGAGGATAATCGCATGGCAGCAGTCTTATCGAAAAGGCAGATGACTGAAGAGGATATCAAGCTTCAGTTTATTACGCCTGCCATAACAAAAAAGTGGGCGCTTAGTCTCATTACAATGGAGACAAGAATTACAGATGGACAAATCAACTTGAGAGGAAATATGGTCTCCCGCAAGGAAGCCAAGAAAGCAGACTATATTCTTTATTTGAACGAAAGCACTCCAATTGCAATCGTTGAGGCGAAAGATAACAAGCATGCTGTCGGAGATGGGCTACAGCAGGCAATGCAATACGCCATAATGATGGACATTCCATTTGCCTACAGTTCTAATGGTGATGGTTTTATGGAGCATGATTTCCTCACCGGAGAAGAGCGCAGCATTTCTATGGAGGATTTTCCAGCTCCTGATGCTCTCTATGCGAGATTCAAGGCTGGAGCCAACCATGGAGAAGGGCTCACGCAGCAAGAGGAATCCGTCATTCGGCAGCCGTTCTATTCAGGGCAGAATACATATCCCCCTCGCTATTATCAGCGTAACGCTGTCAATAGGACTCTTGATGCGATTGCCAGAGGTCAAGATCGCATCTTGCTGGTGATGGCCACAGGTACAGGCAAAACCTATACTGCATTCCAAATTGTATATCGCCTTCTAAAGAGCGGAATGAAGAAAAAAATACTGTATTTGGCTGATCGTAACATCTTGGTCGATCAATCAATCCAACAGGATTTTGCTCCGCTCGAAAAAACGATTCATAAAGTCAATTTTGTGAAGGACGATCCTCTTACGATTACCTCGCACGAGATATTCTTTTCACTCTACCAACAACTTGCGGGAAAAGACGATGACGATACAGAAGATGGGGATGAGACTGTCGAACGTCTTGCTCAGCTATTCAGCAAAGACTTTTTCGATCTCGTAATCGTTGATGAGTGTCATCGCGGCTCAGCCAAGAAGGAAAGCAATTGGCGGAAGATCTTGGAGTATTTCTCCTCGGCAACCCAGATTGGCATGACCGCAACCCCAAAAGAGACTAAGTATGTTTCCAACATAGATTATTTTGGAGAGCCGGTATATGTCTATAGCCTGAAAGATGGCATCGAGGATGGTTTTCTGGCGCCTTTCAAAGTCATCAATATAACGACCGACATTGGCGATGGTTGGCGCCCACGGAAAGGTCAACTTGATATTTACGGGCATGAGATCCCCGACCGAATTTATAATAACAGGGATTATGACTATAACATCATAATTGAAGACCGCATTGTCCAAGTCGCAAAAGAAATAACAGACTACCTCAAAGCGACTGATCGGATGTCCAAAACCATTGTGTTCTGCGCAACAGAAGATGCTGCACTTCGTATGAGAAATGAGCTCGCAAGGCAGAATCCTGATATGATGCAAAAGTATCCCGACTATGTTGTACGCATTACCGGCAACGATACTTTTGGCAAGGATAAACTCGACTACTTCATTTCGGTCGGGTCGAAAACGCCGGTCATTGCAACGACATCTAAGCTGTTGTCAACTGGAGCCGACTGCAAGATGACAAAGCTCATCGTTTTAGACGAGTGGATCAACTCAATGACTGAGTTTAAGCAGATTATCGGAAGAGGCACAAGAATACGCGAAAAAGATGGAAAGACCTATTTTATAGTTATGGACATTCGCGGTGTTACAGCCCTTTTTGCTGATCCTGATTGGGATGGCCCGATTGAAATTGATGAAGATTATGGGAGAGAAAAGCATGGTCCTGGCCCCTGTCCTCCTGGGCCTAAACCAGATCCCGACCCTGACCCAGTTGATCCACCATATCCACCAGAAGAAAAGCCCATTGTTGATGAAAATGGGTGTCGTGTCCGCATAATCAATAAAACGGTCTCTGTGTATGATACGAATGGGAAACTCCTGCGGCAGGAGAGCATCGTCGATTACACCAAAACGAATATTATTGGTACATACGCTTCCCTCGACAACTTTATCCGGCAGTGGACATCCGAGGAAAAGAAAAAGAAGATTCAAGAATTGTTGGCCAGCAAGGGAATTGACCTTGAAGCAATGAAAGCGGATCAGCATATGAGCGATGTAGATGACTTCGATTTCATCTGCCATGTTGCCTTTGACAAAAAGCCACTTACCAGAAAAGAGAGAGCCAACAATGTGAAGAAGCGGGATTTCCTCAGCAAGTATAGCGGGGTGGCAAGAGAAGTCTTGGAAGCGCTTCTGGATCAGTATATGAATGTCGGAATCTACGAGTTAGAGCATGAAGCTATTCTGACAACTCCACAATTCGCAAAATTTGGGAAGATCCAGAGGATATTCAAGTTCTTCGGCGGCGAGGATAAGTATAACGAAGCTGTTCATGAACTTGAGAATGAATTATATGAGGCGGGTTAATCATGAGTAGTTTAACAGGTTTTGTAAAGCGCATTCGGGACATCATGTGGAATGATGCGGGAGTGAATGGTGACGCTCAGCGCATTGAGCAGATGGCCTGGATCCTTTTCTTGAAAGTCTACAATACAAAGGAAGAGGAATGGCGATATACAGATCGGCCCTATACATCAATTATTCCAGAAGAATGCCGCTGGAATAACTGGGCCGCTGATGATAAGTCGGGTAAGGCGATGACGGGCGACACGCTTCTTGATTTTGTGAATAATAAACTCTTCCCAACTCTGAAGGGGCTTAATGTGACTGCAGCAACACCCATCAAAAAGGCTATTGTCAAGACAACCTTTGAGGATGCGAACAATTACATGAAGGACGGCGTTTTGCTGCGCCAAGTGATCAATATCATCGATGACCTGGATTTGGATGATTACGAGGAGAGCCATGCGTTTGGGGAAATATATGAGTCCATTTTACGGGAACTCCAGAGCGCCGGATCCTCTGGTGAATTCTATACGCCTCGTGCTGTGACTGATTTTATGGCGAAGACAATTAAACCGAAGCTCGGCGAAAAGGTCGCAGACTTTGCGTGCGGCACAGGGGGCTTTCTGACTAGTTGGTTGAATGAACTGAGTAAGCAGGTCGTAACGGCAGAAGACCAGCAGGAGTATGCAACCTCTATTTATGGGATTGAGAAGAAGCCTTTCCCGTATACTCTGTGCATCACGAACATGCTGCTACACGGTATTGATGTTCCGATGGTGTATCATGACAACTCACTTCTACGGGATGTGCTTGATTATACCGAGGAAGATCAGTTCGATGTAATTCTTATGAATCCCCCTTACGGCGGACATGAAAAAACAGAGGTCAAGAATCACTTTCCTGCAGATCTTGCAAGTAGTGAAACTGCCGACCTCTTCATGTCCGTGATTATGTATCGGCTCAAACAGAATGGCCGTGCCGCTGTCATTCTCCCCGATGGTTTCCTGTTCGGCACTGATAATGCAAAGATTGCAATTAAGGAAAAACTGCTATCTGAATTTAACCTTCACACTATTATACGCATGCCGCATAGCGTTTTTGCACCGTACACCTCTATCACGACAAATATTCTGTTCTTCGATCGGACACATCCCACGATGGAAACTTGGTTCTACCGCTTGGATATGCCGGAAGGATATAAGAACTACTCCAAGACGAAGCCCATGAAGCTGGAGCATTTTGCTCCGGCCGTTGAGTGGTGGGATAATCGTGAGGAGATCACTATTGGCGGCTTTGACAAGGCGAAGAAATACTCTGTTGAAGAGCTGAAGGCGCGGAATTACAATATTGATCTCTGCGGCTATCCTCATGAAGAGGAGGAGATCCTTCCGCCGAAGGAACTGATTCTGCAGTATCAGGAAAAACGGGCCAGCCTGAATGCTGACATTGACCGCATCCTTGCCCAGATCACCGATATCCTTGGCATCGACATTACGGAGGAGGGCGACGAATGACTGCGCAGCAACTGAAAAACTCCATTCTCCTGATGGCTGTTCAGGGCAAGCTTGTGCCGCAGGACCCAAATGACGAACCCGCTAGCGTTTTGCTGGAACGCATCCATGCAGAGAAAGAGCGGCTCATCAAAGAGAAGAAAATCAAGCGCGAAAAGAACCCCTCCGTCATCTTCAAAGGTGCCGATAATACTCCTTATGAGAAAATCGGAGATGATGAGCCTGTCAGCATTGCTGACGAGGTGCCTTTCGATATCCCTGACACCTGGGAATGGGCCAGACTTAAAGAGTTGGTAACAAAAGAAATTAAGCGAGGAAAGTCGCCGAAATATGCAGACCATGGCAGTGTGTTGGTGTTCGCTCAAAAATGTAATGTTAAGCTTGGAGGAATTGACATAAGCCTTGCCAAATATCTGGACATGAGCACCTTCCCCAAGTATCCCGCGGAAGAGCACATGATCGATGAGGACATCATTATCAATTCAACTGGTAATGGCACACTGGGCCGTATCGGTATGTTTCATGACTCCGACAGAATAAATGATTATGTGATTGTCCCGGATTCACATGTCACCATCATCCGTTCGACAAGTCTTTTACAAAGAGAATATCTTTTTCATGTGCTAAAGTACTATCAGCCTTATATCGAAAAGCAAGGGGAAGGATCAACAAATCAGACAGAACTCCGGCCATCTACTGTTGCAGAGCTATTCATCCCTATCCCACCTGCTGACGAACAAAAGCGGATCATAGCTAAGCTTTTGGACCTGCTGCCCTTGGTTAAGGTTTACGGGGAAAAAGAAGTTGCTTTGGAAAAGTATAATTCTGAATTCCCGGATCAACTCAAGAAGTCCATTCTTCAAATTGCGGTACAGGGTAAACTTGTGCCTCAGGATCCGGCAGACGAACCTGCCAGTTTGCTTTTGGATCATATCCGCCTGGAAAAGAAGAGCCTTGCCAAGAGGGGAATAATTAAGAAAGAAAAGAATGAATCTGTCATTTTCAGAAGGGATAATTCTCATTATGAGAAGGTAGACGGAATTGAGCGTTGTATCGACGATGAGATACCTTTTGACTTACCCGAATCTTGGGAATGGGTTCGCTTCTTTTCAGTGGCAGACATAGCAACAAACCTCGTTCGTCCAGAGGAATATGCCGACTATATGCATATCGCCCCAGATAACATTGAAAAAGCAACAGGGACTCTTTTTGAGTGTCATACGGTACAGCAAGATAAGGTAGTAAGCCCAAACCATCTGTTTTATAAAGGGCAAATTATTTACTCAAAAATTCGTCCGCTTTTACGAAAAGCGGTAATTGCTCCGTTTGATGGATTGTGTAGTGCAGATATGTACCCACTGAATACGGCAATAAATAGAAAGTATCTTTTAAGATATATGTTGTCTGATGCTTTCAATCTGCAAGTAGCAACTGCGATGTCAAGCCGAGTTAAAATGCCCAAAATAAACCAGGATGAATTAAGTAAGATTCTGATTCCTATACCACCCATGCAGGAGCAAGAACGCATCGTTAGTAGAATTGAGGAATTGTTCGATAAGATTACGCTGATTTAACGCAGGATTGTATAATATCTGGCGAAAGGAGGTCTTTCGCCATGATAGAAAAAGAAAAATTTGAAAGACACTTGAGGGGGACAAACCTCTCAGAAAACACCATTTCATCGTATATGTTTGCCATCAAACAGTACGGAGAACAGTACGATGATGTTACCCAGAAGAAGCTGCGTGAGTACAAAGTATGGCTGATCGAGAATTACAAGCCCAAGACAGTTAATCTCCGTTTACGAGCCATCAATTGCTACTTAGAATGTATCGGTAAAGAGAAGTGGAAACTCCCCTTTGTCCGAGTGCAGCAGAAAGCTTTTCTGGAAAATGTGATCAGCGAAGCGGATTACGAATATTTCAAGTCCTGCCTCAAGAATGATGATGAAATGTTCTGGTATTTTGTAATCCGTTTTCTTGCGGCAACAGGAGCCAGAGTCAGCGAGTTGATCCAGATCAAGGTTGAACACGTTAAGCTTGGGCATCTCGACCTTTATTCCAAAGGTGGGAAGCTACGCAGGATCTACATCCCGAAAGAATTGCAAAAGGAAGCCCTTTCCTGGTTGGCTGGAAAGCACCAGGAGAGCGGCTTCCTTTTTTTGAACAAATATGGGGAACGAATTACCACTCGTGGTATTTCGGGGCAACTGAAAAAGCTGGCAGTAAAATATGACATCAATCCGGCAGTTGTATATCCGCATTCATTCCGTCACAGATTCGCCAAGAGCTTCCTTGATCGCTGTAATGATATAGCGTTCTTGGCTGATCTCATGGGGCATGAAAGCATAGAAACCACCCGCATCTACCTCAGAAAAACAGCTACAGAACAGCGTGAAATCGTAGATACAATTGTAGATTGGTAAAAAGAAAGGCATACACTTCGGATTGATGAAGTGTATGCCTTGTTTCACATAGTTGCAATCACAGGAAAGATCTCGTCAATCTTCTGAACGATGCGTAGCTGTTCACCAGTTGGTGGAATAGGAATAAGAATAGAATTCATCTTCTCTTGATTCATCTTGGGTTGAGCAGTTCCTGTTACATATGGTGCGAGGTTAATTGCGTTGATATACGCAGCCACATACTCCAATAACAATCCAACTGATGAGTCAAGAACATGAGCATGATTGTTAACCCAATACTGCCCCCTCGCAATAAATGCGATTGGTTTGCTACGTGTAAGCAGATTAGCTCCATCTTCGCCTATTAGTAACAACGGCTTTGAAAATAAATATCGGTCAACTTTATCAATAACACCTGAAGCACCATAATAATCGTAGGTTTTCTGTAACTTTTCTCGTTCATTAACAGAAAGTGGTATTCTCTCGGCGTCACGGTTAATCATTGCTGTTCCGAAACGGGCCCATGCCCAATTCTGTGGAATCTCAAACGGTATCTCGTCGTCGATACAACGCTCAATTCCGTCTAACTTCTCATAATGAGAATAATGGTGTGTTACATTTTGAAATTACATCTACCTAACAGGACTTCTAATTGCTCAACGATGCGTACTTGTTCATTATATGGTGGTAATGCTACTAAATACTTTTTGATTTCACCCATACCTAAATCAGGAACGCCAATGGATTGTCTGGCTTTTATTGAATGAAGCAGTATTTGAGGACTCTCCAAATAATAACGAATATACTGCGGATAAACCAAAAGTGGACGAACAACACAGCATGAGTATGACACCAAGAACTCTCTGTCAGTTTCTACCAGTCTTGCTTTTCCTAATGCTGCACCGATTCGAGAATAAATAATGTCATGTTTCTGCGGCAAAGCTTTTCTGGATAATCTTTCAAAATCTGCTCTTGAGATAAATTTGACATTTTGCGTGAAATTTATCGTTCCATCATCCAATAAATCTTTTGCAGAGAGAAAAAGTACGCCCTCATCAGCGGGTACGGATTTCGGCATATTGTGATCAATATCGCCAATCAAACTGCATATATTTTGCAGACGAGTCCAAATCCAGTTATCCGGAATGTCAAATGGAATATCATCATCAATGCACAGCTCCTCTGAACCACGCTTTTCATAATGAGAATTATCCCGTCTGAAAATGACGGATTCGTGCTTGTCCTTCTTGATTTCACCTTCCTTGACGAGCCGCTGTTTTTCCGCCCGGATATGTTCCAGCAGAGCCTCTGCAGGCTCGTCAGACGGGTCTTGAGGTACCAGCTTGCCCTGGACGGCTTCTTGCAGTATCGACTTTTTGAGGGCTTCTGGGAAGGTTGAATTTAGGGCCTCGTTTTTTTGGTACGCCACGTCGTATGCAGAAACAGCAGAAGCAACCTCATCAATCTTCTCAACGATACGCCGCTGCTCCTCAAGTGGGGGTATTGGTACTAATAGAGAGGTCATTGTTTCTGTGCCGACTCTGGGCATCTTCACTCCATAGGTGATGCTGTTAATGAGATTATCGACATAAGGGGATTTCAGATAATTGACGATGTAGCTCGGATCGATTCCACCGTATACACGGAATGGTACGATTTCCGGCGTACAAATGCCGTCATCTGGGGCGACAAGAATTTTCAATAGATATGGGCGTAGCTTGCTGTAGAGAATGTCACCCTTTGTAAATACGGTCTTATCACCAACTGCTTTGCGTTCACCGACTGTTTTATACTCTAAAAGTCTGCCGCCCTTTTCAATGTCCTCTAAATCCAGTCCCCAAATCGAAGAATCGGCACTTGTTGCATTTACTTTTTGCTTTGTTTCTGCATAGGACGAAATATTGCCTAACCGCACCCACTCCCACGAATCGGGGATGTCAAACGGCACCTCATCCGCCAACGACCGCACTTCATCGCCGATTTTCTCATAAGGAGTATTATAAGAAACTGGGCATTGCTTGAAGAAAAGCACATTATTTGATATTATAAAGAAAATAGGGGTCTTGTAATAGAAAGGAGCACAGCATGGCAAAGCAGGAACTCTCTCTGAAACAACAATACCAGCGGCTCACGCAGGCCAAGGCGCAGGCAACCCGGAATGGACAACCTACCCCTAAACTCGATAAGAAGATCGAAAAGATGAAGGCAATGATGGGCAGCACCGTACAGAAAGTGCCGGCTGCAAAACCATCTGCCGGCAAGTTCGTGGACTACAAGGGTGTCAACAAGCTGCCCATGCAGGGTGGTGCCTGCACTCCGAAATAAGATTTGCCATAAATTGTTCATCGCCCGGAAAGAACAGGATTATAGAATAAAAATGAGAATAAATGTTGGGGGCGCGATGCATGCCAAGAACATACAGTCACCTATCATATGAGCAAAGACTAAGGATAAAAGAATTGTTAGACAAAGGCACTAAGAAAGTGGATATCGCTCGTGCATTAGGCGTCCATAACGCAACGATTTATCGGGAAATAGATCGGGGCTCCATCAATGGAATCTATGATCCGGGCCATGCTGAGGAACAATACAGAGGTCATTTATCCGAAAAGGGACGACCGCCAATTTGCTCCATTTCTCCTGAGCTGGCTCAGCACATTGCAAGACTAATCCTAGAAGAAAAATTAAGCCCAGCAAAAATTATTGATAGATTGCAAGAAGAAAAGTGGAGCACTGCCCCAAAAGCCCGAGCAACGATTTACAGCGCTATTGATGGTGGCTTGATTCCAGGAGTAACTAGAGAGAGCCTTAATTCGTATGTTGCAACTATGTTTAATGATGGGCAGATCCATATTGCAAAATGGGTGCGGAATGCATTGGATCT
>ERZ773150.3017-NODE-3017-length-11811-cov-3.051208_pt1 | contig 11811 bp, 9 predicted proteins | sample MGYA00580845_ERZ773150 | MGnify/ENA primary metagenome ERZ773150 (study PRJEB29015, sample SAMEA2737848) | human gut metagenome | biome: human gut; feature: human-associated habitat; material: faeces | place: China | collected 2012 ...
CGTATTTTCCATTTCAGCGGCAAGAGCTTTGTATTCCTCCATCAGATCAGCCATCAATGGGTCGGCAAGATAGACGGTCTTGCGGTCTTTGTGTCCCAGAAGCTCGTGAAGACTTCGTTTGCTTCTTCGATTGCCTGAATGACCTGTTTTATCATAATTATTACGGTTCTTTGCCAAAAAAGTTCTCGGTAACACCGGGGGCTTTTTTTGCAGCCGGCCGTGCTTTCTGCGCGCCCATTTTCTCCTTAAATCCGGCAGGCGCGAAATAAGGTGAAAACAGCACTTAAATTGTGAACATTTTATGAACGAGCGTAAAAAAGTGCGCATATCGCTTGCGCTCTCGGAAAATCAATGATATATATTTCTATATATGTCATAATGTATACAAATGCGTAGAATAATATGGTTTCTGCCGGGGTTCGCTTGCCCGGGACATCGCGGAAACAGGGGAAAGGCGGCACGACAGTGACAGAGAAGGAACTGAGAAAACTAAACCGCGCAGAGCTCTTGGAAATGCTTATTGCGCAGAGCAAGAAGCTCAACCGCGTGGAGGAGGAGCTGTCGGCCGCCCAAAAAGAACTGGAACGGCGTAAGATTGCCATCACCACCTCCGGCTCACTGGCAGAGGCGGCCCTGAAGCTAAACGGCATCTTTGAGGCAGCCGACCAAGCAGCCGCGCAGTATCTGGATAGCCTCCGGGAGCAGGAGAGCAACGCCGAGCGCATTATTGCCGAGGCCGAGGCCCAGGCTCACGAGATCATCAATGCCGCCGAGGTGCAGCGGCAGGCCATTCTCGCCGATGCGGACAGGGAAGCCAAGCGGCGCATTGAGCTCTTTGACCAGCAGTTCAAGGAATTTTTGAACACGCACACCTGATTGAGGAGAAAGGGCCGTATGAAACCAAATAACAAAGCAACCGATACGGCTGTGCCCTCCGTGGACGAGCTCACCGGCGAACTCAACCGAGAAAGATATCACAGCCGATACAAAAAGCTGCTGCGCAGCACCATCTATACGCTGGTGATTGTGGCCGCGATCAGTGTGCTGGTGGCTACGCTGCTGCTGCCGGTTTTGCAGATATACGGCACCTCCATGAACCCGAACCTGCAGGAGGGGGAGATCGTGGTGTCGGTGAAGTCCCCACAGTTCAAAACCGGTGACATAATCGCCTTTTACTATAACAACCGCGTTCTTGTCAAGCGCATTATCGGCTGCCCCGGCGACAGCGTTGTCATCACCGACAGCGGCGACGTATATGTGAACAATACCCTGCTGGATGAGCCGTACCTAACCGAAAAATCCTATGGCACCGCCGACATTGAATATCCGTACACCGTACCTCAGAATTCCTTTTTCGTCCTGGGCGACCACCGGGAAAGCAGTGTTGACTCCCGGTCGTCCCTGGTGGGCTGCGTGGAAAAAGAAGAAATCATAGGCAAAATCGTTTTCAGAGTGTGGCCGATCAAGCGGATCGGTTCCGTGGACTAACATCGCCTGGAAATACGGGGAGAAATTTGCATGAACAGGGACATTCATTCGCAGGCTGAACAGCTGAACAAGAAGCACCGCCGGAAGCGCACTTGGTACAAGATCTTATCTGTGCCCATATGCCTTGTGGTCTTTGTGACGACGTATGCGCTCATTCTGCCGGCCATCACCATGGAATCCACGCCGGATACCTACTGCGGCATCGCCGAGCACGTCCACACGGACGATTGCTACGAGCTTCCCGGTACGCCGGCCCACAAGGAGATCCAATGCACCGCCGGGGCCGATCTGGGCCAGGGCGAGTACATCGTCCACAAGCACGACAGCTTCTGCTTTGATGATAGCGGTGAGTTGCTGTGTACGCTGGCTGAGCAGGACGAGCACGTCCACACAGACGCGTGCTATGACGGTGACAGCCTAATCTGCGGTCTGGTTACGGGGATCGTACACCAGCACACGGCGGATTGCGTCGTATCCGTTCCCGCCACCGAGCCTCAGGGCCTGGTGTGTACCGTGGAGGAGCATAAGCATACGGAAGCATGCTTCATGAATCCGGAGGGCGAGGCGCCAAGCGGCGAGACCGGCGGTGATGTCCCCGCTGACAAAACGCCTGCTAACGACGTCCCCACCGGGGACGATCCCTCCAATGAGACACCCAGGGGAGATGTCCCCGCCAATGCAGCCCAAGGCGGCAATGTGCCGGGGGATGCAGTTCAGAGCACCGGCACAGCAAACGGCGATACACCTGCCGAGAATGCAGCAGCCCACGGCACCCCGGCCCGGGCGCCTGCCGCCAGCGGCCTTACCACAGACGTGACCCTCACCATCAACGACAATGTTTCCGCTTCCGGCTGCTATGAGGTAGCCGTCACCGGCGGCGATGCGGCACTGGAGGGAAAAACCGTCCGGTATCTATGGTATAAGAGCAACGATGGCGGAGCGACCTATACAGCCGTAAAGGCGAAAAACTTTACTGTTGGCAGCAGTACCGTGTCCAACATCAGTGGGGACCATGGCGAAAAGCTGTTCCTGGCCCTGGACGGCGGAACCGTCAGCGACACGCTAACCTCCGTGACATACAAGGCCGTACTGAAGGTGGACGGCGCCGAATATAGCAGCGTGTCGGCTACCCGCACCAACACCACCTATCAGGCCTCCGTTCTGAACGGCAGCTTTGAAACACCGGATCTGACCAACCACCAATACCAGGAATTTGTGCCCGAGGGAACTGCGGGTCTATTTTGGAAAACCACCGGTGAGAATACTGAGGGCAACCAGCATATATATGGCGGAGGCACTACCACCGCAAATGATAAGAAGCACTACATCGAAATCGTTGACACAAGCGATGGACATCAGACGCATGCAGCCAACTGGCATAATCAAGGCTCTGCAACGAACGGAAAACAGTACGCCGAGATCAACGCCGGCGCTGCGGGTGCGCTGTATCAGACCATAGCGACCATCCCGGGGACGACCATGTATTGGTCCGTGGACCACTGTGGACGCAACGGAACGGATACCATGGCTGTAGTCATGATGCCGGAAAGCAGAGCAAAAAACATCACCACACAGACGCAGCTGCAGCAGGTGCTGAATAATCCAAGCAGTTATGGTGCTGCGGTTGAAAGTGATCTATCCGCCCAAAAAGGCGTGTGGACCACCCACTCTGGGCAGTACACCGTACCGGCGGGACAGTATGAAACCCGATTCTTCTTCATGGCTGTAAGCACATACAATAACGAAAACTACATCGGCAACCACATTGATAACGTCTGGTTCAGCCAGCAGATCCCGCCGGCTTCCTCGGAAAAGCCCTATTTCACGCTGACGAAGCATGTGGTGGGTCCCCTGACGGAGGATGACCTGCAGCTGCTATCCGGAAAGCTGACCTTTACGGTTCAAAGGTCCACTGACAGCAGCTTTACCAATCCCGAAACCGTCAAGACGTACACCGCCACAAATTTGGGTAGCTGGACGCCCAACGGTGATGGCTCCTGGACACTGTCCGCCCGTATCTCCATGAAGGATCAGGAGCTCGGCGATTACTACAGGATTGCAGAGAGCGGCGCAGAGCTGGATGGGTTTAACCTGACTGTGACGGATACGAACGCTGCCGTGCAGCTGCAGAGCAACACAGACACGGGCTTCACCTTCACCAATACCTATGCGGATGCCGGGCGAGCCCTGACGCTAAAGAAAATCGTGAGCGCTCCCGACACCACAGGCAGCTTTACCTTTACCGTTTCCTATACGGATGCCGGCGGCAAGCCGCAGACAGAAAGCGTTACTCTGAAAAACGGTGAATCGGCCACCATCACGGGCATCCCCAAGGGTGTCCAGGTCACCGTAACGGAAACCAACACAGACGGCTACACCGTTATTATGAAGGATCCCAGCACCGGCACCGTCCTCGCCGGGAGCAGCAGCTATACCTTTACTATGAGCGATGACACGGCCATGGATGTCTACAACACATCCATCGTTGCACTGCCGGAAACCGGCGGCATCGGACGGGGAATCTTTTTGTATGCCGGAATCGGTCTGATGCTCACTGCCGTAATTGCAGGATGTCTTCTGAGGCGCAAGTACGGAAAGGAGGGTGATTAACGCTTTTGTTTCCTCTCCTGCCCACGCAAAATATACCTGTACCCGCGCCGTAGGAACTATCCGTTTCCATTAAACTACTTTAAATCAGAAAGGATACGCACGATGAAAACGATGAGAAAGCTTTTCACGGTTTTGCTGGCCCTGGCCATGACCCTGGCTCTGGCTGTGTCCGCCTTTGCAGCAGACACCGGCAGCATCACCATTAGCAATCCCCAGGGGGATCACACCTACACCGCCTACAAGATCTTTGACGTGACCTACACCGCTGACGGGGTGAACTACTCCTACACCATCAGCGAAACCGACGCCGCCTTTTCTACCGTCAAGGCATACGCCGATGTGGCCGCCAACGGCCTCACCCTGACCCCCGTTGCGAACACGAACAAGTATAATGTGAGCATCGGCACCGGCTTCTCCGCCGCCTCCTTTGCCCAGTATCTGAGGACGAATGTGGGTTCTCTCGGCACCGGCACCGCCTTTACCAAGGTTGATAACACCATGAAGGCCTCCGGCCTTACCCTGGGCTATTACTTTGTATCCGGCACCAGCGGCGCTGTCTGCGAGCTGGCTACTGCCAAGGATATTCAGATTCGCGACAAGAACGAAGTGCCGCAGATTGAAAAGACTGTGAATGACGACGACGGCACTGTGGAAATCGGTCAAAAGCTCACCTACACCATCACCGGCAAGGTCCCCTCTACCAAGGGCTATACCGAGTTTACCTATCAGGTGACAGATACCATGACCGAGGGGCTGACCTTCAACGAGGACGTCAAGGTCACCATTGGCGGCACGGATGTGACTGCCGCTGCGACTATCACCAACAACGAGGACGGCTTTGTGGCCAGCGTCAATATGATGAAATATCAGGATCAGATCGACAAACCTGTAGTCATCACCTACACTGCCACCGTCAATGAGAAAGCCATCGTGAATGACAAGGAGACCAACACCGCTGTGCTCAAGTACAGCAACAACCCCGCTGACAAGGATTCCTACGATGAAAGCACCGTTACGGTGGATGTGTTCTCCTTCAATATCGTCATCAACAAGTACGCCACCGGCAACGAGAACACCAAGCTGGAGGGCGCCAAGTTCGTGCTGAAGAACAACGAGGGCAAGTACTATAAGTATGACGCCGCCACCAAGGCCGTCACTTGGGTCGCTGCCAAGGCCGATGCCACTGAGGTCAGCACCGACGCTAACGGCGCTGCGCGCTTTGACGGTCTGCAGGCCGGTACTTACAACCTGGAGGAGACCGCCGCCCCCGCCGGCTACAACCAGCTTACCAAGGACATCATCATCGTGCTGGACAAGACCGGCTCTGCGACCATCAACGGCGCTGCCTCCACTCTCGAAGATGCCCGTTCCCTGACTGCGGGCGTTGCCAACTCCACCGGCACCGTGCTGCCCGAAACCGGCGGCACCGGCACCGTGATCTTTGTGGCCCTGGGCGCTCTGGCTGTCATCTGCGCAGGCGTATTCCTGGTGACCAACAAGAGAATGAGCAAGGAATCCTTCTGATCCTGCATCTCTGACACACTGCACTGCCACGGGAGGCGGAGGTTCGCCTCCGCCCTCCCGATGGCATATCCTTTTCCAAGGCGGACGCATCCGAATACACCCGGCACCGCCTATTGCAGGCGGCCGGACAGCCGTGTGTTCGGCTTCGTGCGCCCTGGAACGCAACAGGAGATGAACCCGTGAGAAAGCGAAAAGTAATCACCTTAATACTGCTGGGCGTTTTCCTGGCGGGCCTCTCTCTCCTGCTGTATCCGTCCGTCAGCAGCTACTGGAACTCCATCACACAATCCAGGGCCATCGTGGACTATGACACCATTGTCAAGAGTCTGTCGCCTAAGGACTATACCGCCTATTTTGAGCGGGCGGAGGAATACAATAGCGAGCTGAAGGCGCTGCCATTCCCGCTGACGGAATACCAGCAGATCAGCGGATACGATGATTGCCTCAATGCCGCCGGCGATGGCGTCATCGGCTATATCGATATCGACAAGATTCAGGTGAAGCTGCCCATCTATCACGGCACGGACCCCTCTATGCTGAACCACGCCTGCGGACACATTCAAGGCAGCAGCTTTCCTATTGCAGGAAAGGGTACCCATGCGGCTATCTCGGCACACCGGGGCCTGCCCAGCGCAAAGCTGTTCTCGGATCTGGACAAGCTGGAGGTGGGCGACACCTTCCGGATCACGGTGCTGGACAAGACCTTTATTTATGAGGTGGATCAGATTAAAACCGTCCTGCCGGACGATGTGAGCGACCTGCTCATCGACGAGGAGAAGGAGCTCTGCACCCTGGTCACCTGCACGCCCTATGGCATCAATTCCCATCGGCTGCTGGTGCGCGGACACAGGATCGAATCTGAGGATATGCGCTCCTTTGGGGCTATATCGGATGCGTTTATCATCGATCGGCTGATCGTTACACCGGTGGTGGCAATGCCCATCATCCTGCTGCTCATTCTGTACGTCTGCTTTAAGCCTGCGAAGCGGAAGCTTCCCATCAATGACGAGGGAGAACTGATATGAAAAGAATAAGCTACCGGATCGCAAACTTTATACTGATTGCTGCACTGCTCCTGTCGGGAGCAGTGACCGCCCACGCCGCCTCCACCACGGAGGCCAGTGAAAAGGTGCAGCTGCGCAGTGATTGCACTCTGGACGTGACCTATTCCTCCGAGGGAATGGTCTTTGCCGGGCAAGACATCAAGCTCTGGCACATTGCGGATATTACCGAGGATGCGCAGTATGCTTTGGCCGGGAGCTTCCGGTCATACCCCATCCAGGTCACCGGCACCTCCTCTCAGAGCGAGTGGGATGAAATGACCATCACTCTGAACTCCTATATTCTTGCCGATGGTATCGCGGCTGACCAAACCGCTAAAACCGATGCGAGGGGTAAGGTCTTCTTTGATAATCTTACTGCGGGCATATACCTGGTTTCCTCCGTGCGCACAGAGCAGGATGGCAAATACTATGTGTTTGAATCCTTCCTGGCAGCCGTGCCAGGGGTGGACAGTGAGGGGCAGTGGGTGTATTCCGTCTCCGCAAGGCCAAAAATGAGTGTACACACACCAGCCAAGGGCGAGGTCACCTATAAAGCGGTGAAGGCCTGGAGGGATGGCGGCCAGGACCGCCCGGTCAGCGTCTCTGTGGAGGTTCGCAGGGACGGACAGCTGCAGCAGGCCGTGACTCTCAGCGCTGAAAACAACTGGATGTACACATGGAAGGCCGTTGATGATGGCAGCGTATGGACCGTGAACGAAGTGAATGTGCCAGAGGGTTATACGGTGGGCATTCAGCGCAGCGGCGATACCTTCAGCATTACCAACACCAAGCCGGAGACGCCTGCAGGAAATCATCCGCAGACCGGCGACACAACCAATATGACCCTGTATGTGCTCTTGATTGCTGCATCGGGGCTGGCGCTGCTGGTGGTGGGCATCGTGTTGAGGAAGAAGTCCCGTGCGAAGTAAAGGGCTTTCCATCCTTCTTGTTGCGCTAGGCGTTTTGCTGCTGGGCGCTGCGGCGATATTATTCGTCGTGCGACAGGCGCAGGATAAGCAAAGGACAGCTGACATTCCCTCTCTGATTGAAAAAATCGAAGCAGCTCTGCCGGAGTGCTCAGCGGGTGTTATCGAAAATCGCGCTGACAGCGCCATGGCTGCCGTGGAGATCGACGGAATTGATGTAATCGGCCTGCTGGAGCTCCCGGGCCGAGGCATTAAGCTGCCAGTAAGCGCAGAATGGGACAGCTCCGAGCAGAGCTTTCGTCCAGCCAGGTTTATGGGCAGCGTGTATGACGGTACGCTGATCGTGGGAGGACGCAGTGAGGATGGCAATTTCGATTTTATCGATCAGCTGGACGCCGGGGAGGAGCTTACCTTCACCGACATGACCGGAAGGGAATTCCGGTATACGGTGCGTAAAATTTGCCACGCTGATAATGCCAGAGCCGAAACCTTGGCTGACTCAGAGAGCGCGCTTACCCTGTTTGTGAAAAAAAATGGAGCTTTTCTCATCGTCCGATGTGCAGCGGCATAGTATTCTCCTTAATAGGAGGTGCAGAACAGCCCCTGTAGGCAATGGCAAGCTGCGTCGTCCCATGCGGTGCCGCTATGATTCATTATTTAATTTTTTGTTTATAACCTATGATGGGCCGCCGCTGTAGATAGCTGCCCTACCCGGAGGTCGATGGCCAGGTGCAGCGCACCTGATACCCGGCAAAACAAAGCTGAAATATCTGTACCTCTGTATCCCCTGCTGAAAAAGCAGCCAACGCCATAGGCGTTGGCTGCTTAATGCTTTATGAGCCTTATGGGCTTTATCAAAGGCGGCCATAGATGCGGGTCATCTCGTGGATGCTGCTGGCAAGGCTGTGGCTCGCCTCCCCGGGCAGCATACGCCACTTCCAGTTGCCGCAGCTGGTGCCGGGGACATTCATGCGGTGGCCCGGCCCGAGGTCCAGCCAATCCTGCATCTGCGCAACAAACAGCTTCGCAACCGAGCCCATGCCGCCACGGATGATGCCGCGGTTAAAGCCCTCCCGCTCATTCAGACCCAGATACTGTGCGGCAAAGGCGACATCCTCCCGATCCGCCTCCGTGCGCCAAAGGGCCAGGGGAGCGTTATCATGAGTGCCGGTATAGCAGACGCAGTTTTTGCCGTAGCTATGGGGCAGATAGCTGCTGGTGTCCCGGGAGTCAAAGGCAAATTCCAGCACCTTCATGCCCGGCAGCCGGGAATCGGCCAGCAGCTGCGTAACCTCCGGCGTGGGAAAGCCCAGGTCCTCGGCAATGAACTCAATATCGTGGAACCAACCGGTCAGCACCCCCACCAGGGACATGCCGGGGCCTTTGACCCAGTGGCCGTCCTTCGCAGTGGTCTTGCCGCAGGGCACCGACCAATAGCTCTCAAAACCACGAAAATGGTCGATACGAATAACATCGTAGAGCTTCGTGGCACCGCCGATGCGGCGGATCCACCACTCAAAGCCGTTTTTCCGCATGGCCTCATAGTCGTACAAGGGATTGCCCCAGAGCTGGCCGTCTGCGCTGAAATAGTCGGGCGGGACACCGGAAACCTCTGTGGGCTTTTTGTTCTCGTCCAACTGGAAATTCTCCGGCTCGCTCCAAACATCCGAGGAGTCCATAGCCACATAGATGGGGATATCGCCGATGATGCGAATACCCAGGCCGTTGATATAGTGCTTGAGGGCGCTCCACTGGCGGAAAAACAGGAACTGGATATAGGTGAACAGCTCCACATCCTCCCGCAGCTCCACGCGGTAGCGCGCAACAGCTTCCGGAGTGTGCAGCCGGGCGCCCTCATCGGGCCACTCCGTCCAGGACTTCATGCCAAAGCGGCGCTTGAGCGCCATGAACAGGGCATAATCCGGCAGCCAGCGGGCATTTTCCGCCTCGAAGGCCGCCACCGCCTCCCGGTCACGGCTCCAGCCCCGGGCCTTGGCCTTTTCCAGCAGGGCGAATCGACTCTCATATATCTTGCCGTAGTCCACATAGCGCGGCTCCGTCCCCCAAGCGCAGGCGTCCACCTCCGTTTGGGTCAGGAGTTCATCTGCGATGAGGGTGTCCAGGTCAATGAAGTAGGGGTTGCCTGCAAAGGTAGAAAAGGCTTGGTAGGGGGAATCCCCATAGCTGGTAGGGCCAAGGGGCAGAAGCTGCCAGTATTTCTGCCCTGCCTCGTGAAGAAAATCTGCAAAGCGATACGCCGCTTTGCCAAAGGTCCCGATGCCGTATGGCGAAGGGAGGGAGGAGATCGGCATCAGAATGCCAGCGGAACGATCCATATGAGTCAGCCTTTCACGGCGCCGGCAGCGACGCCCTTAATGATATATTTCTGGCAGCAAAGGTAGAAAATGATGACAGGGAGAATGCTCAGGAAAATGAGCGCCATGGTCGCGCCCAGGTCCACCGTGCCGTAGCTGCCCTTGAGGTACTGGATGTGGATGGGGATGGTAAAATACTTGGTGCTGTCCAACACGAGGTAGGGCAGCAGATAGTCGTTCCAGACCCACATAATCTCCAAAATGCCCACGGAGATCATGGTAGGCCGCAGCATGGGGAACACCACGGAAAAATAGGTGCGCAGCGGACCGCAGCCGTCTATGGAGGCGGCCTCCTCAATCTCCAGGGGGATAGACTTTACAAAGCCAACAAACATGAAGATGGCAAGGCCCGCGCCGAAGCCAAGATAGATGATGGGAATGGTCCAGGGGGTATTGAGGGCCACCTTGTCAAAGGCCATGTCGGCAAAGTTGAAGTACGGGATCTTGACCCGGTCGGCCGTCTTAGACAGGGTAAACATGACCATCTGGAATGGGACGACCATGGAAAAGACACACAGGTAATAGATGATGCGGCAGAGCTTGCTGTCCACCCGGGCGATATACCAGGCCGCCATAGAGGTACACAGCAAAATCAGTGCCGAGGAGACCACGGTGATGAACAAGCTGTAAAATGCGGATTTCCAGAAGGGATAGTTACCGAAGGTCATGCCCTTGATATAGTTGGCCCAGCCGGCAAAGCTCTCCCCATTGGGAAAGGCAAAGGTATCGGTCTTGACGTAGGTATTGAGCTTGAAGGAGTTGAGCACCACCATGAAGATGGGCAACACATAGATGATGCAGATAACCGCCAGCACAATGGACAAAACCAATTTGCGGCGTCGTTCGGCGGTAAGGGTACCTTTCATTACTGCTGCACCTCCTTTTTGCGGGTGGCACGGAGCTGAATGAGGCCGATGGCGGCAACCAGCAGGAAGAAGATCACAGCCTTGGCCTGGGCGGTGCCGCGGGCATTGACATTCTGCCCGTAGAATGTGTTATAGATATTCAGCGCCAGCATCTCTGTAGTCTTGATGGCGGAGCCGTCGGATTGAATCAGGAAGGGCTGGCCGCCGGTAAGGGCCAGGTTCTGATCGAAGAGCTTGAAGCTATTGGTAAGGGTGAGGAAGGTGCAGATGGTGATGGAGGGCATCACGTTAGGGATGGTGACCCGCCAAAGGGTCTGCCAGCGGCTGGCGCCATCGATCTTGGCCGCCTCCAGCATATCATCCGGGACAGCCTGCAGGCCGGCGATATAAATAATCATCATATAGCCGATCTGCTGCCAGCACATGAGGATCACAAGGCCCCAGAAGCCGTACTTCGTCTCCAAAAGAATGGAGGTATTATAACGGGTGAGGATACCGTCAAAGATCATGGACCACACATAGCCCAGCACGATGCCGCCGATGAGGTTGGGCATGAAGAACACCGTGCGGAACAGGCTGCTGCCCTTAATGCCCTGGGTGAGGGCATAGGCTGCGGCGAAGGCCAGTACATTGATGAAAACCAGCGACACCAGCGTGAACAGGCCCGTATACCAGAAGGAATGCATAAAGCTGGCATCCTGCAGTGCCTTGACATAGTTCCCCAGGCCGATGAACTCCGCGTCCGAAGTCGTTTTAAACTTACAGAAGGACAGATATACGCCTTTACAGAACGGATAGACAAATCCGATAATAAAAGCGCAGACCACGGGCCCCATAAAAAGTGGGAACCAGCGCCGAAGCGGGCGGCGGATCAGCGCCCGGCTGACCGGTGCAGAGCCTTTCTTGCGCTTCAAATCGATCACTCCCATCAAAAAATAGATTGTTGCACAGCGCGGACCTCCTGCGGTCTCTGCCGTGA
>ERZ773150.3018-NODE-3018-length-11808-cov-20.698885_pt1 | contig 11808 bp, 10 predicted proteins | sample MGYA00580845_ERZ773150 | MGnify/ENA primary metagenome ERZ773150 (study PRJEB29015, sample SAMEA2737848) | human gut metagenome | biome: human gut; feature: human-associated habitat; material: faeces | place: China | collected 2012 ...
ATGGATATGCTGCTGGCCACCGGCGAGCAGATCAGCATTTCGCTGCTGGCCATGGCCCTGAACGAGCTGGGCTGCCATGCCATCAGCCTGACCGGCTGGCAGGCAGGCTTCCGCACCGACCGCGCCTACACTAAGGCACGCATCACCCGCCTGGAGACCGAGCGTATCTCCTCCGAGCTGGAGCGCAACCGTGTGGTGGTGGTGGCAGGCTTCCAGGGTCTGAACAAGCTGGACGATATCACCACCCTGGGCCGTGGCGGCTCCGACACCAGCGCAGTTGCCATTGCAGCCGCCCTGCACGCAGACCGCTGCCAGATCTTCACCGATGTGGAAGGCGTTTACACCGCCGACCCGCGCAAGGTGCGCAACACCCGCAAGCTGGAGGAGATCACCTTCGACGAGATGCTGGAGCTGGCATCTCTGGGCGCACAGGTGCTGAACAACCGCAGCGTTGAGCTGGCAAAGAAGTATAACGTGGAGCTGGAGGTGCTCTCCAGCCTGAATCCCGTCCCCGGTACGGTGGTCAAGGAGGTTACGAAAGACATGGAAGGTATGCTGATCAAGGGCGTCGCAAAGGACACCGATGTTGCTGTTATCACGATTCTGAACGTTCCCGATGAGCCGGGCATGAGCTTCAAGATCTTCGGCCTGCTGGCCCAGAAGAACATCAACGTGGACATCATCCTGCAGTCCACCGGCCGCGACGGCAAGAAGGACATCAGCTTCACCTGCTCTGAGGGCGAAGCCGACCTGGCCATGCGCGTGCTGAAGGAGAGCGCACACTTCAAGGATGTCAGCGTGGACACCACCTGCGCCAAGGTCTCCATCGTGGGTGCCGGCATGCAGAGCCACAGCGGTGTTGCTTCCAAGATGTTCGAAGCACTGTCCAACAACAACATCAACATCAAGATGATCTCCACCAGCGAGATCAAGATCTCCTGCATCATCAACCGTGAGGATGCCGACAAGGCTGTCAGCTCCATCCACGACATGCTGTTCGATTGATCTTAAAATAGCCTGAACTGCCGCCGCACTGTTTCTTTTGGAAACGGTGTGGCTTTTTTGTTGCACTTTTTGCGGAAAATTATTATACTGATAGAAAACGGACGAACAGGGCGGGGGAGCAGCATGGAACAGCAGACGACGGCACAAAAACAGATGTCACTGCGCGCAAAGGCCACCGGGTGGCTTGCGGCCATTTTGCTGGTGACCCTGATCTCTATCGGCATTGCCACGGCGGTGGGTCAGTGGACCGTGAAGGCCTTCGACACCCTGCTGGAGGATAACGCTGCCTGCTACGCCGTGCAGGATGCCATCAAAGAGGAGACCCGCGCCTTCGAGCACTATGTGCGGGAGCCCTCGCAGGAGAGCAGTCAGACCTTTGCCGATGCCTGCGCGGCGGCGGAAGAAAGTCTTGCCGCTTTGCCCTTCGACTACGCCAAGATCGGCGAGGACCGCTATGCCCGCACCTGGAGCCTGCGGCAGGGCTATGCGGGCTACCAGAAGGCGCGGGACGCCTTCCTGCAGCTGGCCCCCTCGGCGGAAGACTATGTGGAGCGGATGTACGCTGTGATGGACCAGCAGGACTATCTGGCCGAGTATGCCCTGCGGCTGACCCAGGCCACCCTGGAGCAGGAGAACACCACCTACAGCAGCCATGCCACCCGGCTGCAGCGGCTGCCGTGGCTCTACTTCGGGCTGCTGGCGGCGGCGGTGGCACTGATGCTTCTGCTCATCCGGGTGCTGAACCGGGCCGTGGTGCAGCCGCTGCTGCGGCTGGCGCAGGCGTCCCGCAGCATTGCGGGCGGCGACTACACCGGCGCGGACCTGCCGGTGCACAGCGGCGACGAGGTGGGCCAGCTCACCGGCACCTTCAACCGCATGAAGCACGCCATGGCGGAACATCTCTCCACCCTGAACGCCCTGCACCGGGAGGAGGTGCGGAATCTGGCGCTGGAAAAGGACCTGGAACACACCCGGCTGGAAGTGCTGAAAAGCCAGGTGAACCCGCATTTTCTGTTCAACACCCTGAACATGATCTCCTGTATGGCCCGGCTGGAAGATGCGTCCACTACCGACCAGATGATCGTGCACCTGGGCAGCCTGTTCCGGCACAACCTGCGCACCAAGCAGCAGGAAGTGACGCTGGAAGAAGAACTGGACGGGCTGGAAGACTACATCTACCTGCAGCAGATGCGCTTTGATGGGCGCATCACCGTGGAAAAGAAGATCGAAGCCGACCCGGCGGCGGTGCGGCTGCCGTCCTTCACCCTGCAGCCCATCGTGGAAAACGCCTTCTCCCACGGGCTCAAGTCCTGCGAGGAAGGCGGGCGCATCCTGCTGCGGGGCTGGATGCAGGGCCGCACCCTGATCCTCACTGTGGCAGACAACGGCAGGGGCATGACCCCGGCGGAGCTGGACGCCCTGCAGGAAAAGATCGCCCAGAGCGAGCGCACCGGCCGCAGCATCGGGCTGGGCAACATTTCCCGCCGCATTACCATGCTGTACCCGGAGGGCCGGATGCAGGTCTTCAGCCGGGAAGGGCACGGCACGGTGATCCGGTTCGAGATCCCGCAGGATGACCGAGAGGAGGATGGTTCGCATGAAGTGTAAGCTGCTGGTGGCGGAAGATGAGCTGATCGAGCGCAAGGTGCTGTGCAAGACGCTGCAGAAGTACCTGGGCGACCTTATCACCCTGTATGAAGCGAAGAACGGCCGGGAAGCCATCGAAATTTTTGAGCGGGAAGCCCCGCAGGCGGCCATTCTGGATATCGAGATGCCCGGTGCCAACGGGCTGGAAGTGGCACGCAAAATTCGTGAAACGGATAAGAGCTGTGCCATCCTGTTCCTCACCGGCTATGATAAGTTTGCCTACGCGCGGCAGGCCATCTCGGTGCGGGCGCTGGACTACCTGCTCAAGCCTTACAACGAGCAGGAGCTGGTGTTTGCGGTGGAGGAGGCCATCCATCAGGTGACGGCCCGGCCCACGCGGCCCAGCCGCCCGGCCCCGGCATCCGCCCCGGCCCCGGTGCGCCGGGAAGAGGACGAAGACGTGCGCACCACCATCATCCGGGCCGAGATTGGCAACTTTATCGAGAACCACTACCGGGAGGACATCTCCATGCAGGACGCGGCAGCAGCTCTGCGCTACTCCGACGCTTACTTCTGCAAGCTGTTCAAGCAGTGCTTCAAGGTGAACTTTTCGGCCTACCTGAACGAGTACCGGGTGAAAAAGGCCCAGCAGCTCATCCGGGATTCCCGCCTGAGCCTGAAGGACGTGGGCACGGCGGTGGGCTATGCGGACGCCAACTATTTCACCCGGGTGTTCAAGCGGCTCACCGGGCAGACGCCTTCCGAGTACCGGACGGCGGCGGCAGAGCAGAGCATCCAATAAAATGATTTTGTGCAAAATGACCGGGAACGGGCGGAGAAATCAGCCTGCTCCCGGTTTACTTTTTGCCAGTTTCTTTCGTCCGTACAGCACGAAATTTGTACTTGGATACAACAAAGACAAAATCGTGCTGGCTTTCGCAAAAAATTCCCGTTTCGAAAAAATTCACAGCTTGTTAAAATAAAAACATGAAAGAATGCGAAAAGAGAGGATGCAATTCATGAAAAGAAGAACGTTTCTGTCGCTGATGGGCGCAGCGGCACTGACAAGCGGCGCGATGCTCACCGGCTGCGGCGTCGGCTCCGATGACGACCGCAAGATCGTGCGCATCGGCCATGTGCAGTCCCAGACCCACCCGGATCACCTGGGCCTGGAAGCGTTTGCCGACCACATCAATGAAAAGCTGGGCGATAAGTACCGTGTGGAGGTCTACCCCAGTGAGTTGCTGGGCTCCCAGACCGAAATGGTGCAGCTGACCCAGACCGGTGCTATCGACTTTGTGGTGGCGTCCACTGCCATCATGGAGACCTTCAGCGCCAAATACCAGATCTTCAACCTGCCGTACCTGTTCTCCAGCGTGGAGGCGTACCACGAGGCCATGGATGACCCCGAAGTCACCGACCCCATCTTCAAGACCACTTCCAAGGCCGGTCTGGAGACGGTGGCCTGGCTGGATGCCGGCACCCGCAATTTCTACACCATCAAGACCCCCATCAACCAGCCCTCCGACCTGAAGGGTCTGAAGATCCGCGTGCAGCAGTCGCCCACCAACGTGGAGATGATGCGTCTGCTGGGCGGCACCGCCACCCCCATGGGCTTCGGCGATGTGTATACCGCCCTGCAGGCCGGCATCCTGGATGGTGCCGAGAACAACGAGCTGGCCCTGACCGACAACGGCCACGGCGATATCTGCAAGTATTACGCCTACGATATGCACCAGATGGTGCCGGACCTGCTGGTGGCGAACTATGCTTTCCTGGAGGGCCTCAGCGACGAGGAGCGCGCCATCTTCAATGAGGGCTTCGAGATCGTCAAGCAGGTCGAGCAGGGCGCCTGGGAGGACGCTGTAGCCGAGGCCAAGGATAAGGCCGAGAACGAGCAGCACGTCAACTTTATTTACCCGGACACTGCACCGTTCCAGGAGGCTATGGCTCCCCTGCACGACTCTGTGCTGGCCGCAAACCCGGAGCTGCAGCCCATTTACGACCTGATCCAGCAGCATAACGCGGCCAACACCGCAGACTGAGGAGGAGCATCATGGAAAAACTGAGAAATACCCTGAACAAGGTGCTCAACCTGCTGGCAGGCCTGAGCATGACCGTCATGGTGGTGCTGACTACCTATCAGGTCATCGTCCGTTACATCTTCAATTCGCCCTCCACCTGGTCGGAAGAACTGGTGGGCTATCTGTTCGGCTGGAGCACCATGCTGGGCGCGACCATCGTCTCCGGCGAGCGCGGCCACATGAACATCCCCGTGCTGGTGGACCGCTTCAACCCCACCATGCGCAAGGTCTTCCACATCTTTGCCGAGGTCATCGCCTTCATCTTCTCCGCCGCCATTCTGGTGTTCGGCGGCTTCCAGGTGTCCAAGCTGGCCATGGGCCAGCAGACCTCCTCGCTGGGTGTGGCCGTGGGCGTGTTCTACTGGGTCATGCCCGTCTGCGGTGTGATCATTCTGATCTACTCCGTGCTCAACATCATCGGCATTGCCAACGGTTCCATCAGTCTGGATACCCCGGAGGATGCAGACTTCGCCAAGGTGGAAGCTGAAATGGCTGCCGAAGCTGATAAAGATAACAAGGAGGACTAAGCTGTGGCAATTCAAGCATTACTCGTTATTCTGGCAGTCCTGCTGGTTCTGCTGTTCCTCGGTGTCCCTATTTCGTACGCCATTGCGGTTTCTTCTCTGACCGCCATCCTCTCGTCCATTGATCTGAACGTTGCCGTGCTGACCGCTGCCCAGCGCACCTTCGTGGGCATGAGCAAGTTCAGCCTGACCGCCATCCCGTTCTTCATCCTGGCCGGCAACATCATGAATCAGGGCGGCATTGCAAAGCGTCTGGTCGATTTCGTCATGGCCATTCTGGGCAAGCTGCCCGGCGCGCTGCTGGTGACCAACATCGGCACCAACGCCCTGTTCGGTGCCATTTCCGGTTCCGCTTCCGCTGCTGCTGCGGCCGTCGGTTCCATGATCCGCGACGGTGCCGAGGAGCAGGGCTATGACCCCGCCGTTACCGCAGCAACCAACGCCGCATCCTCCTGCTCCGGCCTGCTGATCCCGCCGTCCAACGCTCTGATCACCTACTCTCTGGCGTCCGGCGGCACCTCTGTGGCTGCCCTGTTCATGGCCGGTTACATCCCCGGCATCATCTGGGCCCTGTGCTGCTGCGTGGTGGGCGTGCTGCTGGCCATCAAGCTGGGCTATAAGGGCACCCCGGGCAAGTTCGACTGGAAGAACCTGGGCGTGTGCACCCTGCGCGCTCTGCCCAGCCTTTCGCTGATCATCGTGGTCATCGGCGGCATCATCGGCGGCGTGTTCTCCGCCACCGAGGGCTCGGCCATCGCCGTTGTCTATGCGCTGATCCTGGCTTTCTGCTACCGCTCCATCAACCTCAAGAGCCTGTGGAAGATCATTGTGGACTCTGCCAAGATGTCTGGCATGGTGGTCTTCCTGGTGGGCGTTTCCAACATTCTGGGCTGGGTCATGGCCTTCCTGCAGATCCCGGACGCTGTGGCGGCCGCTCTGCTGAGCCTGACCAGCAACAAGTACATCATCCTGCTCATCATGAACGTGATCCTGCTGGTGTCCGGCACCTTCATGGACGTGACCCCGGCTATCCTGATCTTCACCCCGCTGTTCCTGCCCATCTGCCAGAGCTTTGGCATGAGTACCATCCAGTTCGGTCTGATCCTCGTGTATAACCTTTGCATCGGCAACATCACCCCGCCCGTCGGCAACGCCCTGTTCGTGGGCATCAAGGTGGGCCGCACTTCGCTGTCCAAGGTCATGCCGTACATGCTCATGTACTATGTGGCCATCATCGGCGGCCTGCTGCTGGTCACCTTCATCCCCGCAGTGTCTACTGCACTGCCGCAGGCAATGGGTCTGATGTAAAACAGATATCATCCTTTTCTTCTCCGTGGGCGGTGCCTTGCAAAAGGCACCGCCCTTTTCCATACCGCTTGCACAAAGAAGGCAAAATGCGCTATACTACAAGGGCAAAGGGGGAGTGCATCATGCGCAGACGGACATTTCTGGCCGGGGCGGGCCTTGCAGCGCTGCAGCTGGCAGGCTGCGGCACCGCACCGCAGACGGTGCCGGACTACGTGCTGACCTATGCCGACAACCAGCCCTCTGACTATCCAACCACCCAGGGTGCGCAGTATTTCGCCGACCTTGTGCGGGAGCGCACCGGGGGCAAGGTGGTCATTCAGGTAAAGGCCGACGGCGAGTACGGCACCGAGCAGGAGGTATGGCAGCAGCTGGCCATCGGCGGGGTGGACTTTGCCCGGCTTTCGCTGTCCGTCCTCACCGACGATCTGCCCAAGCTGAATGTGCTGATGCTGCCCTACATCTACCGGGATGCCGGCCATATGTGGCGGGTGCTGGACGGGGACATTGGCGAAGAATTTCTGCAGGCTTTCGCCGAGGGCGGCTGCGTGGGCCTGAGCTGGTACGACGCCGGGGCCCGGTCGTTCTATTCCCGCCAGCCCATCCGCAGCCTTGCGGACCTTGCGGGCAAGACGGTCCGCGTGCAGGATTCGCCGGTCATTCTGGAAATGATCCGGCTGCTGGGCGCGGTGCCGGAAACCACCGCCTACAGCGATGTCTATGCAGCGTTCCAGACGGGGCAGATCGACGCGGCCGAGAACAACTGGCCGGCCTACTACTCTATGGACCACTACAAGGTGGCGCGGTATTACACGCTGGACGAGCACAGCCGCGTGCCGGAGATCCAGCTGGCCAGCGGCAGCACCTGGACGAAGCTGCCGACAGAGTACCGCGAAACGCTGCGGGAGTGCGCGCGGGAGTCAGCGCAGTATGAGCGCGGGCTCTGGGCGCAGGAGGAGACGGCGGCCCGCCAGAAGGCGCTGGACGCCGGCTGCCGCGAGATCACCCTCTCGGACGAAGAACTGGAGCGCTTCCGCACATTGGTGCAGCCGCTGTATGCACAGTTCTGCGCCGCCTATCTGCCGCTGGTGGAGGAGATCCAGCAGGAGTAAGCCGAAACTTACCCGGACGGGTCGATTTTTGTCCGCGGGGTAAAAACAGCTTTCTTGCAAAAGTAGATAAATTTCACGGGGCAGAAAGACGGTTTTTTGTTGGCTGCGCGGAGATTTTTACAAATGCCCTTAATCATATTGACATAGTGGGGAATGGGGTGTAAACTACCAGCAATGGGCCGGAACGGCCCGGAACAAAAACTGCAGGGAGGAAACGGTCATGATGTGTTGTCGCGCAATGTGTTGTTGTTCTGCGAACGCTTCCCGGACCGGCTGCCTTGCAAACGGGCGTGCATTCTGAGCATGTCCCGCAGCGCTGCACAAAGGGTGCAGCCCGAAGGTCGTCAACTGCCTGGAAGCTTGCATAGGGCTTCCGGGCTTTTTGTTTTGGCCTTCGCAGTATCAGGATAACAAGGAGGGGGTCCGGCAATGGACTGGAATGCGATCCAGCAATATTTGCCGCTTTATCAGAAAGCCGCCGTGCTCACCCTGCGGCTGGGCGTCGCAGGCATCATCTTTGCCATCGTCATCGGCCTTGTGTGCGCGGTGATCCAGTATGACAAAATTCCCGTGCTGCGGCAGATCGTGGGGGTGTACATCCAGCTTTCCCGCAACACACCGCTGCTGGTGCAGCTGTTCTTCATCTACTACGGCCTGCCCAAGGTGGGCATCCGTACCAACGCCGAGATCTGCGGCATCGCGGGTCTGGCTTTCCTGGGTGGCAGCTACATGGCCGAAGCATTCCGCAGCGGCCTGGAAGCCATCGAACCCATCCAGACCGAGAGCGCCTACAGCCTGGGCATGGACCGCTGGCAGGCTATGCGGTACGTCATTCTGCCGCAGGCCATGTCCACCAGTATGCCGGCCTTCATGGCGAACGTCATCTTCCTGCTCAAGGAGACCAGTGTGTTCAGCGCGGTCAGCCTGATGGACCTGATGTTCACGGCCAAGGACCTCATCGGCATGTACTCCAAGACCATCGAGTGCCTGTTTTTGCTGGTGGTGTTCTACCTCATCATTCTGCTGCCGGTGTCCATCGTGGGCAGCCTGATCGAAAGGAGGCTGCGCTATGCTGGATTTGGGTCTTGACGTCCTGTTCAAGGGCAAAAACCTGGCCCGTCTGCTGGGAGGCCTCGGCGTTGCGCTCAAGATCAGCGCCACCTCGGTGCTCATCAGCCTGCCGCTGGGCATCCTGCTGGGCGTGCTGATGACCTTCCGCAGCCCCATCATCAAGGCGATTTTGCGGCTGTATCTGGAGTTTATCCGCATCATGCCGCAGATGGTGCTGCTGTTCCTCGTCTACTTCGGCACCACCCGCGCCTTTGGCTGGAACCTTTCCGGCGAGACGGCGTCGGTCATCGTGTTCGTGCTGTGGGGCACCGCCGAGATGAGCGACCTTGTGCGCGGTGCGCTGATCGCCATCCCGAAGCACCAGTACGAAAGCGCTGAAGCGCTGGGCATGAGCCGCGCGCAGACCTACTGGTACATTATCATCCCGCAGACGGTGCGCCGCCTGATCCCGCTGTCCATCAACCTGATCACCCGCATGATCAAGACCACCAGTCTGGTGCTGATGATCGGCGTGGTGGAGGTGATCAAGGTGGCTCAGCAGATCATCGAAGCCAACCGCACCGCCAGCCCCAACGCCGCTTTCGGCATTTATCTCACGGTTTTCGTGTTATATTTCTTTGCCTGCTGGCCCATCAGCCTGCTGGCAAGCTACCTCGAGAAGAAATGGAAGTGACCGCACATGGCAGAACCTATTTTGACTGTTGAACATCTGATCAAGGCTTATGGTGAGACCCCGGTGCTGGACGACATCAGCTTTGCCGTCAAGCCCGGCGAGGTCATCGTGGTGGTCGGCCCTTCCGGCTGCGGCAAGAGCACCCTGCTGCGCTGTCTGAATGGTCTGGAACCCACCCAGAGCGGCCGCGTCCGGCTGGGCAATGAAACGGTCGCCTACGGCGGCAAGAACCTGACCCAGCTGCGCCAGCGCATCGGCATGGTGTTCCAGAGCTACGAGCTGTTCCCGCACCTGACCGTGCTGGATAACATCCTGCTGGCCCCCACCAAGGTGCAGAAGCGCCCGAAGGACGAGGTGCAGAAGGAAGCCGAAGCCCTGCTGGACCGCGTGGGTCTGCTGGCCAAGAAAAACAGCTACCCCCGCGAGCTTTCCGGCGGCCAGAAGCAGCGCGTGGCCATCGTGCGCGCCCTGTGTATGCACCCGGAGATCCTGCTGTTTGACGAAGTGACCGCCGCCCTCGACCCCGAAATGGTGCGCGAGGTGCTGGACGTGATGCTGGACCTTGCCAAGCAGGGCCGCACCATGATCATCGTCACCCACGAGATGCAGTTCGCCCGCGCCATCGCCAACCGGGTCATCTTCCTGGACGGCGGCAAGATCGTGGAAGAAGCTGCCCCGGCGGACTTCTTCGACCACCCCAAGACCGAGCGCGCGCAGCGCTTCCTGCGCACCTTCACGTTTGATGCTGTGAAATGAGTCACAGATCATATAAAGGCTCCGGGTGGTCCGGGGCCATGGGGAAGATTTTGTAAAGGAGAATCCATTATGAAACAGTCCAAAATTTCGCGTCGTTCCTTCCTGCTGGGCCTGGGTGCCGTGTCCGCTGCTGCCGCGCTGACCGCATGCGGCGGCTCCTCTGCTTCCACTGCAGCATCTGGCAGTGCTGCTTCCGGCAGCGGCGTCGTGTACCGCACCCTGGACGAGATCAAGGAGTCCGGCACCATCAACATTGGCGTCTTCTCCGATAAGAACCCGTTCGGCTACGTGGACGAGAACGGCGAGTATCAGGGCTATGACATCTACTTCGGCAACCGTCTGGGCGAAGACCTGGGTGTGGAGATCAACTACGTCTCCACCGAGGCTGCCAACCGCATCGAGTACCTGCAGACCGGCAAGGTGGATGTGATCCTGGCAAACTTCACCGTCACCCCCGAGCGTGCTGAGGAAGTGGACTTTGCTCTGCCCTACATGAACGTGGCCCTGGGCGTCATTTCTTCGGACGATGCCGTTGTCACCACGCTGGACAACTGGAACGCCGATGATCAGATGATCGTCATCTCCGGCACTACCGCTGAGACCTACCTGACCAAGGAGTATCCCGACATCCCGCTGCAGAAGTACGATTCCTACGCAACTGCAAAGAATGCACTGGAGAACCGCAACGGCGTGGCATGGGCCAACGACAACACCGAGGTCATCGCTTTTGCAAAGCAGAACCCCGGCTACACCGTGGGCATCCCCTCGCTGGGCAGTCAGGACACCATCGCACCCGCAGTGAGCAAGGGCAACACCACCGTTCTGGACTGGCTGAACGAGGAGATCAAAGCACTTGGCGAGGAAAACTTCTTCCACAAGGACTATGAGGAGACTCTGGTGGACACCTACGGCTTGGACTATGAGGACGAGCTGGTCGTCGAGGGCGGCGTTGTGGGCGGCTCGGACGATGCCGCTTCCAGCGAGGCTGCTTCTTCCGAGGCTGCTTCCGCATCCGCAGCACAGTAAACCGGAAAATGGTTCAAGGGCAGGCAGGGGCAAAACCTTTGCCTGCCCTTTTTGTGCGCCCGATTGCACCCGGGGCACGAACGTGCTATACTGGAAGAAAAAACGACAGCTGTCGTGTAAAAGCGAGGAAACGACCATGAAGCGTGCGTATACGAACGGCATCCTGCTGGACGGCACCGAGCAGATGCAGCCGGTGGCCCACAAGATCATCCTGACCGAGGGCGACAAGATCACCGCCATTGCCGACGAGGGCGTGGACCTCGATGGCTATGAGGTGCTGGACCTGCACGGCGGCTACCTGATGCCCGGCCTGATCAACCTGCATGTGCACCTGGCGGGCAACGGCAAACCCAGTGCAAAGCCCCGCGACAATGCAGCGCTGGTGCGCAAGATCCTGAGCAATGCCCTGACCCGGGCGGTGGCCTACCGGCTGGTGTGCAGCTATGCCAAGCTGGAACTGCTGGGCGGCGTGACCACCATCCGCACCGTGGGCGGCATTGCCGATTTTGACACCCGCTGCCGGGACGATGCCGCAGCCGGCAAGCTGCTGGCACCCCGTATCCTTGCCGCCAACGAGGGCATCTCGGTGCCGGGCGGCCACATGGCAGGCTCGGTGGCCGTGGCGGCCCACAACAACGGCGAGGCCCTGACCCAGCTCACCAAGG
>ERZ773150.3031-NODE-3031-length-11772-cov-5.582231_pt1 | contig 11772 bp, 9 predicted proteins | sample MGYA00580845_ERZ773150 | MGnify/ENA primary metagenome ERZ773150 (study PRJEB29015, sample SAMEA2737848) | human gut metagenome | biome: human gut; feature: human-associated habitat; material: faeces | place: China | collected 2012 ...
ACTCTCCATTGACCTTTCAGTCAATTTCAAGTGAATGCTGTTCAATTTTCAAGGTGCGGCTCCGCTGCCTCCCCGTGGGTGACAACTTTGTTATATTACCATTTTCCCCGCATAAAGTCAACTCCTTTTTTGCATTTTTCGAGAAAAAGGTGCAAAAAATTTGTGCTCCCCCGGAAAGGAGAGCACAAAGTACAATTTCTTGCTTTAATCTGCCTGCAAGGCTGCAAAACGGGCGCTGCCGCCGTGGCCCAAATACCGCCACATCAACACGCACACAATAACCAAAAGCACCAGACATACAGCAAGGAACAAGGTAGGCGCAACACTTGCGGAGAGCAGCAGCGCATACAGCAGTGCCAATACCAACACCACGGCCATGGAGCCGAACATGCAGATCATGGTGCTCATGCTCTGCTTGATAACGACTGTTTCATTGATGTAATCGAACTTGGGAAAATGCAGGTTGACCACCACGCCCAGCAGGGCCGTGAACAGATTGAAGGCCGCAGGCACCAGCACAGCCAGCACCAATGTGAGCAGCTCCAGCTTTAGCACAATTCCCATCAGCAGGGCACTAAGCGCCGTAATAGGAATACAGAGCAGCATTTGCAGCTTGACCTTGGCGCGAAGGACCACACCGGCAGGTACCGGGATGGACTGCGCGATCCAAAGGTTCTTTCCCTCCAGTGAGATGGATGGGGCCGTGATAAGATTGGTGCAGCTAAGACCACAAAGGATCACACAGAGAATCAGCCCCATGATCTCCCCTTCCCCATTCAGTATCGGCAGAAACTCGGTAAGAATATCCTTTTTTACGAGCATGGCGACACAGGCAACAACAAGCAGGATCTCCCCCATCCATGCATTGAGCACATACATAGGATTGCCAATGAAGTGCCGGAAGTCCTTTTGCAGCAATGCGGCGGAGGCGCTGCGGCGGCGCATGGCCTTTTCCTTATAGACGATGCGCTTGGCGCCCTTTTTGGCTGTGGTGATCTGCCGGAAGCTGTGGGAAAGGATGGCGTATACCAGTTCGAACACTGCCAGGGTGCAAACGGTATACAGCAGCAAATAGGTTAGGTTATGCTCCGCGATACCAACGCCGAAGTAATATGCAGGGAAAGCGTACTTTTTGAATGCGATGGCGACGGCAGTGCCATTGGCGATGAGACCGGAGATAATATCGCCCATCTTGCTATAAAGATAGAAATACACCGCCAAAAAGAGCAATGACACCACCATAGTAATGATATTCTTATTGCGCATTTTACTGCTGATAAGAGAGATGACCCATGCGACAAGGCAGGAAAACGCCTGTACCATCAGCGGCAGCAGCAGCGTGCTGATAATAAAATACGCCACACTTAGCACGGTAACGGGATAATTCATGCAATATACCACACCGGCCGGTCCCATTACCAGCAGCACATAGCCCAGATCCAGCGCCAGCAACAGCAGCATACGGCTGCCCAGGATGAACTTGGGCGCAATGGGCATGGAAAGCAGCAGCTCGTTATCCTTGGCATCGAAAAGCTGCGTTTGGGTGGCAAATACATTGCCGATAAAGGTGAGCATAAAGGCCATCAAACCGGCGATGGCAAAATACAGCCAACCCAGACCAAGCTCATGCAGCGGCATGCAGATAGAAGAAAACATGCTGCCGAACATGATAAAGAAGCAGATGATGACATAAAGGAACAGCACCGCAAACCCGATGGTACGGCCCGTGCCGCCTTTGCTCTGCTTGCGGCGGCTGCGGAGCAGCGAAGCTTTGAGCGCGGCAAACTGGACTTTCAGCAGCGTTTTAAGCATTGTCGTCCTCCAGTTCCAGGAACACATCCTCCAGGGAATCCTGTCCCTTGACCTCTTCCATGGTGCCGGAAACGACCAGCCGGCCGCCCTTGATGATGGCGACTTTATCGCAAAGCTTTTCAGCTACCTCCAGCACATGGGTGGAGAAGAAAATAGCCGAACCGCTATCGCACAGCCGCCGCATGATCTGCTTAAGCTCATGGGCCGCCTTGGGATCCAGGCCAACAAACGGCTCATCCATGATAAGGAGCCTGGGCTGATGGATGAGAGCGGAAATGATGGCCAGCTTCTGCTTCATACCATGGGAATAGGCGCTGATAGGCTGAGCAAGGTCTTCGGTAAGGCCAAAGAGATCGGCATATTCCTTGATGCGCCGTTCCCGTTCCTCCTTGGAAACGCCATATACATCGGCAATAAAATTGAGATACTGCACCCCGCTGAGAAATTCGTACAGGTCGGGGTTATCCGGCAGATAGGCGATTTTGCGTTTGCAGCCGATGGGATCTTCCCGGATGGACACGCCATCCACATAGATCTGTCCTTCCTCAAACTGCAGGATCCCGCAGCAGGATTTGATCGTCGTTGTTTTGCCGGCGCCGTTATGGCCAATGAACCCATAGATCTCCCCCGCGCAAATGTGCAGCGAAAGATCATCCACCGCCTTTTTATCACCGTATGTTTTGGTCAGGTGTTCGATTCTGAGCATTTTGCTCCCTCCGATCGAATGTTTAATGTCAAATATATTTTACAACTTCGCCATCGCATTGTCAATGCCCCCGCCGCATTATTCAAACAATCTTAATAAAAACCGTGAACCACTAAAAGTCCCTGCCGCTATGGGCAGGGACTTTGCAGTGAATTTGGCAGTTACGCCGCTTCAGCGGGACCCTCGGGCAGCTCGGACTCCTCCGCTGGCTCGGTCGGCTCCTCAGCAACCGTCCATTCAAAAGCATTGGCCGTGCAGATAAGATCATCCCGCATGGAATCCGGCTCATAGGTGATGGTGATCCGATCGCCCACATTCAGCAGGATGACCTTTTCCACCTCACCGGCGGAAATGCAGTAGACAATATTGCCCGCATCCAGCGTTACATAGTACATGGTCGTACCATCAATGACAGCGGAGCGCAGCGCCGTTACGATGCCGGTCACGGTATCCTCATCCGCCGGCAGAATGGGGGCTTCCCCGGTATCCAGCTTGTTCTGCCGCAGCAGCTTATAATAGTTGCTCTGGCATTCCTCTACCGAGGCTCCGGTGGCAACGATCTGGTACTGCTGAACATTAACCATGGCGTACATCTTCACCAGGCCGGCATAGTCCTTCAGCGCCATAAAGTAAGTGGGCTGATTGCTGATATTGAGCAGCAGCGGGAAGGTAGCGCTGTAATTGAGGTGCTGCACCACGCCCTCGGCGCTGTTCATGGCACTGAATTCTTCGGCGCCCGCAATGGAATAGAAGGTGGTCTGCTTGGTGCGCTGGTTAGTTAGAATAAAGCCGATATTGGATTCATCGCTGCCGGCCGAAGTCACACCGGTGTAGACATATACATCGTCATTGGCGGCAATATAGTTATAGCCCTCAGTGGTCACGGTCACATTCTTCTGGCCAAACAGCGAATTGATGAAACCGCCTTGATAGGTGCCATAGTAATCGTACTGATCCATAATGATCTCCGCCGAGTAGACGCCGTCCACCCAGGTGGGGATATCGGTATAGTACTGGCTTTCACCGGTGATGGCATTCACCAGCACCGCGCCCTGGATATCGGTACCGCCAAAGAGGCCAATGCGCTTGACAATGCGGGGGCAAACCCAGTAGGGCGTACCTTCTTCGTCGATCTCAAAGGTCGGTTCATTGAAGATATAGGTGGGATACTGGAACCGCAGATGGCGGTACAGATTGCGGCTGAAGTGCTCAGCCGTAGTATAGTGCATCCCTTCCGGCAGACGAACCACATCTACCTCCTGCGTCACCATATCAATGATGAGATAGGCAGGCAGGCCGGCGCTGCGGTTATTCAGCCACTTGAAGATATCGCCGTAGCGCAGCGGGGTGACCCGAACGGGACGACCCTTGTAATTGATCTGGGTATAGTTATCCGCTACCTCAAACTGGCTTACCATATCGGCCAGCTCGCCCAGTTTGCGGTCACCCAGCTTTTCGGCCGAGTCCCGGTCCAGCATGGGGATCTGATCAAAGGAGATCTCCTCGATATCCTGGGTAAAGTCACCGGTCTCCACAGTTATCAGCTTGGCATAGGCGCCGCTGCGGATGACAACGCTGGAAAGCAGCCCGCCAACCACATAGATGACAAATACCGCTCCGATAACAATAAGCGGCACGATGCAGCTGCCCTTCAGCAGTTTCCAGAAGGTCTTGCCGTTTTCCGCCTGGCGATAGATGCCGGAAGTGATAACCGCCGTGATGCAGTATACTACCGAGAGGAACAGGAAAAAGCTATAAAATGCTGCAGAGTGCAGATTGATGGGCGGCAGCTCCACATAAAAGTAAATGAAACCCGCCACAATGGTGACGATCAGATTGATGAGAATGTTTTTGCCGGAAAAGCCGGATTTAGCCATAAAAGGCGCTCCTTTCGGACATTACATTAATAATAAGATCAGTGGGTACGCTCATCGCCCCAGAAGAACAGTGCCACGGTACCGGGACCGGTGTGACTGCCAATAGTGGTACCGATATTATTGATCATAACCTTACCATTGAGGTGTGGGAACTTCTCCTCAACCAGATCAGCAACTGCACGGGCATCATCATAGCAGGCGGACATGGAGATAAAGCACTTGCCATTGTAATCATGGCCGCCCTGGGCGTGGTTCTCCATTTCCTTTACGATCTGCTGGATGACAGCCTTTTTACCGCGGATCTTCTGGCGGGGAATGAGGTGGCCCTCATCGTCCATATTCAGCAGCGGGCAGATCTTCAGCGCGGTGCCGAACCAACCGGCCGCCTTGGAAATGCGACCGCCGCGGACATAGAAGGTCAGATCGGTAGAAAAAAACCAGTGGTGCAGCTTCAGGCGGTTTTCCTCGGCGAAGTCACGCACTTCCTCCAGAGTCTTTCCCTCATCGCGCAGGTCCGCCAGCTTATCCATCAGCAGACCATAACCGGAGGAGGCCCCCAGGGAATCCACCACCAGCACCTTGTTCTCGGGGTATTTTTCAGCCAGCTCCTCCGCCGCGATGCGGGCGGAATTGACCGAGCCGGAAAGGCCGGAAGACAGGCTGACATGCAGGATATCCTTGCCCTCCTTGAGGAAGCCCTCGAAGTAGGCCACGAATTCATCCACATTCACCTGAGAAGTCTTGGTCATTTCACCGGCCGCCATGCGGGCGTAAAACTCATCGAACGGCACGCTCTGGCCCAGGTCATCAGGGTAGCTCTTATCCCCCAGCATATAGTGGAAACAGATATAGTGAATATTACGGCTTTCAAAGTACTCCTTGGAAAGATCCGCAGTGGAGCAGCAGCTCAGAATGTATTCGGACATCAGTTTACCTCCTTTATTTTCGGGCATTGCCCGCAAATGTGATTAAATTATATACAAAGCCCCCGGGAATTGCAACCAGTTCTTCCGGATATTGCCCGGTATTCACACAATGTTCATACGGTCAGCATGGCATTTTCTTTGATATGGTACTCTGCCAGGTACTTTTCCTCCAGCGGAATCCATTGCTCCCGAAATACCATCCAGTGCTCTTCCCCATTGCGGGCTGTAATGCGCCGCTTTTGTTCTTCCGGAGCGATATCACAGAACACCGTCAGATCGGCATAACCTCCAAACCGCGGGTGTTGGCTGTATGCCCCCTCCACGATGATGACCGGAACCGGCGGAATTTCCGTCCAGCCGTTATAGTCCATTCTGTGGCAGTCAAACCGCCGGTAGCGGAAAGCCGCTCCCCGCCGAAGAAAGGGCAGCACTTCCTCCGCAAAGCGCTCGGCATGGACATTTCCGCCCGGAGCTGCCAGCCGTTCCGGCGTTCTCAGCTCTCCTGGCAGGAAGAAATCATCCATGTGTACCACGGCGCCGCCCAGAGTCACAGCCAGTTCCTCTGCCAAGGTAGTTTTTCCTGCCGCCGCTCGGCCATCCACGGCAATGACACCACAGCCAGCCGGTTTTACTTTTTGATAGGCTTCTATGATCCGTTCCGCCTTCTGTATCATGAGATCCACTCTCCTTCCTTGTTATCATACCACATTCCGTCCCCAGTGACAAATCCTTTGTGGCTTCTTTGCCTTTGCATTGATTGTTTGGCGCTACTGTGCTATAATAAATTGCGATTTCCAAAACCATCTTAAAAAGGAAGCGGAAAATGAATCACAGAATCGTACTTTCCACCACCGGAACGGTGCTGTATATCGAAGCCGCCATGATGCTTATTCCCCTGCTCATTGCCATGGGCTTCAAAGAGCACAAGCAGGCGCTGGCCTTTTTGGCGGCCATACTCATTGCCGCGGGCGTGGGCTTCCTGCTGCGGCGGGTCGCACCCCCTCAGCGCCAGGATATCTTCTCCAAGGAAGGCTTTGTTATAGTGGCCATGGCCTGGCTGGCGCTTTCCCTGGTGGGGGCGCTGCCTTTTACCATCAGCGGCGCCATTCCCCATTATATCGATGCGCTGTTTGAAACGGTGAGTGGCTTTACCACCACCGGTGCCACCCTGCTGCAGGATGTCGAGGCTCTTAGCTACTCCATGCAGTTCTGGCGCTGCTTCACCCACTGGATCGGCGGTATGGGTATCCTGGTGTTCGTCACCATCATCTCGGCCAAGGCCCCCGACCGTACCATGCACATCCTGCGGGCGGAAATGCCCGGCCCCACCATGGATAAGATCGTCCCCAAGGCACGGGATGGCGTCAAAATCCTGTACCTGATATATATTATACTTACTCTGCTGGAATTTGCCGCCTTTCTGCTGGCGGGCATGCCTATCTATGATGCTATCATCCACGCCATGAGCACCGCCGGCACCGGCGGCTTTGGCATGCTAAACAGCAGCATGGCTGGCTACGCCCCCGTCTATCAGTGGATTGTCGCTTTCTTCATGGTGCTCTTTGCCATCAATTTCAATCTGTTTTTCCTTATTATCATGGGACAGTGGCGCACCGCGCTGCGCAGCCATGAGCTTATTTGCTTCCTTTCCATCATTGTGGTGGCTTCCGGTATCATCGCCTTCAATATCGCCCCTATGTACGGCGCGGGCGATGCTGTCCGTCACTCCTTTTTTCAGGTAGCCGCCATCATTTCCACTACCGGTTTCGCTACCGCGGATTACACCACATGGCCAGGTCTCAGTCAGGGAATCATCTTTGTGCTCCTGTTCCTTGGCGGCTGCTCCGGTTCCACGGCCGGCGGTTTGAAAATCAGCCGCGTCATGCTGTTGGCACAGTCCATCCGCCGGGAGATGCAGCATGTGCTGCACCCCCGTTCCACCCGGGTTGTCCGCTTTGAGAATAAAAAGGTGGATGAAGCGGTTATCAACAGCTGCAATACCTACTTTACCCTATATATTGTCTGTATTGCGGTCATTTTCCTGCTCATCTGCTGGGAACCCTTCGGCCTGACCACCAATCTCTCGGCTGCCATCACCTGCTTTAATAATGTCGGCCCTGGCTTTGGCATCATCTCCCCCAGCGGCAATTATTCCGCCTTCTCACCTTTCTCCAAGCTGGTTCTTTCCGGTGCCATGCTGCTGGGCCGTCTGGAGATCTATCCCCTGCTGATTGCCATTACTCCCACCGCATGGGCCAAGCGCCGCTGATTCCCTCATTTTCTTGACAAAAGCGTATTTTTCGGTTATTCTTTATTGGATTAAAGCGTAAATACGAAAATGTGACAAGGAAACCCACACTCTCGTCCTTATGCATAAGGGGCGAGAGTGTTTTTCCATTCACTGTGCTTTGGAGGAGGAACCCACATGAAAAAAAGCAATCCCATTGCCCTGCTGCCCATTGGGGTGTTTCTGGTCATTTATTTAGGCCTAGGCCTGTTATTTAAGTACGGCCTTAAGATCAACATGGGCTTTTACAATATTCCCATCGTCGTGGCGTTTCTCATCGCCCTGCTGGTGGCCTGCCTGCAGAACCGCGAGCTCTCCTTTGACGCCAAGCTGGAGCTGATGGGCCACGGCATCGGGGATAAAAACATTGTTACCATGATCCTCATTTTCATGGCGGCGGGCATCTTTGTGGGCGTAGTTGGCCGCAGCAGTGCCGAAAGCGTTGCCTACCTGCTGCTTTCTCATGTTCCCTCGCAGTATTCTGTTGTCATTCTCTTTGTCGTCAGCTGCTTTGTCTCGCTGGCCATGGGCACCTCGGTAGGTACCATTACCCTTATCACTCCTATCGCTGCGCCATTGGCAGTCGCCACCGGCTTTTCCCTGCCCTTCTGCGTGGCATCGGTCATCGGCGGTGCTATGTTCGGGGACAACCTCTCCTTCATCAGCGATACCACCATTGCCGCCTGCAATGGCCAGGGCTGCCAGATGAAGGACAAGTTCCGGGAAAACTTTAAGATAGCGCTCCCGGCCGCACTGGCCTCCCTCGTTATCATTCTCATCATTTCCCTCAATACCACCATCGAGCAGTTTCCCATCATCAAGGAATACAATCTTGTTCAGATCATTCCCTACATTCTGGTCCTGGCTGGCGGCATCATCGGCATTAATGTCTTTGTGGTACTGCTCATCGGCATCCTTTCCGGCTCCATCATCATGCTGGCTACCGGAGAAATCGCCGCAACAAGCCTGCTGAAAAACATGGGCACCGGCGCCGAGAACATGTTCGAGACCACCATGGTCGCCATCCTGGTTTCCGCCATCTGCGCTCTCATCCGGGAATACGGCGGCTTTGAGGCGTTGCTTCGCGGCATCAAGAAGGTATTCCGCGGCAAAAAGGGCGGCCAGCTTGGTATGGGGCTTTTGGTTGGTGCCATGGATATCGCTACTGCCAATAATACCGTCGCCATCGTTATGGCCAATCCCATCGCTGCCGAAATGGCCACGGAGTACGGCATCAGCAACCGCAAAACTGCTTCCATCCTGGATACCTTCTCCTGTGTCTTCCAGGGCATCATCCCCTACGGCGCACAGATGCTGGTTGCCATCACCGCTGTAACAGAGCTGGGGCACAGCGTTACCGCCTTCCAGATCATCCCCTATCTGTTCTACCCATTCCTGCTGCTCATCAGTACACTGGTGTTCATCTTCCTTATCCCGGAAAAGAAGAAAGCAAATTAAGTCCCTTTTCACTCCCCCGCCTACCGGGGGAGATTTTTCTTTCCCCGATGGCAATTTCCTGCTATAATAAACATCATAAACCACCCACTGGGAGAAATACCATGAGCTGTGATGTATCGCTGGTGCGCTGCACCGATTATGAAATAGATCATATCCGCGCGGCCCTTGACCGTCTGCTGGCACCGCTGGGCGGTCTGGACTGGGTCACCCCCGGTATGAAGATCGTCATCAAGGCCAATCTTGTTGCCGGCCGCCCGCCGGAGGATGCCGTGACCACCCACCCGGCGCTGCTATGTGCCCTTAGTGAAATGCTGATCGCTCGCGGCGCTTCGGTCGTCATTGGCGATAGCCCTGGCGGGGTATACAATGCTGCCTATCTCGGCCGCATCTACCAGCGGTGCGGCACGGCGGAAGCCGAGCGATACGGCGCACACCTCAATCAGAATTTTGAGGTGCGGGAGGCCCATTTTCCGGAAGCAGCTGTTGCTCACGACTTCAAATATACCGCCTATTTGGATGACGCCGACGCTGTCATCAACTGCTGCAAGCTGAAAACCCACGGCATGATGGGCATGACCTGCGCCATCAAGAATATGTACGGCATAGTACCCGGCAGTGTCAAATCGGAATACCACTACCGCTACTCCAACCCCATGGATTTCGCCCGCATGATCGTGGACCTGAACCTTGCCCGTCCTGCCCGGCTGCATATAGTTGATGCCGTAGTGGGGATGGAAGGCAATGGTCCCACCGCCGGTACACCCCGGCCCATCGGTTGCCTGCTGGCCAGCTGTAACCCCTATCGTCTGGATATGATCTGTGCCGGTATCATCGGCCTGCCGCCGGCCTGTATCCCCACCATTGCCGCCGCGCAGGAGCGCGCCCTCTCCCCCAAGGAAATCGGAGAAATCACTGTCAGCGAGCCCTGGCAACCCTATATCGTTCCGGGTTTCAAGAATATCCGCAACGCCGAAAATCTTCTCCACCAGGATGGCAACGCGGCCATTTGGGGCAAGGCGCTCAACCGCCTGCTCCGCGCCGCGATGAGCTCTCGGCCCGGTGTTCAAAAGGAGGACTGCATCGGCTGCGCCGAGTGTCAGCGCATCTGTCCGGCCAAGGTCATCACCATGGTAAACGGCAAACCACGCATTGACCGCAAAAAGTGCATCAAGTGCTTCTGCTGTCAGGAATTCTGTCCGGTCGGCGCCATGAAGGTCCAGCGTTCCCCCATTGCCCGGCTGCTGGAGAAAATATAAAAGTTCCCCCGGTGCTTCTCTGTGGAGGGTACCGGGGGTTGGTTTTTCTGTTTTGTTGGGCTTATTCGGCTAGCTCCAGTATCTTCAGCACAATGGCCGCTGACTGGTGCGCCGCCACATCGATGAAATTATCGTAGCTGTCATCTGCCCCTTCATCTGCACTGTCAGACATCGTCCGGATGATGAGAAACGGAGTATCGTTTACAAAGCTTGCATGGGCAATGCCAGCACCCTCCATTTCGGTGCAGCAGGGGTCAAAGCGTTCCCGCAGGCTTTGCTTTATAGCGTTATCCGTTACATATCGGTCGCCGCTTACAATCAATCCGGAAACGACCTTCCCGTGTATTGTCACGCCTTCACACGCCATTTGCGCCAATGCCAGCAGAGCAGGATCTGCCTGAAAGGACCTGCGGAACGGGTAATACTTTACCATGACCTCATCTTGATCATGGAACGCTGCCTCCGTGCTCAGCACCACATCCATCACTCCAATGCCCGCGCCAATAGCCCCGGCAATACCGATATTGATGACCGCCTCGGCGTGGAATTCCCGTATGACCGCATTGGCAAAGAGCGCTGCGTTTACCTTGCCCACGCCGCAGCACACCAGCACGATCTCCTTTTTTCCGATGCGCCCGGTGTAAAAGCTGCGCCCATACAGCTTATGCTCCTTCACCTCGGTCATCTGTTCCTTTACCAGTGCTATTTCTTCATCCAGCGCACCGATGATCCCATATCTCATGCTTTTTTCCTCCTGCTGTGGTTATATGGGGTCATTATACCACATAGCTTGTCATTTTCCTATGGGCAATCTCAGTAAGTGAGATGTTTTCCTCCAATGCATCTCGCCTTCATATCACCACTCCCTCAGCTTCTCTTTTTCAGTACCGCCACTGCGCACGGGATCTTCCCCTCACACAGGGGATAGCCGGCTTCTGCGCTTGTGGGCGATCACCCCGGTCAGTAGCCCGGTGCCGCAGGCACATCCCAGCACCTCATCGGTAGGCCGGATCAGCGCCGTCACTGTATCGCACAGCTTTTTATTCGCCTTCCGGTTAAAGACATTCGCAAAAATATCGTATACCAACGCCACATTATCCCAAAACCTCGTCACACCTCCGCTCTTTTACTGCTGGGCATCCTGCCGGTATGCCGCCTGAACTTCTTTCTGAAAACTCCTCCGGGTGCTCTGCCCCATACTCAAAATACTTCATCCGTTCCTTCTTTATTGCTGCGGTATCTTGCCCATGCGGTTAGTTTATGCTAACTAATGTGTCAATGAAAAGCTGCCACCCGGCAGCTGTTTTCTATGGAAAAAGGTAAAACCGGCAACACTTCTAAAAGTGCTGCCGGTTTTGGAGGCACCACCCGGAATCGAACCGGGGAATAAAGGTTTTGCAGACCTCTGCCTTACCGCTTGGCTATGGTGCCGAAAAAAATGGAGCGGGTT
>ERZ773150.3045-NODE-3045-length-11737-cov-3.640815_pt1 | contig 11737 bp, 16 predicted proteins | sample MGYA00580845_ERZ773150 | MGnify/ENA primary metagenome ERZ773150 (study PRJEB29015, sample SAMEA2737848) | human gut metagenome | biome: human gut; feature: human-associated habitat; material: faeces | place: China | collected 2012 ...
ATTCTTCTTTTTTGCAGTATCAGCAAGCCCGAGCTTCCATAGGATGGTTGCTCGGACTTGGGTGTTGATTTTTTTTACAGCGCCTTTCTCTTTTATGTGTTGTGTTATGCCGATTTAGTATCGAACAGCTTTTTTACTTCATCAAGAGGAAGTTTGGTAAGCCTGGCGATTTTCTCTATGTCGCGCATGCCAGCGTTCCATAGCCCTGTAGCCATGTTAATTGAGCGCTCTCTTGCCGCTGTTTCAGCAGCTTTTCTAGCCCTTTTATCAGCATAATCTTCCATCAGTTTACACATAGTATCAACACCTGCTTCAATCAAAAAGGGTTAAGCAGACTTACCTTCAAACAGCTTTTTCACTTCATCAAGAGGAAGCTTGGTAAGTTTTGCTATCTTTTCGATATCCCTGATCCCATCTTTCCAGAGTTCAACTGCAATCGACTTTGCTCTCTTGTCAGCATAATCTTCCATTAACTTACACATGGTATCAACACCCTCCTTGCTTTCCTTAAAGTATTCCGTCCGTCTGGACAGAAGCTCATAGTTCATTTTATGCGGATCCTTGCAGAAGAAATCATGCATCAGCTTCCCTACCGCGGAATCATCACGGTTTGCGCCGTTTACATATATTATGCCCGATTCGTCGCCGTATACGGCGTTACCCATGTTGGTTATGCACCGAGTTATTGTGTACATCGGAAGTCCGGCGTGGAAATAGTCGTTTTCCGTTATGAATATCACGTATGTCTTGGGGAGCTTCTCAAAATTATCTCCTGTATCAAGCGTGTTGCAGTCCAGCAGGCTGCTGTTATACCGTCCACGCTTCGGAACTGCTCCCTTGTCGCTGCGCTGTACCTCGACGTCGTATTTCGCTCCGGTGCTGTCAACAGCGTAGATGTCCAGCTTGGCGGAACGTCCCTGAATGTTTTTTAGTTCGTACTGCGTTATAGCCTCCTGCACGGTCAGGTCGTCCCGACCGAGGATTATCCTGAGCAGAAGCTTCGCACAGGCTTTATCCTCGAACACCTTGCTCATGAGCGTATCGTCCATCAGCCGGAAATTCCGGATTATTTCTTCCTTTTCCTTACGGTCGTCAAGTAATTCTTGCTCGTTTGCCATTGAAATTACTTTCCTTTATTAAAGTATAGCATATTACTGCTGAAAAATCAAGCGATTTTATGTATCTTTCTGGAAAACGCAGATTTCCCGAAAACTTAAGAAATCGCTTATTTTTTTGCTTAAAATAGTACGCTTCGCATCGCCGAAACGCTGAAAGTGTACAACTTCACGCGCCCGCAGGAATTTGATCACCTCGTTGACGTCCGGGTCGTCCGAAAGGCGAAGTATATTGTCATAAGTCGCGCGAGCCTTCTGCTCCGCCGCCATGTCCTCGACGATATCGGCGATCGGATCGGCCTTCACCGCGAAATAAGCCGCGCTGAATGGTACTCCCGCCGCATTGACCGGGTAAACTCCGTTTGCATGCCCTGCGTAGTAATCGCCGTTCCCATACTTATCGAAGCTCTTTGCCCCTTCTCCGTCGGTCAGCTGTCCTACTATGCTGCCGATTATCTCAAGATGCCCCAGCTCCTCGGTGCCTATGTCCGTAAGAAGCCCCTTGCCCATGTTATCCGGCATTGTGAACCGCTGGGAAAGGTACCTCAGCGACGCGCTTAATTCGCCATCGGCTCCGCCGTACTGTTCCAGTATTATACCCGCAAGCCGGGGATTGCGGTTCTTTATGCAGACCGGGATCTGCGTTCTCTTCTCAAAAACAAACATCGCTCCGCCTCCTTACTTGAACGGTGCCCAGACGCCTTCGGGCCAGTCCCAGCATCCGTCCCTGCCCGCACTGCTTGCAGTCAGCGGGTAGAAGCTGTCCTCGAATGCAGCCTTGCACGCCATGTACTGACGGCACGCTTCCGCATACATCTCTACCGCGCGCTTGTCGTCAGGATGGGTATCCAGGTAGAGTTTCAGATCCTGCGCGAAGAAATCCGCCTCGGCTATCGCACGAAGGAGCTCCTCGCAGCTTGCGCTGTTAGTGCGCTGAGACTCCGGGCGCGGCGGACGCGGAGGCGGTCCCGGACGGCGATACATGTTATTTCCCATTCCAAAGCCCCCTTTCGTACTCGTCGATCGTTATATTCAGCTCCGGAAATATCGTGCCCACACACAGCGCCTTATTCGGCGGGTACACCTTTTCCATGCGCTGCCATGGAACGTATGCGTAACCTACGTTCCGTGCCGCTTCGCACTCGTTTATCTTGTTCATTCGGATAAACTCCTTTCGTTAGAATTGCGATGCTATCGCTGCTTTATTGTATGAATCCGCCGCCTTTTTGGTCACACCGGATTGATGTAATATTTACGCAGTATCGCAAATACAATTTACCAGGACACGCCGTATACAACGAAAGGAACTCCGATGAACAAGAAATATATGAAAAACACCGCGATACTGTTCGCTTCCATGACTATCACAAAGATAGTCGGCGCAGTATTCAAAATACCACTCGCGAACATTCTCGGCGGAACCGGCATGGGCTACTTCTCCACCGCGTACGGACTGTACTCCCCGGTATTCGCCCTGACCGCCGCGGGTATCCCCGCTGTAATGATGAGGCTCACCGCCCAGAACATCGCCGCAGGACGCCCGGAAAACGCGCTCCGCACCCGCCGGACGGCTCTCGCGCTGTTCTCCGTACTGGGACTTGCAGGTACGCTTGTGGTCGCGCTGTTTTCCGCATTCTTTGCCGAGCACATCGCATGCTCTCCGGAAAGCACTCCGGCGGTAATCGCCATTTCCCCCGCAGTCATGATATGCTGCATAGCTTCCGTGCTGCGCGGCTATCACGAGGGTCTTTCAGACGTAGTTCCTTCCGCAGCAGCCGCAGTCGCCGAGGCGGTTTCCAGAGCCGCCGCCGGACTTGCCCTCAGCTACGGGGTGGTGTTCTATGCAAAATACCGGTTTGATAACGGGCTGGACGTTTTCGGCATGCAATATGCGGACTACTCCTCCGCCTACGCCGCCGCGCTTCCCTATGCCGCCGCCGGAGCGATCGCGGCGGTCTCCCTGAGCGAACTGTGCGGACTTATATCCCTGCTTATATCCGACCGAAAGCGCCGCACATACCCCGCGCCGGACAGCACTCCGGCAGACAGGAAACGCGTCATCGGATTCCGGCTGATACGCGAGATAATACCGGTCGCGGCTTCTGCCCTGGTAATGAACTGCGTATCCTTCATCGACATGCTGACCGTCACCCGCACCCTGAAAGCCTCCGCTGAAATGAACGCTGTATACTTCCAGCGCGAATTCTCTGATATACTACCCGCCGCCGGAGGACTTCCCGGACTTGCAAACTTCATGTACGGAAGCTACACCGGGATCGCAATGACAATGTTCATGCTGATCCCCTCGTTTGCTGGCATGACCGAAAAGACCTCCGTGCCGGAAATCGCCGCCGCATGGGAACGCAAAGACGAAAACGCAGCGGCGCAGGGCTGCTGTACGCTGTTCCGCGCCGCGGCTGCTATCGGATTCCCGGCATGCGTCGGAGCCGCCGTCCTCGCGGAACCGCTGCTCTCCATGCTGTACCGCAGCCGCACAGCCGAGGTCAGCGCCTGTGCCGGAGCCTTCGCGGTTCTGTGCGCCGGAGGTCTTTTCATGATAATCGCTTCGGCTATGTTCGGAGTTTTCCAGGCTATCGGAAAGGCACATATCCCGCTTATTCTCATGTGCTGCGCTGTTGCTCTCAAGGCTTTGCTGAATCCGCTGCTGATATCAATTCCCGCGCTGAATATTTCCGGTGCCGCTGTTTCCACCGCCGCGGGTTACATCGTGATGGCTGCCGCCGGGTCGCTGATTCTACGAAGAAAACTCGGCGGGAAGATCAGTGTTTTCGCCTGCGTGAAGCGTCCGCTGTTCTGCTCGCTGCTCTGCGGAGTTTCCGCCGCGCTTGTGTTCCAGGTGGTAAAAAACGCGATGCCATCGCCTCTGAACGTCATTACAGCAGTGTTTGCAGGCGCTATTGTTTATGGAATATCACTAATTTCAACATTGGATTTTCGTAAAAAGCGCCGATTAATAAAATCTGCCGGAAAAAATTTATAAAACCCCTTGAAAAAAGCGCGAAAATAGGGTAATATATAGAAGGTATCGCCTCAAAAGGGCTTAAATAAAAGGCTGGTGTATATTATGGCAAACTTTGACTTCAAGGACAAATACAGTATCGACGACCTCAGGCAAATCATCGAAATTCTGAGATCCGAAAACGGCTGCCCCTGGGACAAGGTTCAGACTCACGAGAGTATTCGCACCGATCTTATCGAGGAAACCTACGAGGTATGTGAGGGCATCGACAAGAACAGCCCCGAAATGCTTCGCGAAGAGCTTGGCGACCTGCTGCTCCAGATAGTATTCCATGCGCAGATCGAACGTGAAAACGGAACGTTCGATTTCGACGATGTGTGCAATGATATCTGCCAGAAGCTGGTTTATCGTCACCCTCATGTTTTCGGCGAGGTCAAGGTGGACGGCAGCGAGGAAGTCCTCAAGAACTGGGACGCGCTGAAACGTGAATCCAAGCACCAGGAAACCTTTACTGAGACGCTGGAGAGCGTACCTAACACATTCCCTGCCCTGCTTCGCGGAGAAAAGCTCTGCAAGCGCGCTTCAAGAGCCGGATATCCGATGAATTCAGCAAAGCAATTTGCAGATAGGATACGCGCGGAGCTTGATATGCTGGAGGCAAACGGCTTTGAGGTCAATTCGCAAAATCAACAGACATGCGGAAAGATGCTGCTCGATTTTTGTAATTTGGACAGAATTTTAAAAATCGACGGCGAAAAAGCCTTGACATACGCTTCAAATGCGTTTATAATAAACTTCAGCCGCGCCGAAAAAATGGCGGCAGAAAAGGGCAAAAAGCTCGACGAGATGTCAGAGGAAGAGCTCGCAGAGCTTATGAAAGTGATATTTGACGGTCAGTAACCGTTGGATTATATAATTAATTTGGAGGTTCAAACAACATGACAAAGGCAGAATTAGTTACATCTATTGCTGAGAAGACTGGTCTTACCAAGAAGGATTCCGAGAAGGCTCTCGCAGCTTTCGTAGACACCGTAACAGAGACCCTCGCAAAGGGCGACTCCATTCAGCTCGTAGGCTTCGGTACTTTTGAGGTACGCGAGCGTGCAGCTAGAGAGGGTATCAACCCCCGCACCAAGGAGAAGATCGAGATCGCTGCTACAAAGGTTCCTGCATTCAAGGCAGGCAGAGCTCTCAAGGACGCTGTAAGCGAGTAATTGATCTGAACCGATTTGACTGACAAAACGCGGCGGGCTGCTTGCCTGCCGCTATTGTTTTACAGAAAGCAGGTTTGAAATGAGATTAGACAAATACCTCAAGGTTTCAAGACTTATAAAGCGCAGAACAGTTGCAAACGAGGCTTGCGACGCGGAGAAGGTCTCCGTCAACGGAAAGCCAGCCCGCGCTTCCTACGATGTCAAGGAAGGCGACATCATCGAGATCACCATCGGCGCAAAGCCGCTCAAGGTGCGCGTGCTTGATGTCAAAGAATTCACGAAAAAAGAGGACGCAGCCGCTCTCTACGAGGTCGTCTGAACCTGTAATATTACGCCTCCTGCCTGAATATACTTGTACAAATCAGGCAGGAGGTGCTTTATGCAGAATTCGTCGCAGCCGCATAACGTTATTATGGAAAACCGCCGGGAGCTCCGCATTTCCGGCGTAAAGGACATCGACAGCTTTTCTGAGACAAAAATAGTTCTCAACACGATAATGGGCGAGTTGGTAGTCCACGGAAGGGATCTCCATGTCAGGGCGCTGGAGGCAGAAACCGGCGATCTGTCGATGTTCGGAGATATAAAGAGCCTTTGCTACAACAGCTTCAGCAGCTCCGAAAACATGTTCGGAAAGCTTTTCAGGTGAGCGCTATGGCATATTCGATTCCGGACTGCTTCATGATCGCATTCGCCGCCGGGCTGATTTTTGCAGTCGTATATGAAATACTGCGAATAGTTCGCGTTATGTTTCCCTTCCAGGTGGTGACGTTCGTCTGCGACATCGTATTTTTCGTCATCGCCGCTGGCGCTGTTACCAAGCTGTCGCTTTCCCTCGGGAACTACATCAGGATATACACCGTGCTCGGGTTCGGCGCGGGGATTTTCACCTACATTACAACGCTCGGAAGGCTCCTAAACATCGTTGAAAATGCGGTCGCGGGGGCGGTTCGGTCGGCTCTGTCGGCGGTTTTCCGCTTTTTCGGCAGAATTTTCGGCAGACTATTTGGCGCTATTGCACATGTGTGGGCTGGCGTATTTGGGGAAATCAACAAAATTTGCCTGAGCGCTGAAAAAAAGCTCCGCAAACCCTTGCAAAATAAGGTTAAAATAGTGTATAATAAAGAAAGCCGTAAAGTTCATACTAGGGGAAGTGAAACAGGTCATGTCATTAAGGCTCAGGTCATACGAAGCAACAACGCCCAGAAGAAAGCACAGCATACTTAAAATGCTCGCATTTACCGCAGGTATCATGGTTGCGGTGTTCGTTGTTGTTTCCATCGTGTCAACCAATATTTCCATCAGCAACTACGAGCAGCAATATGAAGATCTTGTAGCACAGACCTCCGCTGTGGAGGACTCCAACGATGAGATCCGCAGATATCTCGACGAGGATGCCGATATGGACGAGTACATCGAAGATATGGCGCGCAGCAAGCTGGATTTCGCTATGCCGGACGAACGTGTTTACTACGTTGTGCCGGATTCTGGCAGATCAAAAAAGACCTCCGAGGCGGAAAACAACTAAATATTCAGGCGGCGGCTTCAAAGCTGCCGCTTTTTTTCACACTTTGTGGATTTGTGACCTTGACAAATCCGTAATTTTTGCATACAATATAAGAGGTGGTTTTATCCATAGCAAGGAGACAATAAATGCATTTTTTAACAAAATTACTTAAAAAGATATTCAACCGAACGACGGTATGCGTTATCGGCATACTCTTACAGCTCACCTACCTGGTGGTAATATTCCTGTCGTTCGGCACGCAGTATACTTACTCCTACTTCGCGTTCGTGCTTCTGGGTGTGATACTCTCACTGTACATTTATAATATGGACATTAACCCGAGCTACAAAATGGCGTGGATGTTCGCTATCCTGTCATTCCCGATTTTCGGCGTGATGTTCTACGTTTTCTTTGGCAACAGCCACTCCGGCGACCGTCTGCGAAAACGAATGACGCAGTACAACGATGAAGCCCGGCTGCTGCTCCCGCAGAACAACGAGCTTATGAGCGCTCTCCACCGGGACAACACCGCCGCTGAAAAGCAGGCGAAGTACCTCTACAACTACGGAGGCTATCCGGTCTACGCAAACACCAAAACTACCTACTTTCCTATCGGCGAGGCGAAATTCGCTGCAATGATAGAGGAGCTGGAAAAGGCGCAGCGCTTTGTATTCCTCGAATATTTTATCGTCGCCGAGGGCAAAATGTGGGGAACTATCCTCGATATCCTCGAACGGAAGGTGAAAGAGGGCGTTGACGTCCGCATGATATACGACGATATCGGCTGCCTGTTTACCCTCCCCTACAAGTACAATGAAGTTCTTGAGGAAAAGGGCATAAAGTGCAGGGTGTTCAATCAGTTCCGGCCGATATGGTCGGCGAAAATGAACAACCGCGATCACCGTAAAATTCTTGTCATTGACGGTCATACTGCGTTCACCGGCGGCATTAATCTCGCCGACGAGTATATCAACGAATACGAAAAATACGGTCACTGGAAGGACAGCGCCGTTATGCTCAAGGGCGAGGGCGTCTGGAGCTTCACGATGATGTTCCTTGCAATGTGGAACTTCCTTACCCACAGCAAGCCCGACGAATACAGCCAGTACATGCCCCGACCGGAGGAAATCGCGGACTGCCGCGGAGAAGGCCTTGTGGTGCCGTTCACCGATTCCCCGCTTGACGACGAACCGGTCGGCGAAAACGTCTACCTCAATATAATCAACAGCGCCGAGGACTATGTGTACATCACCACGCCCTACCTCGTAATCGACAACGAAATGCAGACGGCGCTCATTCTCGCCGCAAAAAGCGGAATTGACGTCCGCATCATCACGCCGCACATTCCGGACAAGTGGTTCGTTTTCGCCGTGACCCGCGCGCACTACCGTAAGCTCGTAAAATACGGCGTGAAAATCTACGAATATACTCCAGGATTCATTCACGCGAAAAACTTCGTTTCGGACGACAAGGCGGCGGTCGTCGGCACGATCAACCTTGATTTCCGAAGCCTTTACCTGCACTTCGAGTGCGCTTCCTGGATGTACAAGTGCGAGTGCATTCCCGATATAAAGCGCGACTACCTCGAAACGCTCAAGGTATGCCAGGAGATAACCTACTCGGACTGCATTCACATCAATATTTTCAAGCGCATCGGCCGTGCCATACTTCGGCTGTTTGCCCCGATGATGTAAAAGATTCCCCGGAAGCTCGCTTCCGGGGATTTATTTATATTATCTGGGTTATCTGGTTGAGGTCGGTTATTGTGTAGTCTATACGAAGATCTGCGGGAGGCTCGGAGGGTTCCGGCGAGTACCAGCAGCAAGCTATTCCGGCATTGTTTGCGCCTCTGATGTCGCTTGTCAGGGAGTCCCCGACGATTATCACATCTTCCCTGTTCTCGGGAATCTGCTCAAATACGCGGTCGAAAAACTCCGTGGCTGGCTTTTCTGCGCCTACCTTATCCGAGATGAAGATACCGTCGAACAGCTTATCAAGCCCGGATACGCTCAGCTTCCGCTCCTGCGCGACCGCGGAGCCGTTCGTCACCGCGTACTGATGGACGCGCCCTTTCAGCGACCGGACAAGTTCAATTCCGTTGTCGTTCGGGAAAATGTGGCTCCCAAGCGTGCGCTGATACAGCGCGTTGAACTCCGCTTCATCGCAGGTCACTCCGATCTTCCCAAAGAAATCGCGGAACCGCCGCGTGAAAAGCTCCGGCTTTGTGATCTCCCCGCGCTCGAGGAGCTTCCAGTAGCCTTCGTTTATCGCGGAGTACACTCCGACCATCTCGTCGGTGCACTCCGGAAGCCCGAAATGCTGGAAGCACTCCTTTATTGCCGCGTTTTCTGATTTGAGAAAGTTCAGCAGGGTGCCGTCGACGTCCCATAATATCGCTTTGTACATACTCACCTCATAAAAACAGCCGCGCGTGATGTCGTGCGGCTGCTGTTCTGTTACTTCTTGGTCTTTGCCTCGTTCTTGAGTCGCAGGTCGCGCTCAAGGATAACCTTTCTCATACGGATGTTCTTCGGTGTTACCTCAACAAGCTCATCGTCCTGAATGAAGTCAAGGCACTCCTCAAGGCTCATCTGCTTCGGCGGGATAAGGTGCAGAGCGTCATCAGAGCCGGAAGCACGGGTATTCGTGAGGTGCTTCTTCTTGCACACGTTGATGACAATATCGCCTGCCTTCGGAGAAACGCCGACGATCATGCCCTCGTATACCGGAACGCCTGCGCCGATGAACAGCGTACCGCGCTCCTGCGCATTGAACAGACCATAGGTGATGGAAGGACCGGTCTCCCAGGCAATGAGGGAACCTACAGTTCTTCTCGGGATATCGCCGAAGTACGGCTTGTAGGAATCAAACGTGGAATTCATGATGCCTTCGCCCTTGGTGTCGGTCATGAACTCGCTTCTGTAACCGAACAGACCTCTGGACGGAACCAGGAACTCAAGGCGTGTGCGGTTTCCGATGGGGTGCATGGAGATCATCTCGCCCTTGCGCTGACCCATGCTCTGCATTACGGCGCCTACTGCGTCGCCGGGAACGTCCGCAACCAGGCGCTCAACAGGCTCGCAGAGTACGCCGTCGATCTCCTTGGTGAGTACGCGCGGCGTGCTTACGGAAAGCTCGTAACCCTCGCGGCGCATGGTCTCGATGAGTATGGACAGGTGCATTTCACCGCGGCCTGCTACATTGTATGCGTCCAGCTTGTCGCTGTCGGTCACGCGCAGGGATACGTCCTTGAGTGTCTCCTTCATCAGGCGCTCGCGGATCTGGCGGGAGGTTACGAACTTGCCCTCTCTGCCGGCGAACGGGCTGGTATTTACGGAGAATGTCATTTCAACCGTCGGCTCTGAGATCTTCACGAAAGGAAGCGGCTCGGGGCAGTTAACGGAGCAGATAGTCTGACCGATGGTAACGCCCTCGATACCGGAGAAGCACACGATATCGCCGACCATTGCCTCGTCAACCTCGACCTTGTTCAGACCCTCGAACTGGTAGAGGGATACGATTTTGCTTCTGAACGGCGCGGTGCGGTTGTGGTGGTCGCACACGATAACGTCCTGATTCTTGCGCATTCTGCCGCGCTCGATACGTCCGATGGCGATTCTGCCGACGTATTCGTTATAGTCGATGGATGATACAAGCACCTGGAGCTCGCCGTCGGGGTCGCCCTCGGGAGCCGGGATATGCTCGAGTATCTTATTGAAAAGCGGCTTGAAGTCTGTGCCCATCTGGTCGGGGTCGTAGGAGGAAAGTCCCAGTCTGCCGGAGCAGAAAATTACAGGACTGTCGATCTGCTCCTCGGAAGCGTCAAGATCGAGCAGAAGCTCTAGCACCTCGTCTACAACTTCCTTATTGCGGGCGTCGGGACGGTCGGTCTTGTTGACAACGACGATGATCTTGTGACCAAGCTCCAGAGCCTTCTGGAGGACGAATCTCGTCTGCGGCATTGTTCCTTCGAAGGAATCTACCAGCAGAAGAACGCCGTTTACCATCTTGAGGATACGCTCTACCTCGCCGGAGAAGTCAGCGTGGCCGGGGGTGTCGACGATATTGATTTTTACGCCGTTGTACATGCAGGAAGTGTTCTTCGCAAGAATTGTGATTCCGCGCTCGCGCTCAATGGCGTTGTTATCCATTACGCGGTCGCTTACTACCTGATTCTCGCGGAATGCGCCGCCCTGCTTGAGCATTTCGTCGACCAGGGTAGTCTTGCCGTGGTCAACGTGGGCGATTATTGCAATGTTACGTAAGTCATTTCTTACCAATTAATTCACGATCCTTCACATTAGATTTTTACATCGTTCTTTATTATACTACTTTTTTTTCCACCTTACAAGGGACTTGAGAAAAAAACGTTGTTTTAATTATAATTACTGATGTCAGCGCATGGTTTTTGTGTAATTTCACAAGAAACAGGACTTCATTTTACCTGAAGCCCTGTTCCGTGGGTCTACTTAAACAATCTGCGCATTTTTTCAGAAATCGCCCTGCGCCTTTCCTGCTCCGCCGCCTCGTCAAGCTCGTAGCCTCCGGGTACTTCCCTCAGTATGCTTCCCTCGTGAACTCCCTGCGGAAGCTCGCTCAGCGGTATATCCTTCCGGGCGTTTCCGGAATAAACTACGGCAAAGCCGTCCTCTATCCTATCAACGACTATCATGCGGCTTCCTCCGTATCCTGCCGGAAATCTCCAGTTTGCTGGTCGGTGTAAATTCTGAAGTTCTCGCCGTCGCAGGTAAACACTATGTTTCCATTGTCCATCGTTGTGTAGATCGAGCAGCCATGCGAAAGCAGGCGGTTGACTACCTCAGTCTTCGGGTGTCCATAGGAGTTCCCCTCGCCGACCTCTATCACAGCATACTTGGGGCTTACCGCCTCGATAAACGCCGGCGTGCTCGACGACGTACTGCCG
>ERZ773150.3071-NODE-3071-length-11677-cov-27.462485_pt1 | contig 11677 bp, 8 predicted proteins | sample MGYA00580845_ERZ773150 | MGnify/ENA primary metagenome ERZ773150 (study PRJEB29015, sample SAMEA2737848) | human gut metagenome | biome: human gut; feature: human-associated habitat; material: faeces | place: China | collected 2012 ...
GCGGCCCCAAGACCTGCTCCTTCGCCTGCATCGGTCTGGGCGACTGCACCAAGGTGTGTAAGTTCGACGCCATCCACATCGTGGACGGTGTGGCCAAGGTGGACAAGGACAAGTGCACCGGCTGCGGTGCCTGCGCCAATATCTGCCCCAAGCAGGTCATTATGATCGACGCTGCCGGCCCCCGCAAGCCGGTGGTCATGTGCTCCAACAAGGACAAGGGTGCTGTAGCCAACAAGCTGTGCACCACCTCCTGCATTGCCTGCGGTATGTGCGAGCGCACCTGTAAGTTCGACGCCATCCATGTTGTGGACGGTGTGGCACGCGTTGATTACGACAAGTGCAAGGGCTGCGGTATGTGCGCCCAGAAGTGCCCCAAGCACATCATCCTGTTCCCGCTGAAGGATGACCCCAATCCCCCGAAGCCGGTGGTGAAGCAGGCCCCGAAGCCCGCTGCACCCGCCGCACAGGCCCCGAAGGCAGAAGTGCCCGCTTCTCAGGCTCCCGCTGCAAAGCCTGCACAGCCGGAAGCCAAGGCTGAGGCAAAGCCCGAGACCAAGGCGGAATAAGCAAGCAAACGAAAAAGAAGGGATGGACACTTCGTCCATCCCTTCTTTTTGCGCCTTTATAAGAAAATCCGGTTGAAATAGCGTGAAAATATGGTTTATCGCAAGTCAAGAAATTAGCGCAACATCAAAATAGCATCTCTGCGATATGCAATTCAACGATGTTGCTGTTGCATTAAAAAGTTGAATTGCTATAATAGAACAAGCGGCCTTCTGCTTTGGCCTGGTATATTGCAACATAAGAAGTGAGGAACATCCCATCATGAATCAACAACAGAACGCGCGCTTGCGCAACGCGGGCTTCGCCACCTTCTTTTTCAGCGGCATCTGCGCCATCAGCGCGGGCGTTGTGGTCAGCCTTTTGCAGGAAGAATACGGCTTTGCCTACGGCATGACCGGCACCCTGCTCTCGCTCATGAGCGTGGGCAACCTGCTGGCAGGTCTGCTCATCGGCATGCTGCCCAGTATGCTGGGGATGAAGCCCAGTGTGCTGCTGCTCACCATCGGCTATGCGGCGGGCTATGCCATCATGGGCCTGACCGGCGCAGAGATCCTGCTGGCACTGGCTTTTTTCATGGTGGGCATTGCCAAGGGCAGCGTCATCAACACCTGCACCATTCTGGTCAGCGACAACTCCGCCGACCGCACCCGCGGCATGAACCTGATGCACAGCTGCTATGCCTGCGGCGCACTGCTGTGCCCCTTTGTCATTGCAGCGGCGGCAAAGGTGAGCACCGCGCTGGCGGTGTTCCTGTTGGCGGCGCTGGGCCTTGTGCTGTGGCTGGTGTATGCCTTCACCCCGCTGACGGGCGGCAAGGCAAAGAACGCGCAGGAAAAGCAGGCCATTGACTGGAGCTTTCTGCGCTCGGCGCGGTTCTGGCTGCTGACCGGCCTGCTGTTCTTCCAGAACGCGGCGGAGCAGAGCGTCAACGGCTGGATGGTGACCTATTTTAAAGGCAGCGGCATCATTTCCGGCGCGCTGGCCGCCTACACCGTCACGGTGATGTGGGGCGCCACGCTGGTGGCCCGCCTGCTCATTGCCTTCGTGTTCCCCTTCAAGAACCCGCGCAAGGCCATGGTGGGCATGAGCGTGCTGTGCACCTTCTTCTATGTGCTGCTGGTCATGGCCCACACCCAGGGCGCGGCCATCGTGCTGCTGTTCGCCTTTGCCTTCTCCATGGCAGGCCTGAACCCCACCGCAGTTGCCAGCGCAGGCCGCATGACCAGCGTCACCAGCATGGGCATCATGCTGCCGGTGGCATCCAGTGGTGCCATCATCATGCCGTGGATCATCGGCATCGTGGCCGAAAAGGCGGGCCTTGCCGCCGGTATGGCTTCCAACATCGTGCCCTGCGTGGGCCTGATCGTCTTCACTCTGCTGGTGGCAAAGCTGCCGGAGGAGTAAAAGGTGATAAGGGCCGACGTACCGGAAGCTTTCTCCTCGGACACGACTCGGGCCATTCCATCGCCCGCCCTACCGCCTGCGGCGGCAGGGTCCCACCCCAGCGGACGGTCCTCGGAGAAACTCCCGGCACGTCGGCCGGGACAGATGCGGTTGTCCAGCAGGACGGCGGGATGTTTCTCCAGCGAATGTCCTGGAGGTGGGGCCCCGGTGCGCCAGCACTGGGGCGGGACAGTGTCTAGGGCTGTTCGCGGAGAAATACCTCGCTGGCTTGCTGGGAAGTTGCATTTTACTTTTCAATTCCCCGTGCTTTCGCGCTGAACTCACAGCCGCAGTAATCCTGCCGGTACAGGCCGTATTCTTCCGAGAGCTGCAAACTGCGCAGGTAGCCGTTGTGCTTTTTGAAGTCCGAGGGCAGGTGCTTCACGCCGAACTCTGCTTCCAGCTCCTGCCCGATGGCGTTGATGCGCTTGGCGTCCTTGTGCGGGCTGATGGACAGGGTGGTGGTGAACCAGTCGAAGCCGTTTTCCTTCGCGTACTGGGCCGCCCGGCGCATCCGCAACCGGTAACACACGGTGCACCGATTGCCGCGCTCCGGCTCGTTTTCAAGGCCGGTGACGGCAGAATAGAACTCCTGCGGGTCGTAGTGGTCTTCCACCACGGTCACGCCCAGCGGGTGGGCGGCCGCCACGAACTTTTTCAGTTCTTCGCCGCGGCGGTGGTATTCCGCGGCAGGCCAGGTGTTGGGGTTATAATAGAGCACCGTGATGTCGAAGTACTGGCACAGCTGCTCCAGCACCGCGCTGGAGCAGGGCCCGCAGCAGGCGTGGAGCAAAAGGCGCGGCCGTGTGCCGTCCAGATTTTTGAGCACCAGATCCATCTGCTGGGCAAAATTGAGTTGAGTTGCCATTTTTATCATCCTTTGTTATACTGATTGCAAGCAATTCCTTAAAAAGGCTCGCCCCTTCGGGGGGGAGCCGGCGCGTCAGCGCCTGAGAGGGTTTATTTTTTACTATTATAGCATATTCTTATTTAAAATACAGGAGGTCCCCATGACCCAGGAAAAGATCGCCCGCATCAACGAGCTGGCAAAAAAGAGCAAGACCACCGGCCTGACCGAGGCCGAAAAGGCAGAGCAGCAGGTTCTGCGCCGCGAATACATCGACGATATGAAGGCCAGCCTGCGCGCCCAGCTGGCCAACACGTCCATTCAGGAGCCGGACGGCACCATCCACAAGGTGACCCGCCGCACCGGCGCAAAGAAGCCCCGCAGCTGAACGCACAATTTTGCACGCTGAAATTTGGAGGAAAACACGGCGAAAAGCGGTGCTTTCCTCTTTTTTTGCGCGGCAAACTGTGCTATACTATACTCGCATTGGTATGTGCTTTGTGTATGACTGCCGGTGCGTTTTCCCAAGGTGGCGTATCCCGGGCAAGGTGCACGGAAAAGGCTGTCTTTTGAAAAAAGGATAAAGAGGTCATTTATTATGCTTACTGCAATTACGGGTATCAACTGGGGCGATGAAGGCAAGGGCCGCATGGTCGACCTCATCAGCCAGGAGTATGACATCGTTGCACGCTATCAGGGCGGCAACAACGCAGGCCACACGGTCAAGAACGAGCGCGGCAAGTTCGTGCTGAATCTGCTGCCCTCCGGCATCCTGCGCCCGAACGTCGTCTGCGTCATGGGCAACGGCATGGTCATCGACCCGCATCATCTGGACGGCGAGATCACGAAGCTGCGCGAGCAGGGCATTGAGATCAGCCCCAAGAACCTGAAAATCTCCGACCGTGCAACCATCACCATGCCCTACCACGTGGATCAGGATGGTCTGGAAGAAGCCCGTCTGTCCAAGACCGGTGCACAGTTCGGCTCCACCAAGCGCGGCATCGCCTACGCTTACGGCGACAAATACATGAAGAAGACCCTGCGCATGGGCGACCTGCTGCATCTGGACGATGCCGTGAAGAAGCGCCTGATCACCATGGTGGACTCCAAGAATCTGGTCATGGAGGGCAGCTACAACGCCGCTCCCATCAGCGTAGACGAGATGTGGGCATGGCTGGAGAAGTACGCCGCCATCTTCAAGGACTATATCTGCGATGTGGGCCAGTATCTGGCCGATGCAGATGCCGCCGGCAAAAAGGTGCTGTTCGAGGCACAGCTGGGTGCCCTGCGCGACATCGACTTCGGCATCTACCCCTACACCACCTCCTCCAACGTCATCGGCGCTTACGCCCCCATCGGCGCAGGCATCCCGGGCCACAAGCTGCACAACTCCATCGGCGTCATGAAGGCTTACTCCTCCTGCGTGGGCGACGGCCCCTTCACCGCTGAGCTGGCCATGACCGAGGAAGAAAAGCACGACCTGCGTGAGGCTGGCCACGAGTATGGCGCGGCCACCGGCCGTCCCCGCCGCGTGGGCCCCATCGACCTGGTGGCAAGCCGCTACGGCGTGTTCTGCCAGGGCTGCGATGAAGTGGCTCTGACCCTGCTGGACGTGCTGGACTACATGGAGAAGATCCCCATGGTCACTGCTTACAAGCTGACCGACGGCAGCACCACCACCCGTTTCCCCATGGGTGAGGCACTGGATACCGCACAGCCCGTGGTGGAGTACCTGCCCGGCTGGCACTGCGATATCACCGCAGCCCGCAAGTGGGAGGACCTGCCCAAGGAAGCACAGGCCTATGTGGAATATCTGGAAAAGGCCGTTGGCTGCAAGATCACCTACATCTCTGTGGGCGCTGAGCGCGAGGCCTACATCCACCGCGTCTGATTTTTCCCGCCGGGCCAAAGCTCCCGAATCTTTCAGAAAAGGAAGCGTCACAGATGTTTGATATCATTACCGACAGCGCCTGCGACCTGACGCCGGAAACGGCCAGGCAGCTGGGCATTGAGGTCATCCCGTTTTATGTTTCGCTGGACGGCGAACACTACCGCAAGGAAGGCAAGGAGATCGCTGTGCGGGATTTCTACCAGTTCATGGTGGATAACCCCTCGGCCTACCCCAAGACCAGCCTTGCCTCCATTGAGGACTTTGAGCAGACCTTCCGCGCCCATGCCGAGGCAGGCCGGGACGTGCTGTGCCTGGTGTTCACCGGCAAGATGAGCGGCTGCGTGGGCAGTGCCCGCAACGCCCGGGAGCTGGTGCTGGAAGACTTTCCGGATGCACACATCGAGGTCATCGACTCGGCGGCAGCCACCGTCACCGAATCCACCATGGTGGAAAACGCTGTGGCCATGCGGGACGCAGGCTGCACCCTGGACGAGACCGTGACCTGGCTGGAAGCCGAAAAGGTGACCAACCAGATCTTCTTCACGGTGGGCAACCTGGATTACCTCATCAAGGGCGGACGCATCGGCAAAGTGACCGGGCGCGCGGCCAACATGCTGGGCATCAAGCCGATGATCCTGTTCAAAGACGGCGAGATCTTCTCCGGCGGCGTGGCCCGTGGCCGCCAGAAAAGCTTTGAGAAGGCGCTGGATCAGCTGATGAACTATCTGGAAGCCCACGGCGGCACCCCGGACGACTACCGCATCACGGTGGGCTACGGCTACGACGCCGACGAGGGCAAGCGTCTGTGGATGCAGACCCGTGCGGCCCTGCGCGCCAAATACCCCGGTGCGCAGTGTGAGGTTGGTCTGCTGCAGATCGGCTGCACCATTGCGGTGCACACCGGCCCCTATGCGCTGGGCATGGGCGTGATGCGCCGCTGGAAAAAGCAGGGCTGAGAAAGAACTCTATTTGGAACTCCAGAAGATCTACGGATCTTCTGGAGTTCTTTTTGTGTGCGGCTGGCAAAAACTGTAAATTGCAAACTTTTTATGAACCCTATTGACAAAGCGAATGAATAAGAGTATATTTTTAGCAGTCGAATGAATAGAGTGCTAAATCGAAAATGAGGATGTTCGGCAGGAGGTGCACAAAATCATGAAACATAAATCAAAAATGAGATGCTTCCGGTTCTGCAGCCTCTGTGCGCAGAGCGGTTAGCACTTGACTGATTCGTCCGCTAAAACAAAACCTTCCGGTATGAATGGAGGCTTGACTTTATGAATACCAATCAATATACACAGAAGACCCTTGAAGCTCTGCAGGCGGCCCAGCAGCTGGCTGTGGAGTACCAGCACAATGCATTGGAGCCTGAGCACCTGCTGCACGCCCTCGCTTCGCAGGAGCAGGGACTGATCCCCCAGCTGCTGCAGAAATTGAACGTGGACCCCGGCAGCTTTGCCGCTGCTGTGGCTGAAAAGCTTTCGGCCCTGCCGCGCGTTTCCGGCTCCGGCCGTGACCCGGACAAGGTCTATATCTCGCAGGCCACCGATAAGGTGCTGAGTGCCGCCGCCCGCGAAGCCAAGGCCATGAAGGATGACTATATCAGCGTGGAGCACCTGTTCCTCGGCCTGCTGGACGAGCAGACCCAGAACACCACCGAGCTGTTCCGCGCGTTCAGCATTAAGAAGGATGCCTTCCTGCAGCAGCTGACGGCCGTGCGCGGCAACCAGCGCGTGACCACCGATAACCCCGAGGAGACCTATAACGCCCTGCAGAAGTACGGTCAGGATCTGGTGGACCTTGCCCGCAAGCAGAAGCTGGACCCCGTCATCGGCCGCGATCAGGAGATCCGCAATGTGATCCGCATCCTGTCCCGTAAGACCAAAAACAACCCCTGCCTGATCGGTGAGCCCGGCGTTGGTAAAACTGCCATCGCCGAGGGCCTTGCCCAGCGTATCGTGCGCGGCGATGTGCCCGAAAACCTGAAAGACCGCACCGTGTTCAGCCTGGACATGGGCGCTCTGGTGGCCGGTGCAAAGTACCGCGGCGAGTTCGAGGAACGCTTAAAGAGCGTGCTGAACGAGGTGAAAAAGAGCGAAGGCAAGATCATCCTGTTCATTGATGAGCTGCACACCATCGTGGGTGCCGGCAAGACCGACGGTGCCATGGACGCCGGCAACCTGCTCAAGCCCATGCTGGCCCGCGGCGAGCTGCACTGCATCGGTGCTACCACGCTGGACGAGTACCGCCAGTATATCGAGAAAGACCCTGCTCTGGAGCGCCGCTTCCAGCCCGTTCAGGTGGATGAGCCCACGGTGGAAGACACCATCTCCATCCTGCGCGGTCTGAAGGAACGGTACGAAGTGTTCCACGGCGTCAAGATCAACGACAGCGCCCTCATCGCTGCCGCCACCCTGTCCGACCGCTATATCACCGACCGCTTCCTGCCCGATAAGGCCATCGACCTTGTGGATGAAGCCTGCGCCATGATCAAGACCGAGATGGACAGTATGCCCAGCGAGATGGACGATCTGGCCCACCGCATCACCCAGCTGCAGATCGAGCAGGTGAGCCTGAAAAAGGAGACCGACGCCCTGAGCCAGAGCCGCCTGAAGGACCTCGAAAAAGAGCTGGCCGAGCTGCAGGACAAGTTCCGCAGCATGAAGGCAAAGTGGGAAAACGAGAAAAACGCCATCGGCAAGGTGCAATCCCTGCGTGAGCAGATCGAGCAGACCAACGCCGATATCGAGAAGGCCCAGCGCGAGTACGACCTGAACAAGGCCGCTGAGCTGAAATACGGCAAGCTGCCCCAGCTGCAGAAACAGCTGGAGGAGGAAGAAAAGATCGCTGCTGCCAAGAAGGAAGACAGCCTGCTGCGAGACCGCGTGACCGACGAGGAGATCGCCCGCATCGTGGCCCGCTGGACCGGCATCCCGGTGGAAAAGCTGGTGGAAGGCGAGCGTGAAAAGCTGCTGCATCTGGACGATGTGCTGCACCGCCGTGTCATTGGTCAGGACGAGGCTGTGACCAAAGTCAGCGAAGCCATCCTGCGCAGCCGCGCGGGCATCGCCAACCCCAACCGTCCCATCGGCAGCTTCCTGTTCCTGGGCCCCACGGGCGTGGGCAAGACCGAACTTGCCAAGGCTCTGGCACAGGCCCTGTTTGACGACGAGCGCAACATGGTGCGTATCGATATGACCGAATATATGGAGAAGTTCAGCGTCAGCCGCCTGATCGGTGCGCCTCCGGGATACGTCGGTTATGAGGAGGGCGGCCAGCTCACCGAGGCCGTGCGCCGCAAACCCTACAGCGTGGTGCTGTTCGACGAGGTGGAAAAGGCCCACCCCGATGTGTTCAACATCCTGCTGCAGGTGCTGGACGATGGCCGTATCACCGACAGTCAGGGCCGCACCGTGGACTTCAAGAACACGGTCATCATCCTGACCTCCAACCTCGGCAGCGACATCATCCTGAACGATCTGGAGCAGCGCCGTGCAAACGGCTCCAACGAGCTCAGCGAGGATGCCCGCAGGCAGATCGACCTGCTGCTGAAATCCAAGTTCCGCCCCGAATTCCTCAACCGTCTGGACGAGATCGTCTACTACAAGAGCCTGACGAAGGACGAGACCCGCAAGATCGTGGACCTGCAGCTGGAAGACCTGCGCCGCCGCATGGACGAGGGCAAGCACCTCAAGCTGGATGTTACCACGGCTGCCAAGGACTTCATCATTGATTCGGCCTACGACAGCGTGTATGGTGCACGTCCCATCAAACGGTTCATCCAGAGCCGCGTGGAGACCCTGATCGCAAAGGCCATCATCAAGGGCAGTTATGCCGAGGGCAATACCCTGACGGTGGACTTTGACGGCAGCGCATTGGTTCTGCGCTAAATTTTACCGGTTTTGTACACGGGGAACAGGCCAAACGCTTGCACCTGTGTGCAGAATATGTTATTATAAAAAATAACATTGATGTGCTTTTCATCGCGGAAATGGCAACGATGGAAAGCACATTTTTGTATCATTATTTTTGAAAGTTGACCGCGTGGGTCTTGGCTCTCCCTTTGGGAGAGCTGCCGAGCGTAAAGCGAGGCTGAGAGGGCGGGAATGCTGCTGGTGCTGACAGGTTCGCCCTCTCCGTCATTGCTGCGCAATGCCACCTCTCCCAGAGGGAGAGGCAAGAACAGACGGCTTCTTACGATCAAAACAGAAAGTTGAGTGTGATTTCCCTTTTTATGGACGATGGCAGTATGACGCTCTGGGTAGCGCTGGTAGTATTGGTGGCATTCTCCGCCTTTTTCTCCGCATCCGAGACCGCATTTTCTTCCCTGAATCAGATCCGCCTGAAAAGCCGCGCTGAGGACGGCGATAACTCTGCCGCCCGGGTGCTGGCAATGGCTGAAAAATACGATAAGCTGCTTTCCACCATCCTCATCGGCAACAATATCGTGAACATTGCCGCAGCTTCGATCGGCACTATTATTTTCACCAAGATGCTGGGTGCAGAACGGGGCGCTACGGTGTCCACCATGGTACTGACCGTGGTGGTGCTGGTTTTTGGCGAGGTGACTCCCAAGAGCCTTGCCAAGGAGATGCCGGAAACGGTAGCCACCGCAGTTGCACCGGCGCTCAGCCTGCTGATGCTGGTGTTTACCCCGCTGACATGGCTGTTCAGTCAGTGGAAGCGCTTTCTGGGGCACTTTGTCCACAGCACCGAGGAGGACACCATCACCGAGGGTGAGCTGATGACCATGGTCAGCGAGGCCGAGAATGACGGCGAGTTGACCGACCGGGAAAGCGAACTGATCCGCAGCGCCATCGAGTTTGACGATGTGGAAGTGGAGGAGATCCTCACCCCCCGTGTGGATGTGATCGCGGTGGAGGACGACCTCCCGCTGGACGAAGTGGCCCAGACCTTTGCGGAATCCGGCTATTCGCGCCTGCCCGTCTACCACGGCACCATTGATAACATCATCGGCGTCGTGCACGAAAAGGACTTTTATCTGGCCCGTCTGAAAAAGGAAGCCACGCTGGAAGAACTGGTCAAGCCCACGCTCTACACCACCGGTTCCACCCAAATCTCTCAGCTGCTGCGCACCCTGCGGGAGCAGCATCACCACATGGCGGTGGTGGTGGACGAGTACGGCGGCACCGAGGGCATCATCACGCTGGAAGACATTCTGGAGGAGCTTGTGGGCGAGATCTGGGATGAGCACGACGAGGTGACCGAGGACTTCCGCAAGCAGTCGGACGGCAGCTGGGTCGTGCTGGGCAGCGCCAGCGTGGACGATCTGTACGAGACGCTGGGCCTGCCGGAGGATGACGACATCGACTCCAACACCGTGAACGGCTTGGTGCAGGAAAAGACCTGCCGCCTGCCGAAAGTGGGCGACAAGTTCACGCTGGGCGAATACGACGGTGTGGTGACCCGCACCGCCAAGCGCCGCGTCACCGAAGTGCGTCTGACCCCGGAGGAAAAGCCCGACGCCAAAAAGGACGAAGAGGAAAAAGGCCATTTTGGTCGCATGACTTCTAAATAAATACAAGAGCCGCTGCATATCAGGTGCAGCGGCTCTTGTGCTTATTGGGCTTACAAGGCCCTTTGTTCTTATCTTCAGGGGATCACAGCAGCGGGATGCCAGCCTTTGCGCAGGCTTCGCGGGTGGCGGCGTCCCAGACGCTGGCCTGCACTTCGCCGATGTGGGCGCTGCCCAGCAGCAGCATGCACAGGCGGCTCTGGCCGATGCCGCCGCCGATGGAGTAGGGCAGCTCACCGTTCAGCACGGCCTTGTGGAAGGGCAGGGCGCGGCGGTCGTCGCAGCCAGCCATGGTCAGCTGCTTGTCCATGCTCTCGGGGCTGACGCGGATGCCCATGCTGCTCAGCTCGTAGCTGCACTGCAGCGGGTCGTTCCAGAACAGCAGGTCGCCGTTCAGATCCCAGTCGTCGTAGTCCGGGGCGCGGCCGTCGTGGGGTTTGCCGCTCTTGAGCGGGGCACCGATCTTCATCAGGAAGGTGGTGCCGTTCTCCTTCACGAAGGCGTTCTCGCGCTCCTTCGGGGTCAGGTCGGGGTATTTGTCTTCCAGCTCCTGGGTGGTGATGAAGGTCACGTTGGGGCTGTGCAGGGGCAGCTCCTGCAGCTGGGGGAACATGGCATGCAGGTTCATCTCGGTGGCGCACACAGCGGACACGATGGAGCGCACCACGCTCTTGAGGTAGGCTTCGTTGCGGTCCTCGAGACGGATGACCTTTTCCCAGTCCCACTGGTCCACATAGATGGAGTGGAGGTTGTCCAGGTCTTCATCGCGGCGGATGGCGTTCATGTCGCAGTACAGGCCCTTGCCCACGCGGAAGTCGTAGTCCTTCAGGGCCTTGCGCTTCCACTTTGCCAGCGACTGCACCACCTGTGCCTCAATGCCGCTGTCCTTGATGTCGAAGGTGACCTTGCGCTCCACGCCGTTCAAATCGTCGTTCAGGCCGGTGGAAGCCTCCAGAAACAGCGGTGCAGACACACGGTACAGGTTCAGGGTGGCGCACAGCGTGTCGGCGAACAGGCGCTTCACGGTGCCAATGGCGCGCTGGGTATCGTACAGGTTCAGCGCGGGCTGATAGTTCTCCGGAATGATGGTCTTGCTCATAACAAAAACCCCCTCTTATGTTTGGTTCTGCCCCGCTTTCCCGAGCCGGGGCGCGGCGCTTCAGGCCGAAAAAATACTGGTTTAATTATCGCACATTCTTTTACGAAAGTAAAGTGAAAGAAGCAAAAAAGAGGCTGTATCCCACCGGATACAGCCCCTTTTCAAAATCAACTCAGCCGCCCAGATAGGCGCTGCGCACGCGCTCATTGGTCAGCAGCTCGGCACCAGTGCCCTCCATGACCACACGGCCCGTCTCAAGGACGTAGGCACGGTCTGCCACGGAAAGAGCCATCTGTG
>ERZ773150.3078-NODE-3078-length-11653-cov-11.851181_pt1 | contig 11653 bp, 10 predicted proteins | sample MGYA00580845_ERZ773150 | MGnify/ENA primary metagenome ERZ773150 (study PRJEB29015, sample SAMEA2737848) | human gut metagenome | biome: human gut; feature: human-associated habitat; material: faeces | place: China | collected 2012 ...
CTGACCGTGACCGCACACCAAAGCAGACACTTCCCGGACGTCAGTTAACGAACCCCCAGGAAATCTTAGCTTTAATGTCAAAAAGGAAGAAAAGCTTTTCCACTTAGAACTAATATTGTACAGTTTCTCAGCCTCCCAACTGATAAACCAACAACAATTAGAATTCTCTAATATAAATTTTTTGTTAAATCAACCGTACGCTTTTCATTTTCAAAAAAATCTCTTATTCTATACACAGCATCTATTTTCTTACACTTATCTGCTAATGAAATTCCAAAAACAATTTGATATAAATGTTTTATTTCTTCTAATGTTACCTTTTTTAAAACACTACTTTTCTCTTCTTCCGAAATATTAGGTTGACATACAACCAATAAATTATCTTCAAAATACTTTCTTACTTGCTCTACTGTTTGAATATTACTAATAATTTCAGAATTGTTTCCAGTTTTTTTCTTATCCAATATATCGACACTTGAACTAAGCACCTCTTCAACTTCTTCTGGCTTATACTTTAGACTTCTCAAGAATTTTTTATCAAAAAAATTTCCTGCTGATTCACATTGACTCAAACAATATAACTCATTGTATAAATATAACAAATCCTTTTTTATATTTTCATGAATATTTCCCATTTTAACCCTCCAATATTTTTATTATTGCTTCTGATATTTCTCTGTAAGAAGAAGTTTGAATACCCCGTGTAGTATTTACAGGTATGCTTTCACCATTAGACCTATTATCTCTATGCCCAATATAATACTTAAAAATATTTTTTGTTTCAAACCCGTTTATACTCTTGCTGTATCTAAAATCTTTATATTTATTATCCGAAATGAGTGCATTTACATTTGAAATGCGTTCAATGTTCTTATCCAAAGTAATTATTTCATCCCGATTATCCGCATTTCCTCTTCTTTCTTTATAAATTGTTTCAAACACACCAATTAACTGTGCTTTATTTCCAAAAACTTTATTTATTAAAATACCTCCAATTTTCTCATTCATTGTATACTTCATCCTTGTTTTTTCTATTTCTGAAATATAATCAGCTACACCTTTGGCACTTATACCATCTACGATTGTTGGTACAATATAAAAATCGGATTCCAAAAAAGCACTTTGAATAAGTATATTACTTGTTGGTGGACAATCAATAAATAGATAATCAAAATCTAAATGCTCAATGTCTTTTACCAATAAGTGTAACAAAAAAATGTTGTAAATATTCTTTTCCATTCTTTGTGCCAACTCATTTAGCCTGCAATTTTCAAAGCTAATACTTGATGGAATAAAAAACAAATTATTCTTATAAATTGAATTTTTCAGTTCCACGCATTTACCTTTTAATATATTTTGAATAGGACTATTCAATTGTCCCATCAAAAGTGAAAAGTCAATATCCTGTTTTGAATTTATATATCTCATATACAATTCTACTATGTAATTAAAAACATTTTCTGCTTCGTAATCACTCAACGAACAACTATTACTATTGCAACAAATATTACTAAGCGAACATTGTGGGTCCATATCAACCAGCAACACTTTTTTTCCCGCCTCTGCAAAATAAGTTGCGACCTGGAACACGCTTGTAGTCTTTCCAACACCGCCTTTATAGTTTCCCCATAATATAGTTTTCATTAATTTCCTCCTTTAAGGTACTTGGTACCAACAGTATTTTTTTATAACAGTCCATAATGTCTCAACGCATCCTTAATATACTCCACCTTCTCCTGCGGACACTGCTTCACTTCTGGATTCTCCTTCTTAGACTTATTATAATTCTCGCCCATATCCAGACCACACATCCGTTTTACCTGTGCAATGTAAGAAGTATGCACATTCACACCATACTTGTCCTTCACATACTCCTTAATCTTCTGATAAGTAGCCTTTTCTTCTGGTGTGTAATTACTCTCTTCATCAGGCTCCATTGTTACCTCAATTTTCGGTGTATCTTTTTTGAGGGATAATTTAACAACAGTCTCCACATTTCCCGTCGCAGGAAACATATCCACGCACTGCACTTTCTTCACCTTATATCCTCTCGCCTGCAGCACCTCAAGATCTCTCGCTAAACTGGTCGGTTTACAGGAAATATAAACCATCTGCGGCACATTATAGCGGATGATCTTCTCAAGTGCTTTCGGGTGGATCCCGTCTCTTGGCGGATCAAGTACGATGTAATCCGGTTTTTCTTCGATCTTGTCAATGACTTTTAATACATCTCCCGCGATAAATTCACAGTTGGTAAGTCCGTTTAAGGCAGCATTTTCCCTTGCGGCCACAACTGCTTCCTCCACGATTTCCACACCGATCACTTTCTTTGCAACCGGAGATAAGATCTGTGCGATCGTTCCGGTTCCGGAATACAGGTCAAATACCGTCTGGCTCGCCTCATCATCGAGCGCATCTCCGATAAATTCTCGCGCCGTCTGATAGAGTACTTCTGCACCAAGGGAATTTGTCTGGAAAAAGGAAAATGGTGTGATCTTAAACTTCAGACCAAGCAGTTCCTCATAGAAGAAGTCCTGTCCAAATAAAATATCTGTCCCCTCATTTTTGATCGTATCGGCAACACTGTCATTTTTCGTGTGGAGGATTCCTTTTAACACACCGTCATATGTTTCCTCACAGAGTGCCTTTACCCATCCGTCTAATAATATGCTTTCGGTTTCCGCACCAAGTCCGTCCGTCTGCGTTGTTGTTACCAGGTCAACTAAAATCTCTCCTGTTTTTGCCGCCTTTCTCACAAGAAAATGGCGCAGATATCCGGTGTGGCGGAGTTTATGGTAAAATGGGACCTGTCTTTCCTTAAAATATTCCAATGTGATCTTAAGCACACGGCGGAAATCTTCATCTACGATCTGACACTCCCCTACGTTTACGATATCATAAAAACTGCCCCGTTTATGCATGCCAAGTGCTAACGGCCCGTCCTTATATTCATCTCCAAATGAAAACTCCATCTTATTGCGGTATGCCTTCGGTCTTGGGCTCGCCTTGATCGGTAAAAACTCATATCCCTTATTTTCCTCGGTGATGACCGCATCGATCAGATCTTTTACCTGCTGCTCCTTCATGGAAAGCTGTTCTTCATACGGAAGGCTCTGGAATGTACAGCCGCCGCAGATACCATAATGAACACATCCCGGTTCCGGCAGTTCCAGTGCAGATTTTTCCAACACCTCGAGCAGGCGTCCCTCACCTTTTCCTTTTCTGACCTTATTGACCGCCGCTGATACTTTCTGTCCCATGATCGCATTTTTTACAATGACACGCGTGCCATCTTCCGCTCTTAAAATTCCTTTATTCGGGAAATCCACCCGTTCAATGATTCCTTCTACGATCTGCCCTTTTTTCATAACCAGTTCCTTTCTCTTTTCCTATGAATTTAAAAAGGGCTGCAACACTGCAGCCCCTTAAAGATATTTCTTACTCTTCTGTTTTGTCCTCTGCCGGCTCTTCTGCTTTGTCGTCATCTTCTTCGTCCTCGAAGAAATCATCATCAAAATCATCCTCGAAGTCGTCTTCGAAATCCTCTAAATAGTCCGGTGCAAAGAAACGATAGATTCCATAAACTGCTGCTGCAACTGCGGCAATGATTCCGATAATTGCGAATACCCAGACAACTTTGGAAGCTTTCTTCTCTTCCTCTGCTTCTTTTTTGTTCAGCAGTTCATTTAATTTTGAAATGTTAACTAAATCTTTTAAATCATCCATCTTGTTCATGGGGCTCCCCTCCTTTTATTTTCAGACTGTGACATCTTACAGTCATATGATACATATTATTCCCGTATTGCAGTACTTGTTCAGAAAACAAATAATTCCGCACTGCTTATTGCATATGTTTATTATATCATATGTTTCCCATTTCGCCTATAAAAAATTTATAAATTAAACGATTTTATAACTTTTTTAATTTTGCAAAAGAAGCAAACATTTTTTTAATTCCCACCGTGTCAAACTGGACTGTAACCTCATAATCTCTCCCACCTTCAACAATGGCAACCACCGTTCCTTCTCCAAACCGCGTATGTAAAACACGGTCTGCAATATCATACGGCAGCTTTTCTTCTTTCGTATGAACAGAGGCAAATGCACGCGCCTGCATGCTCTGTCCGGAAGGCTGCTGTCTCATCGTCATGCGCTTTGGTTTCACATTCCATGTATTTTCAATCGAAGAATCTGATTCTTTTCGCGAAACAACGGGGGCTTTTCCTTCTAAAAGCTCCAGCGGTATCTCTTTGACAAAACGGGAAACTTTATTGTACTGTGTCTCCCCACGAATCATTCTCTGCTTTGCACAGGTAATCGTCAGCTCTTTCATGGCACGGGTGATACCCACATAGGCAAGACGGCGTTCTTCCTCTAACTGCTCACTCGAATCATCCGATGTGATCGACATATAACTTGGAAACAGACCATCCTCCATACCTGCTAAATACACTTTCGGGAATTCAAGTCCTTTTGCGCTGTGCAGAGTCATTAATACAACATAATCGCTGTCATCTTCCAGACTGTCAATGTCTGCCACCAGTGCTACTTCTTCTAAAAAGCCACTCAGTGTCGGATGTTCTTCGCTTTCCTCGTAACTCACAACTTTACTTAAGAGCTCGTCGATATTCTCGATCCTCGCTTCTGCCTCATCCGTACCTTCCGCTTCAAGCTCTTTGACATATCCGGTTTCCTCAATCACTTCCCGGAGAAGATCGGAAATGCTGATAAATTCCAGCTTACTGCGGAATACCTGGATCAGATTTACAAACGGTTTTACCTTTGACGCTGCTTTTCCAATCGAAGGAATCTCGTCCGCACGCTTTAAGGCATCGTAAAAACTGATATTGTATGACTCCGCATAATCAGACACACGGTTTACGGTTGTTGCGCCGATACCGCGTTTCGGAACATTTAAAATACGGCGCACCGCCAAATCATCGCGCGCATTGTCGATCGTCTTTAAATAAGCGAGCAGATCTTTCACTTCTTTTCTCGCATAGAAATTTACACCGCCAACGATCTTATATGGAATGTTTGATACAATAAAACGCTCCTCAAACAGACGCGACTGCGCATTCGTCCGGTACAAAACAGCATAATCCCCATAATGGTAATCTCCGTTTCTTACCCCGCCTGCAATATCACGCGCAATATAATCTGCTTCCTCATAGCCGGTATTAAACTGTTCAAAGTCAATCTTCTTTCCCTCATCATTTGCAGTCCAGAGTGTCTTTGACTTTCTGCCGACATTGTTTGCTATCACACTGTTTGCAGCATTTAAAATATTCTGCGTAGACCGGTAATTCTGCTCTAACTTGATCGTCTTTGCATCCGGAAAATGTTTTTCAAAATTTAATATATTATAAATATTTGCTCCACGGAACTTATAAATAGACTGATCATCATCACCCACCACACAAAGATTCTGATATTTGCCTGCCAAAAGACGGATCAGCTCAAACTGTGCCGTATTCGTATCCTGATACTCGTCCACCATAATATAATGAAAACGTTCCTGATAATAATTTTTTACCTCCGGATCAGACTGCAAAAGTTCCACCGTCTTCATGATCAGATCATCAAAATCCAGCGCATTATTCTTATGTAACGCCTCCTGATATTTCCGGTATACCTCCGCCTGTTTACGCTTTGCATAATCGGAAGATGTCAGTGCACGCTGCATCAGCTCTGTCGGTGTGATCAGTTCATCCTTTGCCGATGAAATCGCTGCCAAAAAACTTTTTTCTTTATAAATCTTGGTATCAATCTCTAAACGCTTGCATATATCCTTCATCAGTGATTTTGAATCATCCGCATCATAAATCGTAAAATTGGTGTCAAATCCGATCCGGTCGATATGACGGCGCAAAATTCTCACACAACTTGAATGGAAGGTCGATACCCAGATGCTCTCCGAGCCAAATCCGACAATTTTATCAATTCGCTCCCGCATCTCTCCCGCCGCTTTGTTGGTAAAAGTGATCGCCATGATATGGTAAGGATTGACACCCTTTTCTTCGATTAAATAAGCAGTGCGGTGTGTCAGCACACGTGTTTTACCGGAGCCAGCCCCGGCTAAGATCAGTACCGGACCTTCCGTCTGATATACCGCTTCTCTCTGCTGTTCATTCAACGTATCATATATACTCATGGTTATATTTTCCTTTTCTTTCATTGCTTGTTCTTATACTATAACATAAATATTTCATGTAATAAAACCCATATTAAATTATTTTTTCTTCATTTATATCTTGTCATCTAGTTTTCAATACTATATAATGTGATCAGAGGTGACACAAATATGGATACAAAACAATTTTTACGTTCAATCTTAGATTCCCTGCAGCAGATTGATTATGTCAAACCGGAAGATGTTCCGAATATTGATTTATATATGGATCAGGTAACCACATTCATGGATTCACAGCTTGCCGCTTCAAAACGTCATGATGATGACAAGATCCTGACCAAAACAATGATCAACAATTATGCAAAAAACAATCTTCTTCCTCCACCGGAGAAAAAGAAGTATACCAAAGAGCATGTACTGGTCCTGATCTTTATTTATTATCTGAAAAGTATTTTAAGCATCAGCGACATTCAGGGTATTTTAAACCCGATCACTGAAAAATATTTCGGCAATGACGAGAACTACAGTCTCGAAGATATCTACAAAGAAGTTTTCAGTTTAGAACATCCGGAAACACAGAACCTGATGAAAGATCTCGCAAAAAAATTCAACACTTCCATGAACACATTCCCGGATGCGTCAGAAGATGAAGCAGATCTTTTGCATACATTCAGCTTTATCTGTATGCTCAGCTATGACGTTTACATCAAAAAAACTCTGATTGAAAAGATGATCGATCAGATGGCTTCAAAAAATCCTGAGACAAAGCCATCCAAAAAATAACAGGCTGCATGCTTCCCGCTCAGATTACTTGTTATGTTTTACCGTATTTAACAGAAAAACCGCTATTTTCAATGGAACAACAGGCTGCACACTTTGCAGAATGTCCTGTTGTCGCAAATTAAAAATAGCGGTTCTTTTTATTTCTATTCTTTATCCATGTCCTGAAGTCTTGAAAAAACCATGTCGTATCCGTCATTTCCATAATTTAATGAACGGTTCACACGACTGATCGTTGCAGTGGAAGCACCGGTCTTTTCCGCAATATCGAGATACGTTTTCTGATCTCTAAGCATCTTTGCAACTTCAAATCTCTGTGATAAAGAAAGCAGCTCATTTACAGTACATACATCTTCAAAAAATGTATAACATTCTTCCTTGTTCTGGAGGCTTAAGATAGCATCAAAAAGATGATCGACTGCCTCTGTCCTAAGTTTCTTGCTCATATTCCTTTCTCCTTTTTTATTAATTACACGCTATATGCGCTATACACCTACGATACATTTTAGCATATTAAAGTTTTAAAGTAAATACATATTTTATGTAATTTTATTTTTTTCGCAGACCGCCATTATATCATTTTCTCCCCATATATGCAATGAAATATATAGATTATCATTTCAAGAACATACGTTCTGCTTTTATCTCTTTTCTATTGATTTTCAAACATATGTTTGCTATAATATTTTCATCACTAACAGTTATTTCACCTTGCAAAGGAGTATTCACATGAAAAAAATCGGTTCTTTTTTCTTTACATTTATACCGTTTTTACTTGCACTTGTATTTCAGTACCTTGCCATGTTTTTTGTTATGGGAGTCACTCTGTTTTACGAACATATCCGCTATATTTTTTCTTCCAACCGTATCTACGCAGATCTTTGGAACAAAACATTAGATTTATGGTCCACGACACGTGTAAATACCCTGATCATGATTGTATTTTCCCTTCTCTGTATCGGAGCATTTGGCTTCTGGTATCATGCCGGGTATAATGGAATCTATCTGATTCATCCACGAAAAGTTTTTCATCCGCTTTCCATTGTCGGGATCATCCTTTTAGTTCCCGGTACTCAGTGCCTTTCGACCTATCTGGTCTCTTTCACAGCCTCGCTGTTTCCGCAGTGGATGAAGGCATATGAAAAATTAATGGAAAGTACCGGAATAAACAGTGGACTGACCGTTTCCATGTTTTTTTATTCCATCCTGCTTGCCCCGATCGGCGAAGAGCTTCTCTTTCGCGGTGTCACGATGCATCAGGCAAAAAGAGTGTTCCCATTCTGGGCAGCCAATATCATGCAGGCGCTTTTATTTGGACTTTTTCATATGAATATGATCCAGGGAATCTATGCCTTTTTCCTCGGCATGGTCTTAGGTTACATCTGTGAAAAAGGCGGCAGTATTTATCAGTCTATCCTGTTTCATATGATGTTTAACTTCTGGGGAACCATTATAAGCGGCATTTTACCGACCGGCAACAGCACACTCTTTTTCGTTCTTTATTTTGCCACCGGAGTGATCTGTACTTTTAGCGGTCTCATTCTCTTTCGTTTCGGCACAAACCGGCTGGCTCAAAAGCAGGCGGCTCCACTGTACCTTGAAAATACCGGATACGATACTTTTTATCCATCCAATTAGTGGCTTCTGGTTATGTTTCCAGTTTTTGTAACTATGACCAGTTCACTTTTTATCACTGCAGATAATTTTTCAGGAAACGGATCAGCTCCTCCATCTCTTCCTTCGTTCCAATACTGATCCTGAGATAATTGCTGATTCGTTCCTTCGAAAAATACCGCACAAAAATGTGTTCTTTTTTCAAAGCCTCAAACAGTTCTTTTGCCGGTACGCGCTCATGTGTCGCGAAGATAAAATTACTCATGGAATCGCCAAATGAAAAACCAAGTTTTGTGAGTTCCTGCTTCGTCCATTCACGGGTTGCTATTACACGCTGTCTTGTCTCTTCAAAGTAGGCTTTATCTTTGATTGCTTCCACACCAAGTGCAAGCGCTGTCTGATTCATGGTATAGGAATTGAATGAATATTTCACATCATTGATATATTTGATCAGTTTCTCATTTCCCATCGCATAACCGATACGCATGCCTGCCATGGAGCGCGATTTTGAAAATGTCTGGACTACCAGCAGATTATCATATTTCTCGATTAACGGAAGTGCACTCTCCCCGCCAAAATCGATATATGCCTCATCCACCACCACGATGACATTCCGGTTATGTTGTATGATATCCTCTATTTCAGACAACGGCATTAAAATTCCCGTCGGTGCATTTGGATTTGGAAAAACCACACCGCCATTTTCGCCATAATAATCTTCTTTTACAATCTGAAAATTTTCATCTAACGGCTTTACCTCATATGGAATCCGCAGCATGTCTGCCCAGACATCATAAAAGGAATATGTGATATCCGGGAACCAGACCGGTGTTTGGGAATTAAAAAAAGTCATGAAGATCATGGCAAGCACATCATCCGATCCCACACCGACAAACACCTGACTGCTCTTTAATCCATAATACTCTGCGATTGCATCCACCAAAACCTTGCAGGTCGGTTCCGGATATAACCGAAGCCGGTCTGTATCAAATTCTTTCAGTGCACGGATCACTCCCGGTGCCGGCGGATATGGATTTTCATTTGTATTTAATTTTATCATACGCTGTTCCTGTGGCTGTTCTCCCGGAACATAAGGCACTACTTTTCTTACATAAGACTCCCAGCTGCTCATTCTACTCCTCCATGCTTACGTTGATTTCTACAATTTTCCTTTTTTACACTGCGTTATTTCAGTCCATACACTTGTGCAAGTTTTTCAAAAGCGGGCAGTGAATTTTTGACCGTCTCATGGGAAACACAATAAGCAAGACGTACAAATCCACCACATCCAAATGCACTTCCCTTTACCATCAGAAGATGCAGCTTTTTGCCCTCTTCCACAAATTCTTCCTCATTATCGACCGGGGATTTCACCCACAGGTAAAATGCTCCTTCCGGTTTGATACAGGTAAATCCAAGTTCCGTTAAGCCATCGTACAACATTGTTCGGTTTTCATCATAGAAAGAAACATCTGTTTTCTCATCTAAACATCTTGCAACCGCTTTCTGGATCAGAGATGGTGCATTGACAAATCCAAGCGTACGGTTTGAAATTTCAATACCGCGGATCAGTTCTTCAGCATCGGATGCCTCGTTCGGAACTACCACGTAACCGATACGCTCTCCAGGAAGTGACAGCGATTTACTGAACGAATATCCAACAATCGTATTTTTATAATATTTCGTCAGAAAATCCTCTTTATTTCCATCATAAACCAGTTCCCGATACGGCTCATCCGAAACCAGGTAAATGTCATGTCCAAATTCTTTCTGCTTCTTTTCTAAGATAGAAGCGATCGTCTCCATCGTCTCCGGTTTATAGATGACACCGGTCGGATTGTTCGGCGTATTGACAATCAGTGCCTTGGTCTTTTCCGTAATCTTTGCCTCAAAATCGTTCAGATCCGGCAGAAAAGTCTTAAGATCCGGATTTACCGTTACAATCTCTGAATCAAAATTGGCTGCATACTGACGGTACTCACCAAAAAACGGGGCAAACACGATCACCTCATCACCAGGATCCAAGACCGTTTTAAAAATAATATTGAGGCCTCCCGCTGCACCGACTGTCATCACGATATTATGATCGTCAAATGCGGTACCAAAACGTTTATTTAAGTTTGCCGCGATCGCCTCACGCACATCTTTATAACCTGCATTTTCCATATATCCGTGCAATTCTAAAGAACCTGCCGCTCCTTTCTTATCTGCCTCATCCAACAAATCTCTGATACTGTCGTTTAATGCTGCCGGAGCCGGTGTTGCAGGGTTGCCGAGTGAAAAATCATAGACATTCTCCGCCCCATATTTTTCCGCCATCGCTTTTCCTTCCACAAACATTGCACGGATCGCGGAATTTCCAAGCAGTGCTTTTTGTATTCTTTTTGAAACCATAGTTCTATCTCCATTCGTGTACATTTCGGATGTTACAGACCACACCAGCCTCGCTAAAACAGGGCGCATCCTGTAACATGATCTCTAAATACTTTACCACAGCACCATAAAGAAGTAAATGCTGTTTTCCAAGAATCCGGTACAAATTTTACCGCTGACAAACGCGAAACAATGCCTGAGTGTAAAATCAATTTCGGTAGATAGAAAATGCCAGCATCCTCACTGAAGATGCTGACATCTGCCTATCATGCCTATCACATATTTATTTTAAATCCATATACATTCTGATCAAATAAATCGCCTATCTCTTTCGTCCTAGCACAGCATACAAAAATTTGCCGGACAAAAAACACAGATGAAAATTTAATCAAATTTTGCATTCTGGTATTTGCAGAATGATTTCCTATGCATTCACTTTGTCTACGAAACGCATGAACGCAGTTCTGCCTTCTTCGGTACATTTATAAACACCGGCGTCTTTTAATACTTCCTTAAATACCAGACCGATCTCTGTCTGCACGATCTCATGCAGTTTTTCCGGGGTTACCTCTCCCTCTAAACCGCTGCCAAATGTAAATCCGTATTTCGGAAGGAATTCTTCTACCCAGTCTGCATGTTTTGCAAGAACTTCATCCTCACGGATTGACGTACCGTCAAGCAGTGCCTGCTCTAAGTCCGCCATCTCTTTTTTCAGACGTGCCGGAAGTACTGCAAGACCCATAACCTCGATCA
>ERZ773150.3093-NODE-3093-length-11587-cov-3.977974_pt1 | contig 11587 bp, 12 predicted proteins | sample MGYA00580845_ERZ773150 | MGnify/ENA primary metagenome ERZ773150 (study PRJEB29015, sample SAMEA2737848) | human gut metagenome | biome: human gut; feature: human-associated habitat; material: faeces | place: China | collected 2012 ...
TACCAACGTACAGCACCCACTCACAAGAAAACGAAATTTATCTCACTTTCTCGAACTTTGACAGCGTGTAGAAATTTATAATTGAGCTTTTTCTTGACAAATCAATAACGTTGTGCTAAACTCAAGATAGTTAGTTATGTCTAACCAATAATCGGTACAAAGGTGATATTATGATTAAAACTACGGTTGGAATTGAAGGAATGATGTGTGGAATGTGCGAATCCCATATCAACGATGTTGTCAGAAAAAATTTCAAGGTCAAAAAAGTCAATTCCTCTCACGTAAAAGCGCTTTGTGAAATAATAAGCGAAAATGAAATTGACGAGTCAAAGCTTAAAAAAGCAATTTCCGATACAGGATATAGCGTAACAAGTTTTAAAGCAGAGCCGTATGAAAAGAAAAAAGGATTATTCTCTTTCCTTTCAAAATAAAATCGATAAAAAAGCAGTTCAATCAAATTCAGATTGAACTGCTTTTTTTGTGATTTCATTTGATGTTCTGCTTTCGACTCATATTAAAGTCTTATTCGCACCAAGCTTTAACTTGTTTTCTGAGCCAATCGCACCAAGCGTCTACACCCTCACCTGTTTTAGCACTGATAAAGAATATTTCAGCCTTTGGGTTAAGCTTCTTAATTCTTTCAACAACAGCGTCATCGTCAAAATCAAATACGCTTTTTGCGTCGATTTTATTAATAAGAACAACATCGCAAATTGAAAACATAAGAGGATATTTGAGTGGCTTGTCGTCACCTTCGGGAACGGACAAAATCATTGCATTTTTAACTGCGCCCGTGTCAAATTCGGCAGGGCAAACAAGATTGCCGACATTTTCAAGCACAACAAGGTCAAGCTCATCCGTTCCAAATTCATCTATACCCTGCTCCGTCATTCCTGCGTCGAGATGGCACATTCCGAGCGTATGAAGCTGAATTGATTTAACGCCCGTTTCGGCAATGGCTTTAGCATCAACCGAGGAGTCAATATCAGCCTCCATAACACCTATTTTCATTTCATCTTTAAGACGGGAAATTGTAGCCTTAAGCGTAGTTGTTTTGCCGGAACCGGGAGAAGACATAAGATTCAAAAGAAATGTGTGCTCTTTTTTGAGCCTTTCTCTTATCCTGTCAGCCTCACGGTCGTTATTTTCAAAAACACTCTTTTTAATTTCTATTACTTTAAATTCGTCCATAATCATAAGCTCCTTATGAAAGCTTTGAAATTACATCTTCACGTTCAAGTGCACATTTTCTTGCATTTTCATTATGAGGAACGGCACGAAGAATTTTGCCGTCATAACGGGACACAAGATAATCACACTTTTTACCGTCGATTTCAAGAGTTTCAAGCGAATACTTTTCTGCAAGCGGCACTTGCTTTTTAAGATTTGACTTTTCAGTAAGCGCACCCGTAGGGCAAAGACTTACGCAAAGACCGCAGTTGGTACACTTTGTTTGGTCAAGAGGAAGCGCAAAAGCAGGTGCAACGCTCGTCTTAAATCCACGGCCTAAAAGACCGAGAACGCTTAACTGCTCAACTTCACGGCAAGAGCGAACGCAAAGGCCGCAAAGAATACATTTAGCAGTATTTCTTTCAATAAACGAATTGGAATCCTTTGTATATTTCTGCGGCATTTCGCCTGCAAAACGCTCAGGATGAATTTCATATCTCTGTGCAACATTCAAAAGCTTACACTTGAAATACTCACGGCAACCGCATTCAAGGCATCTTTCAGCCTCTTTTTGCGCTTGTTCAACAGTCAAGCCGAGTGAAACCTCATCAAAGCAAGCCTTTCTCTTTTCGGCAGGGAGAACCTCGGCAACAATCTGTGCTTTTTTATCATTTTTGGAAAAGTCTATTTTATCCTCGTCACGCTTGCTTATATAAGGCTCATTAAAATCAAGCTTTTCACCCTTTAAGTAAGCGTCGACAACCTTAACGCATCTGTCAGCCTCACCAATAGCGGCAATAGCAATTGAAGCGCCCTTATTTGTAGCGTCGCCAATTGCAAATACACCGTCAAGATTTGTAAGGAATGTGTCCTCATCTGCAGCAATAGTACCTCTTTGGGTAAGCTCAACCGTATTTTCAAAATCCTTGCCGTCAAGCTTTTGACCGATAGCCATAATTACGCTGTCAAGCTCAAGATATTCCGTCTTGCCGTCAATTGCAACAGGACGTCTTCTGCCCGAAGCGTCAGGCTCACCAAGCTCCATAAGCTGAAGTGTCATACCCGAAACCTTGCCGTTTTGAGAATGAATTTCAAGAGGATTTGTAAGGAATTTATAAGTAACTCCCTCCTCCTTTGATTCTTTAATCTCAATCTCCTCGGCAGGCATTTCCTTCTCTGTTCTTCTGTAAATTACATAAACTTCTTTAGCGCCGAGCCTTACAGCAGTTCTGCAAGCATCCATAGCAGTATTACCGCCGCCGCAAACAGCAACTTTTTCGCCGATATCAACAGGATTACCCTGAATTACACTTCTGAGAAAATCAATACCGCCGTAAACACCCTGTGCATCCTCACCTTTAACCCTCATAGGAGTTGATTTCCATGCACCCGGTGCAAGAATAACGGCATCATTTACGCTTTTAAGATTTTCAACAGTGATATCCTTACCGAGTTTAACATTATTGCAAAGGCGAACTCCTGTTTTTTCAATAATTTTAATTTCGCTGTCGAGTACCTCTTTAGGCAAACGATACTGAGGAATACCGTATCTGAGCATACCGCCCATTTTCTCCATCATATCGAAAACAGTTACCTCGTGGCCAAGCTGAGCAAGATAGTAAGCCGCAGTAAGACCGGCAGGACCGCCGCCTACAATTGCAACCTTTTTGCCTGTACTTGGCGCACACTTTGGCACAAAGCTGTCACCCTTAAGGTCAAGGTCAGCCGCAAAGCTCTTGAGCTGAACAATATTAATCGGCTCGTCAACCTTTCCTCTTCTGCAGGCCTTTTCGCAAGGGTGCGGACACACTCTGCCGATAGATGCAGGAAGCGGAATTTCTTTTTTTATAAGCTTCAATGCAGAATCAAACTCACCGTTGGCAATAAGACCGACATAACCCTGGCAGTCAGTGTTTGCAGGGCAGGCAAGCTGACACGGAGCAATGCAATCACCGTCATGTGCCGACATCAAAAGCTCCATTGCAATTTTTCTTGATTTAACTACTCTTTCGCTCTCGGTATTAATTACCATACCATCGCTGACCTTAGCCGAGCAGGAGCGAAGAAGCTTTGGTATACCCTGCGCCTCAACAACGCAAAGACCGCAAGCGCCGTAAACCTCAACAGCCTCATCATAGCAGAGAGTCGGAATATAAATTCCGTTTCGCCTTGCTGCTTCAAGAATTGTGCTGCCTACGGGAGCAGTAATTTCTTTACCGTTAATAGTTAATTTTACATTTTCCATTTTATCTGCTCCCTCCTTACTTTCTTACTACCGCACCGAAACGGCAGGTAGCAATACATTTTCCGCATTTAATACATTTGTTTATATCAATTGTATGAGCCGACTTAACCTCGCCGGAAATAGCACCGACAGGGCAATTCCTTGCGCAAAGAGTACAGCCCTTACACTTATCCTTATCAATTGAATATTCAATAAGAGACGAACATTCGCCGGCAGGGCACTTTTTGTCATTAATATGAGCGTCATACTCGTTTCTGAAATATTTAATAGTTGTCAATACAGGATTTGGAGCAGTTTGACCTAAGCCGCAAAGAGCGCCGTCCTTAATACCGTAGCAAAGTTCCTCAAGAAGCTCTACATCGCCCGGCTGACCGTTACCCTCGGTAATTCTTGTAAGAATTTCAAGCATTCTCTTAGTACCGATACGGCAGTGAATACATTTGCCGCAGCTTTCCTTAGCGGTAAAATCAAGGAAAAACTTAGCCATTCCCACCATACAGGTGCCCTCGTCCATAACAACCATTCCGCCTGAGCCCATAATAGCGCCCGTTGCGCCGAGAGCCTTATAGTCAATTACGGTATCAATAAGGTCAGCAGGAATACAGCCGCCTGACGGTCCGCCCATCTGAACAGCCTTAAATGCCTTGTCGCCCTTCATTCCGCCGCCGATATCAAAGATAACATCACGAAGAGTTTTACCCATAGGTATTTCAACAAGACCGCTTCTTTTAACCTTACCTGTTACGGCAAATACCTTAGTACCCTTTGAGCCTTCTGTACCCATAGCGGCAAAAGCTTCGCCGCCGTTATTGATAATCCAGCTTACGTTAGCAAAGGTTTCAACATTATTAATATTAGACGGCTTTTTCCAATAACCGCTTTGCGCCGGGAAAGGAGGCTTAAGCCTCGGCATACCTCTGTGGCCCTCAAGTGACTCAATAAGCGCAGTTTCCTCACCGCAAACAAACGCACCTGCGCCTGCCTTAATCGTCATTTTGCAACTGAAATCGGTACCGAGAATATTATCACCCAAATAACCTGCTGCCGTTGCCTGCTCAATAGCTCTTTCAAGCCTTTTGATAGCAAGAGGATATTCCGCTCTTACATAAACAACAGCATTTTTTGCACCGATAGCATAAGCGCCGATAAGCATACCTTCAATAAGAGTATGCGGGTCGGATTCAATAACGGCTCTGTCCATAAATGCGCCCGGATCGCCCTCGTCCGCATTGCAGATAAGATACTTTTCTTCTCCCTCACTCTGCCTTGCGGCGTTCCATTTAAACCAAGTCGGGAAGCCGGCACCGCCACGACCTGCAAGACCCGATGTTTTAATCACTTCAATAACATCCTCCGGCGTCATTGAGGTGAGTACCTTTTTAATCGCAGTATAACCGTCAGCATTAACGAAATCGTCAATTTCATCGGGATTGATAATTCCGCAACGTCGAAGTGCAATACGTGTCTGCTTATTTAAAAATTCCTTATCCTCATCTGAAACAAGAAGAGAAGATATAATGCTTTCGTCACCCGTTTGAGCGTATTTGCTGATTTTTTCAGCATCATTTTCAGTTACACGAACAAGGCGCTTAACCTCTTGACCGTCCTCATAAATATCAACAATAGGCTCAAGATAACACATACCTATACAGCCTGCAATAGTAAGCTTGGCGCCGTTTAAATCCTGCTTTAAAAGCGCCTGCCTAACCTTTTCTGCTCCTGCGGCAATACCGCAAGAACCTTCACCTACAACAATTTTCATCATTCTGCCTCCCTCAATTCCTTAAGTATTTTCTTGGTCTTTTCAGGAGTGAGTGAGCCGTATGTACTCTCATTAATCATCATAACCGGTGAAAGAGAGCAACAGCCGAGGCAGGCAACGCACTTAAGCGAGAACAGACCGTCCTCGGTAGTTTCGCCGTCCTCAATTCCAAGTTCATCCTTGATTGTCTGCAAAATAAGTTCACTTGAATTAACATGGCAGGCAGTACCCTGGCAAAGCATAATAAGATACTTTCCTACAGGAGCAAGACGAAATTGGGTATAAAATGTTGCAACACCCATAATCTCACTTTCGGCAATGCCTGTCCTTTCGCTTATGTAAATAATAGCATCCTTTGGTAAATAACCGTAGATGTCCTGAGTTTTTTGTAATATGGTAATCAGAGAACCTTTAACCTTAGCAAGTTCATCAAGAACTCCCTCTATTTGCTTGAGGTCAATTTTCTGCTCCACAAAAACACCTCCATAAGTTAATATACGCCGGCAAATACCGACAAATTCCTTAGTTTAATAATTAAACAATATTATAATACAGTATAAAAGCGCTTGTTTCAAGCCATATAGTTAAAATTAAACATTTATTTAATATATTGTAAGATAATTCTAACTTTACAAAGCATATTTTTCCACTGCAACGGCAACCCCGTCTTCAGCGTTTGATTTTGTCACAAACTTAGCGTGTGCTTTACATTCATCAGTCCCGTTTTCCATAGCAAACGAATATTTTGCAAAATCAAGCATAGGGCAATCGTTTTCTGCATCACCAAAGCTCATAACCTCGTCTGCGCCGATACCTATATTTTCGCATATTCCGAGAAGTGCGTTTCCTTTATTTGCAGTCTTAGACGTTGCCTCAGCAGTACCCGGAAGGCTTGAGCAAACGGCAAGCCCATATTCCTCAAGCTTTTTCTTTACATTCTCATACTTTTCATCATAAATGCCGTAAAAGGTGATTTTTTCCATTCCCTTGCCGTCATTTTTCATAAAATCAATAAGCGAGTCGTAGCCGTCCATAGTTTGAGCCACCTCGTCAAGAAATTTTTGCGGCAAACCCATATTTTGAAACAGCTTCTCTGTTCCGAGTTGGTAACAGCTTTTGCCGTTTATATAAATTTCAAAAAATACATTTTGAGTCAAAAAATATTCAACAATCTCTCTTGCAAGCTTGTCCTCAATAAGGTCGGCATGAATTATTTTCTTAACATTTCTGTCAAATACGCAAGAGCCGTTTGAATAAATAATATAATCAACGAACGGCACTTGATTGATAACATTGTCGATAAGTGTCATAGGTCTGCCTGTAGCAACGGCAATTTTTATTCCTTTATCGTGTGCCGTTTTGAGCGCATTATATGTTCTGTCAGTCACCGTCAAATGGTCCGGCGCCATAAGAGTTCCGTCAAGGTCGGTCGCAATAAGCTTTATCATTCAGCCTGTCCTCCAAAATAATTATAATATATAAGTTATATTCTGAATTATAACACGTAGTTCAAATTTTTTCTATACTGTATTTTACACAAAGAGAATAAACAATTGAGCAAAAAAATTGTGTGCCAAGCATCAAAAGTTAAAAATGCAATCCTGTCATTATTGTTATAAATTTCAAAGCCTTTGAAAAATTTCACTTTAATAGTTAAATTAACAAAATCAACTCTCTTTGTTATAATTTCAAAAAGCTTATCGATTTTCTTTTTCATTTTGAAAATTCTTATAAATTTTTTTATAAATTTCATCATCATATATTTTTATGCTTAAAAAGTACAAAAAATGTGTTATACTAAAGTCAAATATAAATGCGGTGAAAATTATGAAAAAACATATTAAAAGCTTTTTATTGTTTTTGTTTGTTGTAATGCTCGGCTTTGTGGCAAGCAGTTATTATTTCGGCTCAGACGTTTTCAATGTTGAAAGCATTATTAATCTTATTGAAAATAAGCAAAGCACTTCGGTATTGAAAATAGACGACAGCAAATACAATGCTGACGGCGGATTTTATTATTCGAGCTTAAACGATGAAGAAAAACGAATTTACGACAAAATCTATGCACGTGCAAAAAATCAGAAAACGCAAATTAAAATCCGTTCAAATATCGACGAAGAGAGAATACTTGAAATAGCTATGTTTGTTTATAACGAGCACCCTGAGCTTTTTTGGCTCAACGGCGAATTCTCAATTGACACATCGAAAATTGTAACGCTTAAAAGCAGTTATAATTCAAACGAAATTGCGAAGCTGAGCGAGCAAATCAAAAGCAAAACCGACTCGATTATTCAAAATTTGAACAGCAATATGAGCGATTATGAAAAATCTCTTTATTTATATGAATATTTAATAACGAACACATCTTATGCCAATGAGGCGATAAACAATTTGGATAATATGCCTTGGGCTTCCTCTCTTGTGGGCGTGTTCACTATGGGCAAATGCACCTGCACAGGATATGCAAAAGCATATCAATATCTTCTTCAGCTTTCCGGAATAAACTGTGCCGTTGTCAGCGGAAAAGCAGCAACGCCACAGGGCATAAGGTCCCATGCTTGGGTAATTCAGGAATGTGACGGCAGTTATTACTATACCGACCCTACGTGGGGCGACTGTTTTGACGGAAACAACAAAGAATATATAAGCCATTCTTACTTTTGTTTGAGCGAAAGTGAAATTGAAAAAACGCATACTATTAATCACAAAGACATTTTGCCGAAATGTACGGCAAACAAGGACAATTATTTTGTAAAAAATAATCTCCTTTACTCCTCTTTCAGCAGAGCAGACATAAAAAAAGCCTTAAAATCATGCGTTGAAAACGGAAAATACTATGTAGAACTTAAATTTACAAACGAGAGCGCATATATTGATGCAAACAACGAGCTTTTCAAACAAGGACAAATATACTATATTTTAAGCGTAATGAGTTTAAAAAATAAGAATATTGGTGTTAAAAACATAAAATATTCAAACAACGACAATCTCTGTGTAATCACAATATTTTTTGATAAAGCAAATAATTGACAAATGTATATTTTGTATAATTATAACGTGTTATAAGCGTTCAGAGCATTATTATGCTAAATAATTAGAATAATTTGTTAATTTTACGTATATCTATTCATTGATAATTGACAATGTGTCACGTAACTGCTATAATAGATGCAGCGTCAAAGGCGGCGCTGTTGTGCAGAGTTTAATACAGATTACTGATATTACGCTCTGTTTTTTTCATAAAAAATATTAAAACTATGGAGGTTTTAGTAATGAAGTATTCAGAGAGGGTACTCGAAGAGTTAAAGAAAAACAATCCTTATCAACCTGAGTTTATTCAGGCTGCTACAGAAGTGCTTGAGTCACTTTCACCTGTAGTTGACACAGACCCGAGATATGAAAAGGCAGGACTTTTGGAAAGACTTGTTGAGCCTGAAAGAACAATTATGTTCCGTATTCCTTGGGTTGACGACAACGGCGAGGTTCATGTTAACCGTGGATATCGTGTTCAGTTTAATTCAGCTATCGGTCCTTACAAGGGCGGCTTAAGACTTCACCCAAGCGTAAACCTTTCAATCATCAAGTTCTTAGGCTTCGAGCAGATTTTCAAAAACAGCCTTACAGGTCTTCCTATCGGCGGCGCTAAGGGCGGTTCAGACTTTGACCCTAAGGGCAAGAGCGATATGGAAATTATGCGTTTCTGCCAAGCTTTTATGAATGAGCTTTATAAGTATGTTGGCGCTGACGAAGACGTTCCTGCCGGCGACATCGGTACAGGTGCACGTGAGGTTGGATATCTCTACGGTCAATATAAGAAACTTACAAACAGAAGTGAGGGCGTACTTACAGGTAAAGGTTTAAGCTTTGGCGGCTCTCTTGCAAGAACAGAGGCTACAGGCTACGGTCTTGTTTATATCACCGAGGAACTTCTTAAAGACCACGGCAAGAATATTCAGGACGCAAGAATCGCAGTTTCAGGCTCAGGTAACGTTGCTATTTATGCAATCGAAAAAGCAGAGCAGCTTGGCGCTAAGGTTATTTCCTGCTCCGATTCATCAGGCTATATCATTGATGAAAACGGCATTGATGTTGACGCAGTTAAAAAGATTAAGGAAGTTGAAAGAAAGAGAATTAAGGAATATCTCAACTACCATCCTGACGCAACATACGGTGAGGGTTCAGTTTGGGATAACGTTATTTGTGACGTTGCACTTCCTTGCGCTACTCAAAACGAAATCAACAAGGTCGAAGCTCAAAGACTTGCAGATTCAGGCTGTTATGCAGTATGCGAAGGCGCTAATATGCCTACTAATGCGGAAGCTACAGAAGTGTTCCTTGACAGAGATATTCTTTTCCTTCCTGGCAAGGCTTCAAATGCAGGCGGTGTTGCTACATCTGCGCTTGAAATGGGTCAAAACTCAATTCGTTCAAGCTGGACGTTTGACGAAGTTGACGCTAAGCTTAAGGGAATTATGATTAACATTTATTATCATATGAAAGAAGCTTGCGAGCAGTTTGACGCTAAGGATAATTTCGTTGCAGGCGCCAACATTGCAGGCTTTATGAAGGTTGCAGATGCAATGATGGCACAGGGTATTGTTTAATACACGTCGAATGAAACTACGTACTTGAATAAATTTCTGCGAAATTCATAATAAGTACTACGTTTCATTCTCCTCTTCCCCAAAAAGCTTACGCTTTTCGGGGGCCCCGACAGATAATATCAACATTTAAGCACGAGCAGAAATGCCCGTGCTTATTTTTTTTATTTAACGGTTGACAAAACGAATTAATTATGATAAACTGACAATAGTTAGTTTGTGCTAACTAACACGTAAATATAAAACGGCGACTTTAAGTCGTCTTTATTTTAAACGCTAAGTTAGTCAGTTCTAACTGCCTGCTTATAACTGTTAATTTGAATATCGGGAGGATAAAGGATATGGTAGTAAGCGAATCTGTTGAGGATTATTTGGAAGCAATCCTCGTTTTGCAGGGAAAAAACGGTTACGTCAGAAGTGTTGACATTGCAAATCACCTTGAACTTTCAAAGGCAAGCGTATCAATCGCAATGAAAAACTTAAAAGAAAACAAGTTTATAAAAATCACCGACAATCACGAAATCAGGCTCAGCGAAACAGGGCTTGAACTTGCAAAAAGCGTATATGAAAAGCACTTAATGTTCAGCGAATTTTTCATTGAACTCGGTGTACCAAAAGAAATAGCGGCAAGAGATGCATGCAAAATAGAACATGTTGTATCAAAAACAACATTTGATGCAATAAAATCATTTGTTGCAAAACACAGCGAAGAATTAAAAAGCAAAAACGTATAATTCAGAAAGCAGTTCAAATAATGATAGAAAAATACTTAATCGGTCATTGCTCTCCGACGCTTGCAAGCCTTAAAACGGCAAATTTAATGAACATTCCGTTTGAAAGTATGACACAGCTTGAAAGTTCAATAAATAAAACAAACGACGAATTAAATAACAAAGGCGTTGAACTGATAATTTTAAAAAAGAGTGACAAAAGTGCTCTTGTTTACGCATTCAGAAAAAGCAGGCTACAAAACGATTTAAACCAAAGCGGAGTAAAAGATTTTTTGGCTGATTACGGCTACAAAAGCATCGACGTTGATTGTTGCATAAAAAGACTTAAATCAAGGCTAAAAAGCAGCGACTCGTTTCCTCACGAAATCGGAATTTTTCTCGGCTACCCACTCGCCGATGTTAAAGGATTTATTGAAAATGCAGGCAAAAACAGCAAATGCTCAGGTTGTTGGAAAGTATATTGCAATGAATGTGAGGCAATAAAAACATTTAAAAAATTTGAAAAATGCAAGAAAGTCTATCAAAAATTATGGCTACAGGGTCGCAGCATAGCTAAGCTTACGGTTGCGGCATAATAATACAGCAAGAAAGGAAAATATATGAATAAATCAGCAATTGTTTATTGGAGCGGCACAGGTAATACCGAAGCGCTTGCAGATAAAATTTTTGAAAGCGCAAAGGCAAGCGGAAAGGACGTTCTTCTTTTTACGGCAAGTGAGTTTTCAGCCGACAAGGTTGATGAATTTGACACTATCGCCTTTGGCTGCCCGTCAATGGGATGTGAACAGCTTGAAGATATGGAATTTGAGCCTATGTTTGAAAACTGCAAACCAAAGCTCAAAGGCAAAAATATCGCTCTTTTCGGCTCTTATGGCTGGGGCGGCGGAGAATGGATGAACACTTGGGAGGATGATTGCAAATCCTTAGGTGCAAATCTTATTTTTGACAGCATAATCTGCAATGACGCACCTGATGATGAAGCGCTTGCAAAGTGCGAAGAATTGGGCAAAGCATTATAATATTAGTCCAATTACAAATTTCTACACGCTGTAAGACTTCGAGAAAGTGAGATAAATTT
>ERZ773150.3099-NODE-3099-length-11561-cov-2.751608_pt1 | contig 11561 bp, 9 predicted proteins | sample MGYA00580845_ERZ773150 | MGnify/ENA primary metagenome ERZ773150 (study PRJEB29015, sample SAMEA2737848) | human gut metagenome | biome: human gut; feature: human-associated habitat; material: faeces | place: China | collected 2012 ...
GTCACGGCTTCGCCGTGCCAGCCCCCTTTAGGCAAGGGGGCCTTGGGGACGGGGGTGCGGATTGCCACAACCAGTGACATGGGTTTTTGCAAGAGGTGCAGTTTTGTCCGCAGAAAATACCACGACAGTATATAGTTTACCACAAGAAGTTTTTTCTGTAAACGCCTCCTCCGCTCTTTTCTTTTGTTTTTTGTCGTGCTATAATAAGCTGATTGCAGGCAAAGAGGGTGAGAAGCATGGTCTATCGGACGGAGAGTGCGGCGCAGACGGAGGCCTTAGGCCGGGAATTAGGTGCGAGGCTGCGTCCGGGCAGTGTAGTGGCCTTTCGGGGCGGCCTGGGCATGGGCAAGACCGCTTTTACCCGGGGTCTGGCTCAGGGCCTGGGCTGCACAGGCCGGGTCACAAGCCCTACCTTTACCATAGTCAACGAATACCGGGGGAATATTCCCCTGTTTCACTTCGATATGTACCGGCTGGACAGCTCCGATGCCCTCTTTGACATCGGCTGGGAGGACTATCTGGATCGGGGTGGCGTGTGCGCCGTGGAATGGAGCGAGAACGTAGCCGATGCCATGCCTGACGGCACGGTGTATGTGACCATCCAGCGCTCTCCGGAGGGCGAAAATACCCGAAAGATTACCATTACAGGAGGCGACGCACTGTGAAAACCCTGGCGCTGGAGACCTCGGCCAAGAGCGTGTCCGTGGCCGTGACGGAGGACGGCAGGGTGCTGGCCTCCTCCTACCAAAATATCGGTCTGACCCACAGTGTGACATTGATGCCGCTGCTGGACGGGATACTGCAAAACGCGGGGCTGGCTCTTTCAGACATGGATCTTTTAGCCGTGGCGGCAGGGCCGGGCAGCTTTACAGGCCTGCGCATCGGTGTTTCGGCTCTGAAGGGCCTGGCCTGGGCAGAGGATAAGCCCTGCTGCGGCGTGTCCACCCTGGAGGCCATGGCCCAGAACGGGCGGCTGTTTGAGGGCACCGTCATCTGTGCCATGGACGCCCGGCGCAGCCAGGTATATAACGCCCTGTTCCGCTGTGAGGGCGGCCAATTGACCCGCCTGTGCCCGGATCGGGCCATCGGCCTGGAGGAACTGGCGCAGGAGCTGAAGGAGGACGAAAATCCCAAGCTGGCCGTGGGCGACGGCGCCCACCTGTGCCGGGACTACCTCAATAGCCACGGTATCCCCTGTCGCCTGGCGCCGGAGAATGGCCTATACCAATCCGCTGTGGGGGTGGCCCTGGTGGCAGAGGACATGGCCCGCCGGGGCGAGACCGTCAGTGGCCGGGATCTGGCGCCCACCTATCTGCGCCTTTCTCAGGCGGAGCGGGAGAGGCTTGAAAAGGGCTTGAAGATCACATTGGATTGACAGGCCCTATCATTTCGTTTTTAATTTTTTTATATACGGAGGATACTTCTATGAGCACAAAATTCCCCACCCTGCACATTGTAAACCACCCCCTGGTGCAGCACAAGCTGTCAGTGATGCGCGACAAGAACACCAGCGTAAAGGATTTCCGCACCCTGGTGGGTGAGATCGCCATGCTGCTGACCTATGAGGCCACCCGGGATCTGCCCATGACCACTAAGACCATTGAGACCCCCCTGTGCTCTTATGAAGCTCCCGTGCTGGCCGGCAAAAAAATGGCCATCGTGCCCATTCTGCGGGCGGGCCTTGGCTTTGAGGACGGTATTCTGACACTGGTGCCCTCCGCCCGTGTGGCCCACATCGGCATGTACCGGGACGAGGAGACTCTGGTGCCTCACTTCTACTTTTTGAAGTACCCCAAGGATATTACGGACCGGGATGTGCTCATCGTTGACCCCATGCTGGCCACCGGCGGCAGCGCTGACATGGCCATCACCAAAATGAAGGAGCTGGGCTGCAAGAGCATCAAGCTCATGATTTTGGTAGCCGCTCCCGAGGGCGTACAGTACATCTATGACCGCCACCCCGACGTGGAGATTTACTGCGCCGCTCTGGACGATCATCTGGACAAGAACGGCTACATCGTCCCCGGCCTGGGTGACGCCGGTGACCGTATCTTCGGCACCAAGTGATCCCGGCGAAGGGGCTGGCTGCAGTGCGCATATTTTTGTGTGCTACGCAATAATTCCATGCCGGAAGCCTGAGAGATAATTTTTCCCTGCTCCTGTGGGTGCGAAAAATGCTCCCCATTCTTCGCACCCACAGGCGGCAACTCCCATAAAGCTATCACAAAAGGGCGAGAAGCTGTGCTTCCCGCCCTTTTGCCTGTTTTATTAGGATTTTACGGCTTTTTCTGCTGCTTGCACCAGATGTTCATGATCATGCGCACCGGCAGCAGCTTTACCAGGCGCACCTGCATCCGCACGGGAAATCCCAGGATGGACACGGTCTTACCCTTGCGCAGATCCCTCATAGCTTTTTCCACCACATCCTCGGATTCATACCACCGGTCGAAGAAGGAGACTGTGCTGTCATGAACGGCCCGGTCCATGAACTCCGTTTTCACCCACCCGGGGCATACGCACAGCACCTGGATATCCCGCCCCTTCAGCTCCCGGCCCAGGGCCCGGGAGAAGCTGAGCACATAGGCCTTGCTGGCGCCGTACACGCTCATATAGGGCACCGGCTGCCAGGCGGAGTTGGAGCCCAGGTTGATGATCTTACTGCCCGGATGCATGTAGGGCAGGCTCATGTGGCACATAGCGGTGAGGGCCCGGTCGTTCAGCTCCACAATGCCCAGCTGAGAGGCCATGTCCATCTCCGCAAAGGGAGTGAACTTGCCGTACCCGGCGGCGTTTACCAGGGCCACGATCTCCGGCTGCTCCCGCTCCAGAGCCTCCTGATAGCGGCGGAAGGCTTCGTCCCGGGACAGGTCCATGGCAAAGGGGACAATGGCTGCGTGCACCTGCTCCTGCAGGGCCAGAAGCCTGTCCTCCCGCCGGGCGATGACCCAGATCTCCTGGGGACTGAATTCCCGATCCACGGCCCGCACAAAGTCCCGGCCCATACCGGAGGATGCTCCGGTAACCACAGCGATTTTTTTCATAGTATAGGATCCTCCTGACAGCATAATTTGTCGGTGCTAAGGTGTAATCAGTGCATGGGGCAGCCGTGGGTCTGCATGCCCGCCCGCTCCCGGCGCAGGGCCCGCTCATAGATCATCTCCCCGGCTATAGACACGGCAATCTCTGCCGGAGTCACGGCCTTGATGGCCACACCCACGGGGGCGTGGATGGAGGAGATGGCCTCCTGGCTGACGCCGGCAGCCCGAAGCCGCTGGTTTACCGAGGCCGTCTTGGTCCGAGAGCCGATAACGCCTACATAGGCAGTGGGCTGCCGCAGAATCTGCTCCTGCACGGTGAAGTCGTGGGCGTGGCCGTTGGTCATAACCACCGCATAGTCCTCCGGCTCCACCGTGATATAGCGGCTGATGGAGGCAAAGTCTCCACAGATAAGCCGCTCCGCATCCGGAAACCGTTCCGCCGTCACCAGATCAGCCCGGTCGTCAAACACCGTCACCCGGAAGCCGATGGATTTGAGTACCGGGCACAGGGCCAGCGAGCAGTGCCCCGCCCCGAAGAGAATGGCCCGCTCCCCCACGGCAATGGGCAGGGCAAATACCTCCGCCGCCTGCGGCCGCTCCTTTGTGAGATATCCCTTCGTCCCGGACAGGGGCAGCGCCAGGTAGCCCGGCTGATATTTGGCGATGCAATCCAGAAGCGTGGCGGCCAGGACGTGCCACAGCCGATCCTCTGCGGAAATGTAGGTGAACAGCACCCGCACATCGCCGCCGCAGATCATGCCGATGTCGTCCGTGTCGCTGCGGCGGAGCTTGTAGTCCCGGATGTCGCCGTGACCGGCTTTCAGAAGCTCCCGGGCGTGAAGGATGGAAAGATTTTCCACATTGCCGCCGCCGATGGTGCCCGCCTGGGGCCCCTGGGCATCCACCAGCATCTGTGCGCCGGCACCCCGGGGAGCGGAGCCGGATTCCCAAACGATGGTCGCCAAAACGGTATCACGGCCCTTTTCCATTTCATACAGCAATTTTGCAAAGATCGTCTGCGTGCAGATCACCCCTTTTGTTTGTGCATAGCTGACACTTATTCTACACTGTTTTCGGAAAAGAAACAACACAATTTGTTCGGCCATGCCGAATTATTGCTCCATTGAGCGGACTTTTTTGTTGCGCGGAAGCCAGGGGTATGATAGGATGGATAAAGAAGGAGTGAGCGCCGTAGCTATGGAACGAATCAGCTTTCAAAAACCGGATCTGCACATGCACTCCGTATATTCCGACGGGACGGACACCCCGGAGAGCCTGCTGCAAAACGTCCGCGCCGCCGGGCTGGACCTGTTCGCCCTCACCGACCATGACACCGCCGAGGGCTGTGCCGCCGTAAGAGCTCTGCTGCGGCCCGGGGACCCGGCGTTTATCGGCGGGGTGGAGTTCTCCTGCCGGGATGGGCGGGGCAAGTACCATGTGCTGGGCTACGGCTTCGACGCGGACCGGCCTGCCATCCGGGAGACGGTGGCCTATGCCCACCACAGCCGCATCCTGAAAATGCAAAATCGCTTCGGCTATCTGCGGCAGCAGTACGGGTTTACCTTTACCCCGGAGGAGCAAGCAGAGCTCATGGGACTAAAAAACCCCGGCAAGCCGCACTTTGCGGCCATGATGTTAAAAAAAGGGTATGTGAAAACCAAGAATGAGGGATTCGAGGTGTTTACAAACTATCGGGACACGGAGCCGGCCCTCCCGCCGGAGGACGCCATAAGTGCCATTCTCCGCTCCGGGGGCATCCCGGTGCTGGCCCACGGCATCCTGGCCGACGGGTCGGGGGCGCTGACGGAGGAGGAGATCACGGCCCGGGTGGAACGGTTCCGGGCGGCCGGGCTCCTGGGGCTGGAGTGCTATTACTCCGCCTTTACGCCCCGACAGAGGGAGATTATGCTAAACCTGGCGGAGAAGTTTTCTTTACTGGTCACCGCCGGCAGTGACTATCACGGCGCCAACAAGGCCGTGCATCTTGGGCAGACCGGCGGGCCAGATCCCCGGCGTCTGCAGGGCTTTTACGACGCCATTGCGGACCGCATTACCATCGGTTAACAAGGGCAGACACGGTTTTGCCGGGCAGAAATGCGCCCATGCCGCGTCACGCCCCTTGGAAATACGGCAAGTATTCCCTGCAGGTCCTTCCTTGCCTGGACACATTTCTGCGCAGTAAAACTGCTTCGCACCTGCCAGCGATGGATTTCCGAGGGATTTTTGGCTTTTGAGCCGCAGGCGGGCTGGCGCCCGCCAAGGCGAGAAGGACAAAAAGCGCCGCAAAGGCGCGCTGGCAGGCGTGTTTGCCCTTGTTAATCGATGGTATCCCTACATATAAGGTTTCGTCCTGCCTGCTGGCCTGCTCAAAAAAAGCAGGCCAGCAGGCTATCCAAGGAAGCTGGAGGAAATATATGGCTATTCCCGTTGTAGAAATGCGGCATGTGACCAAATGTTTTGCAAAGGTCATTGCCAACAAAGATGTATCCCTCACCGTAGGCGAGGGGGAGGTGCTGGCGCTGCTGGGCGAAAACGGCGCCGGAAAAAGCACCATTATGAAGATTCTGTACGGCCTATATGGCCTGGATGAGGGTGAAATTTTCATCCGCGGCCAGCAGGTGCAGATCAAGAATCCCGCCGATGCCATGGCCCGGGGCATCGCCATGATCCAGCAGCACTTCTCTTTGGTGCCCACCCACACCGCTGCGGAAAATATTATCCTGGGCAGTGTCCACGGATACATCTCTCTGAAGGACCACAATAAAAAATTGGAAAAAATTGCCAAGGAATACGGCTTTGACGTGCCTATGGACCGCCCGGTGGGCGAGCTGGCCGTGGGGCAGCAGCAAAAGGTCGAGATCCTGAAGGCTCTTTATATCAACGCCGGTGTCCTCATCATGGACGAGCCCACCGCCGTCCTGACCCCCCAGGAGTCCGAGCATCTCATGCAGTTTATCAAGGACTTCACCGCCAAGGGCAGCAGTGTGGTCTTCATCACCCATAAGATGAAGGAGGTCATGGAGGTGGCCGACCGCATCGTAGTCATGCGCAACGGCGTGGTAGTGGACGAGGTCCGCCGGGCAGACACCGACGAGCAGCAGCTGGCCCGCCTGATGATCGGCCAGGAGATCGTGCCCCCCGCCCGTGATCAGAAGGATTGCACCGGCGATCCGGTGCTGACGCTCCGGGACGTCTCCCTGCAGGAAAAGCACGCCGCCCCCCTGCTCAGCGGCATTTCCTTTACCATCCGCCAGGGGGAGATCTTCGGCATCGCCGGTGTCAGCGGCAATGGCCAGGATGACCTGTGCGATGTCATCTGCGGTCTGAAAAAGCCCACCGCCGGGCAGATCCTCCTGTCCGGACAGGACATCACCGGTGCCAGCATCCGCCGCCGCAACGCCTGCGGCATCGGCTATGTCCCCGTGGACCGGTACCGGGACGGCATGGTCATGGATATGACCCTTTCGGAGAATATTCTGCTCAAGCGCTGCTTCGACAAGGGTTGGTTCAACCATGGCTTTATTCGCCGGGAAAAGCTGGACAGCTATACCAACCGGCTCATTGAAAATCACCGGGTCAAGGCCAATGACTGCCACGATACCGCCGGCAGTCTCTCCGGCGGCACCCAGCAGAAGGTGGTCCTGGGCCGGGAGGTAGACCTGGCCTCCCGTCTGCTGATCCTGAATCAGCCCACCCGGGGCCTGGATATGGGCGCGGTGGACCGCATCCACCATGTGATCCTGGAGGAAAAGGCCAACCAAAAGGCAGTGCTCCTGATCTCCACGGAGCTGTCGGAGATTTTTGAGCTGTGCGACCGCATCGCCGTCATGCACGGCGGCAGATTCATGGGCATTTACCGTAATGGTCAACTCACCACCCAGCAGATTGGCCTGCTGATGGCCGGTGTCCCGCTGGAGGAGGAGGTGCAAACCGCATGAGGTCGAAAAGCAATGTTCTTCTGTATAATATCACCGCCGTGGTCATCGGCCTGGTCATCAGCGGCCTTCTGCTGCTGTTCATGAAGGTGAACCCCCTGGACGTGTGCGGCCAGGCCCTGGGGAAAATCGTCACCGATCAATATAACCTGGGCGAGATTTTGGTGAAGGCCACCCCTCTTATCTTCACCTCCCTGGCCTTTGCCTTTACCTACAACGCCAATCTCTTTAATATCGGTGCTCAGGGCCAGTTCGCCATGGGCGCCATCATCGCCGTGGCCCTGTCTCTGGGCCTGCAGGATAGTCTGCCCACCTGGCTGCTGCTCCTGCTGGTGCTGCTGGGCTCCTTTGCCGGCGGTGCGGCCGTAGGCGGCCTCATCGGCGGAGCCAAGGCAAAATTCCATGCCAATGAGTTCCTGGTGAGTATGATGAGCACCTATGTCATCACCAACTTTATGGACTATCTGCTGCGCACCTCGCTGCAGGAGACCAAGGCGGAGTATATGCAGACGGATGCCATCTCCTCCTCTGCCTATCTCCCCAATATCATCCCCGGCACCCGGGTCCACCTGGGCTTTCTCATCGCCGTGGCCGCCGCCGTGGCCGCGTGGATTCTGCTGAACAAGACGCAGCTGGGCTTCCAGATCCGTGCTGTGGGCAAAAATGCCGATGCCTCCCGCCTGGGCGGTATCAGCTCCGGCAAGATCTACGTCATCAGCTTCATGATTGCCGGCGGTCTGGCCGGTATGGCGGGTCTTACGGAGATCAACGGCGTGCAGCACATGCTGCTGCGGGATTTCAATGCTTCCATCGGCTCCTACGGCATCGGCATCGCCATTCTCGCCAACGGCAACCCCCTGGGCTGCATTTTCGCCTCTATTCTTTTCGGCTTTCTGAACGTAATGGGCACCACCATGGGCCGCCTGCCGGGGCTGAATATCCCCGCCAGCATTATCGAGCTTATTGAGGGCATTGTGATGATCTGCGTGATCATCTCCTACGCCGTCCGCTACGCCATGGACGTCAGGAAGAAAAAGGCCATGATAAGAAAGGCAGGTGTATGATCTATGGTCAATATTCTCACCCGCGCCATTATGATGAGCACGCCCCTGCTGCTGGGCGCCCTGGCGGAGGTTTACGCGGAGCGTACAGGCATGATGATTTGCGCCATTGAGGGCATATTCCTCATCGGCGCCTGGGGCGGCTTTGTGGGCACGTATCTGTCCGGCAGTCTCCTGGTGGGCCTGCTGCTGGCCATTGCCTTGGGCGGCCTGATGGCTCTGCTGTATGCCTTTGTCACCGTGACCCTGGGGCAGCAGCAGGTGGTCACCGGCACTGCCATGAACATCCTGGCCGTGGGCATCTGCTCCTACTTCCAGCGTGTGCTCTTTGGCGTCCCCACCACCCCCCTGCAGATCGACACTCTGCCGAAGCTGTCCATTCCTCTGCTGAGCAAGATCCCCTTCATCGGGGAGATCTTCTTCCAGCAGAATATCCTCACCTACATGGCCTATATCCTCATTCCCGTGTCCATCTTCGTGCTGTATAAGACCTCCCTGGGCCTGGCCATCCGTTCCACCGGTGAAAATCCCGTGGCCGTGGATGTGGCGGGCCTGCCGGTGAACCGCATCCGTTTCCTTACGGTGCTGGTGGCCGGCTGCATCGGCGGCCTGGCGGGCTCGTTCTACACGGTGGGCTACTTGGGTATGTTCAGCAGCAACATCATTGGCGGCCGGGGCTGGATCGCCTTCGCCATCTGCTTTTTGGGCAACTGGTCGCCCAAGGGCGCGGTGCTGGGCACCCTGGCCTTCGGCCTGGCGGATGCCCTGTCCATCTATTTCCGCACCGGCACCACCGCTGTCCCCACAGAGCTTATCATCGCTCTGCCCTATATTCTCACCATCGTGCTCACCATCTTCCGCAGCAATTTCCGTGTGCCCGCTAAGCTGGGTGTCCCCTACCGGAAGGAAGGCTGAGTCTGTCCCGGCTATTTATAGTCCTGCAATAAGAGAAAAAGCACCCCCAGGGGTGCTTTTTCTGCTGGCGCAGGTGTTTCCTCCCCCGCAAATGCCGTTGTGCAAAATGCTATTTATATCCTAAATCGTGCCGCTGGGAAAACAAATTACGGAACAAAAAGTTGTATCAGGAATATTCCGTTACTTTTGCCGGAATTCTTTTTGTTTCCACTTCAAAAAGTTATATAAAAAAATTTTTTTGATTATAGTTTTCGTAAAACACCTGCGCAAAAATATGTACCACATATATGGTACATTTCTGTGTTCAGGTGAAAATGAAAAAAATAGCCATAGAAAAATGTAACTTTTTGCCCTGAAAAGTTATGGGCAAAATAACGGACGAATGTCTACATTTTTTTAGTCCCTCCCAAAAAAAAAGAGAAAATTTGACGGATTCCGTCAATCCTTCTTATAATGAGTCGTCTCGTGAGGCGAGAAAATTCGGCAAGTGCCGAGATGAAAAGAGGAAGACTAAATGGAAAAATATCTTGTTTTAGCAACCTTTGTCGGGTCAATCATCGCGCTGCTGTTTGCCCTCATCACCGGCAAGCGGGTTCTGAGCTACGAGGAGGGCACTCCTCTGATGAGCAAAATCTCCCGCTCCATCCGCGAGGGCGCCAACGCCTATCTGCACCGGCAGTATACCGTGGTGGGCATTTTCTTTGCCTGCATGGTCGTGGTGCTGTGCGTCATGGCAGGGTGCAAGCTGCTGACCTGGTTCGTACCCTTTGCATTCCTGACCGGCGGCTTTTTCTCCGGTCTCAGCGGCTTTGTGGGCATGCGCATTGCCACAAAGGCCAACTGCCGCACCGCCAATGCCTGCCGCGACGGGCTGAATAAGGGCCTGCGTGTGGCGTTCTCCGCCGGCAGCGTTATGGGCTTCACCGTGGTAGGTCTGGGCCTGCTGGACATCTCCGTGTGGTTCCTGCTGCTGCGCTTTGTCTTCAAGCTGGAGGCGGCGGACATCACCAGTGCTATGCTGACCTTCGGCATGGGCGCCAGCTCCATGGCCCTGTTTGCTCGTGTAGGCGGCGGCATCTTCACCAAGGCCGCCGATGTGGGCGCGGACCTTGTGGGCAAGGTGGAAGCGGGCATCCCCGAGGATGACCCCCGCAACCCCGCCGTCATCGCCGATAACGTGGGCGACAACGTGGGGGACGTAGCCGGTATGGGCGCAGACCTGTATGAGTCCTATGTAGGCTCCATCATCTCCGCCTCCGCCCTGGGCGTAGCCTCCTTCTCCGGTCAGGCCTTCAAGGCCATGGCCATTCCCATGGTCATGGCAGCCGTGGGTATTCTCTGCTCCATCATCGGCTCCTTCTTCGTCAAGACCGATGAAAATGCCGACCAGCGCACTCTGCTCAAGGCCCTGTCCCGGGGCACCAACCTGGCCGCCATCCTCATCGCCGTCATCTCCTTTTTCCTGGTCTGGGCGCTGCTGGGCATTGAGCATTGGGGCCTGTATGTTGCTATTCTCTCCGGCCTGGTGGCCGGCGTGCTCATCGGCAAGGCTACCGAATACTATACCTCCGATACCTATAAGCCCACCCAGGAGCTGAGCAGCAAGAGCCAAACCGGCTCCGCCACCATCATCATCGGCGGCCTGGGCCTGGGTATGCTGTCCACAGCCATTCCCATCATCATCGTGGCCGTCTGTATTCTGCTGGCCTTCTTCCTGTCCGGTGGTGCGGCCAGCACGAGCATGGGTCTGTACGGCATCGCCCTGGCCGCCGTGGGTATGCTCTCTACCCTGGGCATCACCCTGGCCACCGACGCCTACGGCCCCGTGGCTGATAACGCCGGCGGTATCGCCGAAATGGCCGGCCTGGAGCCGGAGGTACGTACCCGCACCGACGCCCTGGATTCCCTGGGCAACACCACCGCCGCCACCGGCAAGGGCTTCGCCATCGGCTCCGCCGCCCTCACCGCCCTGGCCCTCATGGCCTCTTATATTGAGAAGGTCAAGGAGGTGGGTGTCTCCGTCACCTTTGAGGATTTCTCCCTGATGAATCCCGTGGTGCTGGTGGGCCTGTTCATCGGCGCGTGCTTGCCCTTCATCTTCGCGGCACTGACCATGAACTCCGTGGGCCGCGCTGCCCAAAGTGTGGTGCTGGAGGTTCGCCGCCAGTTCCGGGAGATCGCCGGCCTGATGGAGGGCAAGGCGGATCCCGAGTACGCCAAGTGCGTGGACCTGTGTACCCGGGCCAGCCTGAAGGAGATGGTCCTGCCCACGGTCATCGCCGTGGTCACCCCCATCGTGGTGGGTATGATCCTGGGCTTCAAGGGCGTTGTGGGCCTGCTGGCCGGTGCCACCGTCACAGGCTTCCTCATGGCCATCTACATGGCCAACGCCGGCGGTGCGTGGGACAATGCCAAGAAATATATCGAGGCCGGCAATTACGGCGGCAAGGGCAGCGACAGTCACAAGGCCGGCGTGGTGGGCGACACCGTGGGCGATCCCTTCAAGGATACCGCCGGCCCGGCCATCAACATCCTCATCAAGCTCCTGAGCATGGTTTCCATCGTGTTCGCAGGGCTGATCGTGAACTATTCCCTGCTGTAATCCATCGTTA
>ERZ773150.3101-NODE-3101-length-11549-cov-3.642770_pt1 | contig 11549 bp, 10 predicted proteins | sample MGYA00580845_ERZ773150 | MGnify/ENA primary metagenome ERZ773150 (study PRJEB29015, sample SAMEA2737848) | human gut metagenome | biome: human gut; feature: human-associated habitat; material: faeces | place: China | collected 2012 ...
TGTTTCTAATTATCAGAAAAATATATTTGCTCTTATATCGAACTCACGTTATTTAGTATTTTGGATGAGGCGTTCTTCCATGAAATCTCTTCGTCTGGTGCTTTCTTCGCGTGTAAATATGGATAACCGGAATGCGCGAAACTACAAGAATGGACAGACAAATACTTGGTGTGACCGGAAAAACGGGTTTGCACAAGGACGGGAGCTTGGCTTACTCGGACTTTCACCGGCTGTTCCTTTGACTCTGGACTAAGCAAGGGCATAGCCAAACTGTGCAAGGGATGAATCCCAAAAGAGAAAAAGAGCCGGGAATACGTAAATCCCGGCTCTTGACGCTTCTGTATTGCAATTAACCTTATACGATGCCTTGAGCCATCATAGCCTTGGCCACCTTCATGAAGCCTGCGACGTTGGCACCTTTCACGTAGTTGACGTAACCATCGGCTTCCGTTCCGTACTTCACGCAATTCTGGTGAATGTTCTCCATGATGGCGTGCAGACGGGCATCTACCTCTTCCGATGTCCAAGACAGACGTTCTGAGTTCTGGCTCATTTCAAGACCTGAAACCGATACACCACCGGCGTTGGCTGCCTTGCCCGGAGCATACAGAATCTTGGCTTCCTGGAATACGCGGATGGCTTCCGGAGTAGAAGGCATGTTGGCACCTTCGCTTACGGCCATTACACCGTTGGCTACCAACTGGCGAGCCTGGTCGCCATTGATTTCGTTCTGAGTGGCCGACGGCAGTGCGATGTCTGCCTTTTCGCCCCAAGGCCGTGCGCCTGCCACGTATTTGCAACCGTATTTTTCTGCATATTCACGGATACGTCCGCGATACAGGTTCTTAAGCTCCATGATGTAGTCGAGCTTTTCGCGGTCGATTCCGTCCGGATCGTAGATGTAACCATCGGAGTCAGACATCGTGAGTACCTTTCCACCGAGTTGAAGTACCTTTTCGGCCGTGTACTGGGCCACGTTGCCGGAACCGGAGATGAGGACTGTCTTGCCTTTAAGGTCGGTGCCTTTGGTCTTCAGCATTTCCATGAGGAAGTACACGTTACCGTAACCCGTGGCTTCAGGACGGATGAGCGAACCGCCGAACTCAAGTCCCTTGCCGGTGAATACGCCGCTGAATTCATGGGTCAGTTTCTTATACATACCGAACATGTAACCGACTTCGCGTCCGCCTACTCCGATGTCACCGGCCGGCACATCGGTATCGGGACCGATATGGCGATTGAGTTCGAGCATGAAAGCCTGGCAGAAACGCATCACCTCGGCGTTGCTCTTACCGCGCGGGGAGAAATCGGAACCGCCTTTTGCTCCACCCATGGGAAGAGTCGTCAGGGAGTTTTTGAAAGTCTGCTCGAAAGCCAAGAATTTCAAAATGCTGAGGTTTACGGAACTGTGGAAACGGATACCGCCTTTATAGGGGCCGATTACGTTGTTATGCTGTACACGGTAACCCATGTTGGTTTGAATCTGGCCTTTGTCGTCCATCCAAGTGACGCGGAATTGATAAACGCGATCAGGAATACAGAGACGTTCAATCAGATTGGCTTTTTCGAACTCAGGGTGTTTGTTGTACTCTTCTTCGATCGTACTGAGAACTTCTTCTACAGCCTGATGATACTCAGGTTCGTTAGGGAAACGACGTTTCAAGTCTTCCAGAACTTTTTTTGCATCCATGTGATAAATCCTTTTTAAATTAATATTATTCGTTGACTTTATCTTTTCTACCTTATTTCTCCTTAAGAAAAATCTCTCTCTTGGTTTTCAGTCGCCAAAGTTAATCATTTAATAGCAAACTGCCAATAAAAACGAGAAAAAAAATCTTTTTGCTATTGTTTTTAGCAAAAGACAAACATTTCTTCGTATTTGTAGCGCTTTATATAAAAATAAGGTTTGGGATTTTGTATTTCTTCCGGTTTGCACTATCTTTGCATAGCATTTTTTGAATTGAAGATGAAGAACATCAGGAATTTCTGTATTATTGCGCATATAGATCACGGTAAGTCTACTTTGGCAGACCGTTTGCTTGAATATACGAATACGATAAAGGTTACCGAAGGGCAAATGCTCGACGATATGGATCTGGAGCGGGAGCGTGGTATTACCATTAAAAGCCATGCCATCCAGATGGAATATATATATAAAGGAGAGAAGTACACGTTGAATCTGATTGATACGCCGGGGCATGTGGATTTCTCATACGAGGTTTCGCGTTCCATCGCGGCTTGCGAGGGGGCGTTGTTGATTGTGGATGCCACGCAAGGCGTGCAGGCCCAGACCATCTCCAATTTGTATATGGCCATAGAGCATGACTTGGAAATCATCCCGGTCATTAACAAATGTGACATGGTGAACGCCATGCCGGAGGAAGTGGAGGATGAAATCATAGACCTGTTGGGATGTAAACGTGAGGAGATTATCCGTGCGTCGGGACGTACGGGAATGGGAGTGGATGAAATTTTACAGGCCGTGGTGGAACGTATCCCCCATCCGGAAGGGGATGAGGATGCTCCTTTGCAGGCATTGATATTCGATTCCGTGTTCAACTCGTTCCGTGGGATTATCGCTTATTTCAAAATAGTGAACGGCAGTATCAAGTCGGGCGATGAAGTGGCTTTTATCAATACAGGCAAGGAATACACGGCGGATGAAATCGGGGTATTGAAGATGGAAATGTCCCCCCGTAAGGAACTGCATTGCGGGGATGTGGGGTATATTGTTTCCGGTATTAAAACGGCAACGGAAGTAAAAGTCGGCGATACGATTACTCACGTGGAGCGTCCGTGTGATAAAGCCATTTCTGGTTTCGAGGAAGTTAAGCCTATGGTTTTTGCCGGACTTTATCCCATAGAAACTGAGGACTTTGAAAATCTTCGGGCCTCTTTGGAAAAATTGCAGTTGAACGATGCATCGTTGACCTTCCAACCGGAATCGTCCGTGGCGTTAGGCTTCGGTTTCCGTTGCGGTTTCCTGGGCTTGCTCCACATGGAAATCGTACAAGAACGTCTGGACCGCGAGTTCAATATGGATGTGATTACGACCGTACCCAACGTGTCTTATCTCGTATATGACAAGCAGGGTGGAGTGAAAGAAGTACATAACCCGGCCGGTATGCCCGAAGTGACGCTGATCGACCATATAGAGGAGCCATATATCAAGGCTTCCATCATTACGACAACCAACTTCATCGGCCCCATCATGACCTTGTGTCTGGGGAAAAGGGGGGAGTTGTTGAAACAGGAGTATATCAGCGGAAACCGTGTGGAACTCCATTATAGCTTGCCTTTGGGTGAGATTGTGATTGATTTTTATGACAAACTCAAAAGCATATCAAAGGGCTATGCCTCTTTCGACTACCATCAGGACGGTTTCCGTCCGTCTAAACTGGTGAAGTTGGATATCTTGTTGAACGGGGAACCGGTGGATGCGTTATCCACTTTGACGCATATTGACAATGCGGTGGACTTCGGGCGGAGGATGTGTGAGAAACTGAAGGAGTTGTTGCCCCGCCAACAGTTCGATATTGCCATACAGGCCGCCATCGGTGCCAAGATTATCGCCCGTGAGACAGTGAAGCAGTTGCGTAAGGACGTGACGGCGAAATGTTACGGAGGAGATGTCAGCCGGAAAAGAAAATTGCTTGAGAAACAGAAGAAAGGAAAGAAACGGATGAAACAGATCGGTAATGTGGAAGTGCCGCAAAAAGCTTTCTTGGCTGTCCTGAAGTTGGATTAACCTAATAAAAAACCTTATGACTATGGATTTAAGACGCGACGTGGCTCGTGAAATAGCCCGGATATATTGCCGCTTGTCTCCATCGGGTATCGAGGCATTGTCCGAGATACTTGTACCTTTCAAATATTCGAAAGGCGATGTGGTATTGCCCGAAGGGGAAACGTGCCGTCACATGTATTTCGTGGAACGCGGAATGGTGAGGCAGTATTATTATAAAGGTGGACGCGACGTGACGGAACACTTTTCTTATGAAGGGCGAATCGTGATTTGCATTGAAAGTTTCTTGAAACAGGAACCTTCACGGCTGATTGTCGAGGCGTTGGAAAACAGCAGGCTTTACGGCATTCCGTATGATGACTTGCAGGAATTGGCAGACGAAAATAAAGAGATTGAGTTGTTGTTCCGTAAGATTATGGAACATGCTCTAATCAGTTCTCAGGTCTACGCTGACAGCCAACGTTTTGAGAACGCTACGGAGCGTTACCTTCGTCTCTTGAATACAAAACCCGAGATATTGCTACGTGCGCCGATGCTCCATGTGGCTTCTTACTTGCAAATGTCGCCTGAAACATTAAGCCGTGTGCGTGCGGCTCATTTGGAAGAAATGAAGTCTGAAAAAGGCAGCGTGTCCAAGACTGAGACTTAGGCTGAGGTGCCGGGGAGTGATACGCCCATGACGGGATTACGGAGGATATGTTTCTTTTGGAAAGAAGGAGCATATCCTTTGTTTTTTCCCCTTTTCAGAAGTGGTGTGATTTTTTTACGGATTTGGCGCGTTGTTCTTTTTTTATTATTACCTTTGTGTAGTGGATCTTAAATTAACGGTATCATGAAACTGCTGCCCGGACATCCAGCCTGTGGAGTTGTGTAATGCCTACCTATGTTGAATTTTTAAATCAATTCTTATGAAGAGAGTAATTAACCTAATGAAGATGGTGGCCCTTAGTGGTGTCGTGGTGTTGGGTTCATGCCGGGCCGTGAAAGATGGAACTGGGGTGGAGCGTGCGGAATACGGGCACGAGATGTCAAGCCCGTTAGAAGGTTTTTGGAAGAAGACTTGGATTCGGAAGAAAGGAGATTCCCATAAGGGCTCCCAACCGTTCGTGCATTACAAGTATTACGGGGACAAGCACATGGTGTCGCTTTCCGTGTGGTATGTAGGTACCAACGATGTGGACGTGGATTTCGAAGGGCGATACTTCCCTTTTGAGTACATATCGAAGAAAGTCATTCGTGAAGGTGGTGAGAATTTGAAAATCAAGACACGGGCAGAAGACATGTTCGAACTTTCATGGACGGGTCGTTCCACGGCGGGGGAGACGGATTATGAAGAGGGTTGGGAACGGTATCCCATGCCTTCAGGATTGGCCGCTATACATCAGGGGATGCGCGATGCCCACGAGGCGGACGGACGTTACGCAGGCATGTGGGAAGTGCAAGGCTTGCGGCAACCGTTGACGGGCGAACTGATACCACCCAAGTTGAAGAGCTACAAATGGTATGGTGACGGCTACTTCTTGGGCTTTACACCGGCTCGGACCGGAGAAGACCGTGTGCACTTCAAGGGGCATGCCGGAACTTTCACGTCGGAGGGTGACAGCGTCATCAAGGAGCGCGGTGGGCGTAACAAGGTGAAATGGTTATCGGATGACATGTTTGAGATGTCGTGGTTCAACGGACGGGGTGTGGCTACCGAGGTGTGGAAGCGTGTGGAAAACGACGATTTGGAACAGCAGGTGCTTCGCTTGCTGAAGCCGATGTTCCTGCGTGTGGAAGGTTTGTCTGTGGCAGATATGTATGCTGCCGACAAGGTGTATGAGAAAGCCGATGTCCCTCCGCAATATCCCGGGGGAATAAACGCCCTGATGGAATATATGTCATCTAATATCCACTATCCTGCGGCTTGTGTCAAGGAAAAAGTCGAAGGCAGGGTGATGGTTTCTTTCGTGGTGGACAAGGATGGCAACGTGACGCGCCCGAAAGTGGTGAAAAGTCCAGATGTGCGCCTGAGTGCGGAAGCTGTGCGGGTCATCATGGCCATGACGAAGTGGAAACCTGCACGGTTGGACGGCAAGCCGGTATCCATGAAAGTTACCGCTCCCATCATGTTTGCATTAAAAGGAAAGAAGAAATGAGGGTTGGAGGAGTCGGTACAGGAATCTGAAAGTCCTGGTTTGCAGCGGGGTTGCAACCTAAGAAAAAGGGAAAGGCGTGTCGCTCTTTCCCTTTTTTGTGTCTTGTTTCCATGAGGGTTTCCCTGTATAGATACCCGTAGGTTTAGCGTGCCGCACGGTAGATGTGCTCCATGTCCTCGCGGTTCAATACTTTGAAGCCGCCGATGGTATGGGTACCATCATAACTGCATTTACGGGACATCTCGTGAATTTCCTCGTCTGTGATTTCGCGTCCGATGAGTTCGTGTATGCTAGTAGGCATGCCGATGGCCCGGAAGAAGCGTTCCAATGCTTCGATGCCGGCCAAGGCTGTTTCTTCTGCTGACTTGAAGTTGTTTTGTATTCCCATGGCATTGACGGCGAATTGTGCGAAACGGGTGGGATTTTCAAGGTAGACGTAACGCGCCCAACTGCCCCATACGGCAGCCAGGCCTGCGCCGTGGGTTACGTCGAACATGCCGCTGAGTTCGTGTTCCAGAAAGTGCGTGGCCCAGTCAGAAGTGGTACCGCAACCGGTCAAACCGTTGTGAGAAAGGCTGCTTGCCCACATGATTTGGGCGCGATGCAGGTAGTTGTCCGGTTGTTGCAGTACTTTGAACGCGCTATCTTGTACGGTGCGGATGAGGCTTTCGGCAATGGAGTCGGTTACGGTCATGTCATCATCGTGGGAGAAGTAGCGTTCCAACGTGTGCATGATGATATCTACTACGCCGGCTGCCGTTTGATAGGGAGGCAATGTAAAGGTGCGCTCTGGGTTCATTACGGCAAACTTGCAACGGAGCTTATCGCTGCCGTAGTCTTTTTTCAGGTCGCCGTCTTCGTTGGTAATGACTGTGGCGTCGCTCATTTCGCTACCTGCTGCCGGGAGGGTGAGCACGGCTCCCAAGGGGAGGCAGGTATCCGCCTCGGCTTTATGGGTGAAAAAATCCCAAACGTCTCCTTCGTAGGTTACTCCCATGGAGATGGCTTTGGCGGAATCGATTACACTGCCGCCGCCGATAGCCAAGATGAAATCTACACCCTCGGCACGGCATAAATTGATGCCCTCGTGTACTTTTGAGAGACGTGGGTTGGGCACGACTCCTCCCAACTTCACATAAGGGAGATGTTCGGCTTCAAGTGCATGGCATACTGCGTCTAACAGTCCGGAACGTTCTGCGCTTTTGCCTCCGTAATGTACCAATACTTTTGTTCCGCCGTATTGTTTTACCAATCGGCCTGCCGCCTGTTCCGCTTTTCTTCCGAAAGCGACCTGCGTAGGGGCGTAGTAATTGAAATCTTTCATTGTCTTTTGCTTTTATGTTTTTTCTTGGGCAGATTTGTAATTTTCGTTTTTATCAGGGATGCCTTGACTATACCTGGCAATCCGTGTACAAATAGCGTTTGATGCTTTTCTTAGGGGTTTTCTCGAATTCCTCTTGGAAGATTTTGATACCGGAAAGTTGGGCATATCCGGGCAGCATACTATTCAGTTCTGTCCGGTTTTGTTCCATGACGTTGGCCAAATCCGAGTCTTGTAAACCTAAATTGTGCGCTTCTTCAAAGTCCGGATACACCAACCCATAAAGTTTTTCTCCTTTTTGGATGACGATGCTTTCGTTGACCAAAGTCAGGTTGTTCAGCAAATCTTCAATTTCTTCAGGATAGATATTTTGTCCACTCGCACCTAAAAGCATGTTTTTGCTTCTGCCTTTGATGAAAAGGTTGCCATTTTCGTCCATGATACCGAGGTCGCCTGTACGATACCAACCGTCTCGAAATGCTTCCTGGGTTGCTTCTTCGTTTTTATAGTATCCCAACATGACATTGGTGCCTCGGGTGAGGATTTCTCCTACGGTGTGTTGCGGGTCATTGCTGTCAATCTTGATTTCCATACGTGGAGCCGCCTTGCCGCAAGAACCGGGTGCGAAAATATTCCAGTCTGCGTATGAGATAATCGGGGCGCACTCCGTGGTGCCGTAGCCCACAGTGTAATTGAAACCAATGTCGTGAAGCAGCATTTCTATTTCATGATTGAAAGCTGCCCCGCCTATGATGATTTCATAGAAATTTCCTCCAAACGCCGCTTTGAGCTGTTCGCAGATTTTGTCTTTGATCTTTTGACGGACTAATGGGACTTTCAATAGCATCTTTACGGTTGTACCCTGGATTTTAGGAAGAACCGCCTTGCGGATAATCTTTTCTATGATTAAGGGGACGGCGATAATGATACGCGGCTTCAACTCGGCAAATGCCGCAAAAAGAACATTGGGGGACGGGTTCTTGGTCAGGAAGTAAATGTGGCATCCCGTGCAAAACTCAAAGATAAATTCAAAAGCCATCCCGTACATGTGGGCCATGGGCAACATGGAAATCACGTTGTCTCCGATTTTCATGTGCGGACTTAATACTTCCTTGGCAAATTCCAGATTAGACCAAAGGGCGCGATAGGGAATCATTACGCCTTTCGAACGGCTTGTCGTGCCTGAAGTATAGTTGATGACAGCCAGTTCTTCCGGTGCTCCTTTATAATATGATATATGGTGTTTGCGGAAGTTCATGGGGTAACGTTCGCCGAACAACTGGTTCAGATGTTCCCGTGCATACGCGACTTTCTGCGTGCGTCCCACAAGGAGTGAATAATCTGCAATGTTGATGATCCCTTCCAGATTCGGCATTTCATTGGCGTCGAGATTCTTCCATACCAGATCACCTACGAAAAGTAGTTTGGCTTCACTGTGGTTCACAATGTTATGAACCTGGTCGGCTTTGAATTCGTGCAAGATAGGCACGGCCACAGCCCCGTATGTCAGCGTCGCAAAAAATACGGCTCCCCAATGGGCACTGTTCCGTCCGCAAAGGGCTATCTTGTCTCCCGGTTTTACGTTGCTGTATTCAAAGATAATGTGAAGTTTCTCTATGATTCGGGCTATATCTTTATATTGAAAGGTTTCTCCTTTATAATCAGACAAAGCATCAAGATCCCAGTTGTCCTTGATGCTTTGTTCTATTTGTTCGTTAAAACTAAGTTTTTCCATTGCACAATTCTTTTTATTTTGTGCAAAACTAAGGAGAAAAAACGATTAAAGCAAGAATAATATGCTTTTAATACACTCTTTCACCAAATATTTTACTTCCCACGCGGATAAGCGTACTACCTTCCTCTATTGCAATGGGATAATCATGGCTCATGCCCCATGAACATTCTTTGAAATAGGGAGCATTTGCAAAAGCTCCGGTTTTCAGTTCCTTGAACAGTTCGTATGCCAGATGGAATTCAGATCGTACTTGTTCCATATCGTCCGTATTGGAAGCCATGCACATCAAGCCGCAAATTTGGACATGTGCCAGCTTTTTCCATTCTTCATCCGCTATCAACGTGCGGCATTCGTCCGGTGTGAAACCGAATTTGGTTTCTTCCTTGGCCACGTGAAGTTGAAGTAAACAGGGTATCACCCGTCCGGACTTTTCTCCTTGTTTATCTACCTCAAGAAGTAGTTTCATGGAATCTACCGCATGTATCATGGCTACGTATGGAGCGATATACTTCACTTTATTGGTTTGCAAGTGTCCGATAAAGTGCCACTCGATGTCTTTGGGGAGGTTATCGTATTTACGGCGAAGCTCTTGTACATGGCTTTCGCCGAAGACGCGTTGCCCGGCAGCGTATGCCTCCTCAATGCGGCTTTCGGGATGGTATTTGGACACGGCCACTAACCGGACACCGCAGGGAAGCGAGGCCGTGATACGTTTTATTTCGTCCTGAATCTGTGACATGGCGTTATGGTTTCAATGAAACGGGATTATGCTTCGGGGAATTCCGGTTTCTCGTCCACTTCGGTTTTGTAATGGAACACGTCCATAATAGGCGTTTCTGCAATAGAGGCGATTTCGTAGTCGGCCATGGTGCTTTCCATTCCTTTGTCAAGGCGTTTTACGGCATCGCGCAGATCCGAAGCTTGTATCAGCATGTTTTGGTTGCTTTTCTTTTCCGCCCCGCTTTTTTCATCAAGGGTGATGAAAGCCACTTTGGCTTTGAACCAACGGTCGGCTGCATCTTCGTCCGTTTCGAACAATTCGGCATATTTGGCCCGTTTGATGTCTGTCACTTGAAATTCGCCGGACATGAACGGTTCTATTTCTTCTATAAAACGTCTTTCGGCTTCAGTGAAGCTCAGGGCATCTACCAGATAGGGCTCCGTGACTTTCTTGACCAAGCCGTTTTCTAATGTTTTTTCGTATCTTACCTTGCATTCAAACCATTCGTTCATCATAATTGTAATCTTTGTTTGTAGAGTTTAAAAACAACGCAAAGTTACACGATAATTCTTAATTCCATGCAGTTCCTTCCGGAAAAATTTTATTCCTCTCACGGTCCTCCCAATCGTTTTCAGAAAAATGGCTTCATCTTTCAGGTTGTATGGTAAGTTTTTGTCATACAGTATATTATGGAATGAAAGACAAGAACGGTATCTTTCAGCTTCCTTTCATGGCGGAAAGCTGCAAAAAGTTCTCAGCCGAATGAATTTTTGATCTGCGCCAAACGGTTTTTCAATCTCAGTCGAACGATTTTTCGTTCTCAGCAGATTGAAATGAAGCATGGCTGAAAGATGGCTGAAGTATCTTTCAGCCTGTAATCTTAACATAATGAATGCTTTAGTGCTCGAACTGAAAGATGAAGGGGCTTTTTACAAAATCCCAGTGTAGGAGGTGGGTCATACCTGTACTGGCAATAGTGTTTTTTACCGGCTATTTTATGAAACGGCTTTTTGGGCAAACGGTTATCTCCGTTTTCCAAAAATCCGGCGTATGTTACGTGCTACTCTCATTCCCATCATCACGCCGTCATATACGGCTAACCCTTGGTCTACCATATTCATGAATGAGCCTAATTTGGATGTGGCTTGCGGGGGAGGAGTGAATAGTTTATGGGTAGTTGTTTTAATGTAGTCCGCACTTTCTTTTATTTGGCTTTTTACTTCAGCCTTACGAGTACGGATTTCTTGTAAAACATCTTCGGTATGGTGGGAAGGAATCTTATTTGCTGCCATCTTCTTTAGTAAGGATTAGTTTGGTCATGAAACGTGCCATGGGCTGAATGACCATGCGGTTTCGGTTTAAATAGAATATGACGGTCAGTAACAGGATGAAAGCGGAAATGAGGCCGAATCCGAGTGAAAGGCTTCCTAATACATCTCCTAAGTAATAGGCTAATGCGAAGGTGAGAAAAAGCAAAACGATAGAACCTAATAATAACAAGACGGTTACAATCAGAATGGCCGAAAGAATGACCGTCATTTTCTCTGTGGCATCCAATTTGACAAACTCTTTCTGGAGCTCAAGATATTTCTTAAACTCCAGTAAGAGTTTGCCTATACTTTCTATGTTTTTACTGTTTGAAAACATAAAATGTCATTTACACTTCTTCGGCGGATTTGATTTCATCTGCAATTTCGTCTACGAGAGAATCCATCTCTTTGCGGTTGAGTTTGATGCCGCGTTTACGCAATGCTTCTGCTATTTTATCACGAGTTTCAGTTCCTTTTTCCGGAGCAAACAAAATTCCTACTGCTGCACCTACGGCTGCGCCGCCAATGAATGCTGCTAAAAAACTTAATGCTTTCATATTATTTCTATTTTATTTGAGT
>ERZ773150.3109-NODE-3109-length-11522-cov-91.318741_pt1 | contig 11522 bp, 8 predicted proteins | sample MGYA00580845_ERZ773150 | MGnify/ENA primary metagenome ERZ773150 (study PRJEB29015, sample SAMEA2737848) | human gut metagenome | biome: human gut; feature: human-associated habitat; material: faeces | place: China | collected 2012 ...
TATACAATAGTCAACAGATGGAAAAGAAACAGAATACAGAAAGAAACAACAAGGGCGGCCGTCCTCCCAAGAGTACGACCGACAAACTGAAATATCGCGTTACCGTGAAACTGGCGACACCGGATTACTACACGCTGAAAAGTAGGGCAAGAAGCGCAGGCATATCGGCTAGCGAATACCTGAGGGAATGTTTCCGTAAAGGATATGTACGGCAAAGACTTACAGCGGAACATTCCGACTATATCCGTAAGCTATGCGGTATGGCGAACAATCTGAACCAGCTGGCTCATAAGGCAAATGCCGGAGGATTCGATACGGCAAAGCTGGAATGCCGTGTACAGGTGGCAAGAATCGAAGAACTGCTGAACCACATCCTGCTATGATTGCGAAGATTGTAAAGGGAAGCGGATTCCGTGAGGTTACCGGTTATATCATTGACAGTAAAAAGGATGCCAGGATTATCGCACATGCCGGCTTGTTCATTGAGGATGTTGCTACAATAACAAAGGCTTTCGAAGCACAGGCCGGCATGAATCCAAAAGTATCCAGACCGGTCGGACACATTGCACTGGGATTTTCCAGAGAGGATGAAAGCAGGCTGACCAGCCGGATTATGGCAGAAATAGCTTTGGAATACATGGAACGGATGGGCATAAGGAACACACAGTTCTTTATAGCCAGACATTTCGACAAGGAGCATCCCCATATACATATTGCCTACAACCGGATAGATAATGACGGCAGGACCATATCCGACAAAAACGAGCGGTTGCGGAGTGCACGCATCTGCAAGGAACTGACCTTGAAATATGGTCTTCACATGGCCAAAGGCAAGGATCATGTCAAGACTGAACGTTTAAGAGAACCGGACAAGACAAAATATGAACTTTACAGTCTGCTTAAAACGGAAGTCAGAAAAGCCGGAAACTGGAAGGAACTGATTGCCGGATTAAGCGAAAAGGGAGTGGATGTACGATTCAAATACAAGGGAAAATCCGATGAAGTACAGGGTGTCGTGTTCATCATGAACGGCTATTCCTTCAGCGGTTCCAAGATTGACAGACAGTTCAGCTATTCCAAAATAGATGCCGCGTTAAAGACACCGTCACATTCGGAAACCCAAAGACAGGTGGTGGTTCAGAGTGAACCAACATGGCAACAGGAACCGCATGGCTATGAATTATACAGCGGTTCTTTAGGTCTGTTCACACCGAACCCACAACCGGAACAACCAGAAGGTTATCCGAACGATTATTTGAGAAAGAAGAAAAAGAAAAAACAACGTAAAATAAGATAGTAAAGTATGGAAAAAGACAATGTATATGTTTTGTTTGAAGAAATCAAGAACAAGATTGAGATGATAAACGGGAAGCTGGAACAGAAGGCCGGAACACCTACTGACGGACAGGCAGAAAAAGTGATCCCGACATGCGTAAGGCATATTCACCGGCATAGTTTTGACATCAGGTCAAGCAAAGTATTTTCTCTTTTGGTTGGAATGGGAGTGGTATGCAGCCTGTCCTTATGGGGAAATATCAGACTTTGGCAGTCTAACCGGCAATATGCAGACGATGCCCTGAAGTTCCGTGCCATCCGTTCCTGGAGTGGGTGTACTCCGGAAGATATTCTCTGGCTGAACAAGGTTTTCGATATTCATCGCGACGAGAAGGCCATCGAATGGATCAGAAAACAGGCTTACGGGTACGAGAACGAGCTGAAAGCTGTTTCCGACAGCCTGATGCAGGAGAAACTTAAGTTACAGGTAGAATCTGAATCCGATTGATATGGCCAGTGTTAAAGTGAAATTCAGACCTTCCACCATAGAGGGAAAGGAAGGTACCATCTATTATCAGATTATCCAGAACCGTGTAATCCGTCAGCTAAAGACGGATTACCGGATATTTACGGATGAATGGAACGAAGCTGGAAGCTGTATCATTGTCGGTAGTTCGGAGAGAAGCAATCTGCTCCTTTCCTTGCAGGAACGCATGGAATGGGACCTGAAACGGCTGGACATGATTATCCACCAACTGGATAACCGGAAAGCCGGATATACGGCAGATGATATTATAGCTTCTTTTCAAAGCAATATAGAGGGACAGTCGTTTCTCAACTTCATGCAAGGCATCATAGCCCGTCTCAAACAGATGGGCAAGATACGCACGGCTGAAAATTATTCCTGTACTCTGAAAAGTTTCATGCAGTTCAGAGGAGACAGGGATATTATGTTGTCTGACATCGATTCGGATTTGATGCAGCTTTATGAAGCCTACCTTCATGGGAAAGGGGCCGTACGGAATACCAGTTCATTCTACATGCGTATCCTTCGGGCGGTATATAACCGTGCCTTGGAAAAGGGACTGATGGAACAGCGCAATCCTTTCAGGCATGTCTATACGGGAGTGGACAAGACCGTCAAGCGTGCCGTTCCCTTATCCGCCATCAAGCGTATGAAGAATCTGGATCTGTCCTTACAGCCTAATCTGGAATTTGCAAGGGACATGTTCCTGTTCAGCTTCTATACCCGTGGCATGTCGTTCATAGATATGGCTCACCTGAAAAAGAAAGATCTTCAGAACGGATTTTTATCGTATCGCAGACGAAAGACCGGGCAGCAGCTGATCATCAGGTGGGAAAAATGTATGCAGGAGATTGTCGGCAAATACCCGGAAGACAGCCTCAGTCCTTATCTTTTGCCGATATTGAAATATCCTTTTAAGGATATGCACAAGCATTACAGGAATGTCATGTCCGGAATAAACAGACACCTTAAAGAAATAGCCAGACTGGCCGATATATCCGTTCCTCTGAGCATGTACTGTGCCCGTCATTCATGGGCAAGCGCAGCCAAAGGCAAGAACATTCCGATTTCGGTTATCAGTGAAGGAATGGGACATGATTCCGAGGCGACTACACAAATTTATCTGGCCTCATTGGATAACTCCGTAGTGGACAAAGCCAACGCACAAATTCTGAAAAGTCTGTAGGATTGGAGAACGTTTAGCAAAAGCATTCATTTCTTAGACAGAGGGACTCACTCTTGCGCAAAGTTATACATTTTATTGAAAATCCTGCAATTCCGGCCGTTGGATTTTCATCCGGAAGTCATTGAATTTCAACTGTTGTTTAGCAACTCTACATATAATTCATCAGCAAATCAGCCTTATAGCCCGAAATCTCCCTCTGTCTAAGAAAGACGCAGACACCGGGACTTTCTCATCCCCTTTACGCACAGAAAGAAGATGGAGAAAACGACCGGAGAAGCCGACATACAGGAGAACAAGCTGAAAGAACTTTCACCCGACTTACTGAATACCTTGCTCAAAGATCATACAACGAGTAAGGAAGGAAAACAGTGTAATATATTCTGGGCTACTTCCGATTATGAACCGCTCGGTAGAGGTTATGAATACGGATCGCAGATTCTTCCGGAGCTGATAACCGGAGAGAACGGTCATGTAGTCATGCCCCGTGTCCTGAAACACAGGGATACCCAAAGCACACGTTCCCGGGAAATGGCGGAGGTATTTACTCCGTCCTGGATATGTAATGCCCAGAACAACCTTATCGATGAAGCCTGGTTTGGCAGAAAGGATGTATTCAACCATGAAGTGACATCTAAAGACGGTACACATTCATGGGAAATCAATCCGGATAAGATTGCTTTTCCTGAAGGCAGGACATGGAAAGACTATGTACGGGAAAACCGGTTGGAAATCACCTGTGGAGAAGCTCCTTATCTGGTAAGCAGGTATGATACGACTACCGGAACATTCATTCCCGTGGAGAAACGTATCGGCCTGCTTGACCGTAAGCTCCGTATTGTCAGTGAGAATACTGCTACAACGCGTGAATGGCTGGAGGCAGCCAAGGATGCTTACAGAAGCATCTATGCCTATGAATGGCAGGGTGACAGTCTTCTTCTTGCCCGTGAAGCCCTTCTTTTATCCTTCATCGAATATTACCGGAACAAGTTCGGTAAAGATCCGCAAATTAAATCCATCAACCATATAGCCTATATCATCTCCTGGAATGTATGGCAGATGGACGGACTGAAAGGTGTTGTTCCGGACAGTTGCGGAGAACGTGTGCGGATGGAACCAAGTCTGTTCGGTATGATTGAAAGACGGGAGCCGTGCGAGGGCTGTCTGAAAAATGACCTGACCAAGCACAACGGAATTTACTGCATTATCAAGGACTGGCGGGCAACGGACAAGGCAACAGGCAAAAAGGGGAAACGAATCCGATTTATCGACCTCATAAATGAAGAAGCATGAGATTCACATCGTCCCTGAAACTAAAACTGATCTATGTGTTCCGTATCCATGATGCAGCGCACCATGGATGCCTGAAGATTGGCGAGGCAACCTGTGAGGATGAAAACGTGTTCGGCCTGTCTCCTAACAGCAAGGCGCTCAATGAAGCGGCAAGAAAGCGTATCAACCAATACACACAGACGGCAGGCATCGCATACGATCTGCTATATACGGAACTGACCATTTATAACCGTGGCGGACTCCGTTCATTCAACGACAAAGAGGTACACAATGTCTTGGAACGCTCCGGTATCAAAAAGAAAGTCTTCGATACAGTCAACAAAGCCAATGAATGGTTCATCACCGATCTGGAAACCGTCAAGCGTGCCATTGCGGCTGTCAAGGAAGGCCGGAGCTCTCTTTCATCAGCGGAAGTTACCCGTGAATATTCCCCGATTGTATTCCGGCCGGAACAGCAGGAAGCCATCAGCAAGACCAAAAAGCAGTTTAAGAAAGGCAACCAGATGCTCTGGAACGCAAAGATGCGTTTCGGAAAGACGCTTTCTGCCCTGCAGGTTGTCAAGGATATGGAGTTTCAGCGTACCCTGATTCTGACCCATCGCCCTGTGGTAGATGCCGGATGGTTTGAGGATTTCGGTAAGATATTTTACGACCGCAAGGATTTTGCATACGGTTCCAAGAACAACGGGGAAAGCTACAGCAGTCTTGAACGGCGGGCAGAAAGCCACGGATTGCATTATGTCTATTTTGCATCCATGCAGGATTTGCGTGGCTCTGAACTTGTGGGTGGCAACTTCGACAAAAACAACGAAGTGTTTGCTACCGATTGGGACCTGATTATCGTTGATGAAGCGCACGAAGGCACCCAGACCGAACTGGGTAAAGCGGTTATGGGAGAGCTGGTCAAGGAACAGACCAAAGTATTGCGCCTGTCAGGTACTCCATTCAACCTGCTGGATGATTTCAAGGAGGATGAAATCTATACATGGGATTATGTGATGGAACAACGGGCCAAGATAAACTGGGATGAGCTCCATTTTGGTGACCCCAATCCGTATGCTTCACTGCCTACACTCAATATATATACCTACGATCTGGGACGGCTGCTTCATGACTTTGTAGATGAGGATGTCGCCTTTAACTTCAGGGAATTTTTCCGAGTCAATGAGGCTGGCGGTTTCTGTCATGAAAAAGATGTGCGGGCTTTTCTGAATCTTCTTACCAAGGAGGACAAGGACAGCCTTTATCCATATGCCAACGAGGAATATAGGAATATTTTCCGCCATACACTCTGGATGGTGCCCGGTGTGAAGGAAGCACGGGCACTGAGTGCCATGCTCCAGACACATCCGGTGTTCCAGCATTTCAAGGTGGTCAATGTAGCCGGTGACGGTGATCAGGACGAAGAGAGTCGCGATGCTCTGGAAGCCGTGGAACAGGCTATCGGAAAAGATCCGGATGCCACACGGACCATTACCCTTTCTTGCGGACGGTTGACGACCGGAGTAAGTGTAAAGGCATGGACTGCCGTATTCATGCTGTCCGGTTCCTATAATACAGCCGCATCCAGTTATATGCAGACCATCTTCCGCGTACAGACACCGGCCACCATCAATGGACGGATAAAGGAGCAGTGCTATGTTTTTGATTTTGCTCCTGACCGTACCCTGAAAGTGATTGCCGAAACAGCCAAAATATCGGCCAAAGCCGGAAAAACTTCACAAAGCGACCGTAAGGCTATGGGTGAGTTTATCAATTTCTGTCCTATCATATCCATTGAGGGCTCACAGATGAACCGCTTTGATGTACCCCGTATGTTGGAACAGTTAAAACGGGTATATGTGGAACGTGTCGTCCGTAACGGGTTTGAGGACAACAGCCTTTATAACGATGAGCTGATGAAGCTGGATGATTTGGAACTGCAGGAATTCGATGACCTGAAAAAGATCATCGGCCAGACCAAAGCCATGCCCAAGACCAACCAGGTGGACATCAACAGTCAGGGACTGAACAACGAGGAGTACGAGGAAAAGGAAAAACTGGAGAAGAAACCCAAGAAGGAACTTACGGAGGAAGAGCGGAAACGGCTGGAAGAACTGAAAAAGAAGACCAAGAACCGGGAAGCTGCCATTTCCATACTCCGAGGCATCTCCATCCGTATGCCCCTGTTGATTTATGGTGCGGAACTGAGTGATGAAAATCAGGAAATCACGATTGATAATTTTGCCTCGCTCATTGACCCGCAGTCATGGGAAGAGTTCATGCCCAAGGGAGTGACCAAGCAGAAATTCAACAGCTTCAAAAAATACTATGATCCGGAAATATTCTGTGCAGCCGGAAAACGAATCCGTGCGATGGCCCGTGCCGCGGACAAGCTGAGTATAGAGGAACGAATCGAACGGATTACGGACATATTCAGAACTTTCCGCAATCCGGACAAGGAAACGGTCCTTACTCCGTGGCGCGTGGTAAACATGCACCTCGGTGACTGCCTTGGAGGCTATAACTTCTATGACACGGAGTATAAGAATGTGATTTCTGAACCACGGTTTATAGATAAAGGAGAAGTTACCGCAGAAGTTTTCTCTCCTGAATCCCGTATTCTGGAAATCAATTCCAAATCCGGACTTTATCCGCTCTATATGGCATACGGCATTTACCGTGCAAGGGTAAAGGCTTCTCTTTTCGCTGTAGAAACAGTAGAAGAGCAGCAGGCTGTATGGGATAAGGTAATAGCTGAGAACATCTTTGTTATCTGTAAGACTCCAATGGCGAAGAGTATTACCAAACGTACGCTTGTTGGATTTCATAAAGCAAAGACAAATATGTGGGCTCCGGAAGATCTTGTCAACAAGGTAAAGAATCAATCAGAATTATTCATTAAAAAAGTACATGACTTAATAGGCAAAGACATGAAGATTAATGCTATAGTCGGTAATCCTCCATACCAAATCAATGATGGAAGTGGGGCATCTGACGATGCTGCAAATCCTATATACCAAATATTTGTACGGATAGCAAAACAGATTAGACCTGAATACTTTTCCCTGATTATGCCTTCAAAATGGATGATTGGAGGAAAAGCTGTTCTCAAACCATTCAGAAAAGAAATGATGGAAGATAAACATATTGCATCCATCTATGATTATGAGGATTCTGGCGAATGCTTTAACGGACAGAATATAGATGGTGGAATCTGTTATTTTCTTTGGAGTAATAAGCACAATGGTAAATTGCGTTACACTTATATTTCAGCGAATAAAGAGTTTTTTGTATCTACAAGATTCTTATCCGATGGAAATTCTGATATCGTTATACGTGACAACCGTCGTCAATCTATTATTGCTAAAACTTCGACAAATTGCTCTTTATTTAAGGAGATTGTCTCATTAACCCAGCCGTTTGGAATCAGAAAGGATTTATTTAATTCGCCAGAAAGATATCCACTATCTGATTTACAATCAGAGCCTTTCTATGGTTGTGTAAAAATTTATGGTGTGAAAGGAATTAAAGGAGGAGCGAGAAGAACGATTGGATATATTTCACCTAAAATTATAACAAAAAACAAAGCAGCAGTAAACAAGTATAAATTATTTTTTACAACCAGTTATTCTACAAATGCTTTCAATCCACCTGGAACCATCATAGGAGAACAAAACTCAGTCTGTACAGAGACCTTCCTTTTGATTGGACCATTTGACACTGAGATAGAACAGAAAAATTGTTATAAATACATTTGTACAAACTTTTTTAAGGCATTATTATTTTTTGGGCGAGGTACTATGCAAGTGTCACAAGATGTATTCCGTTTTGTTCCATTACCAAACTTTACCTTAAATTCAGATATAGATTGGAATATGAGTTTTACTGAGATAGATAAACAACTCTATTCTAAATATAATCTATCTGAAGTTGAAATTCAATTCATAGAGTCAATGATAAAACCAATATTATAATGGTAAAAAGAAAATTATTATCATAAGACAAAAAAATAGGGTATAAAGGATTGTTACGCGTCTGCAATCGGAGTCACCAGCATATAAGTTCTTGAGTTATTGAAAATATCGAGTGTGGTTATAAGTGAATTACACATAATTATAGTACTTATTTTCTAGGAATCACTACCTTTGCGAATAAATAAGTAAAATATGAATCAACAATTGACACTTAATATAGAATCAGAAACATCACCTGAAGAAATACAGGAGATGATACAGCGTACCAACGAGGAAGAACAGGATTCTTCTCCTTCTGTTATGCCTCCCCCAGATATTGTAGCGTTTAACGAGCAGCGTTCTTGTGCAGATATCTTTCGTATGTATCAAAAAGGACAAATAGAAATCAGTCCTGATTTTCAAAGAGGAGAAGTTTGGAGAAATTCAGCTCAAACACTTTTTATTGACAGCTTGATTAAACAACTTCCCATACCTAGTATGTGTATAAGTCTTGATATATCATCACAAAAAAGGATGGCAATCGACGGGTTGCAACGTATTACATCAATTATTAAATTTCTTGATACAAAAATAGATTGGAAACTTTCAAAAAGTGATGATGTAGATCAAAGGATCTCGGATAAAAAAGTTTCTGAAATTAGAGCAAAAAGCCCAAATTTGGTAGAAATCTTAGAGAATGTGACTATTCCTATTACTGTCCTTAGATGTGATTATAACAATCAAGAGCACATGAAATATCTCTTTCAGATTTTTTATAGACTTAATTCTGGGGGGAACAAATTGTACAATCAAGAAATAAGAAATTGTATCTTTCAAGGTCCTTTTAATTCTTTGCTTAAAGAATTAGCCAGAACTCCAGAATGGTATAAATTTGCGAATACGAACTCCCAAAAGGTCGATAAGGCAAGGTTCAATAATGAAGAACGGATTTTGCGTTTCTTTGCATTTTATCAATCATATCAGAATTATAGAGGAAAGCTTGCGGCTTTTTTAAATTCTTATATGGATGAAAATAAAAACTCAGACATTGCTAAAATAGAATGGTTTAAGAAACTATTTATTACCACACTAACAATTGCTAATAAACTTAGTAGAAAATTTGATTCTAAAAATGTTGCAGAGGCTATTATGATAGGAATTGCATATAACATTGGTACATTATCAAGTAAAGATAGTGAAACATTAAATCAAATGTGTGAGGAGCTTTTAAAACAACCAATGTTTATGTCTGAGGAAATAAAGGAAGGTTTAGGCTCTGAGGATAAAGTTAAAGGTAGAATTGAGTCTGCAATCAAAGTTTTTAGTCGTGGTTAATTATGTAGATATTGAAAACACCTTGAAACATCTAGATTCGACATATTTAAGTTCTATGTCGGATCCTTTTTTGCCTATTCTTTTGTCTAAAACAGCCTTAATTGAATTTTCTGGATGGATAGAACAAAGTATGGATCAAATATTATATGAATATTTGGATTCTCATGTATGTGAAATCAATATTATTAAGTACATTAAGGACCAAATAAGAAAGAATTATGGGTTTAAGTATGAAAGTAATATTTTAAAAATATTAAGTATTACTATAGGAGCTTATAATCTTGAAAATATACTTGACAAAATAAATATCAATCTTTTTCAAACGCTTTTAGATCAATACTCTATGAAAAGGAATAAGGCTGCTCATACCCATATTGTTGGCACAACTACAACATATGATGCACCGTCAGTAATTTTGAGCGATTTTAGACGTATTAAACCTATTATTATTACTATTGAGCATGAGATACAATCTCTACCTTAAATGTAAAATGAAGTTCATCATTTGTTCTTACACATTGAAAATGAATCATTTATTGACAAAACAATATAATACTTCGTTCCTTATTCTTAAATAGACAATATGAAGCACAATATCAACTGACATTAATCAACTTATCCCTTTTTAATTAGTACATACAAAAAATTCAGAGTCGATATAGAATATAATTTTCATATGGAAACAAAAAGAAGTAAATTCAAGGAGATATTGGAAAAAGTGTCAATTCCAGAAACAATGTTGCAAGAAGAGCGAAAAGCTTTATTAAGTCCACTAATTGAATATGTAAATAACATAACTCCATCACGATTGTTTCGTTATCGGCCATGTAATGAAATGCAATTTGATGCCTTTTATAACGATAAAATATATGCTGTTAATGCGCAAATGTTTAATGATCCATACGATTGTCTTACACAATACGATAAAAATTACTTATACAATTCAATCAAACATGGATCATCTATAGAAGCAATTAAACAGTTAAGAGATCAGTTGAATAATGGTGGACATTTACCTGAACTTTGGGAATCTCTATACGGTGAGGAACGAGCAAAAATGATTAAAGATATTATATGTAATACTACTGATGGAGATCTAGAACGGCAAGTACTTGCTTTTGAAGTGAATAAAAAAGACTTTTTCAATAATATAGATAAGATTCTTAAACAAGCAGAAGATTATCTTAGACGCAATACATTTATCGCATGTTTCAGTGAAACTGTAAAATCGATAACAATGTGGTCCCATTATGCAGATTCACATAAAGGTTTTGTTTTAGAGTATGACTTTAAAAATTTAAATTGTCAGTGTGATATATGTGACAAAAAAAGTACTTGTAATGATAGAGTTCTTTATAATATTTATCCTATAATATATGACAATAGAAGGTATAATGCGACATCGTTTGTCGAATATTATTTAGGTTTATCATTGGGGCTAAATGCCAAAATGAATGATACAATGTATTATACCAAGGCTGCTCTTTACAAGTCACCTCAATGGCAATATGAAAAAGAATGGCGTTTATTTCTAAATAAAAATAATTCTATAGGATTATCCAGTTTAAACATCCAAATAAAACCAATTGCTGTTTATTACGGCAATGATATGTCTGCGATAAATAAGAAAATAATAAGCGATATAGCAAAGGAAAAAGGAATAAAAGAATACCAAATGTATATAGATACTCAATCAGATAGATATGCTATGAAGTATAGAAGAATATAATATTTTGTACACATCAATATTCGAATTAAGTTTCCACACCGAGGTGGAGCAAAAACACAAGTCATCTGCTTGTATTTCAAAATAAAGCGTTACCTTTGTCGTATAATAGGAAATCGACTCCGCAAGACACTGCAAAATAAAGCAAGCCTCCGGTGGAGCAATAGCGGGAGATTACTTCTTTAGCTTAAAGTTACATCAAAGATATTCAGCCACTTATCGTTAGATTACGATTCCTGGTGGCACCAC
>ERZ773150.3112-NODE-3112-length-11507-cov-16.073524_pt1 | contig 11507 bp, 10 predicted proteins | sample MGYA00580845_ERZ773150 | MGnify/ENA primary metagenome ERZ773150 (study PRJEB29015, sample SAMEA2737848) | human gut metagenome | biome: human gut; feature: human-associated habitat; material: faeces | place: China | collected 2012 ...
CTTTTTTCTGTGCAACTTTCAGAAAAAAGTCCTTGACAAACATTAGCAAGATTTGCCGGTTTCTTTCACCGCTGCCAAATCCATCATATCATGCGTTTCCATACAGAGCAATAAAAAGATGGACCGCAGAAAATCCGTGATGGAATTTTCAGAGCATTGGCAGGACTTGTTGAGATTTTCTTTGAATAATTTTGCTCTCACGGTTCGCGGGTCTGACAGGCCACCGGCCTGTCATTCAACGCCGCGAACCCCCAGGGGGAAGGCTAACGGGGGTCATATGCGCTCGTAGGCGCGGCGGGGAGTGCCGTCGGCGACGTGGATGGTGCCGGTATACGCGAAGCCGGCGCGTTCCAGGCAGCGGCGCATGGGGTGGTTATCCTCGTGGGTGTCCGCCCGCAGATGGGGACACCGCGTCCACGCCCAGGCCACGGCCTCGGCCAGCACGCCGGTATGGGTACCGTCGCTGCCCAGGCGGTGGAGGGTGCCGTATGGCGTCGCGTCATCCAGCCACGCGCCGTCGATGACCTGATAGGTGGGGTCGTCGCCGATGATGAAGGCAAACACGGCGTACACGCCGCCCGCGTCCTCCATGACGAACAGCCGGCCGGCGGCCACGTCCGACCGGAGCAGGGCCTCGGAGGGGTAGCCGTTGACCCACTGGACGGTGTTGCCGCTGCGGCGCATGAACTGCCGGGCGCTGGCGTAGATCTCCAGCGCCCGGGGGATGTCGAGACTTGTCGCAGGTCGGATCATATCAGTTTTTCAGGCTTTGCAGCGGGGCGGGGATACGGCCGCCGCGGGCGATAAAGTCGGCGCTGGAGGCCTCGTGGACGGGCATCAGGGGCGCGCTGCCCAGCAGGCCGCCCATCTCCACGGTGTCGCCCACGTCCGCGCCCTCCACGGGGATGATGCGGACGGCGGTGGTCTTGCTGTTGACCATGCCCACGGCGGCCTCGTCGGCGATGATGGCGGAGATCGTCTCCGCCGTGGTACTGCCGGGCACGGCGATCATGTCCAGACCCACAGAGCACACGCAGGTCATGGCCTCCAGCTTGTCGATGGTCAGGGTGCCGTCCAGGGCCGCGGCGATCATGCCCTCGTCCTCGGAGACGGGGATAAAGGCGCCGGACAGGCCGCCCACATGGCCGCTGGCCATGACGCCGCCCTTCTTCACGGCGTCGTTCAGTAGGGCCAGCGCCGCGGTGGTGCCGTGGGTGCCGCAGACGGACAGGCCCATCTCCTCCAGGATGCGGGCCACACTGTCGCCCACCGCCGGGGTGGGGGCCAGGGACAGGTCCACGATGCCGAAGGGAACGCCCAGACGGGCGCTGGCCTCGGACGCCACCATCTGGCCCACGCGGGTGATCTGGAAGGCGGTCTTTTTGATGGTCTCGGCCACCACGTCGAAGGGCTGGCCCTTGCAGCCCTGCAGGGCGTGGTACACCACGCCGGGGCCGGACACGCCCACGTTGATGACGGTGTCGGCCTCGCCCACGCCGTGGAAGGCGCCGGCCATGAAGGGGTTGTCCTCCACGGCGTTGCAGAACACCACCAGCTTGGCGCAGCCCAGGCCGTCACGGTCGCGGGTCAGGTGGGCCGTCTCCTTGATGACGCGGCCCATCTGGGCCACGGCGTCCATGTTGATGCCGGCCTTGGTGCTGCCCACGTTGACGCTGGAGCAGACCAGCTCCGTGCGGGCCAGCGCCTCGGGAATGGAGGCGATGAGCCGCCGGTCGCCGGAGGTAAAGCCCTTCTGCACCAGGGCGGAGTAGCCGCCGATGAAGTTGACGCCGCAGGTCTTGGCGGCGCGGTCCAGCGTCAGGGCCAGGGGGACGAAGTCCTCGCTTTTGCAGGCCGCGCCGGCGATGGCGATGGGCGTGACGGAGATGCGCTTGTTGACGATGGGGATACCGAACTCGCTCTCGATATCGCAGCCGGTCCGGACCAGCTTTTCGGCGCGGGAGCAGATCTTGTCGTAGATCTTGTCGCAGCAGCGGTCCATGTCCTCGTCGGCGCAGTCCAGCAGGGAGATGCCCATGGTGATGGTGCGGATGTCCAGGTGCTGCTTGTCCACCATGGCAATTGTGTCGAAGATGTTTTGCAGACTCAGCATATTCCCCACCTCTTACAGCTTGTGCATGGCGTCGAAGATGTCCTCCCGCTGGATGCGGATGGACAGGCCGCGGCCCTCGCCGTAGGCCTTCAGATCGGCGCGCAGGGCGTCAAAGGGCGCCTGACACTCGGTCAGGTCCACCACCATCATCATGGTGAAGTAACCCTCCATGATGGTCTGGCTGATATCCAGGACGTTGATGCGGCTGGTCGCCAGGGTGTTGCACACACCGGCGATGATGCCCACCTGGTCCTTACCCACAACGGTAACGATCGCTTTCATAACTATATACTCCTTTCGGATGTTTTTTTGTTTTGGCGCGGGAGGCGCGGTTTGCAGCAAACCGATGGATCCTGCGTCCTGTCGATGGCAGGCCGACGACGGCGTATCGGGTATACGGCGTGACGATGGCAGGGCGCGGGAGGTGCGGTTTGCAGCAAACCGATGGATCCTGCGTCCTGTCGATGGCAGGCCGACGACGGCGTATCGGGTATACGTCGAGGAGACCTGACGAGGACAGGGCGCGGGAGGCGCGGTTTGCTATTCCAGTTCGTCTAATGTCAGCGAATAGCTGGGCAGGAAATGCTCGCGGAAATAGTCCAGCTCCGGCAGGGCCATGGCGTCCATGGCGGCGGCGGTCTGGGCGGCGGCCTGACGGAACTCGGTGTTGCCGGCCTTCAGCTCCTCGATGCACTTGATGTGGGCGGAAAGCTTATCCGCCGCCCTCACCAGCTGCTTGATCTCCGGATCGGCGGGACGGAGGGCATCCTCATAGGCGGGGCGCAGGTCCTCCGGCAGCATGGAGAGGAGCTTGTCCTCCGCCACCTGCTCCACGGCCTTGTAGGCCTCGCGGATACCGGGATTGTAATACTTGATGGGGGTAGGCATATCGCCGGTGAGTATCTCGCCGGCGTCGTGGTACAGCGCCGCCACGGCCACGGCGCCGACGTCCACCTGGCCGCCGAAGCGCTCGTTGCGCAGCACCGCCAGCGCGTGGGCCAGCACCGCCGTCTGGTGGCTGTGCTCCTGGATATTCTCCGTGTAGCTGTTCCGCATGAGCGACCAGCGCTGGATGAAGCGCATACGGTTGATATAGGCGAAAAAGTGGTTCATGTTATGTCAACTCTCCTATCAGTACATCACCGTCTATACCGACTATTTTTGTATCGATAATTTTATTATGTAAATCTTCGGCGCGGACGCACACCTCACAGTAGTTGGGGGCGTGGCCGGTGTAGAGGCCGTCCTTCTCCTGCTCATAGAGCACCGGGTAGGTCTGCCCCACGCAGCCCTCCAGATAGGCGCGGTGCATAGTCCGGGCCACGGCCACGGCGCGGCGGGTCCGTTCCTCCTTTACCGCGGCGCTGAACTGCACCAGCTCCGCCGCCTTGGTGCCGGGACGGACGGAATAGGGAAAAATGTGCATATCCGCGAAGGCACACTTTTCGATAAAGGCCATGGTCTGTCCGAACTCCCTGTCCGTCTCGTCGGGGAAGCCGCAGATCAGATCGGTGGTGACGGCGGGCCGGTGGAAATACTGCCGCAGCAGTGTGACGGACTCGTAAAACCGTGCCGTGTCGTACTTCCGGTTCATGCGGCGCAGCGTCTCGTCACAGCCGGACTGCAGGGACAGGTGGAAGTGGGGGCACAGGTTGGGCAGCTTCGACGCCCGGCGGCAGAAGTCCTCGGTGATGGTACGGGGCTCCAGGCTCCCCAGCCGCAGACGCATATCCCCCGCGGCGGCGGATACCGCCTCCAGCAGGTCGATGAGGCTTTGGCCGTTTTTCAGATCGTGGCCCCAGGAGGATATCTCGATACCGGTGAGCACCAGCTCACGGTATCCCTCGCGCCGCAGCTGCTCCGTCTGGGCCACGGCCGTCGCCAGCGGCAGGGAGCGCACCGGGCCGCGGGCGTAGGGGATGATGCAGTAGGTACAGAAATTCACACAGCCGTCCTCTACCTTCAGCATGGCCCGGGTGCGCTCGGCCATGCCGCCGGCGGGCAGCACCTCGAATTCCCGGCGGCGCAGGGCGTCGTCCAACAGTCTCACCGGCTCCTTTTCGTGGGCTGCCTGCTCGAACAGGTCCAGAAACGCCATGCGGTCGCCGGTACCGGCCAGCAGGTCCACGTCCAGTGCCGCCACCACCTCCGGGTGGGTCTGCACATAACAGCCGCAGGCGGCCACCACCGCGTTGGGGTTCAGCTTATGACACCGGCGGATCATCTGCCGGGATTTCTTGTCACTGATGGCGGTGACGGAGCAGGTGTTGACGATATAGCCGTCGGCCTCTGTCTCGGCGGGCACCAGCGTATGACCGCGGCGCAGCAGCTCCTGCTCCATGGCCTGTGTCTCGTATTGGTTCACCTTGCAGCCCAAGGTATAGATGGCAACACGCATCTTGCACTTTCCCCTATTCTATCGTATAATAAGGTTTCACGGGTGAAGGTGTTTTTCACTCCCGCTTTTTGATCGGTTTATTATACTGTATTTTACCGTGTCTTTCAAGACCCGTTCGTGAAACAGGAGGCTCTCTATGGTCTATTTTGATAACGCCGCCACCACGCCGGTGCCCAAAGCCGTGGCCGACGCCATGTACGAGGTGCTGACGGCGCACTTTGGCAATCCCTCCTCCCAATACCCCATAGGGGTGGAGATGAAAAAAGCCGTGGAGGGCTGGCGGGCCGTCATCGCCGGGGCGCTGGGCTGCCCCGCGGAGCGCCTGTACTTCACCTCCTGCGGCACGGAGAGCGACAACTGGGCCATACAGGCCGCCCTGTGGCAGAACCGGCACAGGGGCAGACACATCATCACCACCGCCGTGGAGCACAGCGCCGTTCTGGAGCCCTGCAAGCTGCTGACCCAGCAGGGGTATGAGGTCACCTATCTGAAGCCAGGACGGGACGGCAATGTCACCGCCGAACAGGTGGCGGATGCCCTGCGGGAGGACACCGCCCTGGTGTCTGTGATGCTGGTGAACAACGAGACGGGCTGCGTATTTCCCGCGGCGGACATCGCTGCCCTGCTGCGGGAGAAGGGCTCCCCTGCCCTGCTGCACTGCGACGCGGTGCAGGGCTTTTTGAAGGTCCCCTGCGACCCGGAGGGCTGGGGCGTAGACCTGATGAGCCTGTCCGGTCACAAGGTCGGCGGGCCCAAGGGCGTGGGCGCGCTGTACATCGGTCCCCGGGTGCGGAACCCCCGCCCCCTGCTGCCCGGCGGCGGACAGGAGCGCGGCGCGCGCTCCGGCACCGAGGCCACGGCCCAGATCGCCGGCTTTGCCAAGGCGGTGGAGCTGCGGCTGGCCGATTATGACGCCAAGCTGGCCCACATGGCCGGGCTGAAGGCCTATTGCCGGGAGAAGCTGCTGGCCATGGGCGGCGTGGTCCCCGTGGGCGAGGGTACGGCCCCCCACATTCTGGCGGTGTCGCTGGTAGGGTATCCCAGCGCCAACATCGTAACGGACCTGGGTGCGCAGGGCATCTGCATCTCCGCAGGCTCTGCCTGCCATCAGGGCAAGGCCAGCCACGTGGTGTCCGCCCTGGGGCTGGACAAAAAGACCGCCGCCGGCGTGATCCGTATCTCCTTCTCCCCCGACAATACACGGGAGGACGTGGATGTCCTGTGCCAGGCACTGCGCGCTCACCGGGACAGCCGCTTCCCTATGCTGTGATATACGCCCGCGGCGCGGGCACAACGATATTTTGAGGTGGACTATGTTTAAAGCTCTCAAGCGCGACAGGGCCTTTTACGGGTATCTGCTCCGGTTGACCGGCCCTATCGCCCTGCAAAATCTGATCACGTTCTCGCTGGGTCTTATTGACACGCTGATGGTCAGCCAGCTGGGCAACGATGAGATGGCGGCGGTAACGGCCGCCAACGTGCCGGTGTTCCTGCTGATCTCCATCGTGTTCGGCGTCCAGTCCGGCGTAGGCATCCTGATCAGCCAGTACTGGGGCAAAAAGGACCTGACCAGCATCAGCCGCGCCATCGGCGTGGCGGCGGGGCTGGGCGTGGCTCTGGCGCTGGTCATCGCGCTGGCGCTGTTCCTGTGGCCGGTGCAGATCATGGACCTGATGAGCAACAAGCATCATCTGTCCCTGCTGGGCGCGCCGTATCTGCGGGTCATCGGCTTCTCCTATGTGTTCAATATGCTCTCGTCTATCTACGTCAGCGCCCAGCGCAGCGTGGAGAACGCCAGCTTCGGCATGAAGCTGTTTGGTATGTCCACGGTGCTGAATACCGGCATGAACTACCTGCTGATCTTCGGCAAGTGCGGCTTTCCCATGCTGGGCGTGGAGGGCGCGGCCATCGCCACACTGCTCTCCCGCGTGGCGGAGTTCGCCGTGTGCCTGTTCTGCGCCCTGCGGAGCCGGGTCATCCCCCTGGACCTGAAGGCACTCTTCCGTCCGGGCTGGGAGATGCTGCGCCGGTTCGTGAAATACGCCTCGCCGGTGATGGCCAACGAGCTGTTCTGGGGGCTGGGCAACAGCCTGCTCACCGTCATTCTGGGACACATGACCATCTCGGTAGAGTTTCTGGCGGCCAACGCCGTCATGGGCAACCTGAACCGCCTGTTCCTGGTGGTGTGCTTTGGTCTGGGCGCCGCTACCGCCGTGATGATCGGCAAGGCCATCGGTGAGGGACAGAGCCACGATGAGCTGATGGACCTGTCCAGGACGCTGTCCTGGGTGACGATACTGGTGGGCGCCGCACTGGCCGTTATCGCCCTGGCGCTGGTGCCGCTGCTGTTCCAGCCGGTGGTCTTCCCACTGTTCAAGCTGTACGACCTCAGTGCCCATCTTGCCACCACCCTTGCGGTGACGGGCTTCGCCTGCATCCCCTTCCACGCCTACTCCATCTCCGCCGTCACCGGTATCCTGCGGGCAGGCGGCGATGTGTTCTGGTCCACGGCACTGGATCTGGCACCCCAGTGGCTGGTGGCGCTGCCGCTGACGGCCCTGCTGGCGCTGGTGCTGGACGCGGATCCCTGGTTCGTGTCGCTGGCCATACAGGCGGAGAGCTTTATCAAGTGTCCCATCTGCCTGTGGCGCATCCGGTCCCGTAAATGGATACACGACGTGACACTGCCGGAGGGTGAGCGATGAGCAGTCTGTTCGTCTGCCCCCTGTGCGGCGGCGCGCTGACGCGGCGGGAGGGCAGCTATCTCTGCCCCGCCGGCCACTGCTTCGACATCGCCAGGGAGGGCTATACCTATCTGCTGCCGGTGAACCGGAAGCACTCCAAAACCCCCGGCGACGACAAGGCTATGGCCGCAGCGCGGCACGCCTTTCTGGAAAAGGGCTACTACGCCCCGCTATGCGAAGAATTATGTCAACTCACTGTGGAGCTGACCGGCGATGTCCCGGCGGTGCTGGACAACGGCTGCGGCGAGGGCTACTACACCGCGGGCATCTATCGTGCCCTGTGTGAGGCCGGGAAGACGCCGGTGATGGCCGGGATCGATATCTCCAAGCCCATACTGCGTCTGGCGGCTAAGCGGGAGAAAAATGTGCAGTTCGCTGTGGCCTCCTCCTACCGCCTGCCGGCGGCAGACGGGTCCGTAGACCTGCTCATCAACTGCTTCTCACCGCTGGCCATCGAGGAATTCCGCCGCGTGCTGCGGCCCGGCGGGCACTTTATCTATGTGGTGCCCGGAGAAATGCACCTGTGGGAGATGAAGCAGGTGCTCTATGACCACCCCTATGTCAATGAGGTGAAGGAGACGCCCTATGAGGGCTTCCGGTATGTGAGTATCCGACACGTAAGGGACGTTATCCATCTGGAGGACCCGGCGGACATACAGGCACTGTTCGGCATGACGCCCTACTGCTGGAAAACGCCGAAGGCCGGCGTTGAGAAATTATGTAAACTCACGCAGCTGGACTGCCGCATCGCCTTTGACATACACGTTTTCGAAAAGGAGAGGTAACTATGGATCGAATTTCCCCGCCCCGTCGCCGGCCGCGGCGGCGGCTGCTGCCGGTGCTGCTGCTGATCGCGGCGGTGCTGGTGGTTGGCGGACTGCTGACGGCGGTCGTTCTGTCCCTGCGGGGCGGCAGCGCCCGGCAGGAGCCGGAGGCCGATCCCCACGCGGGGCAGGTATATATCAACGACGGATTTAACATGGTGTGGATGACGCCCCATGAGGGTATCCCCGCCAGCGGCCTGGCGCAGGAGGACTTCCGCCGGGACACCAACGACGACGGCAGCGACGGCGTCCGCGTCCGCTATCTGGGCGCGGAATACGCCACCCGCTGGGGCGTGGACGTGTCTAACCACCAGGGCACCATCGACTGGGCGGCGCTGAAGCGGCAGGGCATCGACTTTGCCTATCTGCGCCTGGGTCTGCGGGGCTACGGCGAGAAGGGCTCCCTGTACCCGGACCGGTCCTTCGATAGCTATTACAGCGGGGCCAGGGCCGCCGGCATCGACGTGGGCGTGTATTTCTTCTCCCAGGCCGCCACCGTGCAGGAGGCCGCCCAGGAGGCCCTGTACGCCCTGCAGCTGCTGGATGGCCGCGACCTGGACCTGCCGGTGTACTACGACTGGGAGCCGGTACAGCAGGAGGACTCCCGCACACTGCACAACAGCGAATTCCTGCTGACCTCCCAGGCCCGGACTTTCTGCGCCTTGATCGAACAGGGCGGCTATGAGGCCGGGGTGTACATGAACCGCCAGCAGGGCTACTACCGCTATGATCTGCCCTCTATGGGGAACATCGCCCTGTGGATCGCTGATCCCGGCAACTATCCGGACTTCTACTACCGCTTCGATGTGTGGCAGTATGACCACGGCGCACGGCTGGACGGCGTCAACGAGATCGTGGACCTGAACGTGGAGTTCGTGCCGGTCATGTAAGCAAGAGCGCTCCCCCGGCGGGGGAGCGCTCTTTTATTCGAACAGCTTTCCGCAGGCCCAGTTGGTAAAGGGTGCGGCGGCAAACATATTCCAGAAAAACGCCATGGGGAAGTTCTTGATAAGCGTCCCCGCCCAGATGGCAGGCAGCTGCCACACCGGCGCACCGCCTAAGATCATGCTGAAAATAATGGTGGCCGCCAGACTCATGGTGGGGCACATAACGTTTTTATTATGTTAACCTATCCTCTGTGTCCACGACTTTCTCGTACCAGAATTTCCGCACCGGGTCATACAGCACTGCTTACAATCACCGCAACCAGACATTACATCCTCCCCACATAAACCAAAAGACCGGCTCACGCCGGTCTTTTGGTTTACATAATTTAGTTTTTCTTCCCGTGCTGCGCCTTCATGCGCCGCTCGTGGTTCAGGATGGTCTTGCGGATGCGGAGGTTCTTGGGGGTGACCTCCAGCAGCTCGTCATCCGCCAGGAATTCCAGGCACTGCTCCAGGCTCATCTTCCGGGGCGGCACCAGACGCAGGGCGTCATCGCTGCCGGCGGCACGGGTGTTGGTCAGCTGTTTCTTCTTGCAGACGTTGACCACGATGTCCTCCTGCTTGGGGCTGATGCCCACTACCATGCCCTCGTACACGCCCACGTTGGGGCCGATGAACAGCACGCCGCGCTCCTGCGCGTTGAACAGACCGTAGGTGATGGACTCACCGGTCTCGCTGGCCACCAGAGAGCCGGTATTGCGGCGGGTCAGCTCACCCTTATAGGGGGCGTAGCTGTCAAACACGCTGGCCATAATGCCCTCGCCCCGGGTATCCGTCAGGAACTCGTTGCGGTAGCCGAACAGACCGCGGCTGGGCACCAGAAACTCCACCTTCATGCGGCTGCCGATGGGGGTCATTTCCTGCATATCCGCCTTGCGGGCGCCCAGCTTCTCGATGACCGCACCCACACTCTCGGCGGGCACGTCCACCACCAGGCGCTCGATAGGCTCGCACTTCTTGCCGTCGATGGTCTGGTACAGTACACGGGGGGGCGACACCTGGAACTCGTAGCCCTCGCGGCGCATGGTCTCGATGAGGATGGACAGGCTCATCTCGCCGCGGCCCGCCACGTTGAAGGCGTCCATAACGCCCTCGATCTCGCTGACGCGGAGGGACACGTCCTTCAGCGTCTCGCGGAACAGGCGGTCACGCAGCTGGCGGCTGGTGACGAACTTGCCCTCCCGCCCGGCGAAGGGACTGTCGTTGACGGAGAAGGTCATCTCCACCGTGGGGGCGCTGATCTTCACAAAGGGCAGCGGCTCCACGCAGTCGGGCGCGCAGATGGTATCGCCAATGGTGATATCGCCGATGCCGCTGAGGGCGATGATATTGCCCGCCGTGGCCTCGGTGATGGATACCTTGCCCAGACCGGCGAACTCGTACATGCTGACCGCCTTGGCCTTCTTGGCCGGGGCGTCGGGATCGTGGTAGTTGCACACGGCGATCTCCTGATTCTGCTTCAGCACGCCCCGCTCGATGCGGCCGATGGCGATACGTCCCACAAAGTCGTTGTAGTCGATGGAGCTGACCAGCATCTGGAAGGGCTGGTCAAGGTCGGCCTCCGGCGCGGGGATGTAGTCCAGAATGGTATCGAACAGCGGCTTCAGGTCCGTGCCCACCACGTCGGGGGAATAGCTGGCGGTACCGTTGCGGGCGGAGCAGAACAGCATAGGGCTGTCCAGCTGCTCGTCGGTGGCGTCCAGGTCCAGCAGCAGCTCCAGCACCTCGTCGATGACCTCGTGGATACGCTGGTCGGGACGGTCGATCTTGTTGATAACCACAATAACACGATGGCCAAGCTCCAGCGCGCGGCTGAGCACGAAACGGGTCTGGGGCATAGGGCCCTCGGCGGCGTCCACCAGCAGGATGACGCCGTTGACCATCTTCAGGATACGCTCCACCTCGCCGCCGAAGTCGGCGTGGCCCGGGGTATCCACGATGTTGATCTTGGTGTCGCCGTACTGGATGGCGGTGTTCTTGGCCAGAATGGTGATGCCGCGCTCACGCTCCAGGTCGTTGGAGTCCATGACGCGCTCCACCGTCTCCTGGTTCTCGCGGTACACGCCGCCCTGCTTGAGCATCTGGTCCACCAGCGTGGTCTTGCCGTGGTCGACGTGGGCGATAATGGCCACGTTTCTCAGTTTTTCGTTCTGCAAAGGTAAAAACCCCTTTCTCTCGGGTAAATTCACTAACCTTTGTATTATATGCCCGCAAAGGACCGATTGCAAGACCTTTCGTCAACTTTTTCGCCGCGGCGCCGTTGACAAATGCCGCCGCCTACGGTACAATACCAGTTACACACGCCTCCGTAGCTCAGTTGTATAGAGCGACCGCCTCCTAAAAATCGAATCGTTCGAATCCTGGAGCCCTGTAAAATTGAATATTTGTTGTATAAGCCCCCGTAGCTCAGTTGGATAGAGCGGTCGCCTCCTAAGGTTGCGTTACAACGGCCACCTCAAAAAAAACTAAATAAGGGATTGC
>ERZ773150.3132-NODE-3132-length-11443-cov-3.885757_pt1 | contig 11443 bp, 11 predicted proteins | sample MGYA00580845_ERZ773150 | MGnify/ENA primary metagenome ERZ773150 (study PRJEB29015, sample SAMEA2737848) | human gut metagenome | biome: human gut; feature: human-associated habitat; material: faeces | place: China | collected 2012 ...
GCATAAGGCGAAGCGTTCGGGATAGTTCTTGAGGTTGATTTGCTGCATGGCTGCTTTTGCCGTCCGGTTGAGTTTGGCCTCGATGAGGTAGAGCGTGGTTGGGGTGCGCAACACGACATCCACCCTGCCTTTGGGAGTGCGCACTTCCACATCCGCATAGTAACCGAGGAGGCTGAAGATGATGTAGAGCACTTGTTGGTAATGCCCCTCGGTGTCAGTCCGTTCGCAGTAGGGTATGGTGGAGAGGAACGTTTGGAGGAGTTGCAGCATGCCGTCCATGTCGTCGCGCGCCATTGCCCTAGCCATGCGAATCACCATGGAATTGGTGGACAGGCTGTCGGGGGTGATGTAATAAGGGATGAGGCTTCTCATCAGTCCGATCCGGACTTCCTTATTGGGAATGTCGAGGGTGTAAGCGTCGAAGTTTGTGTCATAGTCTTTGATGGTGATGTATCCGCTTTGGTAAAGGAGCGGGACGATACTTGTCATCCTTTCGGTGGGCGCGTCGAAATCGGATGCCATGGCTTCGGTGCCCCCGATTTTGGAAGGGGGCACGTTGAACTTGTTGAGCATTTCGATGAGGTAGGTGGGCGTGCCGCTCCCGAACCAGTAAGAACCTAACTTGCCTTGGGAGAAAGCCATGAGCAGACTGAAAGGATTATAAATGTCGGGCGAGGGCCATGTGAAATGGTATCCGTCGTAATTCTCTTTGAGTTGCCGCATGGCCTCTTCGGGGGTAGTGCCGAGCTTTCCGGCCAGTATTTCAAGGTCGGCTGCCATCTGCGTCCGTATTTCTTCCTCGCTGATGCCGCATACGGTGGCGTATTCCGGCAGCATGCTGATATTCTCAATATTGTTAAGCTCGCTAAAGATGCTCAGTTGGGAGAATTTGGTGATGCCGGTGAGGAAGACGAACCGCAGGTAGGGGTCGCAGGCCTTTAGCGGACTGTAGAAGTTCCGCATGACGTTGCGCAGTATGGGCAGGTCTTCTTCCTCATGCACCACGTCGAGCAGGGGAGCGTCGTATTCGTCGATGAGCACCACCACTTGGCGGCCCGTCTGTTCGCAGGTCCGGCGGATAAGGTCTGTAAGACGTGTGTTCGTATCGGGGATGTCAGATTCGATGCCGAAATTCCTTTCCAATGTCTTCAGTTGCCACAACAGGTAGCGTTCCAGTCCCTCCTTGTCCAAATGCTTGCCCATGCTCATGTCGAAGTGCAGCACGGGATATTCCGTCCACTCCGTTTCCCGCTTTTCGATGGCCAGTCCTTTGAACAGTTCTTTCCTGCCTTCGAAATAGGCCTGCAGGGTACTGGTGAGCAATGACTTGCCGAAACGGCGCGGGCGGCTGAGGAATACGTATTTGGAGTCGGAATGCGTGATGCGGTACACGTGTTCCGTCTTGTCGATGTATAAGTATGGTTTGTTCCTTAGTTCGGAAAACGTTTGTATCCCGATGGGGTAAAACCTGCGTTGTTGTTCCATGACTTTTCCTCCTTCTGTTAGTCTGAAAGCAAAGATAAGGCTTTATTTTCGATTTCATGCCGTGCGGAGGCCGGATTTTTACCGGTCGTGCGCCTTCGTTCTTGCCATATCTTTTAATATTACGGATAATTCATAAGTATAGTGTTCTAAATTAAATTCCCGTTCAGCCAAATTACGGCCGTTACGTCCCATCTGTCGGGCTTCTTCCGGGTGGGTATATAGGTATGCAATGGCTTGTTTCCATCCTTCCACATCATTGTAGTCCACGTAGATTCCCGCCCTTTCTTTCTCTATGTCCATTTCAAATTTGGGATTACGGGTGCAGATTACGGGGAGCCCTAACGCGAAAGCCTCGACCAGAGTGGTCAGCCCGACGGTGTAAGGAAAGTCCTGGCAACAAATTACAACGAATCTTGAACGGCAAACTTCCGTGGCCAGCATGTGGGGGAGGATGCCTACCGTGAAATGTACCCGTATATTGGAATATGCCTCGTATGCTTTCAGCAGGGCTTGGTATTCCGGATCCGGAGTGGTGAAGATTTCGACGGGAAGTCCTGTCCCGGCAAATGCCTTGAGCAATGTGGCGAAGTCACGATGCTCTTTGCCAGTGGTGATGAATGCCCTTTCCTGCTTCCCGTTGCCTGTGGCAGGAAGATGTTGGCGCAGGTAGTCATAGAAATCAATGTCGGCTCCCCAATGTATCAGGTGCAGGCGGTCGGCGGTGACCTTGCCCGATTGCAGTGAATCGTTTATCAAGGTTTGGCTGAAAAAGAACATTTGGTCGATGCCTTTGTAATAGAAGCGCGAAATCATGTCCTTTATTGGGTTGGGGTTGCGGACTACGGCTTGGTGATGCCAAATGGCGATGGGCTTGCGGAACAATCCCAAGGCGCGGCAAAATATGATAAGCTCTAAACCATAAAAAGAAGTTCCATATAACAAATCATACGTTTCCTTGCATCGTATAATCTCGAAGAAATTGTAGAATGATAATTTGAGGCGGGATGAAAAACGGCGGAAAGGGTGGAGTATCGGCGTGATGCCATATTTGTTAAAATGGGTTAGTCCGTACAGGATATGTCCGGGGTGCAGATGCTTTTCCCATTCCCCCAATGCTTCCTCTATGGGACGTGTGTGGTAATAATAGATTTTCATGTTCCGAAATTCCCTTTTTTATGTGCGTTTGATTCTACGTATGGCTTTTGCCATAAACGGTAATATAAAAATCATTTGTTGCGGCAAGTTTCGGCTTGTCGGCATTAACATTCTTTGTGCTTTGCGTGTGGCGAACAACAGTCTTGACGGATTAGGAAGAGAATCTGCCTGCCTCTTGCGGTTGTTTGCGAATGGCAGGCAGAAAATAATGGAGACTATCATTGGGGAGTTTTATGCTTCCGGTAAGGAAAGCAGGTATTCGGGAGCGAAATCCGCCCCATTCTCCCATTCTATGGTGTTATACTTTACGGTGAACCGCTTGAAGAAGTTCAAGTCCTTCAGAGGCTCGAACACCTTGCCTTTTAACGAGGTGCGCAAGTCCACCACTTTTGTCACTTGGTTGTTGAACCATAGCCGAATGCGGTACCCGTCCACATATTCGGCTTTCACTACTTCTGTAAACATATCCGTATCCTATTTTAAAGGTTCTATTTTTTTCAAAGGGTCGCCTTTTTGCGCTTTCTCCCAGTTGTCCATCAGTTCTTCTTTGTGCTGTTCCAACCATTCAAGAATCATCTTCAGGCCCTGCCCGGCATTTAGTTTACAAAAATAGCATAAATATCCGAGAAATAGGCAATTACTCCCCAAAAAAATATGATAGTCCATATTTATTTTTACATTTTTCCCTATACGTATGCTCTCCTATATTACGTGGACTAATAGGATGGACTCTTTTTGTTTCCATGGCGTGGAGGAGCTGATGAGTTTGCTGTTTCAAAATAGGTTATGGAGTTTTTCTTGGGCAATGTAGTCTTAACATAAATTATGTGTTCATTTTCCGCTTTTATGCTTGGAGTATTGGATATTTCTTTATTTTTGTGAAAGTTAAAACATGACTTTCAAGGCTCGTAAGTCTGTGTTCGAGAAGTTGGAGCAGATAGTGGACATCGCGTCTTTGTCGAAAGAAGAGCGAATGAAGTACGACGAAAGCATCAAGGTGTACCGTGACCAGTTGGCCACGTTGGATTTCGCAGAACAGAAAGGACGTGCAGAAGAACGGTTGGACATAGCACGGAAGATGAAGGCTTCATCTGTTCCGGCAGGGACAATAAGCCTTTACACAGGCTTGTCATTAGAAGAGATTGCCAAACTATGACAGGATGAGCTTGTTCCGTTTTCATGACGTGAATGTGTTTGTCCGGTTGATGGGTAAGCCGTTTAAAATAGGTTATGCCCATTTTTTTTTGCACAAAATCAACAGGTTTCACCTTAATAAATTGTTCTACAGGTTGTTTTGTTGTGCACAAGCCTCTTCTGTGTGAAAGGGAGGTGAAGCCTTGGTGAAGGATGTTACAGGAGAGGTTTCACCATATTACGCTGATATACAGAAAGTATGAAGGATGCGAACCCTTTTTTGCAAAAACTTCTTGAATGTGGTGTATAGGAGGGCGTAATCCGGCTGGCTTTTGTTCTTTTTTCGTTTGCCGCAAGGTGACAAATCGTTTACAGCCGAATCGAAAACCGTTCGGCTGTGATTGGCATGGCGTTTTGGGGTTTTCGTTGGGCCATGTATGGCTTAACATAATTTATGTCTCGGTTGGTTTGCTTTCTTTTGTGAGTGCCGGATATTCCTTAACTTTGTGGAGCAAAAAGAGGATGAAAAATGGACTTACTTGACAGATACAAGTTGTTAAATGCTTCTTATACAAAGGTGCTTGTTTACCATTTGGGTATAGATACAGGTTTTTTTACTGAATATACCCGAATGATAGAAGCCATGCTGTTTTGCTTAGAACATAAGATACAATTTCGTCTGTATTCGGATTATGCGAATTTTGGTTATACTCCGGCAGGAGGATGGACTGATTACTTCCGTCCATTCTGCTTGGAAATGCATGAGCCTTTCCATCGTAAATATAATTTATATCCGATGCCTTCTTGGAAGATAATTTGGAGTGAAGTCATAAAAAAGAAAGACATAAGGCTTGCGGCATGGAAAATAAAGTCTTCTTTTAGACATTTTATTGGAAGTCTATGTGCTTTTTTTGTTTATAAAAAACGGGTTTTACTAACTCATAATATACATTTATATCATAATTCTTCCCATTTATTTGATATCCCGGAATTGGGGCTATGCTGCGATTACCTGCATGCTTTCAGAGTGCTTTCAGAGATGGTATGGCAAATGAATGATGAGACGAAACAGCAATGTGCCAAACTGCGTTCGAGTATATTTTTACCTTTGGAGTATGTGGGGTGCCAAGTTCGTGGGGGGGATAAAATAACGGAAGTTTCATTAGTTTCTCCATCTTTATACGTCAAGTATATTCGTCAATATACGAGGAGTAGGGATGTTTTTGTGCTTACGGATGATTATCGTTTATTTCTCCAATTACAGTCTTTGGCTCCCGATATTCATTGGTACACACTTTGTTCTTCAGGAGAAAAGGGGTATGTAAATTCAGACTTCACTCATGTGAAAGAGGACGGGAAGAGAAGTCAAATGTTACGCTTCTTGACCTCGGTCGGGATTCTGATTCAATCCTCACTTTTTATAGGCAGCATTACTACAGCTCCAAGTTTTTATTTATTGAAAGTGTTATATCCTTCGAATGCCTTACCGATAGATTGCCTGCGAGATGATATCCCCTGTGTGGCGTTGTTGTCATTAAAGGAACGGGTGGCAATTTCACAATCTTATTTAAAAAGGAATCTTTAATAGAGGGGCTGTATGTCCGTCGGTTTTTCAGTGACATGGAGGTAACATCTGCCTATCTTTTTTCATAAAATTGTAAATTATAATAGAAGCACAAGAATGGGGCAAAGAAACCTCGTAAAGCGAATATCATTCCTTTTTCTTTATGAGGATGTGGGTATGTTTGTTCCCTGTATCTCATGCAGGTTAAGCATAGTTTTATGATTCCATATAAGGTTTTACAGTAGAACAATCGAGTTATAAGATGTAGTATAGGGTGGTTTGTTTGGGATGTTTGTCTTTGGATATTGCCATAAAAACATTGCCAACTTTTATTTTTCCTTATATTGAAGAAACTTTTTATTCCTAATATATAAGGGGCTATGGGTGAATGGTTTCTTTCTTGGGAAAGCTTTCGGGATGTATGGGCTATTTCAGATTCAGAGTGTATTCTGTGCCAAACCAAAGGAACGTTACATTTGGTGATACCGTTTACTAATGCTGCATTCATGGCTAACCACCAATCGTAATAGAATGTCATATTGTTCCAATCAGGTAAGCTTTCAATGAAAGTTCTTTTAACGAGGATGGTATGTCCCGGTATTGTGTTTCTAAAGAGCAGGGCTTCTGCAGTATATGGCAGGTTTTCATAATCTTTTGTTTGTTCCCTGCTAAATGTTGTAGACGCGATGATGTCAGAAAAACAGAGGATATATTCTTGTTTCCCTTTTATTTGATGGAGTTGTTTTTCTATTTTTTCAGGAAACCAGATATCGTCTTGGTCGGATATTGCAATATAATTCCCTGTAGCTTTGTACAAAGTATCATGGAAGTTTTGGTTGCATCCTTTGTTCTTTTCATTTTGGTGTACCTTAATGAATGTGAATCGTGTAGCATATTCTTGTAGAATAGCCATGGTGTTGTCTGTAGAGCAGTCGTCGCATACGATGATTTCATGGATAGGATAAGTTTGTGCAAGGATAGAATCTATTTGTTCTCGCAGGTACTTTTCCCCATTGTATGTGCACATTATCACTGATACTGTGTTTGATTCCATAATAATTATCTTCAATATAAGATTTGTGGTAGATGATAACTTATTGTATGAGTGATTCCCTTTCCTGAAAGTTTCTGTCGTAATAGAAGAAAAGAAAAGGAGTGAAAAAGCTACGTATGGCGAAGATGACGCCTTTGCTGTTTCTGCTTAACGGAGGATACATTTCTTCTCGGTATTTCATAAAGAGAAAGCAAGCGTGAATGAGAGCTATAGGGTTATGGCTTAAAAGCTTTTGAGTTATCTGATGTAGGATGGGGTGGTGGATGATAGATGTCTTTTGATAAATGTTTTTATAAAAGAATATCCAACTTTTGTTTTTCCTGATTTTAAGGAAGTGTCCTAATCCATATATATAAGGTGCAATAGGGGAGTGTTTCCGTGCTTTGGAGATTATCCGTCCTGTTGTTGACGTTACAGAATGAGTGTGTACTCTATGCCATACTAAAGGTGAAGTACATCGGACAATGCTGTCTTCCAAGGCTGCGTTTATGGAAATCCACCAGTCATAGAAGAATGTCATGTCGTGGCATGAGCCGATACTTTCTAAAAATACTTTTCTGACGAGCATGTTATGCCCCGGGATTGTGCTTTGAAAAAATAAAGATTCTGCGGTAAAAGGTCTTGTTTTGTAGTTTTCTACTTGTGTTTCTTGGTATGTGTCAGTGGTGATACTTTCGGAGAAACAGAGATTGTGGTTTTCTGTACTAATTTGTTTGACTTGTTCTTCAATTTTTTGAGGAAACCATATATCGTCTTGGTCGGAAATAGCAATGTACTCTCCCGTGGCTCGGTTAAATGCGTGGTAAAAGTTGGAGTTGAAACCTATATTTCGTGCATTTTGGTGTATTTTGATAAAAGTGTGTTTTGCAGCATATTCTCGTAGTATATCTATCGTGCCGTTTGTGGAACAGTCGTCACTGATGATAATTTCGTGGATAGGATAAGTTTGCGCGAGTATGGAATCCATTTGTTCACGTAGAAACCGTTCTCCGTTGTAGGTACACATTACGACAGATACTGTTTTTTTCTCCATAAGGCTTGTTTGTTTGTAGCAAAAGTATGAAATATTTTGTTTTCATAGTGATTTTGAATGCCTTTTATTTAATGAGCGTGTTTTTTTATACCCATTTAATAAAAAATATATCCTAATATTTGGATGCTAATATTTTCTTTCCTATATTTATGCCATGTTAATTTTAAAAAGTGTGCTTATGAGAAAGTTAATTACCTTGGTAAGTGTTGTTTTTGCTTTTACCAATATGTCTGCACAGTTAAAAGTGCATTCCAATGGGAATGTGGGGATTCAATCTTCAGTGACTCCAGAGGCGGCTTTGACTGTGGGTGCTGAAGGTTCTCTTAAAGGAGCAGGGTATAAAATTTATGCTCATTCAAATAATCATGGATTGTATGTGAGGCGTGAAGGTTCTCCAACATTAGGTTCGACTTGGCTTGTAGCGAATGAGGGTGGAAATCTGGTTGATGGTAGTAAATTTTATATAGGAATAAAAGGTGGTGCTCACAATCCTTCTCCTATGGGGAAAGGTCGTGCGTGGGGCGTAATGGGGGAAGCTGGAAATTCTACGAGTGGTTACAATTATGCCATATTTGGGAATCTAAAGGGAAGTCAAAATGGTGCTGCTGTGGTTGGAACATTTGATAATGTGGATGTCAATGTTCCCGGACGTTATGCCGGTTATTTCCAAGGCGATGTCCGTACTACCGGGAATTTCTACGGAACGGTGCTGACCCCCTCGGCTTCCCAGTCTGCCTTGATGGGGCGTTCGGCAGTGATGCCCCTGTCGGCTGAAAGTGACGGGGAGAACAGCATGTCGGTGGGCGAGAAACTTTCTCAGTTGACCGCCGTACAATACAACCTGTCCGAACCACAGGCGGTGCAGGCTTTTGCAGCGTCGGGCGATACCGTGGCTGCCGCTCCCCGTTCCGTGACGGACATACAAGCATTGGAGAAAACGCATTACGGACTGGATGCCGAGGTGCTGAAAGAAGTCTATCCAGACTTGGTTTATGAAAGTCAGGAAGGCGACCTTTGTATCAACTATACGGAGATGATTCCACTTTTAGTGCAGTCTGTCAATGAACTTCGTGCACAGGTGGTATCGTTGCAGGGAGCACAGACCTATAATGTGCGTGCTCGGAACGGAAGCGAAACGGGTGTCGGCAGTGACGCATTGGATGTCCCGGCATTGGAGCAAAACGACCCGAACCCGTTCACGCAAACGACAGTGGTGCGCTATACGTTGCCGGAAAGCGTGAAGTCTGCATTCCTATACATTTATGACTTAAACGGCACACAGGTAGACCAGAAGACGTTGCAGAGCCGTGGCAAGTCTTCCGTGACGCTTGAAGCCGGAAGCCTCGCCCCCGGAATGTACCTTTATGCCTTGGTGGCCGACGGCAAGGTGATTGACACCAAACGTATGATCATTACCCAATAAAGAAGGAGGCACTTATGAAACGTTGGATGAACCTGTTCTTTTTGTTATGGGGGACGGCTTGTGCCATTATGGCTGCTACCGAGGACGGCACTTGTTTCTCGTCTGTGGAAAACGTGTCGGCGGCTGCTTTGGAAAAAGTCTCGCAGAGTAGCTCTGTTTCGGTGGACAAGTATGATTATAAGCCCTACGTGGCTCGTGTGCAAGACGACGGGGTGGTTTATGTGCAAAACCGGACGTTTACTTCCACGCATACCGTTACGGGGGAAAATATCGTGGCCGGGGAGAAGGTGACGACGGCGCAGCCGCAGGGAAAGGTCGTGGTGAAGTCCGGGGCAAACGTGATGATGAAAGCCTCCGGCACCACCACATTGGAAGCCGGCTTTGAATGCGAGAAAGGAGGCGTGCTGGAAATCGCTCCATTATAACCATGTTTGGCAAATCGGGAAACCGGATGAAATAGACGGGGTATTTTGCGTTTTTAGCGGAATATCCCGTATTTTTTGTGAATTAGATATAAGGGAAATAAAATCATTTGTTTTATCTTTGTATTTGACTTATTTAATTAAGCTGTTCATGGACGCAGGGGATAATGAGTTAATCAAGTACATTAAAGAGGGTGATTTAAAGGCTTTTGAGAGAGTCTTTAAGGATTATTATGCTTTGATGTGCAGTGTGGCCATGGATTATGTGAATGATTCTGCCGTATGTCAGACTTTGACGGAGGATGTTTTGTTGAACCTTTGGGAAAAGAAACGCGAAGTGGTGATTACGACTTCCTTGCGTGCTTATCTTTTACGTGCCGTGCGCAACAAATGTATCGACCATCTCAGGACACATCGTCAGGTCTCGGGCTTTTTAGGTTACTATGATTCCTTGGACAGGATGTTCGGAGGGGCAATGGCAGACGAAAAGGACTTGTTCGAGCAATTGATTTCGGATGAATTGGCGGAGTTGCTGGACCGGGCGATTGATGAGATGCCGGAGGAACGTAGGCGGGTTTTTATACTGGTGCGCATGGAGAATAAGACTTACCAGGAAGCAGCCGATATGTTACATATTTCGGTGAATACCGTGAAATATCATCTGAAGAGGGCGCATGCGGAGTTGCAGGATAAGTTGGGGCCTTACATTTTGCTACAAATATTGTCTTTTATGTTACTTTCAAAGATGCTCCATTCTTTGAATTGAGAAATGCTCGTGTCAGGATAACATGCCTTGTGGTTTTAATTCATAATTTCTATAGGCTTTCTTGTGAAAAGTTTGGCGGTTTATGCTGTTTTTTGAAGCATAAATAAATTATTTCTGTTTTTATACTACCCATTCTGTCTATTTGTTTCGTCTTAGAAGAAAAAAGCATCAAAGTGGAAACAAATAGCGATATAGATTCATTGATAGAGAAGCAATGGTCGGAGGGGCTGTCTCCGGAGTCGGAAGACGTGTTGCGTGAATGGGTTTCGGCAGATGAAGGGCACCGTAAGTATTACGAGCGCCGCATACTTTTGTATCGGTGGATGGGCATTCGGAAGCGTATGCCCGTATTCGAAAAAGAAAGGAAGAAAGCATACGGGCGTTTCCTGAGAAGTATAAAGGGAGGGAATATGCCGGTTCCTTTCGTTCACAAGGTTTTCAGTCGGAAGTTTGTGGCCTGTGCGGCAATGGTGGTCGTCCTTTTGGGAGGCGGACTGGCTGTGTGGCAACAGCAAGATAAAGCGGCAGAAGAACAAGCGGTGCAGGGATGTGCGCGAGAAATCAAAGTGCCGAAGGGGATGAAAGAACGGATCATATTGGCCGATGGAACCAAAGTTTGGCTGAACTCCGGAAGTTGTCTGACATTGGGTCCGGGATTCGGGCAGACCGACCGCGAACTTCAGTTGGAAGGAGAAGGAATGTTTGACGTGGCTAAGGATAAGCAGAAACCTTTTATTATTCGTTCCGGTGATATCCGTGTCCGGGTGACGGGGACTGTATTTAATTTCAAGTCCTATCCGGAGGAACGTTTTGCCAAGGTCACTTTGGTACGCGGTAGCCTGGATGTGTCGAGTGTGACGGGACGTGTGCCCCATACCGTGACGTTGAAGCCGTGCGAACAGGTCGTGTTGGACCGCAGTAGGGATGTGATGGAGAAGAAGGTGGTGGAAACGGCACCGGATGTAGCTTGGACTTGTGTGGGACAAAGGGGTGAATCCATGTCCGAGGACACGTCGGAAACAGAAATGACAGGGCATGCGGGAGGTGAGGAAGCCTTGTTTTTCGATGAGATGTCTATGGAACAGATTGTGCAGGAGTTGGAACGGGTTTTTCATGTGAATATAGTGGTGAAGAATCCCGGAATATTGCAGGAAAAATATTATGGCGATTTCCGGAACCGGAAAGACATTTTTGCCATATTGGACGTGATGTTGAGGGGCGAACAGGTTTCCTATCAGATCAAAGGCGACACGGTCTTTATCGGAGAATAATCATTTAATAATCATAGTAAATAGAGAAATGTTTAACGCAAAACGTAAAAAACTACTTGAAAGGTTTCTGATTTTAAGCCTGTTTTGCAGTTCGGGAGCGGTTTGGGCGCAGCAGGGCACTGTGACACTGAATCTG
>ERZ773150.3135-NODE-3135-length-11437-cov-11.438763_pt1 | contig 11437 bp, 3 predicted proteins | sample MGYA00580845_ERZ773150 | MGnify/ENA primary metagenome ERZ773150 (study PRJEB29015, sample SAMEA2737848) | human gut metagenome | biome: human gut; feature: human-associated habitat; material: faeces | place: China | collected 2012 ...
CCGCAGCCGCCGAAGCGGTGCTTAAGCCGTAAGGCGGGAATTGTGCGGTGTTGCCATAAGGCTGCGGAACGGTCAATCCCGTTCCCTACAGCATTTTTTCAGCATGTGGCTAATGATACAGTGCCCTATCGTGCTTTTCATCCGCTCCCCCACCCCAAAACAAAAGGCATGTGCCCCCTTATCTCTATCATAAGGTGGGCACATGCCGTTACATTATCATGATTTTATCACGCCAAAGTCATCAGGCAATGCAGCCATCGGCAAAGCTGTTGCGCTTGGCTTTCTCTTTCTGCTGGTTGCGCTTGGCGATGATTTCTTTGCTCAGGCCAATACGGTTGGTCTTGAAGTGGAAGAACGGGCGTTCCGGTACGGTGAAAATCTCCACCGGACGCATGTAACGTTCCGGCAGGCAAGCATTGATCTTATCGCGCACATCGTCCAAGGTGTAGCCATCTTTGAGCTGGACGTACAGGTACGGCAGGAAGCAGCCCTCGTGCTCATCATCCGGCACGATAACAAAGAACTCGTCCTTGATGCCCTTGATGTCGGCATCGGCCACGATGTTCTCCAGCGGCTGCACCATCAGGTCGCCGCCGCCAAAGCGCGGGGATGCGCCGCGGGTCATCGTGTAGAGCACACCGTCCTCGGACATATAGCCAATATCGCCGGTGTGCAGCCAGGTCTTGCCGTCTGCGTGGACCTGCAGTGCCTTGGCGGTTGCTTCGGGGCGGTCATAGCCCAGCATCACGCCGGGGCCCGTCATGCAGATCTCACCGGGGGTATTGTAGGTCAGCTCTTCCTGGGTGCCGGGCTTGAAAATGCTGATGACGCTGTGGATCATCGGAACACCAACGTTGCCGTCACGCACCGGGAACGGAGCCATGGGCAGAGTGGCGTTGGAGCCGGCCTCGCTGCTGCCGTAGCCGGCAGTAAAGCGCAGGTTGCAGTTATGCTGCTTGAGGAACTCCTCAACATTGCGCAGCTGCTTGTTGTTGAATGCCTCGCAGCCGGCGCCGATGGCCAGCATGTGGGACATATCATAGTCAGCCGGAAGACGCTTGCTGCGGCGGATAACCTCCACAAACATGGGGATCAGGGGCCAGTTGTTGGGGCGGTAGCGCATCATTTCCAGGTCAACATCGTACACATCCACAAACGGATCCAGAATGAGCAGCATACCGCCGGCCAGGGGCAGCAGCATCATGGAAACCACAACAGCGATCAGAGCCGGGGGCAGGATGGTCAGCAGCCAGGTGGGGCGGAATTTATCCGAAGAGCCATAAAAGTTCATCTGGGTCAGCACGCCGATGATGCTGTGTGCAGAATGGATGACCTGCTTGGAAGGGCCGGTGGAACCGCTGGTGTAGGCGCGCAGCAGCGGGCGGTCAATGTTGACAGGAGCGGGCACAAAGCCGCGAAAACGCTGGCCCATGTTACAGAAATCAGCCCACATCATGGTATCAGAGCCACGGGCGGGAACATCCGGATACAGGGCATCCAGGGAATGCTGCAGGTAAACCGGCATAGCGGCGCGGTCGCCGCTTTCCAGAGCGGGAACGATAACATAGGTATTCACGTTGGTCTGCTCACGGTAGGCTTCGATTTCGGCCTTGGAGAAGAAGTCGTGAACAAAAATCACCTTGGCATTGGCTTTCTGAACAGCTTCAATGTTTTCTTCCAGAGTGTTGTCACGGCACAGCAGCGAAGCGCCGATGCGCTCGGCTGCCAGCAGCAGATAAATGAATTCCGGCACAGAACGCAGGAACACGGGGATCTGGTCCCCCTGCTTGACGCCAAGCACCTGCAGAGCGCGGGCGGTAGCGTCCACCTTACGGAACACGGTACCCCAGGTGATATCCACGCCATAGTAGTGCATGGCAATCACGTTAGGGTCTGCAGCGCGCACGGAGAGGTACTGCTCCACGGTGCAGGCCGGAACCTGGATACCGCGCAGAACTTCTGGATAGAACTTCATCCAGGGACGGTCAATGCTGGGCTTGCCAGTCAACATCGCGTTTTCATTCATTGCAATTTCCTCCAAATGTCTTTCCCTTATAGTTGCAAGGGACTAAATTATCCAAATCAAATCACGCCAAACCTTTATGGCACTTTCCCCTGCTGTGCACATCGTTGCACAGCGTCGCCAAACCATAATGCTACGATTATTTTCGGTGCTGAATATAGTATACCATTCCTGTTTACGGAAAGCACGAGAATCCCATGGCACAAATTTCCAGAAATTGATTCCGCGTGATTCACTTTTTTCACATGAATTTTCACGCTTTTGGCATGGAGTTTTCTTGCAATTTCATTTTCCTCGGTACAACAAAAGCCCCAGCTACCGCAGCAGCCAGGGCTTTATGTTTATGCGTATGTATGTTGTATTTTTAGATTTTGTTCATCCAACTCTCTTGCAGTTCTTCCATTTCATCACCTTTGGCGCGGGTAATCAGATGGATTCCCTGCAGGACATGATGGATGTGCTCCGCAATGGCGTTGCGCTCTTTTGTCACGTTCTGGTCATCCAAATTCCAGACCTGATCAAAATATTCACTCAGGCGGTCTTCCATCACACTGTTGTTGACCATTGCAATCCGGTTGATGGGGCAGTTGTTATCCAGCCGAAGATACGATGCAGCGCCAGAAAGAAACATATTGGGGTCCGCCACATACTGGAAATCGTTCACAATGCGGCCGCTGATCAAGCGGAATTCAAGTTTTTCACGCTGCTTGCAAAGCTGCAGCACATGGCTGATGCACCGGCTGCGCTGATCCGGGGTAAGGCTGACCTTGTAACTGAAAAAGTCCAGCTCGCCGGAAACCGCCATGGAGGAAAATGCAGCTTCATAAATCAGGATGCGGATGTTTGTTTCCTCCACCACACCTTTGGCAAGGTTGTGTACGCCACGCAGCTCCGCAGGGGTAGCACCCAAAAAATCTTTCAGCTCGGCCTCGTGGGCGGTCAGGATCTCTTCAAACAAGTCATCCGGCAGCAGAAGCTCATTCAGGTGGCCGAACATCCACCGCAGATTGGAGGCCAGCAGCGTGTGCATATAGTCGTACTGGCTGATGAGCTGGCGCATGCTGGTATCGCGGAAAAGCTGGTCATCCCGCACGCAGAGCTTGGAGAAGTTATCATACAGGCTTTCGCAGTTCTGCGGATCCTCGGTGGCGGTAACGGCAGCGCAGCGGCTGTGGCTGACCAGCAGGCCGGTAATGGCAAAATCGCCCTTGACCACAAACACCGCGCGCCCGGCAGCCGCAGTGCTGCCAAACAGCTTGAAATGAATATGGCTGAAGTTGGTCAGCACGTTAATAATGAGCGCGGCATCATAGATGGGGTCCCATTTTTCGCGGCTGATATCGATCATCAGCTTGAAATAGACGTTATCATAGCTACGCTGGTCCACCAGCTGGCCGTTTTGCAGGTTGGCAACTTTCAGGCGGTATTCGCGCGCCATTTCCATCAGGTCCATCACAGCCACAATGTCCAGCTGGCTGACGCGGCGCAGCACAGGGTGGACCATTTTGGTCAGATATTGCAGCATGTTCAGCTCGGCCCAAAAGTCCGTATAGGGGCCAATGCGCGCCTCGCCGCTGTCCAGTTCCTCTTGCAAATAATCATATTCAGCAATCAGGTTATCATAAATAGCGGCTTTCAGGTCACTGGGGATGCTAACGCTGTATTCCCGCAGCAGCAGGTCACGGCCATCATCGGTGGCTTCATCCACCACGCAGGCACTGATGCCCTCCATCACGCGCTTTTCAGTCTTTTTGGCAGGCAGCATGCGGCCGCTGACCCATTTGCTGATATAGGAAACATCGTATTGCAGGCGCTTGGCCAGGGTATAGTTCTTGACCTCCGCAACTTCCAGCAAATGCTCCAGCAGAATGCTGAATCTATTTTTATCTTCCATTACACCAAATCCTCTTCACCCATTTAGTTTGCACTTTTCTTTTATTCTATTATACAAGTTCCATATTTCGATTGCAAATTCAAATGATAACAGGTAAGGAGAAAACGAAGAAAATATATTAAAATCTTTCACAATTCGCGGCCGCATTCTTTGGCATTCATGCCAGTTTGTTGTTTTTTTGTTGTTTGAACTGACAAAGTTTGTTTGTTCTGCTTGTGATATCCTCCAAAAATTATACTTCGCGCGCCATATTTGCCAAATTTAGCCGCAGCTTTTTAGTAGGTTTTGCCCTTGCACCGGCCTGATGTGTTCGCCATGTTTTTGTGTGTTGCCTTTATTATGCGGGTAAGGTAAATTGCGATTTTTTAATCGTGTACTATTTCTAGCTTTCGGCAGGGTGGGGTCCCCCGCCCTACTGGCCTGGCAAATATTTCACCGAACCTATGCCCACAAATACAAAAATGCCGCAGCAGACTGTTACATCTGCTGCGGCATTTCTATTTAGGGGTTAATGGGCTGGGTTACAGCTCATTGTTCCGGCTGTGGGATTACTGCCGAATGCCGGTGTTCTTATCGAAATGATAAGTACGGCCGTCGATGACTGCATCGCCCTTAGCCATGGTGCCATAGATCGGGTCGAAATAGTAACGCTTGTCCGCGCTCCAGCCCTTGATCATGTGGCCCTGTGCATCGTAACGGACCCACTTGCCGGTGCCATCGGCGCGGTCAGCCCACTGGCCAGCTTTGGATTCCTGATAGACATCCTTGCTGGTGGCTTTCTTGCCCTGGTCAACGGCGTCCAGCCAGTACCAAGCGTCGGAAGCCGGGTCATAGATTTCCTTGCCGCGGCCATCCAGGCCCTGGCGAACGCCCTTTTCGTACCAGAAGTCAGCGCCTTTGATGGTCAGCCACTGGCCGTCCAGAGCGATACCGGTGTACTCGTCAAATGCGCAAGGTACACCGTCAATATCGCCTGCGCCCTTAGCCATAGCGCCGGTGATCAGGTCAAAGTAGTAGGTGCCCTTATCGGTCGTCTGCCAGCCCTTGACCATGTGGCCGTTCTCATCGTAACGGACCCACTTGCCGGTGCCATCGGGCCTATCAGCCCACTGGCCGGCGGCGGATTCCTGGTAAACGTCCTTGTTGACGGTCATTGCGCCGCCCTGGACAGCATCCAGCCAGTACCAGGCGTCGGAATCGGGATCATAGATCTCTTTGCCGCGGCCGGTGGTACCCTGCTTCACGCCGTTTTCGTACCAGTACTTCTTGCCGTTTTCTTCAACCCAGCCGTTCTTTACAGTTTCGCCGTACTTGGCAGTGTAGTCCTTGCCGTTGAAGGTGACGGTAGCGGTGGTAACGCCGCTGGTCTGCTTTACAGTTGCATCCACGAACTGTGCGCTTGCGCAGTTCTTATCGGTGCAGGTAAAGACAGCCATTGCGGTAACGGTGGTCTTTTCAGCGGCACCGTGAGCGGTGCGCTCCTCGACCGGTGCTTCCTGAGCGGCGGGAGTATCGGTGTCAGTTGCAGCTTTCTTGGTAAAGGTTGCTTTAATTTCCAAGTTGCAAGCACCCATTACGTCCTTATATATACCACCACCGCTAACGCTATTAGTGATATCGGTCGTACCATGGAACGCCTGCTCCAGTTCATAGCCAGAATTCGGCGTAACTATCACAACAATTGCAGCGTCCTTTGCTGCGCGTTTCAGTCCATCCTCACCATTGACCGAAACGGTAATCGTACCACCGTCCTTCGGCTCAACTTCCGTGAGAATGCTATATTCTTCGATGGTAAACTGCGCAGTAACCGTTACATTGTCAGCGGGCATTTTGAAAGTATAGGTCTTACCTTCATCAGCAGTTTCAGGTTCAATCTTAGTGCCCTTGCTGTCCGTAATAGTCAGGCCCTCTTGGGACAGTTTTGTCAGCAAATCCGGCTTATCAATCGGGTTAACAGTCAGAGTAACGACCTCGCCAGCCTTCAGGTCAGTGGTCTTGTCAGCCGTCACAGTACCATTATCGCTGGGGTTGATCGTAACGCTGTAGGTTTCAACCTTAACAGGCTCAAACGCAGCGCTAACGGTAACATCAGCGGCAGGCATCTCGAAGGTGTAGGTGTTTTCCTTACCGTCTACTGCCTTAAAGTCGTTAATTTCTTTCTTCGTTCCGCCATCCGTATAAGTAGCTTTCAGGCTGCCGTCCGTGTACTTAAAGTTGGTATTCGGGGTAACGGTAACAGTAACAACATCCTTCGCAGCTGCGGTTTTCGGCTCTACGCCCACAGTGCCGTTTTCAACAGTACCCGCCACAGTAACGTTATACTTCTTAACCTCTTCAAACGCTGCGCTGACAGTTACATCGCCAGCGGGCATTGCAAAGGTGTAAGTGTTGGCCTTTTCTGTGTCAGGAGTTGCTTTCAGGGTCTGATTGTCGCCGTAAGTAACCACCACACCGTCAGCCGTCAGGGTATAGCCATCCTTCGGGGTAGCCACAACGGTAACGCTGGTGCCCTCAGCAACCTTATCCAGGTCAGCTTCGGGGCTGGTGATCTTCAACGTATCCTTGTTAGCATCGGCCACCTTGACCGCATAGGTCTTGGCGGCTTTGGTAACGCTGATGGTCACATCGCCGTCCGGCATGGTGAAGGTGTAAACCGTCTTAGCCTTTTCGGTGGTAGCCTGGGCTGCGGCTTCGTCCTGCGCTGCTTCCTGAACTTCAGTCAGAGCAACATCGGTATCGCCGTTCTTTGCGGTAACGGTAACGATAGCGGTGCCTTCCTTTTCTACGGTCAGAGTAACGGTATCGTCCTTGATGTAGGTGTTGTTGATGGTGCCCAGGGTCAGGGTAACGCCTTCAACTGCATCGGGCAGGGTAACGGTGTGGGGGGTGCTTTCGGTTGCGGTATGGCAATCAGAGCACAGGTACACATTGTTGCCAACGGACTTGGTTTCCAGCTCGTCCAGAGCCCAGGTATGGCCCTTGGGCAGTGCGCCGTCAGCGTACTTCTTTTCACCCTTGGTCAGGCCGTACTTGTTGGTGCGGGCCTGGGTATAAGCAGGGGTATTGCACCATGCTTCAACGGTAACATCGGTGGTTGCGCCGCTCTCCAGGTCGCTGACCATGTCGGACATCGGCATGCTCTCAACCAGGTTAGCGCACCACATGAACTCTTCGTTCTTGTTCTTCTCGTCAGAGCTGCTCATGTTCTGGTTGTAACTCGGGTTGTAGTTCCAGGACTCGGTCTTGTAGCTCTTACGGTTTGCATAAGAAGTGCCGGAGGCATCGGTCTTGACTTCTGCCTTGCCGTCCACCAGTTCCTTATAGGTGTTGGACAGGTTGGTGCCGACAGAAACGACCAGCTGATCCTTGGTGGTGTTGATGCCGGTGATCACAGTCTGGCCCTGCTGGGTGGTGGTAGCAAAGCTGTAGCTGTCACGCAGGGTCAGGCCAGCCAGAGGATGGTTCTTGAAGGTGCCCAGATACTTCACACTGCTGGTATCATTGGCGCTATCCATGATAACCATGCTCATGCCGGGAAAGTGGGTATCGGGAACCATGTTGCCGTCCTTATCCTTGGTCAGCTTAATGCCGCCATAGACGGTGTTGTATTCCTTCACTTCTTCCACTGCGCCGGTGGTCGGGTCCATACGGTAGATGGCGTTGTTGACGTTGAAGTACAGCTTGCCATCATACAGTGCGGTAGAGTGTACCAGTGCGGGGTAGATCCGCTTTGCAGCAGCGTCTGCCAGGCACTCGGTGTTCAGGTTGTTTTCAACCTTGGTATGCTTATCTTTTGCACTGGTATCGATCTTATAGATGGTGCCAGCTTCGGCCAGAACTTTGGCATTGCTGTCGTCATCATTGAAGTTGCTGCTGGTTTCCTTCAGATCGTTGTAGTACATCAGGATGATATCAAACGGGTCATCCGTCTTGGTAAAGCTGCTCATGCTGAAGCCGCCGGGCCTGCTGCTGCTGGAATCCTCTTTGCGGATATAGTAGTTCGCATTACGCGGACGTGCTTCCAGAGTATCGGGGCCCTGGTTCTGCATCTTCTTCATGAACTGCTGCATCTGGGAGTTGTTACCAGAGCTGCCGGAACCAGAGTTGCCGCTGTTGCCGTTCTCGGCCTGCTGGCGGCGCATGTTGTTATACAGGTTCTGGTTGGTCGTGGTATCAACGTAATAGAAGTAATTATTGTCGAAGTAGATGGGGCTGCAGATAGAGGTGAACCAGGTATCCTCGTAGCAGGTATCGGTGTAACGGGTCTCGTTCTTGTTATCCGCCTTGGTGTAAGAGTAATGCGGCTTGCCGTTGTTCAACACAACATTGCCGTCATCATCCACATCGGGATTCTTGTTCTTGGTGTAGGTGTAGCCATCGTACAGCGAGTCAATGTAATCATAGTACTTGCTGTAACGGCCTTCCAGACCGGAGGGAGAAACCAGGAAGTTGACATGGCGCAGGTCGCCTGCGTTCTCAACGCGGGTCTGGGCCATGCACTCGGTGTTCACGTCATCATAGCAGACGTCAACATAGTACCAGTTCTTGTTGGCTTCGCCGGTGGTCATCGTAGCAGAGTTGCTGTCGCCCTGCAGCTTGTTGACCTTGACTGCGTTGAAGTAGTGGACGTTGTTGAACATGCCGCCGCCGAACGCATTACCGGCAACACTGGTATCAGAAGTATTGCAGTAATACAGGATCTGGGCAAAGTCAACAACAGCGTTATCGCCTACTTCATCGGGGGTCTTCCAGCTGCCGTCATCATTCTTATAGATGCTCTTGTTGTCAGGCAAATTCTGGACCATGTAGTTAAATGCAGATGCATAGCCCAGGCAGATGCAGCCATACTCAACGCCCTTAGCGCCGATCTCGCCGCCCAGCAGGGCACCGAAAGCAGTCGTCTGGATGGGGTCGTTGTTGCCGCCGCCGGTGATATCGCCCATGGAGCCCATATCGAATTCTGCAACCTGGGAGATCCAGTCGTGCAGGATCAGCAGCTTGGTAACATAGTCAGCGCTGTCACCCAGCTCGGCAACCTGTTTCAAGCCTTCATTACGGATGGCTTTCAGAGCTTCGCCATAGTTCATGACGTAAGACATGAACGCCTGCGGCAGCATGTTCAGCATGAATGCCATGGTGGTCGGCGGGACATCATCGTTCGGATCAATGCTGCACAATATCTTGATTGCGCCCATGGTGCCGGTGATGCTGCCATCCTCGCCCTGCTTCTGAACGCCCTTGGAGGTCCAGAACGGGGCAACCACGCCGAAGTACTCTGCTTCGTCCTGGTTGAACTGCGACAGCTGGAAGTAGTAGTAGTTCATCTGCGCAGTCGAGACATCGTAAGTATTGGTGACCTGGTTGCCCTGGTCGTCCACATACACGGCAGTCTTCTGGCTGTCGTACAGCAGCAGGCTGTTCTTGCCCTTGTTGTCGCCGCTCTGATAGGTGAAGTTCACCTTGCTTGCGTCAACCGGGTTGTTCTGCATATCGTACCAGTTGCCGCCATCCATTGCGGACACCAGGGTAACGCCGGTGCCGCCGGAGGTGGTATCCAGGGTCGGGGTGCCACCCACATTGATGTAGACGGAATTGTTATTCTGGTCTACCACAACGCTGACCGGCATGGTCTGCATCGGCTTGGTTTTGATTTCTTCGCCGCAGACAGCGCACTTGAAGGTGACGCTGGTGCATTCCCAGTCAATGGTAACGGGAGCGCCGGCAGAAATTTTGCCGGTTTCGCTGTCATAGAACAGCTGGGCGTTGCTGTAGTCATCGGCCAGCTTGCCCTCGACCTTCTTCATTTCCCAGTTGAAGGTAGCAACAAAGTTGCCATCTGCATCCTTGGACACAACATGGCTCTGGCAGGGCAGGGCGGCAATGTCGTCGGTGCGGGTGGTGGGTTCCTTGTATTCCTTCTTAACCGGGCTCTTGTCAGCGGGCACGCTGGCAGAGTAAACGGTCTTGCCGGCAACGCCGGGCTTTGCCTCGGTGGTATCCTTGGTTACGGTGCCTTCTACCTTCTGGTAGGCATCGTCCTTTTCACAGGTATACACAGCGGTGTAAGCCCAGCCGTCATCGGTCTTGGTCCAGTAACCATCGGGGGTTTCCTTCCAGGTATGGGTGTGGCCATCTTCCGGGTTGGTGTCATTCCAGTACCATTTCGGCTCGCCATAGATATGGCCGTCTGCAGCGGCGCTGGCAGCAAAGGTATCGGAGTTTTCAGCAACGTAAGCCTGTGCGTAGCTGTCAGCCTGCTGCGCAATCACTTCATCATCGCTGTTGGTCATGGACTCCATCGCAGAGGTCATGCCGGAGCTGCCGGTAAAGGTAACGGCGGTCACAACGCCGGCGGCGTTCGTCTCATAGCCCAGGTCGGTAACGGCGCTGGACAGATGATACGTTTTGATGGTGGCAGCCATCACCGATGCCATCTCGTCCTTGTTCAGGCCATAGGCTTCGGTGTTGATCTTGCCGGCTGCGGCGTTGGCGTACATGGCATCGGCCAATGCATTTTCCAACGCTGCAAGGCTCATGCCCGCCTTGCTCTGTGCAGTCGCTTCCAGCTTGGCATCGTCCTGCTCCAGTTCATGCACTTCGCCCTGGGCAGCCAGCGTTTGGGCTGTCTGCTTGATCAGGTCTGCGGTGCTGGTGAACTTGGGCAGGGACTGCACAGCGCTGGCCGCGCTTGCTGCGCTAGCTGCAACAGACTGCGCTACCGAAGAATCAATCTTGGTAGTTTCGGCTGCTGCGGGAAGCGCCACGCTTTGGGCCACCATGGCTGCTGCCAGCACGGATGCACCAAAACGCTGAAGGTTTTTCTTCATAGTTTTATCCTCCCTTAAGTGGTTACTACTTTCCCCTTTTGCGTGAAAAGTGGTACGGCAGATGTGCGGCACTTTGCAGGTGTTGATTGCAAAACGCCTGGTTGTGCTCCCTCGGTCTGGCGATCCCTTGCCGGGCTGCGGCCTGCTTTTGGGGCTTTTGGCCCCGGCACAGCGGCTGACAAAACGTTGTACCGGCTGCATGCCTTGATCCCGCAAATGATAACCTTTCCGACACATCTAGGTATATACATTATATCACAGTTGCCAGAATTTGCATAGTTAATTAGAGCGGTTTCTATCTAAATTTTTGTCCTTGAATCAACTGAAACCTGTATTTCGCATATTATTTGCGCTGCGGTGCGGTGGCCCTTTGGCGGTACCTATTAACATTTTTGAATGGTTTATTCCTGATTTTATCAAATGATTAAACATTTACCCCGATAATGTTCTTTGCAATCTCTTAATACAATCATCCGGTATTGTGATCGCGCATTTTTTGCCATTTCGGTTTGGCTTGTTGTTGAGAGATTTGGCAGAGATTGGAGGAAACTTGAAGGGAAAATTGGAGGTTGAGAATTGCCCATTATAAATTGTACTGTAGAGAGCGTTCCTGACCGTTCCGAAAACTTAGGGCAACGCCGCATAATTCTAAGTGCCGATACGGCGAGCGAGGTGCGGCAGCTGCTAAGCCAA
>ERZ773150.3143-NODE-3143-length-11422-cov-14.011613_pt1 | contig 11422 bp, 10 predicted proteins | sample MGYA00580845_ERZ773150 | MGnify/ENA primary metagenome ERZ773150 (study PRJEB29015, sample SAMEA2737848) | human gut metagenome | biome: human gut; feature: human-associated habitat; material: faeces | place: China | collected 2012 ...
AGCTGCCGGAGCGGTGCTTAAGCCGCAAGGCGGGAATTGTGCGGTGTTGCCCAAGGCAAAACAAAATCGGCCCCTGCCTTGGTGCGGCAGGGGCCGATAAATTCAATGATTCAAATAACTCAAAAATGCGGAAAAGAAAGCTTTACCGGTCGATGGGGGCAGTCTTGGCTTTCAGCCAGGTCTTTTCCTCCTCGGTCAGGCGGGGGCTGAGCATCTCGTATACATGGGCATGGTATGCGTTCAGCCAGTTGATCTGGTCACGGGTCAGTTCGTCCACAATGACCGGCTCGGTGGAGATGGGCACCAGGGTCAGCGGCTCAAATTTCAGCCAGTGACCATATTGGTTGGTGCCGGCATCCACGCATTCCAGCTCGTTCTCAATGCGGATGCCGACTTCATCGGTCTCATAAACGCCCGGCTCATCGGTGATGGTCATGCCCTCTTTGAAGACAATGGGGTTCTGGGGGCGCAGGCTCTGGGGGCCTTCGTGCACCGAGGAGATGTAGCCAACGCCGTGGCCGGTGCCGCAGCGGTAGTTGATTTTGTGTGCCCACAGCGGGCCGCGGGCAAAGCTGTCCAGTGCAAAGCCGGTGCAGTAATCCAAGAATACCGCGCGGGCAATGTCAATGTGGCTCTGCAGGGTCCAGGTGTAGTATTTGCGCTCGTTCTCGGTCAGGGGGCCGACGGGATAAGTGCGGGTGATATCGGTGGTGCCGCAGTCATACTGGCCGCCGTTATCCACCAGCAGGAAGCCGCGCGGCTCAATCACGCTGTCCACTTCGCCCTCGGCATGGTAGTGCATCATGGCGGCGTTGGGGCCGTAAGCGGCAATGGTATCAAAGCTGTCCTCAAAATAGCCGGGCATTTCGGCACGGCGCTTTTGCAGCATCTTTTCAATGTCAGTCTCGTGCAGGATTTTGCCCTCGGCGATGGCCTTTTCCAAGTCCATCTGGAAACGCACCATGGCAACGCCGTCACGCACATGGCATTCGCGGATGTTGGCAAGCTCGACCGGGTTTTTGACACCTTTCAGTGCAAAGATCGGGTCGGCACCGGTAACGGTCTTGTGCTCGTTCAGGGCGCAGTACAGGTCATAGTTGGTGGCTTTCTCGTCTACGAGGAACACTTCCTCTGCAGGCAGAGCGTGTACGGTATCGATCAGCTCCGGGTAGTCGCGCAGGGAAACGCCGTTATCGGCCAACGTTTTTGCGTCGGCATCATTCAGGCGGCCGGGGGCGATAAACAGGGTGCAGCTGTCCATCGTGACAAGGGCATAAGCAACGGCCAGCGGGGTACAGGGCAGGTCGCGTGCGCGCATGTTGGTCAGCCAGCCCACACAGTCCAGACCAGTCACGGCCAGGGCGGTGGCACCGGCTTTTTTCAGCTCGTCACGCACCATGGCAATGCGCTGGGCGGCGGTGGCGCCGGTCTGCTCAACAGTCAGCAGCTCGCAGGGGGTGTTGGGCAGGCTGGGGCGGGTAGTCAGACTCTCCCACAGGGGGGAGACGATATCCTTGCTTTCCAGCTTGGCGCCGCTCTTGGCCAGAGCGGCGGCATAGCCGTTGGCAATGGTGGCAGGCACGCAGCTGCCATCCAGCAGCAGTGTCTGGCCTGCGGCAAAATGGGCGGTCAGGTACTCTTCCACGGTGGGTACCCCGGCGGAACCGGCGTGCATGCACTCAATTTCGGTACCGGCCAGCTGACGGTCACCCTGAACATAAAAGCGGCCATCGCACCACAGGGCGCTGCCGGTCAGGGTGACAACAAGGGTGGAGTTCTCGCCGGTAAAGCCGGAGAAAAACGGCAGGCTGTTGTAATAAGCGGGCAGATATTCACTGGAGTGGGGGTCGCTGGTCATCAGCAAAACACCGTGGGCACCGGCTGCCTGGGCAGCGGCGCGCAGAGCGGCGATTTTTTCATTGGTCGTCAAAATAGTCCTCTCCTTATATGCAGAATGTTGAACAAGTCCATTCTAACATGTTTTCATAAAAGGTCAATACGGGGTGCGGTTCAGCACAGTGCCCAGCAGCGGCAGGCCGCAGCCCTGCAGAAGGTGAGCCGCCTGGCGCAGCTCCTGGTGGGTAACGCCGCCGCTTTGTACCACAAGCAGGGCACCGTCACATACTTTGGCAAGGCTGAGAGCGTCACTGCATTCGCTCAGGGCTGGAGCATCGACCAAAAGATAAGCAAACTTTGGTGCACAGCATTCCACCATGCGGGCAAAACGGGGGTGTTCCAGCAGCAGGGCCGGGCGGCTGGTGGTGCCGGAGGCCGGAACCAGGCAGGTGCCGCGGATCTCGGTGTGGTAGAGAACTTCCTCCAGAGGAACGCTGCCGGAAAGATAGTGTGCCAGACCCGGCACTTTGTGTTCACCGGTCAGCCCGCACTGGCGGCAGATGCCGGAATGGCGCAGGTCACCGTCAACCAGCAGGCAGCGCTGGCCAAGCCCGGCAAGCAGCTGCCAGAACTGCAAAGCCAGAGTAGTTTTACCTTCCTGCGGGGTAGTGCTGGTGAGCAGAATGATTTTGGCGTCTGGGGCTGTCTGTTCCAGACGCAGGCGCAGCAGATTCAGGGATTCAACCGTCCGGGGTGCCAGCTCCGGCAGGTGGTTCAAAGCAAGTTCTTTCATGGGCGGCCGCCTTTCCGGGTATGGAGGCGGCGGGGCGTGGCATCCGGGATGCAGGCCAGCGGCGAAGAGCCAAGGCAACGGGTCAGATCGTCCGCCGTATAAATGTGGTCATCCCGCAGGTAATGCAGGCAGAGGAAAGCAAAGCAGAGCAAAAAGCCGATGCCTGCGCCAAACGCTGCGTGGAACACAGCCCCCGGCCCGGAAAAGCGCTGCGGCGGGGCTGCCTGCTCCACCAGGCGGGGCGGGGTGGTGCCCATGCGGGCAGAGAGATCATCCAACGCAAGGGCAGCCAGTGCGTTGGCAATATCTACTGCGCGCTGTGGAGAGGAATCGGCCGCAACAATGCGCAGAATATGGGTATCTGCCGGGTGCAGAATGGTAATCTGGTCTTTTAAGTGGGCAGTATCCGTGGAAAGGCCAAGGGTGGAAATAACGGATTCCAGCATGGTGCGGCTGGTCAAAAGCTCCTGATAATCAGCCGTTAATTGCAGTTCCGCATAGCCGGAGGTCAGCCCCTCCTGTGCGGCGGCAACATACAGCTGGGCTTCGGCCTGGTAGCTGCGCGGGGCAAGGCGTGCAGCAGCAAAGGCCAGAATACCTCCCAGCAGGGTACAAACCAGTACCGCGGCGAAATGGGCGGGCAGCAGGCGGAACAGTTCCACGGGGGTCACTTCGCGCCCGGCGGCGCGGGATGCAGGGGCAGCGGGCAAGGTGCTCACCTCCAAAACAGGGCGTGAACAAGGCAAAATTCCGGTAAAAACAGCATACATCAAGTGTAACACGCGCCCGGCGCAAAATTCAATAGAAAAAACGGTTTTTCAGGCGATACTGGGCGGTTTTTCGGGCAAACTGCTGAAAGGTGAGAGGATTTTGCAGCAAACGGGGGAAACGCCGCGGCAAAAAGGCGCTGACAGGGCAAGAAGTTTTCAAAAATTTCAAATTTTGGCAGGCCCAAATGGGCGAAAAGCTCTTGACGGGTTTGATATAATAAGGTTAGCAGTAAGAAAACAAGATTGCTAACAACACAGACAAACTTTAAGATAGAAGGGAATATTACCATGGCAGAACAGGTAACTAAAATTGATATTTTCTCCGGCTTTTTGGGTGCAGGCAAAACGACCCTGATCAAAAAGCTCATCAAGGAAGCGTTCCAGGGTGAAAAGATTGTGCTGATCGAAAACGAATTCGGCGAGATCGGCATTGACGGCGGCTTTATGCGTGAGGCTGGCATTCAGGTCAACGAGCTGAACTCCGGCTGCATCTGCTGCTCCCTGGTGGGCGACTTCCGCGAGGCACTGAAAAAGGTCGTGGAGACTTATCATCCTGACCGCATCCTGATCGAGCCTTCCGGTGTTGGCAAGCTGAGTGATGTGACCCGCGCTGTTGAGGGTGTGGGCGAGACCCTGCCGGTCAGCCTGAACAGCTTTGTGACCGTGGCCGATGTGAACAAGGTCAAAATGTATATGAAGAATTTTGGCGAGTTCTATGATGACCAGATCAGCCACGCATCCTGCATCATCCTGAGCCGCACCGGCAGCGCAGACGAGAAGAAGGTTGCCGCAGCCGTTGCCTTGATCCAGGAAAAGAACCCCACCGCCACCATTGTGACCACCGATTGGAACGAACTGACCGGTGCACAGATCGTTTCCGTTATGGATGGTAAGCGCGACCTGGTTGCCGAGCTTCTGAGCGAAGCACAGGCTTCCAATGCTGCCCATGCGGACGAGGATGAGGAAGAGCATCATCACCACCACCATGACCATGATGAGGACGGCCACGAGTGCTGCCACCATCACCACGACCATGATGATGACGACGATGATGAGGATGAGCACGAGCATCACCACCATCATGACGAGGATGATGAGCACGGCCACGAATGCTGCCATCACCACCACGACCATGATGACGACGATGACGAGCATGAACACCATCATCACCACCATGACGGCGAGTGCTGCTGCGGCCATCATCACCATCATCATGACCACGATGCAGACGAAGTGTTCACCAGCTGGGGCCACGAGACTGCCCACAAGTACAGCCATGACGAGCTGGAGAGCATCCTGACCACGCTGGATTCCGGCGAGTACGGCGCTGTGCTGCGTGCCAAGGGCATTGTGGACGGCGGCGACACCTGGTACGAGTTCGACATGGTGCCCGGTGAGCATGAGATCCGCACCTGCGGCCCCGATGTTACCGGCAAGGTGTGCGTGATCGGTTCCCAGCTGAAGGAACATGAGGTGGAAGAGCTGTTCCACGCCTGATTTGTAAAGGAGTAAAACATGGCGCAGAAAGAGATTCCCTGTTACCTCTTTGTGGGTATGCTGGAAAGCGGCAAAACCAAGTTTATTCAGGAAACAATGGAGGACCCGCAGTTTGATTCCGGCGACAAAACGCTGCTGTTGATCTGTGAGGAAGGCGAAGAGGAATATGATTCCGAGCGATTTGCCTTTGGCGGCGTGACCGTTGCCACCATTGAGGACAAAGCGGAACTGAACCGCGAACACCTGCAGCAGCTGGCTGAAAAGTCTGACTGTGGGCGTGTGATCATTGAATACAACGGCATGTGGCTGGTGCAGGAGCTGTACGATGCCCTGCCGGATAACTGGCTGATTTACCAGTGCCTGGCCACCGCAGACGGCACTACCATCAAGACCTATGCCAACGACAATGCCATGCGCGGCCTGCTGCTGGACAAGCTGCGCGGCAGCGAGCTGCTGGTGGTGAACCGCGCCGAGGCGGTAAACGATGACGAAAGCCACCAGCTGATCCACAAGCTGGTGCGCCAGGCCAGCCGCCGCTGCGATATCGCCTATGAGTTCAAGGATGGCAGCGTTGCCTATGACGATATCCCGGACCCGCTGCCGTTCGATGTAAACGCCCCGGTGATCGAGATTCCCGAAGAGTTCTTTGGCGTGTGGTATATGGACTGCATGGATGAGATGCAGAAGTACGACGGCAAAACGGTGAAATTCCTGGCTCAGGTGTGCCAGACCAACCGCGCCGGCAAGGACAGCTTTGTGCCCGGCCGCTTTGCCATGACCTGTTGCGTGCAGGATATCCAGTTTGTGGGCTTCCCCTGCAAGTACACGGAGTACAAGAACCTGAAGCAGCGTGACTGGATCACGGTAACGGCAAAGGTGAACCTGAAATACCACCCGATTTACAAGGGCCAGACCCCGGATTCTGTCGGCCCGGTGCTGACGGCCATCAACGTGGAGCCTGCCGCGGCCCCGCGTGATGATGTGGTGACCTTCAGTTGAGCGGGGAACGCCGCAGGGCAATCGAAGCCCGCGTGGCAGCCGCAGCCGCCCGGCTGGAAAAAGAGGGCCGCTACACGGCAACCCGGCGGTGCATCCAGCACGGCAAGGTCAGCGTGTATGCCCACTGCGTCAGCGTGGCGGATACCGCCTGCGTCTTGGCGGAAACGCTGCACCTGCGCGTAAACGAGCGGGCGCTGATCCGCGGTGCATTGCTGCATGATTACTTTTTGTATGACTGGCACGATAAAGCCAACGGCCACCACTGGCACGGTTTTATCCACCCAGGCACCGCCCTGCACAACGCAAGCGAGGATTGGAAGCTGACCCCGGTGGAGCGGGAGATCATCAAAAAGCACATGTTCCCCTTAACCCCCATCCCACCCACCTGCCGTGAAGCGTGGCTGGTGTGCCTGGCAGATAAAATCTGTGCCGCCAAGGAGACGACCGGCGGAATCTATGGCAAGCTGCCGTTTGCCGCGAAGCATAACGCGCAGGATTAAGTAAATTAACGTTTTGTATGCAGAAAATCCAAAAGCCCGATGCCGTGTTGACATCGGGCTTTTGGCATTTTACGCGGAGAGGGGAAAAATTAGGAATTAGGAATGGGACGGCGGGAAAAAGTTCGTGGCAAGGGTTGAACCTGCTGTAATTCCGCATAGGCAGGGATCATAAACAGGAACAACAAAAAACAGGCGCACCACAGAATAATCCCCGTGGTGCGCCTTATTTATACGATTGTACCTATTGGTTTAAAGGTTTTCGCCGAAGCCTTTTTTCAAAAAGGTTGGAAAAATCCCCCGTAAATCCAAAAATCACAGCGTATCGCAGATGGTGCTCATCATGGAACGGATGTCGATGTGCTGGGGGCATTTGGGCAGGCAGGCACCGCACTTGATGCAATGCTCGGCGCGGGTGGCGGCGGGGGCGTCCTCATATTCCTCTTTTAGGGTGGCGAGGCGGTCACCAAGCAGGCGGTATTCGTTCCAGGCGTGCAGCATGCCCGGAATGTTGACCCCGGCGGGGCAGGGCATGCAGTACTTGCAGGCCGTGCAGGGGGCAAGCTTTTGGGCCTTGAACACATCCAGCGCACGTGCGAGGGTATCCTGCTCGGTGGTGGAAAGCGGAATAAAGGGATCCATGGAAGCCACGTTATCCTGTACCTGCTCCAGGGTAGTCATGCCGGAAAGTACGCACAGCACATTGGGCAGGCTGGCAACCCAGCGAATGGCCCAGCTGGCCAGGCTCTTTTCCGGGGCGGCCTGATGCAGCAGGGCGGCGGCTTCAGGGCAAAGGGTGTTCAGCATCCCGCCGCGCACCGGCTCCATAACGATGACCTGCAGCCCGGCAGCGGCGCACAGCTCGTATTTTTTGCGGCTCTGCTGATAGTCCCAGTCAAAATAATTGAGCTGCAGCTGTACAAAATCCCAATCGCCTGCAGCAAGGATCTCTGACAGCTGCTCAGCGCTGCCATGGAAAGAAAAGCCCAGCCGCTTGATTTTGCCCGCCTTGCGCAGCTCGTTCAGCTGGTCATAGGCGTGGTACTTGACGTAATTGGACCAGCTGCTTTCATGCACAGAGTGAGCGAGGTAAAAATCAAAGTAATCAGTGCGGCAGTTGGCCAACTGCTCGTTAAAAATACGGGGCACATCCTCATCGCATTTCAACAGCCAGCCGGGCAGTTTGCTGGCAAGGTGATAGCTGGCGCGGGGATACTTGGCCAGAGCTTTGCCGCAGAACTTTTCGCTCATGCCGCCGTGGTAGGGGTAAGCAGTATCGAAATAGTTCACGCCGTGGGCATAGGCATAATCAAAAATCTCCTGTGCCTTTTCCTCGTCAATGCTGGTCTGGTCGGCGGCGTCCCGCAGGGGCAGGCGCATGGTGCCAAGACCCAGCAGGCTGATTTTGCCGCTGAGGTCATTATAGGGGGCAGGGTTATTGCGGCAGACACGGTATTCCATACAAGTTACGCTCCTTATTCCGGCTTTGCCAGATGAATTTGATGGAAGATTTGGTGCGGGGATAAACAAGAAACGCCGATTTTGCTGGCTCGGCGGTTAAGGTGTATCTGAAAACAAAGAAACAGCCGATATTTTCGACTTTTCAGATACACCCTGGGAAAAGGAAATTATTCGCAGGAGGAACAGTCGCCACAGTCCTCGTCGGTGGCAGGAGCTGCCGTTGCGGCGCGGCCTGCCAGCTCGGGATCAAGGCTTTCGGCTACTTTGATCATCAGGGCACATTCAATGCGCTTGCGGAACACTTCGCAGCCATATTCATACACACCGTGGATATCGCCGGTGGCGTGCAGGGCGTTGGCGGCGCAGCCGCCCGCGCAGTACAGGCGTGCCCAGCAATCCTTGCAGTCGGGGCGGGCGTACACGTTGCACAGCTTGAATTCATCCCGCAGTTCGGTGTTGGTAACGCCGTTCCAGATATCGCCCAGCTTGTAATCCGGGTCGCCGACAAACTGATGGCAGGGGTACAGGTCGCCCCAGGGGGTAACGGCCATATATTCGGTGCCGGAACCACAGCCGGAAATGCGCTTGTAAATGCAGGGGCCATGGGCCAAGTCGATCATGTAATGGTAGAAGGTGATGGGATGACCGGCTTTTTCACGGCGGAGCATATCCTTGGCCAGCAGCTCATACTGGTCAAACAGGATGGGTAGGTCGGCTTCGGTCAGGGCTTCGGGACTGCCGGCCTTGCTCACGACCGGCTCCATGGAAAGCTCGTCAAAGCCGAGATCATCCGCCATGTGGAACAGGTCGTTGGTGAAATCGGTGTTGTAATGGGTGAAGGTGCCGCGCATGTAGTAGCCCTTACCGCCGCGGGCCTTGACCAGCTGCTGGAACTTGGGCACAATGCGGTCATAGCTGCCGCGGCCTGCAATATCCTTGCGGAAACGGTCGTTGACCTCCTTGCGGCCATCCAGAGAAAGAACCACGTTGTAGCACTCTTTGTTGGCCCACTCAATGACTTCATCGGTGATGCCGATGCCGTTGGTGGTCAGGGTGAAGCGGAAGTTCTTGCCTTTTTCTTTTTCAATGCTGCGAGCATAGGCAACCAGCTGTTTGCAGACCTCAAAGTTCATCAGCGGTTCGCCGCCGAAAAAGTCAACCTCCAGGTTGTGGCGGGTGCCGCTGTGCTCCACCAGGAAATCCAGCGCACGCTTGCCGGTCTCAAAGCTCATCAGGCCGGACTGGCCGTGGAACTTGCCCTGGGCGGCAAAGCAGTATTCGCAGTTCAGATTGCAGGTGTGGGCCACATGCAGGCAGAGTGCCTTGACAACGGTGGAACGATTCTTGAAGTCAAAGGCATGGTCAGCGTAAATATCTTCGGCAAACAGCTTGCCATCGGCCTTCAGTTCTTCGATATCGTCAAAGCAGTCGTTGATGTCCTCGGCGGTCACTTCGGGATGGTCAGCATATTTCTTTGCCAGCAGGTCGGCAGCTTCTGCGCGGGGGTGGCCGGCATCGACCAGAGCGATGGCGGCATACGCCAGTTCGTCTACGGCGTGAACGCTGCCGCTGTAGACATCCAGCACAATGTTGTAGCCGTTGAGTTTATATTGATGGATCATACTATTCCTCATATCCGAATCAAAGTGGGGTTACATAAAAAGAACCGGGAGCGCCTTTTTGGTAAAAGGCAGTCCCGGCAGAAAGCCAGTTCAAGTAAAAATTACTTCTTCTCGCAAGGCTGGTTGGCAATGCCGCAGCTGGTCTTGCAGGCGCTCTGGCAGGAAGTCTGGCATTCGCCGCAGCCGCCGTTCTGGAGGCTCTTAGCCATATCGCGGGTGTTCAGAGTCTGAATGTGCTTCATGAAATTTCACCTCTTCTATAAATATAGATTATATTAAATATACACGGAAACCATAGGGTTTGTCAAGCAAAAGCGGGGATTTTTGCGGGGAGGCGGGCAGTTTTTTGCCCACAACAGGAATGGTGCTATGGCAGAACATCCAAAGTGGAGCCACCGCCAAGGCCAGTGTGGTGCAGGCGGGTGCCGCAGGCAGCAAGGGCGGTGCAGGCCGCGATGAATTCCGGAGTGATTACTTCGCCCGGTGCCAGCAGCGGAACGCCCGGCGGATATGCCCAGACATACTCCGCCGAGGTGCGGCCAACGGCATGTTGCAGTGCCAACGCGGTGTGCGGGGCAAAAAGCGCCTGTGCGATGGAACAGGCGGCTGGGCCGGGGGTGGGCAGCACCTGCGCCGAGGCGGGCAGGGGAGCATTCTGCGCCGCCGCAGCATCGATCACCAACAGGGCAGCGGCAAAACGGTCAAGGGCGGTTTCTTCATCGCAGGGGGAGGTCATGGCCAGCACGTTGGCACCACAGGACATCTCGGTTTCAAACTGCCAGTCCCGGCGCAGCAGTTCCGCCAGGGCGGGGCCGGTCAGCCCGGCAGCAGCACCGTTGACGAGGATCTTGCCGGAATCGTGGGCAAAAAAGCCGGGGTGGGCAGAAACATCATCCATCCCATGGCAGAGCACGCGCAGGCGGCGCAGTGGGCGCACAGCGCCGCTGAACCGCTGCAAGCGGGCACGCCAGGCGGCAAACCAGGCATCGCCGTGTTCGGCCAGCAGGCCGGTGCAGCCGTCCAGGCTGGCCATTAACGGATAGGAGGGGGAACTGGTTTCAAACACATCCAGCTGGCGTTCCAGCTCCTGCGGCGGAATGAAAGAACTGTTCCAGTGCAGCAGGGCGGTCTGGGTCAGGCTGGGCAGTGTCTTGTGCGGGCTTTGAATGATGACATCCGCCCCGGCAGCAATGGCACCGCCCTGCCAGCCGTGGGCGGCGGCCAGTGGCAGATAGTGCGCGCCGTGGGCTTCGTCCACGATCAGGGGAACGTTGGCGGCGTGGCACAAAGCGGCAATGGCGGCAAGATCACTCAAAACACCCTCATAGGTGGGGCTGGTAAGGATGACCGCAGCGGCATCCGGGCAGGCGCGCAGGGCATCCGCTACCATGGCGGGGGTGATGCTGCCGTAAATGCCGAACGCCGGGTCCACGGGGGGCACCAGCCAGTGTGCCGTTAAGCGGTTGAGCTCAATGGCGTGGTAAACGGATTTGTGGCAGTTGCGCGCGCAGATGACGGCGGTGCGGCCGGAACTGACGACAGCGGCCCGGATGGCGGCCAGAATGCCGCAGGTGGAGCCGTTGACCAGATACCAGGTTCGCTTTGCCCCCCACAGGGCGGCGGTGCGGGCCATGGCATCGGCCAAAATGCCGTCTGCATCGTGCAGGTCATCTACGCCGGGAACTTCGGTCATATCCCACCCGGCGGGCAGGCCCGGTGCCGGCACCACCCGCCGCTTGTGCCCCGGCATGTGCAAGGGGTAAAGCCCGGAGGAAGCATAGGATTGGAGTTGAGATTGGAGAAGATGGTTCATAAGTTAGGAGGTAGGAGTTAGGAGTTGAAGGACGGAATTTTTGGAAGCGGCAATAATTAGGGCAATACCGCATAATTCCAAGTGCCGATACGGCGAGCGAGGTGCGGCAGATGCCAAGCCAAAAGCGCAGATAA
>ERZ773150.3154-NODE-3154-length-11354-cov-3.137092_pt1 | contig 11354 bp, 10 predicted proteins | sample MGYA00580845_ERZ773150 | MGnify/ENA primary metagenome ERZ773150 (study PRJEB29015, sample SAMEA2737848) | human gut metagenome | biome: human gut; feature: human-associated habitat; material: faeces | place: China | collected 2012 ...
ACGGAGCCCCCCGTCCAGCGTATCGGTGCAGACGCCCGCCGCATGCACGACGGCCCCCGCCGGCCCGTCCGGCGTTCCGTTCGCCGCGAGCGAATCGGCGGCGACCGACAGATCGTCCGGCCGGATCATGCGTCGAAAAAGCGTTTGAGCGTAATGCGGATCATGGTACCCTTGCCCGGCTCCGACTCCACGACGGCGATCCGGCCGTTGTGGTACTCCTCGATGATACGGCGCGAGAGCGACAGTCCGAGCCCCCAGCCGCGCGTCTTGGTCGTGAAGCCGGGCTCGAAAATCCGCTTCCAGTTGCTTTTGGGAATGCCCTTGCCCGTATCCTTCACGTCGATCATCACGTTTTGGTCGTCCATCGAGAGCCGCACGTCGATCGATCCGTGTCCTTGCAGGGCGTCGAGCGCATTTTTCATCAGGTTCTCGACCACCCATTCGAAGAGCGCCGGATTGATGTTGGCCTCGATCGGAGCGATGGCCAGCCCGTTGTAGTCGAGCGTGACGTTGCGCGGAATACGCTTGCGGAAATACATCACCGCTTCGCCCACCACTTCGTTGACGGTCGCCTTTTGGAGTACCGTCTCGGAGCCGATCTTCGAGAAGCGGTCGACGATTTTCAGCAGATGCGTCAGATCCTTGTTCATCTCCTCGACCGCCTCCTGATCGACGGGCTGGCTGCGCAGATACTCGATCCACCCCAGCAGCGACGACGTAGGCGTTCCCAGCTGATGCGCCGTCTCCTTCGCCAGACCGATCCACACGCGGTTCTGTTCGTCCTGCTTCGACGAACGGAAGGCGATGTATCCGATGAAGATGAAGAAAAAGATGACCCCCAGCTGCACGTAAGGGAAGAGGTAGAGCCCTTTGAGCAGCTTCGACTTGCCGTAGAAGATGATGTGCCGGTGTTCGGGACCCCACCAGTAGTTGACCGTCTTGGGCTGGTTCTCCTCCGTGAAGCGGTCGATCTGGCGGCGCAGCCGGTCGGGATGGTCCAACACCTCGCGCGGCACCAGATGCGACTGGATGACGTTGAGCCGCTCGTCGGTGATGATGAAGGGGATGTTGTTGCGGTTCGAGAGGATGCCCTTGATGAGCGGATCGTTGACCGAGCCGCCGAAGGCGTCGCGGCTCGCCTGCTCCATGGCGTGCGCCCACACCTCGACGTCGTGCTGCTCCTTCTCGCGCAGGTCGTGCGCCATGCGGTTGGTGTAGACCAGCGACAGCAGGCAGATGACCATGCCCACGGCGATCACCACGATCCGGTTGCGGAACGAGAGCGTATAGCGGTTGAGCAGGTATTTCAACGACCGGCGTGCCATGCGGAATCGGGTTTATTTTCGGACGGTATCCTGTTCGTGCAGAATGCGGGCGTACTCCTTCCCGTCGTCGAGCAGTGCGACGGCGCGATGCACCTCGCGGTCCTCCGTGAGCGTATGCTCCGTAACCCCCTCCGCATAGCTGTAACGCAGGATGACGGCGCCGTTGAGCGTCTCCATGATCTCGCGTTTGTAGGTTTGCAGGTTGGTCGCCTTGTCGTCGCGGATGCCGGCCTCGATCGCCTCGATCTCCGCCGCGAGCGACTCCTCGTAGAGGTCGGCCCTGGCCGCCTCCTTGATCCGGTTGAGCGCCCGCCGCGTGTCCGACTCGTATTTGACCTCCTTGTCGGCCATGAACTGCTCGAAGCGCTCGTAATCGGCGTCGGTGAGGGTGAAGGTGCGCGGATCGATCCGCTGCATCCCGTGCTCGCGGAAGTAGAGGTCGGCGAAATCGTCGACGTAACCCATGGCATAGAGCGTCATGGCGAAACGGCTGATGTATTCGGGATCGATGCGTTCGTCGGGCATGATGCCGCCGCCGTCGTAGACCTTGCGGCCGCCGCGCGTGCGGAACTCGCGCACGAGCGAATCGGGCACGCTCTTCACGGCCCCCTTCTCGTCGCGCGACGAGTAGTCGATCGCCTGGATGCAGCGGCCCGAGGGGATGTAGTATTTGGCCGTGGTGACTTTCAGGAAGCTGTTGTAGCCCAGCGGGCGCGTCGTCTGCACCAGTCCCTTGCCGAAGGTGCGCTGGCCGACGAGCACCGCACGGTCCAGATCCTGCAACGAGCCGGTGACGATCTCGGCGGCCGAAGCCGTCCCGTCGTTCACGAGCGCCACGATCGGCAGCGTCGGCGCAACGGGGTCGAGCTGCGTACGGTAGACCGTATGCTCGGTGCGCCCCTTGGTCGTCACCACCTCGGTGCCCTTGGGCACGAACATCGAGACGATCTTCACGGCCTCCTGCAAGATGCCGCCGCCGTTGTTGCGGTAGTCGAGCACGAGCGCTTTGAGCCCCTGCTTCTGCAACCCCTCCAATGCGGCGCGCATATCCTCGTAGCACCCCTCCGTAAAGTCGCGGTGCTGGATATACCCGATGCTGTCGGCCACGAAGCCGGCGTAGCCCACGCCCGAAATGGCGATCCGCTCGCGGCGCAGCTTCACCTCCTCGACCTGGCCCGTGAGCAGCTTCTCGACCTTGATCGTGACGTTGGTGTTGGGCGTACCTTTGAGCAGCGCGCTCACCTGTTCGGTGGTCATGCCGCGGGCGTCCTTGCCCGCGATCTCGACGAAGCGGTCGCCGATCTGCAATCCGGCGCGGTCGGCCGGGAAGCCCTTGTAGGGCTGTGCGACGACCACGCCGTCGCCCTTCTTGCGGATCAACGCCCCCACGCCGCCGTACTTGCCGGTGGTGAGGAACTGGAAATCGGTCATCTCCTCTTCGGGCATGTAGACCGTATAGGGGTCGAGCCGCCGCACCATTCCTTCGGCGGCGTCGGTCATCAGACGGTCGGCGTCGACCTCGTCGACGTAGTAGACCGACAGTTCGCGCATCATGTTGACCAGCGTCTCCATGTTGCGCGCCAACCCGAAGTCGTTCTTCGCGGCAAAGGTCAGCAGGGCGGCCGCACCGAGCAGGGCGGTCGCCGTCAGGAGATAATTTGCGATTCGTTTCATTGCATCCTATTCTTTCGTTCGCGCATGAGCGGCGATGTAGCCTTCGAGACGGGGTGCCACGCGCGCTACCGTGCGCCGCTGACCGCTCAGTTCGATCCACTGGCCGAACTGGGCGACGCGCACCTCGTCGTCGAAGTGCAGCCACAGCCTCCGCAGCGGACTGGCCGCCCGAAAGGTCATGCCCTCGCCGTCGTCGTCCGCCGGTACGAACCCCTCGGCCCGAAAGGCGTTCACGACCCGTTCGCGGTCGTCGTCGAGAAATCCCTCCACACGCCGCGTGATGAACCCCGTAAAGGGATAGGCTGCCGAGAGGAGGACGACGGCCGCAGCGAGCACCCACCCCCGCCACGAGGCGAAGAGCAGCGCGGGCAGCTCCGCCGGCGCCACGGCCAGCATACCGGCCAGGTGCATCACCAGAATCACCGCTGCACACAGAACGCAGAGGTGTACGAAATATTTTACGGAACGAACGAAGCTATGCATATCGATCGGTTATTTGGTTGAAATCCTTCTCTAAATCCGCCGCACGCGATGCGGCGGTGCAATCCGGCGCTCAGGTACGGCCTGTGCCGAACCTCCCCGCAACGATCGCGTCGGCCACCCGCTGCATCAGCCAGCGGGGCGTCGACGTGGCGCCGCAGATCCCCACCGACTCGGCCCCCTCGAACCATTCGGCCCGCAGTTCGGCGGCCTCCTCGACCTGATAGGTGCGTGCATTGGCGGCACGGCAGACCTCGCAGAGCACCTTCCCGTTGGAGGATTTGCGGCCCGAAACGAAAATCACCGCGTCGAACCGCCGAGCGAAAGCCGCCAAATGTCCCTCGCGGTTGGCGACCTGCCGGCAGATCGTGTCGTGCACCACCACCTGCGACGCATCGGCCGCGCGGCGGCGCATCTCGTCGGCCAGCCGCTCGAAAAGCGCGATGCTCTGCGTCGTCTGCGACAGGAAGTAAACCGGCCGCGTGAAATCGACCTGCGCGAGATCCTCCTCCCGCTCGACGACCAGCGTCGGCGCCGCCACCTGTCCCGTGAGCCCCACCACCTCGGCGTGCCCCCGTTTGCCCAGAATCACCACCTGACCGCCCGACTCCGCCATTTCGGCATGCGCCTTCACTACCCGCTCCTGCAATTTCGCGACCACGGGACATGTCGCGTCGATCACCTCCACGCCCGCCTCGCGGGCACGTGCGAAGGTCGAAGGGGGTTCGCCGTGGGCGCGGATGAAGAGCCGCCGGCCTCCCAGACCGTCCAGATCGGCGTGCGTCACCGTGTGCAGCCCCAACCCTTCGAGCCGCTGCACCTCGATCCGGTTGTGGACGATGTCGCCCAGCGAATAGACCGTACCGTAGTCGGCCAGCGCCCGTTCGGCCTTGTCGATAGCCCGCACGACGCCGAAACAGAACCCCGATTTATCGTCGATCTCCACGCGCATAACGATGTCCGGTTACTCCAAAACCACCTTACCGGCCGTCGCCTATGGCGCGGCGGAACTCCTTCTCGAACCACTCCATCTGCTCGGCGACGGTCATGCAACTGTTGTCGAGCACCACGGCGTCGTCAGCCTTGCGCAGCGGCGAAATCGCCCGCGTCATGTCGGCCTTGTCGCGCGAGAGGACGTTTTGCAGAATCTCCTCGTAGGAGACTTCGTCGCCTTTGGCCCGCAGCTCGTCGTAGCGGCGGCGCGCCCGCACCGAAGGCCGGGCCGTCATGAAGATTTTCAGCTCGGCGTCGGGAAAGACCGTCGTACCGATGTCGCGACCGTCCATCACCACGCCCCGCCGGCGCCCCATCTGCTGCTGCATGGCCACCAGTTTGGCGCGCACCTCGCAGATCGAACTGACGGCGCTCACGCAGTTGCTCACCTCGATCGTGCGGATCTTGCCCTCGACGCGGTCGCCGTCGACATAGATGTCGCTGGCTCCGCGTTCGGGATTGAAGCGGAAATCGATGCAGATGTCCGGCAGCAGCCGCACGACGGCCTCCTCGTCGACCATTCCCGAACGGATGGCCCCGTGTTCGAGCGCATAGAGCGTCACGGCGCGGTACATCGCCCCCGTATCGATGAAAATATATCCCAGACGGCGGGCGATGGCCTTGGCGAAGGTCGATTTGCCGCATGATGAAAAACCGTCGATGGCGATGACGATCTTCTTGTTCGTATCTCGGTCAGTGCACATTGGGCAGGACATGGATGAAATTCGACAAAATGGTATAGATACCCAGCACGGCGATGACGATTCCCGCCACATGGTTGATCGTCAGCATGTGGCGCGGACGAAACCGGTGCCGGAACAGATTCAGCAGGAAGGTCAGCGCGAACCACCACGTCACGGCTCCGCCCAGGAACCCCGCGATGGTGAGCAATCCCCCGAAAAGGCTCCCCACGTCGGTCACGCCGAGCGTCGAGACCTTGAACATCGTGAAGAAGATCATGATGTAGGGGATCACGTAGATGAAATTCGTCAGCGTGATGCCGAACATCGAGGCGAAATCCCTCCACAGCGTCGTCTTGCCCACACGGTTGCGGCGGATCTGCGTCACGGGGTTTTGCAGGAAGATGTAGACGCCCACGATCACCACGATGATGCCGCTCACGACGCTGAGGATCAACCTATTCGCCTCGATCGACCGTTGCAGGATCGACGAGAAGAGCATGGCGAAGATCGCCATGAGCGTATCGGCGCAGGCCACACCGAGCCCCGATGCGAACCCCGAACGACGACTCTTGCTCAGCGTCCGCTGAATGCAGAGCACGGCTACGGGGCCTACGGTAATGGAGGCTGCGATGCCGACCCCCATCCCCTGCAACAGCAGGTAGAGAATGTTCGTTATCTCGTCGAATCCCATGAACGGCGTTTTTGAGACCCTGAGGCCGCGTCCGTCGCCGAGGCGTCGTCGACGCTTCGCGGGCGGCCCGAGTCGGGTTTGGAGGACAAAGATACGAAAAGTCGAGCGCAGAAGCAAGCGCAAGCTTGATTATGCCGAGACGGAGTATCTAAGACGCAGTCAAAGATACGAATAAGCGAGGGCAATGTCAAATTTATTTGAACGTTTTCGATAAGCCGAGCGCAATCGAACTTGTTCGAATTGAGGCGAGAAAACGACTGTTGAAAACAAACGAATCCTTCGGTGAAGGCGAACGCCTGCGCACGGTAGTCGGCATCGCCGGCCAACTGCGCCTCCACCGCGGCCGCAGCATCTTCCGGCCCGACCGCACAGTCGTCGGAGAGAAACGACGCCATCCCTTTGACGCGCTCGTAACGCTCGTAGTAGGCCGTCATGAAGATTTCCAACGGGATATGGAGCGGCGACTCCTCGTCGGAGCGGAGCTCGCGTTCGAGGCTGCGCTGTTCGGCTTCGTCGCGCCCGACGGGGCACATCCACCAGACGAGAAACCGGTCGGGCAGTTCGGTCGACCAGACACGGTAGTTGCAGGATTCGAGGTACTCCTCCGAGGAGGCGGAGCGGTAACGGTAGAGTTCGGGGTCGGTGTCCGCGGTGCTCGACGAGCTGCCGGACGCAGCGAGGATACGTTCCTGAAAGGTAGACATGGAAAAAAGGGGTTGAAAGATTCGTGAATCGCCCCCTCCGGCCGATAATGCAATATAATATTTGATAATAGCAAAATAATATTGCATGTAGGCAAAAAGAAAAGGGGCGCATTAACAGCCCCAGTAGCAGGTCTTGGGAACCCATTGCGCGGAAGCCGTCCTGCGCCCCAGCTGTGTCCTACCCATAAACGGGCAGGACATAACGCGGTAACGGTAGAGTTCGGGGTCGGTGTCCGCGGTGCTCGACGAGCTGCCGGACGCAGCGAGGATACGTTCCTGAAAGGTAGACATGGAAAAAAGGGGTTGAAAGATTCGTGAATCGCCCCCTCCGGCCGATAATGCAATATAATATTTGATAATAGCAAAATAATATTGCATGTAGGCAAAAAGAAAAGGGGCGCATTAACAGCCCCAGTAGCAGGTCTTGGGAACCCATTGCGCGGAAGCCGTCCTGCGCCCCAGCTGTGTCCTACCCATAAACGGGCAGGACATAACCGGGACTGACAACTATTATACCGCGCTAAACAACCTCCTAAAAGGAGGGTCCCAAGTTCGCTATTGGTATAAGTTGTGTACCCTTTATAAGTTATGCCCGTCGGCTATGCCGAGTCGTCGATATTCCGTTTCATAATCTGCATCGTCTCTTTTAAGCGGCACCCGCCGCCGTCGGAAACTTTTGCAGACTATTTGCAGGACGATAAGCAAATATAGCTGTTTTTTTATGGGATTTGCAAAACGCCGTGCCGGAATTTTTCATAATTTTGTGATGAGAAACGAAGCACCCGGTTTTTACCGCCCGACAAGCGACGGGATTTGCAGCAACTCGTCGCCCTGATCCGCGAGCAGATCAAACAGGTCGAGATGGTGATCCTGCTCGGCAGCTATGCGAAGAACAGCTACGTCGACTACGACCAGCGCATCGAGTTCGGCACACCGACCTACTACATGAGCGATTACGACATCGCGATCGTGACGCGCAAGCCGATCGGAGCGGTTGGAGTATTCGTTGTACGAAAAGATCAAGGATCGCTTCTTCGAGAACAAGAACCGACCGTTCCACACCCATCCGCAGTTCGTCAACTACGGTATCGACGACTTCAACCATACCCTGTCGAAAGCCCACTACTTCGAGACGGAGATCAAGCGCGACGGAATAATTCTCTTCGATTCGGGAACGTATAAGCTGGCACGGCGCAAGAAGCTCAATTTTAAGGAGATCAAGGAACGAGCGCAGAAATATTACAACGATAAATTCGGGAGGGCAAAACAATTTTTGAAAGGCGTTACTTTTTATTGTGAAGATGGTGATTATAATATGGCTTCATTCCATCTTCACCAATCGGCCGAAAATTTCCTGCGGACGATCCCTATAACCTTTATTCTCTACGGCCATAAGAGCCACGATCTGTCGGAACTGATGAATGCGGCCAAGAAACATACGCCGGAGATTTTCAAGGCGTTCCCCCGTGACACGCCGGAGGAAAAACGGCTGTTCGACCTGCTGCAACGCGCCTACATCGAATCGCGCTACAACCCCGATTTCGAGATCACGAAGGCCGACATCGACGCCCTGCTGCCGAAGATCGAGCTGCTGCGCGACGTGGTGGAGCAGGTCTGCAACGAACGGCTGGCCTACTACGACAGCCGGATCGAGAAATAAACGAATTCCGCAGGTATCCGGAAACATCTGCCCGTCCCTACTATCACCCGACCATTCCTCAGCACCCGGCCGGACGAAACTCCATCGCCGGCATTATCGTTTTCCCCGACCGAGAATACAATATAGTATTTGATAATAGTAAATATAATATTGCACCACACAAAACAAACCCGACCGATAATACAACAAAACATTGTACTAATACAAACTAACATTGTATAATATGAATGATCCCGACCGAGAATGCAACACAATATTGCACTATGCAAAATAATATTGCACACCAGCCCTGCCGAGTCGCCGATATTCCGTTCAGAATCTACATCTTTTAAGCGGCAACCGTCACCGTCGGAAACTTTTGCGGACTATTCGCAGAACCATAAGCAAATACAGCCGTTTATGGGATTTGCAAAGAAATCCGCGTCAAACCGATCCTGCCGGAACGCGCCGACGAGGACAACGCCCCGCGGTAAACGATCTTTCGGAAGATATGCGCAAGAAGCCGGACAACCTCTACGAGGCGATCGCCGCGCGCGGCGAAGGCGCCACAGGAGCCCATCCGGAAACGCCGTCGTCCTTTGTGCGCGACAATCCGCATGAAAAAACCGTCTGCAAAAGATTTGCGACAGTTTTCGTTTCGTTCGACGCCTTGCAGCATCTTCGGATTTTCGAGCCAAAACCGAGATTTAACTTCGCTACGCTCGTTTTATCTCTTCTGCTTGCCGCAGGGGCGCTATCGAAAATGCGAAAGTCGCTATGCGACAAACGGACCGAAACGAAAAAACCGCTTTCAAGCTACCTTGAAGCGGTTTTCCCTTTCGTTCCTGCGCCTGCGGCGCTTTCGCAGTTTCGAGCCGAAACCGAGATTTGAACTCGGGACCCCTTCATTACGAGTGAAGTGCTCTACCGCTGAGCTATTTCGGCGATTCATTTCTGAATTCGGGTGCAAAGATAGTACTTTTTATTATTTTTTCGCTATTTTCGCAAGAAATTTTTATCGCCGATGCTAACTTTCCTCGTCTGCCTCACGGCGCTCGTCATCGCCTATTTCACCTACGGCCGCTATCTGGAACGGGTCGCAGCGATCGATCCGGCCCGCAGCGTACCGAGCGAAACGCTCTTCGACGGCGTAGATTACGTGCCCATGCCGCGCTGGCGGGTCTTTCTGATCCAGTTGCTCAACATCGCCGGTACGGGTCCGATCTTCGGCGCGATTCTGGGAGCAGCGTTCGGTCCCGTGGCTTTTCTGTGGATCACGCTGGGCGGCATCTTCATGGGTGCGATGCACGACTTCCTGTCGGGCGTCATGCTCGTGCGCAACGACGGCCTGAGCATCCCCGAAGCGGCAGGACGTTACTTGGGCACCGGAATGCGGCAATTCATGCGCCTCTTCTCGGTCGTGCTGCTCGTACTCGTCGGTGCGGTCTTCCTGCTCAGTCCCGCCGACATCCTCAGCGGCATGGTGCCTTCGGTGCCGCACACGGTGTGGGTCTGGCTGATTCTGGCCTACTACTTCGTCGCCACGCTGCTGCCCATCGACAAGATCATCGGCAAGATCTATCCGATCTTCGGCGTGGCCCTCATCCTCATGGCGCTCGCACTGCTGGGCGTGCTGCTCTTCGGCCCCTACCGGATCCCCGAACTGACGACGCTGACCAACGCACAGCTCGACCCGCACTCCGTGCCGATCGTCCCGACGCTCTTCATCACCATCGCGTGCGGCGCCATTTCGGGCTTTCACGCCACGCAGTCGCCGCTGATGGCCCGTTGCGTGCGTAACGAGCGCGAGTGCCGCTCGGTCTTCTTCGGCGCGATGATCTCCGAAAGCATCATCGCCCTCATCTGGGCCGCCGTCGCCATGGCCTTTTTCGGCGGGGCGCATGCGCTGGCCGAGGCACTGGCCGCAAACGGCAACAGTGCGGCATGGGCCGTCAACATCATCTCGAACACCACGCTGGGCATCGCGGGCGGTATTCTGGCGCTGTTGGGCGTCGTCGCGGCCCCGATCACATCGGGCGACACGGCCTTCCGTTCGGCACGGCTGATCGTCGCCGACATCTTCCGCATCGAACAGCGCACGCAGTGGAAGCGTTTCGCCATCGCCCTGCCGCTCTTCGTCGCCGGCTACCTCATCACGCGGGTCGATTTCACCGTCGTGTGGCGTTATTTCGCATGGACCAACCAGACGCTCGCCACGATCGTGCTGTGGGCCGTCGTCGTATGGCTCTTCGCCGCGAAGCGCAACTATTTCGTCGCATTGCTGCCTGCCGTGTTCATGACCTTCATCTGCGCGTCGTTCGTCTTCGTTTCGGGCCAGTTCTTCGGCATGGAGAACCGTCCGGCAGCCTACGCTCTGGCAGGAGCCGCGACCGCAGTCGTCCTTTGTTTCATTCTGTTAAAACTCCGCCGCAATGGCCGAAGCAATCCTTAACCCCACCCCCGACCAGACATTCCGGATCGAAGGACGGGGCGACTACGATTTCTCCCGCACCCTCCGCCTGTCGGACGAAGCGCAGCGGCGCGGTGCGGTGGTCGAAGCCTGCAACCTCCGTTTCCACGCCTTCCAGCACCTCGCCGATCTGATTCCCGACAACGAGGAGGTGATCCTCGAATGGGAGCATCCCAATACGCAGGCGGCGCTGCACCTCCTCTACCGTTCGGCCGTCGACCACTTCCTGATCGACGACTTCGAACTCTCGGCCGCCATGCTGGAATTCCTGCTCGACCTCGACCCCGAAGACCACGAGGAAGCGACATGGCTGCTGGCCTTCGACTACGTGGCGCTGGCCGACTACGACGCCTTCGACGAGGTCATCAACGACGTCTCGGACAAATACCCCGAAAAGCCGCTGCTGACGCTCTGGTCGGAGTATCGGCGCCACGGGTCGCTGCCCGCCGGCGAGGCGATCCGGCTGCGCAACCACTTCGCACCTTATTATAAGGAGTTCACCGCCGACAGCCATCCGGCCGACGACGCCTACCTGCGCGACATCGAAAGCGAGCGGCCCACGCCCCAGGCGCAGGCGCGCGAGCTGTGGCTCAAAACCGAAAACCTCTGGACAGCGTTCCCCGGCTTCATTGCCGCGCTCAAAGCGCTGTAATACACTCACGAAAGAGCGGGCGGCCGTCGCATTCCCTGCGACG
>ERZ773150.3166-NODE-3166-length-11294-cov-4.607438_pt1 | contig 11294 bp, 8 predicted proteins | sample MGYA00580845_ERZ773150 | MGnify/ENA primary metagenome ERZ773150 (study PRJEB29015, sample SAMEA2737848) | human gut metagenome | biome: human gut; feature: human-associated habitat; material: faeces | place: China | collected 2012 ...
GAAAAAGCCTTTTGCGATGTATCCTCGATTTTCTCCTAAAGGCCGTCCCTGATTCTTCAACCATTCGTATGGCTGATCTACTTCACCGTTTGCAATCAGTTCATTCGTAGAATAAGAGAATGTACCACCTATGAAATAGCTCCAGTCTGCAATATTTGAATTCCACATGGCAGATAAGTCTACTCCATGGCTATTGATTTTGCCTATATTCTGCTTAAATTCCTTTACATTGCCGACAAGAGAACTGATTTTGTTATTTACTACATACATATCATGACGGTTGTCTTTAAAAAATTCTGCTGTAAAAAAGTATTTCCTTAACACCTCAAATAAAGTATGTCATCTTGTTGTATCTTATATTGGGGAATTTTAGCACATTGTTGACAGCAATATTTACTTCTAGTAACATATAGTTATATTATAGTTCGGAAATAAATAGTTCAACATGACAGTATGCACATAAAAAGGAGGTTTTTATATGCACAAAACAAAAAAAGCAGCATTTCTTTCTCTTATAATCTTAATAATAATTATAGCTGCATTATTACTAAGACCTCGCCACATTAAGCTTGACTTATCAGATAACAGCAATATTTCAATTGTAAGAGAAGGAAACGAAATAAGTCTGACATCTGATGAAAAATCACAATTAATTGATATAGTAGAAGATATAACTGTTATGCCATGGCTATTTGCGCCTGCATCTGGATGGACTTACAGAATATTATATACCAGCACAGACAATCGTACTAACAGCATTATTGTGCTTGACAATAAAGTCACAATTAACAGAATGAGCTATCATCCTTTCGGAAAGTCTGCATCACTTGTCACAGATTTTCTTGATACTATATATAACAGAAGCCTTGTAACAATCAATATAGACAACGCTGACAGCATTACTGTCATCAACAAATCTAATGGCAAAACTGGCGTTTTTGAAGGTGCAAGACTGAAAGATTTAACAGACGCTTTAGCTTTCACGCCTTCTCACCCAGTTACTTTTCATGATGACAATGATTCTTCTGTTCAGTATGTACTCAACATACAATATAAAGATGGCTCTTCTGAAGAACTGTCTATTGTAAAATGCCCTGCAATTCTTTACAAAAACCAGTATCTGAGTGTTGACTTATATGCATTGGAATTGATTCAGGAAGAAGTTGACAACTAATGCAATATGAGAGCCATTGGCTAAATACGAACAATTATTAGCAGCCCAAACTGAAAAGAAAAATTAATACACAACGCATAAATCCCAGCAGCACATATATCAGTGCTGCTGGGATTAATTTTATACTATCTCATAAGTTGTCTGTTCGCTTGTAAGACAGTCGCATCCAACACGGTTCTCACCGCTTGTTACGAATGATGAAGCCTTAATGTGTATATCTTTGATTGTCTCAGGCATATCCTTTAACGGTTCAATAACAACCGCTTCCTTTGCTCCGAGGCAATTAATTCCCTCGAAATTAACATTCTTAAAATAAGGAATATCGTCCTTGTCAATTCCGTTAATCTCTTCATTTCTGTTAAGCAAATTAAGCACATATGACATTGTAAGAATTATTGCCTGTTCCTTAATATCAACCATATTAATATTCTTTACATTAATATTCTCGATAACGCCGCCTCGTCCGAGTGCACTCTTAATACGGACTCCGACATCAGTTCCAAGGAAAGTACAATTCTCTACCAGTACATTTTTAATACCACGACTCATCTCACTTCCGATAACGAAGCCGCCATGTCCCTTATTAACAAGGCAGTCATGGATATATACATCCTCACAAGGTCCTTCAATCTGTCTTGCTACGGCATTCTTGCCTGACTTTAAACAGATTGCATCATCACCTGTTTCAAATGTACAGTTATGTATATGAACCTTCTTGCATGATTCAACATCAATTCCATCACCGTTCTGCGCATAATATGGATTGCTCACCGTAACATTTCTTACTGTAAGATTCTTACAGAAAAATGGGTGTATATTCCATGCTGGTGAATTCATAAATGTTACACCATCAAGAAGAATTCTTTTACAGTGACGAAGGCTTACCATTACTGGTCTGTAGAAATCATAATATTCGCTTGCTTTCTCAAGTGCATTCTCAGCGTCAAGCTGGATATTATGCTCATTACCTTTAAATGAGCTTTCTGTCGGCATCCATATGCCGCCCTCTTTAGTATCAATTGTATACTGGCTCTTTTTCATAAGAGCTTCCCACTGTCTGTCAGTCAACTTAAACTGTTTTACAGGGCGCCACAGATCACCGCTTCCATCAATAACACCGCCACCGGTTATACCGATGTTAATAGCATTTTCAGCTGTGATAGGAGACTTGGCTCTTATACACTCCTGACCTTCATAGTTAGTGATAATAAGTGGATACTGGTCAATATCTTTAGAAAATTTAAGTATTGCATTCTTCTCAATTCTTAACTCAACATCGCTCTTAATCTCGATTGGCGCTGTAAACCAGATTCCCTCAGGAATCACAACAGTTCCGCCGCCCTTTTCTGAGATATAGTTAATAGCCCTGTTTATAGCATCAGCATTTCTTGATGCATCTTCAATAGTATAGCAGTATGGTCTTGCACCATAGTTGTCAACATATACTATTCTGTCAACAAATGCTGGGAGTTTTACATCAAAATTAACTTTTTTCATTCCACATCTCCTTTTAGTTTTAAGTTCATGTGTTACTTTAAAAGCTCCTGTAACAAAGCATTTACCATTCCCGGATTAGCCTTGCCCTGCATTGCCTTCATTGTCTGTCCGACAAGATAGCCGATTGCCTGCTTTTTGCCGCCTTTATAATCAGCAACTGACTGTGGGTTATCAGCAATAACCTTCTCAACTGTTGCTCTGAGTGCGCCTTCATCATTAACCTGCTTTAAACCGTGCTCCTCAACATATGTGTCAACATCAACATTCTCAGCAAATACATGCTCAAATATTTCTTTAGCTGCTGCATTGTTGATTTCCTTTTTCTCAACAAGAGTAATAATCTTGGCAAGGCTTTCAGGTGAAAATGTTAATTCCTCGGCTCTGAATTCTCTTCCAGTCTTAGCTGATTCTTCCTTCATGAGTCGCATTGTCTCACCCATAATCCAGTTAGAAACCTTCTTTGGCTGGTTGCAGATTGCTGTAGCTTCCTCAAAGATTTCTGTGAACTTCTTAGAATCTGTAAGAATCTCTGCATCGTATTCAGGAAGTCCGAATTCTTCAATATAACGTGCCTTCTTCTCGTCCTTGAACTCTGGCTGTTTTGCCTTAAGCTCTGCTAAATACTCATCACTGATGTGAATTGGAACAAGATCTGGATCTGGGAAATATCTGTAATCCTGTGCATCTTCTTTTGAACGCATAGCATATGAATATTCCTTGTCATCATTCCATCTTCTTGTTTCCTGTACAACCTTCTCGCCTGCTTCGATTAAGTCAATCTGTCTAGCTGTCTCGGCCTTAATTGCTCTTTCAATCGCTGCAAATGAATTGAGGTTCTTAGTTTCTGTTCTTGTTCCGAACTCGCTTGAACCACGCTCTCTTACAGAGAGGTTGACATCGGCTCTCATAGAACCTTCCTGAAGCTTGCAGTCAGAAGCACCAAGATACTGGATTGTTGTTCTTAACTTAGTAAGATAAGCAATAACTTCTTCTGCTGAACGCATGTCTGGTTCAGAAACGATTTCGATAAGAGGCACACCTGAACGGTTATAATCTACATATGACACGCCTTCCCACTCATCATGAACAAGCTTTCCTGCATCCTCTTCCATATGAATCTCGTGGATTCTTATTGTCTTTTCTGTTCCATCTGATAATGTAACATCAACATGACCGTTACGGCAGATTGGAAGATAAAGCTGTGAAATCTGATAATTCTGTGGGTTATCAGGGTAGAAATAATTCTTTCTGTCAAACTTGCAGTCCTGTGTAATTGTACAGTTAGTTGCAAGTCCTACTGCTGCTGCATATTCTACAACCTTCTTATTAAGAACAGGAAGAGAACCTGGCATACCTGTACACACAGGGCAAGTATGTGAGTTAGGCGCTCCGCCGAACTCAGTTGAGCATCCGCAGAAAATCTTTGTCTTAGTAGCTAATTCAACATGGACTTCAAGTCCGATTACAACTTCATAATCTTTCATACTTATGCCTCCCTCCTATTCAAATCTTCCTCGTGCCTGCTCATAAGCGTAACCTGCACGGATAAGATTATTCTCTTTAAAGCAGTCACCAATGAGCTGTAAGCCGATTGGAAGACCATTCTTGTCCTTGCCGCATGGAACTGAAAGTCCCGGAAGTCCTGCAAGGTTTACTGAGATAGTGTAGATATCTCCAAGATACATCTTAATAGGGTCAGAAAGTGATGAACCAAGCTTTGGTGCTGTTGTAGGTGCAACAGGTCCAAGAATTACATCGTATTTTGCAAATGCTTCATCAAATGCTTTCTTAATAAGAGCCTTAACTCTTAATGCCTTAAGATAATAAGCGTCATAATATCCTGAACTTAATACGAAAGAACCGAGCATGATTCTTCTCTTAACCTCTGCACCAAAGCCCTCTGAACGTGTCTTTTTGTACATGTTGTGGAGTCCTTCGTATTCTTTAGTTCTGTAACCATATTTAACACCATCGAATCTTTCAAGGTTAGAACTTGCCTCTGCTGCTGCAATTGTATAGTAAGTAGGAATCGCATACTCTACAAGGCTTAAATCAAATTCTTCTACGATTGCGCCCTTGCTCTCAAGAACTTTGGCAGCATTAAGAACAGCCTCCTTAACCTCAGGGTCAAGACCTTCTCCAAAATAATCTCTTGGAATACCAATTCTCATTCCCTTGACATCATCAACTAATGCCTTTGTAAATGAATAATCATCTCTTCCAATTGATGTTGAGTCCTTATCGTCCTTGCCTGCGATAGCTTCCATGATAGTTGCACAGTCTGTTACATCCTTACATAAAGGTCCAATCTGGTCTAATGATGAGCCGTAAGCAATAAGTCCATAACGTGAAACAGTTCCGTAAGTTGGCTTTAAACCTACAACACCACAGTAAGAAGCCGGCTGTCTGATTGAACCACCTGTATCAGAACCAAGTGCTGCAAAACACTCATTAGCTGCAACTGCCGCAGCAGAGCCACCTGATGAACCACCAGGTACATGCTCAGGATTACGTGGATTCTTAGTTGCACCAAATGCACTTGTCTCAGTTGTAGAGCCCATCGCAAATTCATCCATGTTAGTCTTTCCGATAATTACTGCTCCTGCATTTTCAAGTCTTACTACTGCATCTGCTGTGTAGGTTGGAACGAAATTACCAAGTATCTTAGATGAGCATGTAGTAAGCATGCCCTCTGTACACATATTATCTTTGATTGCAAATGGTACTCCGGCTAAAGGTCCTGTAAGCTTACCTGCCTTGATATCCTCATCTGCTTTCTTAGCTGCTGCAAGAGCTTTTTCCTTGTCAAATGTGACATAGCAGTTAAGCTCATCTTCAGATTTTTCAATCTGTGCAATAACAGCTTCCATAGCCTCTGTTGCTGTTGTCTCACCCGCTTTAATCTTAGCAGCCAGTTCAACAGCTGTATAATCTAATAAACTCATATGCGTCCTTTCTATGATTCAACAGTTTTAGGTACAATAAATCCTGATTCATTACATTCAGGTGCATTAGCAAGAGTTGCCTCGCTTCCGTCACCATTAGTAACAACATCTTCTCTCATTACATTATTAACAGGGAACACATGTGACATAGGTTCTACCCCTGTAGTATCAAGCTCTCCGAGCTTGTCAATATAATCAAGCATGCTAGCCATATCTTTCTTGGCAGCTTCCTTCTCTTCATCAGAGAGTTCAAGCTTGGCAAGGATACCAACATACTCAATTGTCTCATCACTAATTACATTAGCCATGTGTGCGTCTCCTTTCGTTGTCGTTATATACGCCTGGAGAAATTGGATAAATCATCACAAGACACGCTTTCGCTACTTGTCGCTCGCAGCGGTACTAAGCGAAATCGGCCACCTCCGTCTGAAAAGCTAGCTTTTCAGACTCCGCCAGCCGATTTTGCTAAGTGCCGGCGGCTCCAAAGTGTCTTGTTCACGCTTTATCCAATTTCTCCAGGCTCACACATCTACCCCGGAACGAGACGCGACATCGCTTTGCTCGTCGCCGTTGGCGAAGTGTGGTGGAAATCTCTACTTTCTTTCCATCAGAGGAATTTATATTCAGTCAGGTATTGGTGGTCGAAGGGCAGGCGGCAGGATTTTTTATAAATTCACAAGCAAGGTGCTTTGGAGCCGCCGGCACTTAACGAGTTGGAAGCGGCTGCCTTTAGGCAGCCAAATTCCAAGGAGTTTAGTGTCCGCTGCGAGCGACAAGCAGTGAAAGCGTGCCTTGCGGTGAACTTATAAACCTCGCAGCCGTCCGTCTACCACTAATCCCTAACCTTAATATGAACTTCCCTAAGCTGCTGCTCTGTTACTTCATTTGGTGCTCCGCACATTAAATCCTGTGCTGTTCCGCTCATTGGGAATGGAATTATCTCACGGATATTCTCTTCATTTCTAAGGAGCATAATCATACGGTCAACACCTGGTGCCATACCTGCGTGTGGTGGTGCACCAAACTGGAATGCATTGTATAATGCTCCAAATTTTGCCTTTAATACTTCTTCGTCATATCCGGCAATTTCGAATGCCTTAACCATTATCTGCATGTCATGGTTACGGACTGCTCCTGATGATAACTCTACACCGTTGCAGACGATATCGTACTGGTATGCAAGGATATCAAGAGGATCTTTTGTATTAAGTGCCTCAAGTCCGCCCTGTGGCATTGAGAATGGATTATGTGTAAATCCAATCTTCTTAGTTTCTGGATCTTTCTCAAACATTGGAAAATCATTAACATAACAGAATCTGTATGCATTTTTCTCAATGAGATCAAGTCTCTCACCAAGTTCGTTTCTGATCTGTCCTGCAAAGTATGCTGCTCTGTCTTCCTTATCAGCAATGAAGAAGATTGTATCTCCTGGCTGAAGTCCTGCAAGGTCTTTGATTTCTCCCTTAAGCTCTTCTGGAATGAACTTATCAATTGGTCCCTTGTAGCTTCCGTCTTCAAGGACTTCAAGATATCCAAGACCGCCCATTCCGATTCCTGTAGCGAACTTAAGCAGCTTCTCATGCTGTCCCTTTGAAAGCTTTGCATGTACATTGATTGCTCTTACTGTCTTATTCTGGAAAGGCTTAAATGTACATTTGTTGAAGAACTCTGAAAGGTCAATTATTCTAAGCGGGTTACGGAGGTCCGGCTTATCTGAACCAAACTCAAGCATTGCCTGCTTGTAGCTGATGATTGGATAAGGTGCCTGTGTAACTTCGTATCCTTCTGGTGCGAATTTTGCAAATGTTTCTGTGAGAACCTCTTCACCAATTCTGAATACATCTTCCTGTGTAGCAAAGCTCATCTCGAAATCTAACTGGTAGAATTCTCCTGGTGAACGGTCAGCTCTTGCATCCTCATCTCTGAAGCAAGGTGCAATCTGGAAATATTTATCAAAACCAGATACCATAAGTAACTGCTTATACTGCTGTGGTGCCTGTGGAAGAGCATAGAATTTGCCCTTATATTTTCTTGAAGGTACGATATAATCTCTTGCGCCCTCTGGTGATGAAGCACAAAGGATAGGTGTCTGGATTTCAAGGAATCCCATGTCTGTCATCTTCTGACGAAGGAATGCGATAACCTTTGATCTGAATATCATGTTATCCTTAACCTTCTGGTTTCTTAAATCAAGATATCTGTACTTAAGACGTACATCCTCTCTTACTTCCTTAGAAGTCTGTACTTCAAATGGAAGCTGCTGGTATACCTGTCCAAGTATTGTAATCTTCTTAGCTTCAAGCTCGATTGTTCCTGAAGGAATCTTAGGATTATAAGTTTCCTCATCTCTCTGCTCCATAATACCCTCGATAGCGATACACTCTTCCTTATGAATACCATCAAGTAATGTTGTATCACGAAGTACTACCTGAAGTACTCCATACATATCTCTTAAATCGATAAACGAAACTCCTCCGTGGTCACGGATGTTCTCAACCCATCCTGCAACCTTTAACTCCTTGCCGATGTAACTTTCATTAACTTCACTTAAGTTAACATCTCTGTACATGTTTGCCATTGCAATCTCCTTTCTTTTCTGGACAGGTAAAAATGTTGTTTCTGTCCGATTTCTGTTTAATATAACTACATCCCAGAAAAAACTAAAACCCCGGGATGTAAAAAAACATCCCGGGGCGAATAAACTTATGTTATCCGCGGTACCACCCGCATTGAAAGGCTCTTAAACCTTTCATCTCATTGCACTTAACGCGTGTAACGGAATGACCTACCCAGCCGTTCCCCCGGCTGCTCAACCATTCAACTCCAGAGCGTTCCTCTTAACAATTCCCTGCGTATGCTTTCAGTCGGTGGCATCACTTTCCTGTCAGGTTCCATGAAAAGAAGTCTCTTTCACAGTCTTTGATATATTCATATAATTGAATGATAACATAGTCAATATCACTTTTCAAGTGCGAATTTTCCCTGTATGAAATTAATATACATTTTTATGAATTATGATGGTACTTTTCTCAATTTATTATCTTAATTAAATAAGCTTAATTGTCTTTACCATTGCATCCATATTCTTCTTTATTAAAGCAATCTTATCTGCTGGCTGTGACTGTTCCTGCTCAAGTCCATAAAACACCATGGTATTTACCCTTGTTTCAAATACATATCCATATATATAACAATCCCATGTCGTATCCTTATCACTACTTGACTTTGCTAGAGTAAGCTTTCCTTCAAACTTCTTCATCTTTATTCCATTAACTTCTATATCAGTAACTGATGTTACTGTCACAGGAACATCCTTTGTATATCCATTTATCTGTTCTGAAATACCATCGTCAGTCCATAAAAGCTGTGATATACTTTCAACTATAGTCTCTTTCGTAACAGATGTGAGAGGTAATACGCTTTTTTTATCAAATGATCTTGATATGTATAGGTCTGTCTTGTCTTTTGAATTAAATATTATTTTTCCACCACCACCTGTAAATGTATATCCCTTAGGTATCTGTGCTGTAAATCCATTAAATATACTAATTTGACTTTCTAACTGGTCATTACTCTGACTAATTGATTTTTCTTCGCTCTTAGAACTGCTTTCCTGCGTCTGGCTAACCTGTGAGTTTCCTTCATTACCAGCAGTTGTTGTATTCTCCTTCTTCCCACATCCTGCTAATACTGATGTAATCATCAATGCTCCCATTACTGCATATGCTATTTTTCTTGTCTGCATTTTAATCCTCTCCTCATTCTCATATTGTACAATTCTTACATAGAATTATCGTGAGAATTATAGCACTTTTTTCCCCCCCCCATTGTAAATATTTTTATAGTATATCGCGTCTTTTTATCAATCTGAAAAGCAGACTGCCATGTTCATAATAAATCCATTTATGTCTGTTTCAAGACTTCTATCCCTAACTCTTTATGAAAATATTGTAATGCTGAAAATTCATATTTTCTATCAAACATTTTTTATATAGCTTTCTTTTCCCATTCATACATTCCATATATTCTTCTACATAATCAAGTGCATCTTTTTTTATTCGTTCTAAATTTATCATCGTCTCATTATACTCATCTTTATCAACGATAGCATCTGCAGAATCCAAATAATTTGTCTTAGTTATAATTATTATTTTACTATAGTCCAATCCCGATTTATGTGCTTTAGATCTTTTGGTTTTTGAAAAATGAAAAGCATATGGATGATGTATTTCTGTTCTATATGGAATGCATATAAAAAAGTCATAATGAGTCTGAAATAATAAGCAATTATATGCTCTCTGGTTCTTCTTCAATACTTCTCTATATGGCGGATCAGGATATGCATTATAAAAATGTTCCGTCAACCTAAGAATCTGATAATCATTCTGTGGTAAATTCATTCAATTGTCTCCTCTGGAAATAGCCACTCGACTGAGTAAAAAGAAACGAGAGACTATACAGCCTCTCGTAATTAGCTTCATCATTCGGTCACTTTTTATTTTACCGTCCTGTCGGAACCGTCACAGGACTCATCATTAATGACGAAGAAGAACATTTCTGTTCTCAATTGTATTATATGCTTTTATAGCATAAATATCAATACTTTTTATTTACTTTTTATTGAATTTCTATCTTATGTTCCTTTATGTATTCCCCAATCTTCATATCAGAAGCAAGTATATGATTAGACAGCCAGCCGAGCAAAAATCCGATAAGGTCCATCAGATATTCCTCCTGATTATCATCCATTGCCTCAAGCTCTCTGAAATCAATATTTACCAGCTTCTCAACAAATGCCGCATGCGCCCTTTTCTGGGTTGCAAGTCCAGGATAGCCGATTTTCTCCATCAGCTTCTCCTCATCGCTGAAATGTGTCTCTGTATACTCTCTCAATTCAGAAAGAAGTCTTATTATTTCATCATATTTATCATGAAGCAGCTCTGCGTGTATTACATCATTAGTGTCCCTGATAATATCAAAAAGATGCTTATGCTCCTCATCGACAAGCTCAATTCCTGTTATATATTTGTCTGTAAATGCAAATGCGTCATCAACATTAGTTTCTGGTGCCATCTTTCCAATCATCATGTCGCTGCTCAAGATGTGGCTGTAAAGCCATTTTGTAAGATAAAGCAGCAGCTCATTAAGCGAATTTCTTGCTGCCTCCGGCGATGATTCATCCAACTGGAATGAATTAATCTTCTCTGCAAATGCTTTGTGTTCCCTCTGCTGTATCGGCAGCTCCGGGTCATGGATGCTCTTCATATATTCTTCTTCATGTGCAAAATGTGTCACTGCATAATCTTTAAGATTAGCAATAAGATTCTTTGCAATTGACGCAGCATTATCCGTTTCTTTTACCAGTGCAAATGCTTCATTAAGCATCTGGAACAGTTTTCTATGTTCTTCATCAATATTATCAATGTGTATCATACAGTCTTCTGTAAATTCGTACATATATATCAATCTCCTCGTGCTTATATTTGCCTTGTATTATAACACCTTTTCTTTAAGCTGTGCAATGCTGTCCACCTGAAACATTAAATATCTGTTTTTAATGAGTATATTCACAAAACAAATGTAGTTTGTCAAAACATTTAAGGCTATAATTAACTTATTGAAAGCATTTTGCTCCGCAAAACAAGGAGGTATGTATGAATATTTATCTTGCTGGAGAT
>ERZ773150.3176-NODE-3176-length-11267-cov-17.138245_pt1 | contig 11267 bp, 10 predicted proteins | sample MGYA00580845_ERZ773150 | MGnify/ENA primary metagenome ERZ773150 (study PRJEB29015, sample SAMEA2737848) | human gut metagenome | biome: human gut; feature: human-associated habitat; material: faeces | place: China | collected 2012 ...
CGGGCCTGACCGGCTTTACCAAGTGCGGCGGCAACTACGCTGCTTCCATCAAGGCTGGCGAGCTTGCCGAGGAAAAGGGCTTCAGCCAGGTTCTGTGGCTGGATGGCGTTGAGAAGAAGTATGTGGAAGAAGTCGGCTCTATGAACATCATGTTCAAGATCGACGGCAAGATCTACACCGCTGCCTGCACCGGCACTGTTCTGCCCGGCGTTACCCGCCGCTCCATCATTGAGCTGCTCAAGGATTGGGGTTACGAGGTTATCGAGGGCAAACTGGCCATTGCTGATGTGATGAAGGCTGCCGAGGAAGGCAAGCTGGAAGAAGTGTTCGGCACCGGCACCGCAGCTGTTGTCAGCCCCGTTAAGGAGCTGGATTGGGAAGGCAAGGTTGCCAACATCAGCGGCGGCAAGATCGGCCCCCTGACCCAGAAGCTGTACGATACCCTGACCGGTATCCAGTGGGGTAAGCTGCCTGATACCAAGGGCTGGACCGTCAAGGTTGAACCGAAGGTCTGATTCGGCCCGGAAGATATGCTTTTTAGCTGAGGCAACACCGCACAATTCCCGCCTTGCGGCTTAAGCACCGCTCCGGCGGCTGCGGCACGGCATCTGCGTTGCCAAAATGCTCGATAATACACAAAGTATTATCTGCGCTTTTGGCTTAGCATCTGCCGCACCTCGCTCGCCGTATCGGCACTTAGAATTATGCGGTATTGCCCTGAATAAAAACAACAGCGCACGGAACGGCACAAATTGCAGCTCCGTGCGCTGTTTTATTTTGTACACCACGCGAAAACACATGGTAAAACTGCACAAAAATGCAGTGCATAATTTTTGCAGGTTGTACATTGAACCCCTTGCATTTTGTGCGGGAATATTGTATTATACTAGCAAGAAGCAAAGGTGCTTTGGAATAGCAGATCCGCTGCTTCCAAGGCGCATTTTGTTTTTTAATTAAATATTTCCCTAAAAAGAAGAGGTTTGCCAGAGCGCCCCGGATTGAGCTTACGAGCTCATCAGTAGAGGGGTGGGTTATCGTTTTAAGGCAAAAATCGGGGACGCTCTGTTTTTCTCCTTCTTTTTAGTAAAACCCGAACGGGGCAGTGGCCGTTCGGGTTTTATTTTTTGCCTTTTTTATTGTGCGGTATATTGGATCACCATGGCCGCGCGGGTTGGCGTGCTGCCGGGGTTATGGTAGGTGTGGCACTGGTCGGCATGGTAATACGCGCAGCTGGGGCTTGAAAAGCCCAGCGCATCCTTTGCCACCCCCACAGCGGAACGGCTTGCCGCGTGGCGCAGAATGGCGAAAAATGAGTACCACATCAAAGTGGTATCTTACCAGTAAAAAAACAAAAGCAAACGGGCACCATGCCGCGGGATAGGCGACTGTGGTGCCCTAGTAAACAAAAGCACCGCCAACCCCAGGGGGGGGCGGGCGGTGCAAAGGGTTATGCGTTATTTGCCGGCCAGCAAAATGCCCAGCACGGCTTTTTCTACATGCAGGCGGTTTTCGGCTTCATCAAAAATCTCGTCTGCGTGGGTTTCAAAAACGTCGGGGGTGATCTCCTCGCCGCGGTGGGCGGGCAGGGGATGCTGCACGATACAGTCCGGCTTGGCCAGCGCCATGCGGGCTGCATCCAGGCAGAAGCCGTTGAAATCCCGGCGGCGGCGCTCGGTTTCGCGCTCCATGCCCATGCTGGTCCACACATCGGTGAACAGCACATCGGCACCGCGGGCGGCTTCGTCCGGGGCGGTGGTCAGCTTAAAGTGGTCGCCATATTCCCGCGCAAAGAAGAGCACATCGGCGGAGGGACGGTAGCCGTTCGGGCAGGCAATGGTAAAGTCCATGCCCATCATCAGGCAGCCCACGATCAGGCTGTTGGCCATGTTGTAGCCATCGCCCACAAAACCGGCTTTCAGCCCGGCCAGTTTGCCCTTGTACTCCCGCACCGTCATCAGGTCAGTCAACACCTGCAGGGGATGGGCGTAATCGGTCATGCCGGAAACTACCGGCACGCCGCTGTACCTGGCCAGGGCGTCCACATCACTCTGCTTAAAGGTGCGGTACACAATAGCATCGTAATAGCGGCCCAGCACGCGGGCGGTATCCTGGATCGGCTCGCCGCGGGCGATCTGCATGTCAGCGGCGCTCAGATAGGTGCCAAGACCGCCCATCTGGTAGATGCCGACCTCCAGGCTGGTGCGGGTGCGGGTGGAATGCTTGCCAAACATCAGGGCAACGGCCTTGCCCTGCAGATCCTTGGGGTCAGTGCCTGCTTTGTGCAGGCGCTTGTATTCATCGGCGACATCCAGAATGTGGATGATCTCATCGGGGGTCAGGCTGCTTAACTTGAGTAAATGCTCCATGAAAACCCTCCTGATCAGTTACATGGATGAAAGCACGTCATCCAGAATAGCCAGTGCCTTGGCAACGTCTGCTTCGCTCAAAATCAGCGGGGGCAGCAGGCGCAGGCGGGTCTTGGCGGTCAGCACCAGAAGGCCCTTGCGCTCGCAGGCAGCACGCACATCGGCGGCTTTTACGTCATCGGCAAAGGCAATGCCGACCATCAGGCCCATGCCGCTGACAGATGCGACATGCGGCAGAGAGGCAAGACCCTCCCGCAGCTGGGCGGCGCGGGCGTTGACGTTGCGCATGAACGCATCATCCATGGCATCCAGCACAGCGCAGCCGCCTGCACAGACGACCGGGTTGCCGCCAAAGGTGGAACCGTGAGAGCCGGGACCCATGGTATCGGCAACCTTTTTGCTTGCCAGCACGGCACCGATGGGCAGGCCGCCGCCCAGCCCCTTGGCCAGGGTGACGAGATCCGGCTTCAGGCCGAACTGCTCGCAGGCCAAGAAAGTGCCGGTGCGGCCCACGCCAGTCTGTACTTCGTCCACAATAATCAAAATATCGTGGGCGTGGCAGTAGTCGGCAACGCTCTGCACATAGTCGGCGTCCAGCGCAACCACGCCGCCTTCGCCCTGTACCATCTCCATCATAACAGCGCAGACAGAATCATCCACAGCGGCCTTGAATGTGTCAAAATCGTTGGCGGGGATGTAGCCGAAGTTAGCGGGGAAGGGGCCGAAATCCTTGTGGAAAACATCCTGGCCGGTGGCGGTCAGGGTGGCAAGGGTGCGGCCATGGAACGAGTTGACCAGCGTCAGAACTTTGTTGCGGTCGGGACCATAGGTGGTCACACTGTATTTGCGGGCGCACTTGATGGCACCCTCGTTGGCTTCGGCACCAGAGTTGCCGAAAAACACCTGGTCAAGCCCGGTGCGGGCGCACAGCCGCTTGGCCAGCTTGCCGCAGGGGGCGGTGTAATACAGGTTGGAAGAATGCTGCAAACGGGTGGCCTGCATGGTAACGGCCTGTACCCAGGCCGGGTGGCAGTAGCCCAGCGCGTTTACGCCAATGCCGGAGGTAAAGTCCAGATAGGCTTTGCCGTCTGCATCATAGGCATACATGCCCTCGCCGTGCTCCAGCACCAGCGGGCTGCGGGCATAGGTGTGCATGATGTATTTCTGGTCACGTTTGATGACTTTTTCGGTATTCATGGTATTCCCTCCTTGGGAGGTCTGGAATGGTTGGCAGCCGAATTATTCAGGAATAAACCTAAAAAATAGGCGAATGAATAACTGTGCCGTAAGTACATGCTATGTACCCACGGCCAGCTTGCACTATTCTTATATTATAATATATTGGAAGTTTTTTCGGTACCTTTTTTTCAAAAAAGGTACAAAATCCCCCGTAAATCCCCGTAAAATTAAATCATCGGTTGCCGCGGCGGTAGAACAGGGTGCCGGAACCACGGTCAGAGAACATTTCCAGCAGAACAGAATGAGGAACACGGCCATCAATGATAACAGCCTCATGCACACCCTCATAAATGGCATCGGCCATGCCCTCGATTTTGGGGATCATGCCGCCGGAGATGACGCCATGTGCCTTGTAGCCCTCTATCTCGGAAATCTCCACTTCGGGGATCAGGGTGGATTCATCGTCCTTGTCATACAGCAGGCCGACAATATCCGTCATGGAAACGAACTTTTCGGCGTGCAGGGCAATAGCAATGGCGGCTGCAGCAGTATCGGCGTTGATGTTGTAGGCAATGCCGTTTTCATCCATGCCAACCGTGGCAATGACCGGGATAAAGCCATCGTTGAGCAGGTGCTCAATCAGGGTGGTGTCCACTTTTTCCACGTTGCCCACATAGCCCAGGTCTACATCACTCTTGCGGGAGCAGGTGATGGTGTGGCCGTCCAGACCACACAGGCCAACGCCGCGGCCCTTGAGCAACGCAACCAGATCCTTGTTGACCTGACCGGCCAGAACCTGCTGCACAATGCTCATGGTTTCTTTATCGGTATAACGCAGGCCGTTGACAAACTTGGATTCCTTGCCCACGCGGTTCAGCATCTGGTTGATGGCCGGGCCGCCGCCGTGTACCAGCACAACGCGCACACCCAGCAGGGTCAGGGTGACAAGGTCGTTCATAACGGCCAGTTTCAATTCCTCGTTTACCATGGCATTGCCGCCGTATTTGATCACCAGGGTTTTGCCGTGATATTTCTGGATGTAGGGCGTGGCTTCCGAAAAAAGCAGCGCCATTTCCTCGTTTTTCATAAATCGCTCCCCAAACGTAAAAGTAGCAAGATAAGTTAGGAGTTAGGAGTTGGCGGTGTGCGCTGCGCGCACAAATTAAAAGCTACAAGCCTAAACGAGCCGTTCATTGCTCATTCCTCATTCCTAATTTCTAATTGCAAAATCAGGTCCGGTAATCGCCGTTGATCTTTACATAGTCATAGGTCAGATCGCAGCCCCAGGCTTTGCCGCTGGCTTCGCCGGTGCCCATATCGACTTTGACCAGGATGTCATGCTCGCCCAGAACCGCATAGGCTTCGTCCTCGCTGAACGGATGGTAGGCGGCGTTTTCGCACACAAACACCTCGCCTGCCTTGCTGGCAATGCGCACGCTGACCTTGTCGATGGAAAAATCCCCCGGCGTATAGCCGATGGCGCACAGGATGCGGCCCCAGTTGGCGTCGCGGCCAAACACGGCGGCCTTGAACAGGTTGGAGCAGACAACGCTCTTTGCCACGGCGCGGGCAATCTCGTGGGTGGGGGCGTGGGTCACTTCGCAGGTGATCAGGTGGGTGGCACCCTCGCCGTCAGAAGCATGCAGGGCGCACATATGCTCTGCCACAGCGCCCAGGGCAGCCAGGAATTTGTCATACTCCGGGCCTTCGGTCACAACAGGCTCGTTGCCCGCCAGGCCGGAAGCCAGCAGCAGCAGGGTATCGTTGGTGGAGGTATCCAGGTCAACGCTCATCTGGTTGTAGGTAGTGGGCACAACGGCGCGCAGTGCCTTTTGCAGCAGCTCCGGGCTGATGGCAGCATCGGTGGTGTAGAATGCCAGCATGGTGGCCATGTTGGGGGCAATCATGCCGCTGCCCTTGCCGATCGCGCCAAGGCGGCAGGTTTTGCCGGCCAGCTCAAACTCAATGGCATATTCTTTCTCGTAAGTATCGGTGGTCATAATGGCCTTGGCAGCTTCGCTGCTGCCCTCGGCGCTGGCCTGCAGCCTGGCCGCTGCGGCGGGAATACCGCGGGCGAACGGGTCAATCGTCATGGGCTGGCCGATAACGCCGGTGGAAGCCGGCAGAACATCCTCGGCTGCAATGCCCAGCTGCTGGGCCACCAGGGCGCAGCACTCATTGGCCAGATCCACACCGTTGGCGGCGCAGGTGTTGGCGTTGCCACTGTTCACCAGAACAGCCTGTGCGTGGCCGTCCACCAGGTGGGCGCGGTCAACCTTGATGGGGGCGCCATACACCTTGTTGGTGGTGTAAACACCGGCAGCGGCACAGCGTACATCCGCCTTGATGATGGCCAGATCCAGCTTGTTGGGATTGGCCCGGAACCCGGCATGTACGCCGGAAGCAGAAAAACCCTTGGCGGCACAAACGCCGCCGGGAATGACCTTATACTTTGCCATGTTACTTTTCCTCTTTCCCACAAATAACATCAAAAATCAGAAGAAACGGAACCCACCCGGTAAAGACAGCTGCGGAACGGTCAAGACCGTTCCCTACAAACCACACCAAAGCGGTGCCATGCGGCCAGCAGGCCAACATACCGGAAAACTCCTAACTCCTAACTTACAATTCCAGCCCTTTCGTTTCCTCCAGCCCCAGCATGATGTTCATGCACTGCACGGCGGCACCGGAGCTGCCTTTGCCAAGGTTGTCCAGCAGGCTGATGAGCAGCATCCGCTTGCCGTCGGGGGAAACAGTGGGGTAAATTTCCAAGGTGTCCTTGCCGGCCAGCGTATTGGCGGGCAGGAACTTGGGGGCAGTGCCCAAAGCGTGCACCTTGATCATGGTTTCGCCTGCGTAATACTCCTGCAAAGCGGTGGCCAGCTCCTCAGCGCTGTGGCCCACAAGGTCCAGACGCAGGGGAACGGTAACTTCCATGCCGCAGTAGTAGTCATCCACAATGGGACAGAACACCGGCGGCTCCGCAAGGCCGCAGATCTTCTGCATTTCCGGCAGGTGCTTGTGATCCAGCGTTAAGCCGTAGGGGCGCGGGCTTTCAAAGGCAATGTCGCGCTCCGGGTCGCGGTACTGGGCAATGCCACTTTTGCCTGCGCCGGAATAACCGGAAAGCCCGTGGCAGGTCAGCGGATAATCTGCAGCCAGCAGGCCAAGCTCCACCAGCGGGGCCACCAGCGTGATAAAGCCGGTGGCATAGCAGCCCGGAACAGCCACGCGGTTGGCGGTGCGCAGAGCATCCCGTTTGCCATGCAGCTCCGGCAGGCCATACACCCAATCCGGCGCGGTGCGGTGTGCGGTAGAAGTGTCCAGAATACGCACATCGGGGCGCAGCAGGGGCACAACCTCCCTGGCTGCAGCATCCGGCAGGCACAAAAAGCTCAGATCGCTCTGGTTAATCACGGCGGCGCGGGCGTTTACATCCTTGCGGTCGGCTTCGGAAATGTGCAGGATCTCAAATTCATCCCGTGCGGCCAGACGGTCCGCAATGCGCAGGCCGGTTGTGCCGGAAGAACCATCCACAAAAATTTTATACTTAGCCATCCCAAACAAACCCCTATCTATTACAGCGTTCAGCAGTTGATTTTGCTTTTTACATCCGCGATCTGTTTCAGCACACTGGCCTGAGTGGGGCCGCCGTAACTGGTGCGGCCCTCGCAGCAGTGCGTCAGGTCAATGGCGTCATAGATGTCCGCCTCAAACAGATCACTGTACTGTTTAAACTCGTCCAGCGTCAGCTCTTCCAGCGTTTTGTCTGCCCGGATGCAGGCACCCACCATGGTGCCGGTGCATTTGTAAGCATCGCGGAACGGCATGCCTTTCTTGGTCAGGTAGTCGGCGCAGTCCGTTGCGTTGATAAAGCCCTTGGCGGCGGCGCGGCGCATGTTGGCGGGCAGCGGCGTCATGGTGGCCAGCATCGGGGTGATGGTTTTTAAGCACAGCTCCAAAGTGTCCACCGCGTCAAATACGGCTTCCTTGTCCTCCTGCATGTCCTTGTCGTAGGCGAGGGGGATGCCCTTCATCATAACCAGCAGGGTGTTCAGGTCGCCGTAAACGCGGCCGGTCTTGCCGCGGATCAGCTCGGTCACGTCCGGGTTTTTCTTCTGCGGCATAATGGAAGAACCGGTGGTGAAAGCGTCGTCCAGCTCAATGAACTTGAACTCCCAGCTGCACCACAGGATGATCTCTTCCGACAGGCGGGACAGATGCATCATGCAGGTGGCCATGGCGCTGGTCAGCTCAATGCAGAAATCGCGGTCAGATACGCCATCGATCGAGTTGCCGCAGGGAGCAGCAAAGCCCAGCTCCTGTGCCGTATAAAAACGGTCCAGCGGGTAGGTGGTGCCAGCCAGAGCGCCGGAACCCAACGGGCACTCAGCGTCCATGCGGGCGGTGGCGTCCTGCATGCGGCCCAGGTCGCGCAGCAGCATCCAGGCGTAAGCCATCAGCTGGTGGCCAAAGGTGACCGGCTGGGCACGCTGCAGATGGGTGTAACCGGGCATAACATAGGAAGAAGATTTTTCTGCCTGGTCGCAGATGGTCAGGATCAATTCCTTGATCTGCCCCTGCAAGTGGAGCGATGCTTCCCGCAGGTTCAGGCGGATATCCAGCGCAACCTGGTCGTTGCGGCTGCGGCCGGTGTGCAGCCGCTTGCCAGCATCGCCCACGCGGGCGGTCAGAGTCTGCTCCACAAAGGTGTGCACATCCTCGGCATTGGGGTCAATCTCCAACGCGCCGCTGTGCAGATCGTTCAAAATGGATTGCAGGCCCTTGTGGATATCGTCCACATCCTGCTGGGAGATGATGCCCTGCTTGCCCAGCATAGCAGAGTGTACCATGCTGCCGTGAATATCCTGTTCGATCATCCGGGCATCAAAGCGGATGGAAGAGTTAAAGTCGTTCACGCGGCTGTCCACCGCTTTGCTGGAACGTCCCTGCCAAAGTTGGGGCATAAGAAAACCTCCGGTGTTATTGTAATGAATAGCGAATAAAGAATAATCAAAAATGTTGGTGTGCGCGCCGCGCGCGCAAATAAAATAGATACAGCCTTTTAATGGGGGCTCAGTCTGATGTTTGCTGCGACCTTGGCTTTTTTTGAGCTGTGCCGCAGGCACGGCGGTCCACCATCATTATTCTTTTTTCTTTTTATAGTATATACTGGAACGCCAAAGCCGCCAAGGGGGTCAATGCCTCCCTGGCGGCAGTTTTGTTAATGGAAAAATGCGATTACTTTACTTCCGGCCAGTTCTTTGCCAGCTTGGCGCGCTCAGCAATGGGCAGGCCAAACAGGTTGATAAAGCCGTTTGCATCAAACTGATCGTAATCCTCATCCTCGCCGAAGGAAGCAGTCTGCTCATCGTACAGGGTGAACGGGCTGGTAACACCAGCGTTGATCAGGTTGCCCTTGTACAGCTTCAGTTTCACATCACCGGTAACGGTCTTCTGCAGGTCGTCGGTGAATGCGCTCAGGGCTTCACGCAGCGGGGTGAACCACTTGCCATCGTAAACCAGCTCGCCCATCTTCTGAGCAACGGACTCCTTGAAGTGGAAAGCATCCTTGTCGATGGTGATGGTTTCCAGAACGTTGTGAGCCTTGTACAGGATGGTGCCGGCGGGGGTTTCGTACACGCCGCGGCTCTTCATGCCGACAAGACGGTTCTCAACGATATCCAGCTGGCCAATGCCATTCTCGCCGCCGATCTTGTTCAGGTACTCAATCAGGGCAACACCGTCCATCTCCTTGCCGTCCACAGCGGTGGGAATGCCCTTCTCAAAGTGGATGGTAACATAGGACGGGGTATCCGGTGCCTGCTCCGGGGAAACACCCAGCTCCAGGAAGCCGGGCTTGTTGTACTGCGGCTCCAGAGAGGGCTTTTCGAGGTCCAGACCCTCGTGGCTCAGATGCCACAGGTTCTTGTCCTTGGAGTAGTTGGTCTCACGGTTGATACGCAGGGGAATGTTGTGTGCCTCGGCGTAATCGATCTCTTCGTCACGGCTCTTGATGTCCCACTCACGCCACGGGGCGATGATGGCCATTTCGGGGGCCAGTGCTTTTAGGGTCAGCTCAAAACGAACCTGGTCGTTGCCCTTGCCGGTGCAGCCATGGCAGATGGCATCGGCATTCTCTTTCTTGGCAATCTCAGCCAGTGCCTTTGCGATGCACGGACGAGCATGAGAGGTGCCCAGCAGGTACTCTTCATACTTGGCATCGGCTTTCAGGCAGGGCCAGATGTAGTTCTCAACGTAATCTTTCTTCAGGTCCAGAACGTACAGCTTGGAAGCGCCGGTCTTGAGGGCCTTTTCTTCCAGGCCGTCCAGCTCAGTGCCCTGGCCAACGTCACCGGAAACAGCAACAACTTCGCAGTTGTTGTAGTTCTCTTTCAGCCAGGGAATGATGATGGAGGTATCCAGACCGCCGGAGTAAGCCAGAACAACCTTTTTAATATCTTCCTTTTTCTTTTTCATAAGAACTGCCCTCTTTCAAAATTCTATCCGCCGAAGCGGCTGAATATTTATTCATTTCATGCTTCTTATTATACACGCCCTGCAACAAATTGCAACACGGCATATTGCACAAGGAAATTTCAACTTATAGAGATAACTTTGTTCTAGAGCTTGCTTTTTGCGGCGCAAAGGAAAAAAACAAAACGGACTATTTGCATTTTTATTCATAAAATTGAATATTTGCCGCATAAAGCCCGCATATCGCAGTTGAAAAAGGATGCAGAAAAGTGCCAAAGGGTACAAAAAAGCTCTTCCCCACAAAAACGGGGAAGAGCGGAGAGGAAAAGATGATGACAAGTTGGGAGGATTGATCCTGCAAGGGTAGGACAGTGGCGCTTTGTGCCAGCAAAGTTATTCTTTGCTGGCACATTCGGCGCAAACGCCGGTCACGGTCAGGCAGTGGCCTTCAATACGCAGGCCGGGAACATTTTTGATCAGGGCGTTCAGCTCGCCTTCCGGCAGATCAAGGTTAATGATCTTGTGGCACTTGCGGCAGTAAAAATGCTCATGGGAGTTAGGGTCCCAGTCAAAACATTCGGCACCGCTGATCATGCCAACGCGGCCGATCATATTGTTATCAGCCAGGGTGTTCAGGTTGCGGTACACCGTGCCCAGGCTGATATGAGGGCAGCGCTCACGGGCATAACCGTAAATCTGCTGCGCAGAAAGATGCTCTTTATGCTCTTGAATGGTTTCCAGAATAATCTGGCGCTGCCAAGAATATTTCATAGCGAGTGTTCTCCTTAAAGTTACGGATGATTCATCTTCGACACACTTTTAACGAACGCCGATTTTTAACTTATTTTAACACTGGGGTACTACTATGTCAATATATTAAATGCGAAAAATCCGCAAAAAGCTTCGTAGCTTAAAATAAAATGAACAAACCGGGTAAAACCTGAAAAAATGAAGAATTTTGTACTGCACTTTATTGCGCTATTGTTGTATAATGCAGGAACAAAAATCGGAACAACACCGGGAATGGCTGCCAGCTGATGCCCGCAAAGCCCATGGCTGCGCTATTTGTGCCGCAGCACTGCCGGCGCAGAAAAGGGAGAAAAAAACTTTTTGAAAAAATTCAAAAAAATGCTTGACAAATGGTGCCGAAACCCGTATACTAATGAAGCACCGTTTGAGATGCACACCACATGGCGGTATAGCTCAGTTGGCTAGAGCATTCGGTTCATACCCGAAGTGTCACCG
>ERZ773150.3181-NODE-3181-length-11253-cov-7.919450_pt1 | contig 11253 bp, 11 predicted proteins | sample MGYA00580845_ERZ773150 | MGnify/ENA primary metagenome ERZ773150 (study PRJEB29015, sample SAMEA2737848) | human gut metagenome | biome: human gut; feature: human-associated habitat; material: faeces | place: China | collected 2012 ...
GGATCTGGATGCGTCCCATGTTTGCCAGTGTCGTGAGCTGGTTGAGGTTCCTGCCTTGGGCTTTCACTTCGGCGAGGATCTCATCCAGTCCGTCCACCCGGACGATCTCCTTGCCCAGTGCACAGGTGATGATGTAATCGGTGACAGTCATTCCGGCTTGCTTGGCCTGATGCTGAAGATCTTTGATGCCCGGTGTCATTCTTGCGGTGATGATCGCTGTTTTCTTTCTCTGCATTGAACTCCTTTCTCCCCCTTGGGGGCTGGGGGTGCCGGGGCCTTGCCCCGGCGAGTGCGTCCGGTGTATAGCCGGACGCTATGCTTGCCCCACCGAAGGGTGGGAACTTTGCCCCTACGGGGCATTTCTGCCCTAAACGCCCCCACATAACTGCCCTCGCTGTTGTTGCTGCCTTCGACCGTAAAATCTCACACGGCGGCTTACAGCGGTGTACAGGTTGGTATTTCATGCGCTCTGTTCATCGTCTGCCGGAACGAACTGAATCCCAAGTCTTTCGGCGTTTGCCTGCGTCCGCTGCCGTTCCAAGGCTTGCTCTGCCTTCTCCATCTGACGCTTATGACAGAGGTCGAGGGCATTCTTTATTGGCAGGATAGTATACCTGAGACAGCCGTTGCGCTTGTGTCCATCTTTGGTGATAATCTCCGTGCGCTCTGTGCGGATAAGACCATGTTCCTCCAGCGCAGCAACATACTTTGCCACGGTGTTGACTGAGATGACCAACTTCTTTGCGATAGTAGGATAGCTGGCAATACATTGGTAGGTGCGGCGGCCCTCGATGCGGAGGAGGTAAGCGTAGATGCTGATCTCCATGTGGTGCAGTCCCAGATCAAAGACCGCGTTGGGAACGGGGAAAAAGTTTTTGATGGTGTCCTTCTTCACATAGGGCGTGTTCAGCATCCCGACGCCCCTTTCGTGTGTGCGGCAATCCATTTCCGCAGTTCCTCCTTCGGAACGACGATGCGCTTGCCGATCCGCAGAGAGGGAAAATCATCTTCTTGAATGAGTTCATAGATGCTGGAGTCCGAGACTCCCATGAGAGCCACCAGCTGCTTCACGCTCAGCAGCAAGGGTAGTTCGTCATAGTTGGTATAGATGCTTTTCTTCAAATCGTGTCCTCCTTGTAGCTTTGTTGGTAGAGCGTATTCAGTTTTTGACGGTAATGCAGACCTTTTCGATTTCACCCCCTATGTTTTTTTCTCTGCTGTACGCCGTGCCCTCGCTCCGTTGGTGCGCTCCCCCTTTGCGGGCTCGTGGCGACACTTCGCCCGGAGCATCCGGGCTGCGGCGGCAGGTATTCACTTTTCAAGGTTCCGAAAATAGCGGTTGACATATCCGCCTCAATAGATTAGACTTATCTCATAAGATATGTTTTATATGTCTACTTCTAATCGTACTATAACATGTCAACGCCCTATTGTCAAGTCTTATATCACGCAGTATATTTCATTAGTCTAATTTAAGGAGTACACATTATGCCAGACTATATTTTTAAAACCTACATTGACGGCGGCAGGGAGTACTACGAGTACACCGATGCGGCGGATAGAGAGCAGACCATAAAAAAAGACTTTCCGTTCCCGGAAAGTCTGATGGAGCTGCTGTATATGGATACGCAGGAGCTGGAGGCCATCACCAAGAAAATGGACAAAGCCTTGCTGGCTTTTTACCAGTCCGGCGCCAAGGACGACCTGCAGGTCGTAGCAGCAGGACTGGACGAGCTTGCATCCCGACATGTCTATTTTGAGCTGCTGCGGCTGGACTGGCTGGAGCGACTGGACATGGTGGACAGCACCGCACCCGGAGATTTTCAGGACTTGCTGCCCCACAAGAAGATTTCCCATCTTTGCAGCAGCATCGACACCATGCAGAAGCAGATCAAGGGGCTGATCACGCAGACGCTGGACATGGACGGGGAGAAGAAATCCGTATCCGAGAAGATGGTGACATACTACAACGCCGAGGGCGGCGACACGCTGAACACCTTTCAGTTCCAGCCCCAGACCATGAACTTTGAGGTCATCGACCACAAGATCTTTACCGAGGTGCTCTACCCCAGGGACATCTACGACCTCATTGATTTCCATGTGCGGGAGTGCGTGAAACGTGAGGTGAAAATGCGGGTGTGCAAGAACTGCCTGCGCTACTTCGCCGTGACGGGCAAGGCCAGCACGGAGTACTGCGACCGTGTCTGCGACAGCAAGGGCCGCACCTGCCGGGAGATCGGGGCCATCAACACATGGACGCAGCGCAAGCAGGGCGATGAGGTGTTCAAGGAATATCGCAGAGAGTACAAAAAGCGTTTCGCCCGTATCAACGCAGGCAAGCTGACCAAGAGCGCGTTCTACGCCTGGAGCGAGGAGGCCAGAAAGAAAAAAGAGGACTGCGACAGCGGCGTGATCTCGCCGGAGGAGTTTTCCCGCTGGCTGAAGGAGTCGTGAGAAAGAGCTGCCGCTAAACCAATGCCCTAATGGTGGCGAATGTGCAAAGTGGAAAGAGGATGATCCTTTTCATAAAACCTCCTGGTTTCGAGACCTTACGAGATTTCTTTGTCAGCGCGGGAACAGCCGCAGGCCATTCGGTGCGATAGCCTGCGGCTGTCGGTAATCTTTGATTATGGCATCCCACGCCGTGGGGATCCTTCCATGTGGAAGGGGACGCTGATCTGCATCAATTCTAAAAATGTGTCCTGCCTCGATTGCCTGTGGGTGGGAACTCTACGGCAGCATCAACAACGGATTTTTGCGGATATTCGCCAAATAGCATTATCAAGGTGTGTTTTTGCAAAGCAGTGTGCAATTTGCATTGACAAGCAGCAAAAAGAACGCTATAATAACACCGTTATCGATAACAACATTATTATTTAGACGCAGAGGAGTGAAGACATGGCCAATAAGGATCATTCCCTGGATGATGGGATCATTCAGGCTGCTTATTCGGAATTTCTTGCTTACGGCTTTCAGAAAGCCTCTCTGCATAAGATCGCTGAAAAGGCCGGCGTCACAACGGGGGCGATCTACACAAGATACAAGAATAAAGACGCCTTGTTTGCCAGCTTGCTTCAGGATTTTTTTGAGACGATGAGGACCTTGTTTACACCCGTTGCCGAAGAATACGAAAAAGCAAAGTACAGCGCGCAGCCGGAGGATATCCTCCGCGCCATCAACGCCGAGGAACAAGTATATTTTCGGCTGCTGACCGAGCGCCATGACGACTGCACTTTGTTTTTCTGCCGCAGCGATGGCAGCTCCATGGAAACTATGCTGCATAAGCTGATGGATCAAAAGACGGAACAAACGGTGGAATTCTTTTCACATATCTATGGGAAAGCGCCAAATGCCGATGCGATCCGTCTTTTGATGGGCTCCCAGTTCTGGTACTTCCGCCAGCTGCTGGATCAGCACATGGAGGAAGGCAGAATGCTTACCTGCTTACAGGCGGTCCTTGATTTTACCAACGCCGGTTGGCGGCAGTTATGTGACAGCCTGAATTAAATTGGCAAAGAAAATGGGCGGTGCGTGCGCCCATTTCTTACGGGCGCCAGTTAGAGGCGGCTAACTGGTGAGAAAAGAGTTTGCGATGATAGATTTTGAATTTGAATTTCAATATGCAGAAGAAAAGCAGCCCACCTTGCAAAAAGTCGGCGGCAGCATCCCGGCGGGACGCTGCGTGGTGCTCTGCGGAGGCAGCGGCTGCGGAAAATCCACGCTGCTGCGGTGCATCAACGGACTGATACCGCAGTTTTACGAGGGAGAGCTGAGGGGCTTTTGCCGCCTGAACGGACAGGACACCGCCGGGATGAGTATCGGCGAGATCGGCGAGCTGGCAGCATCGGTATTTCAGGATCCGCGGAGTCAGTTTTTTACCGTTAACAGTTCCAATGAGGTGGCCTTCGGTCTTGAAAATCACGGTCTGCCGCAAGATAAAATCCGACGGCGGGTAGATGAGGCTTTCCGGGTCTTTCATCTGGAGCGGATGAAGGACCGCAATGTCTACGAGCTGTCCAGCGGCGAGCGACAGCTCATCTCCATCTTGTCCGCGTGGGCCATGGACACAGATATTTTTCTCCTTGACGAGCCAACGGCCAACCTGGACTTTGCAGCCACGCAGCAGTTAAAAGAGATTCTGCTTGCCCTGAAAAAGCAGGGCAAAACGCTGCTGCTCAGCGAGCATCGACTCTATTATCTTGCGGATATTGCCGATGAATATTGGGTCATGGCAGACGGCGAGATCAAAGGAAAATACACTGCCGCAGAGGCAAAGGCGTTCTCGGCGGAGCAGAGACAAACACTTTCTCTGCGCACATTCGACCTTGCGGAGATCGCCGTGCCGGAGAAAGAGCCGCTGCCGAAAACCGCACCGACGGCGCTTGCCGTCTCAGAGGTCCGCTATACATACGGCAGGAAGGCTGGAGATACCCTCTCCTGTGTCAGCTTTTCCGTCCTCGAGCATGAGATCGTCGGTCTCGTGGGTGCAAACGGCTGCGGTAAGACAACGATCGGCAAGCTGATTGCGGGGCTTTACGATCCCTCCGGCGGGCAGATATTCCTGTACGGCAAAGCGCAAAAGCCAAAGGGTCTGCAAAAGCAGGTGCTGTTCATCCTACAGGAGGCAGAGTTTCAGTTCTTCACCAACTCCGTCCTGCACGAACTGCAATACGGCCATACGGTGACACCGGAGTTTGAAGCAAAGACGGAAGCGCTGCTGAAAAGCATGGACATGTGGGGCTGCCGCCACCGGCATCCCTTCTCCCTCTCCGGCGGGCAGATGCAGCGTCTTGCACTGATGATGGCGTATCTGTCCGACAAGCCGATCGTCATACTGGACGAGCCGACAGCAGGACAGGACGCGGAAAGTCTGGAGCGGTGCGCAGCACTGATCCGGCAGATGCGGAAGGAAAAGACTGTTCTCATCATCACCCACGACCTTGAACTGATTGCAGATGCCTGCGACTACTGCATCGGGCTGTCGGATGGACATGCAGAAGCAGAATTTCCCGTTCATTCGGAACGAGATTTGCAAGTGGTACGGCAATATATGGAGCGCTTCCATCCTTCCGATGCTCCGGCGAAAAAACAGCATAAAGAACGATTCCATCCGATGACGAAGCTGCTTTACTGGCTGAGCCTGCTGGTCGTGATCTCCACATCCGACAACCACTTAGTTTATGCCGCATATGCGGCACTGATTCTGCTGACCGCGGCCGACGGCTGGTTGGGAACGGCGCTGGCAGGCGGGATGAGCTTTGGAGTACTGTGGGCGGCAAACGCCCTGCTGCCGGGCACAGTGTTTTCCTTTATGTTAGTGCTGTTCCCGCGTATCATTGCCGTTGGCATTTCCATGCGGACGCTGATTGGGCGGAATGAAGCCAGCCGTACCCTGGCGGCGCTGCGTAATCTGCACCTGCCGGAGCGGTTTATCATGATCGTGGCCGTGATCTTCCGCTTCTTCCCGGTGCTGTCCGGAGACATGAAGCTACTGCGGCAGTCCATCCGCACGCGGGGCGCATTTGCAACACCGCTTCAGAAGCTGCGAGCGCTGCCATCCTATATCGAAATACTGACCGTTCCCATGGCTTTACGGGTCATCCGCATCGCCGAGACGCTGTCCGCCTCCGCCGAAACACGGGGCATCGACTTAACCCGCCGCAAAAGCAACTATCTGTCGCTTCGGTTTTCTGCGTGGGATGCTGTGTTCTGCGTCCTGCTGGCAGCATCGATCACCGCCGGCCTTATTCTGTGATCGCCGTCCTTGCGATGTTCAACCATATTCCATTCAAAAAGGAGTCTTTAACCATGAGTACTGTAACCGCCAACAAGCTGAAAATCAAGGACATCATCACCGTTGTCCTGCTGGCTCTGATCAATGTGGTCATTTTCTTCGCCAGCTCCGTCCTGTACGCAACGCCCATTACCATCATTCTGATGCCGGTATTTTTCGCCCTGCTGGAGGGCATCGTCTACTTCATCATCGGCACGAAGGTGAAAAAGCCCGGTGCGATCCTCATTTACAGTATCGTCCGTGCCATTATGGGCGGATACCTGCCGTACATCATCCTCTTTATTCTCTCCGGTGTCATTGCCGAGCTGCTGCTGTGGAAGATGGGCTACGGCAATGCGAAGGCTCTGACCGTCAGTTATGTCATCAATCAGGTGCTGGCCGCATTCGGCAGCACTATCATTCCCTACGCCATCGCAGCCAAGGCTATGGCGGATCAGATGGTCACTGATGGCCGTCAGGACGCCATCCTTGCCGCATCCGAGATGCTGCAGTCCTGGGTGTCTGTGGCGCTGGTGGCCGGTGTGATCGTGGCGGCCTTTATCGGCGCAATGATTGGCAAGCGGATCGTGAAAAAGCATCTTGCTGCGTAATGCAGTCGAAAGGAGTTCACCATGAAAGAAATTGAGCCAAATCGCTCCGCCGCCTCGTGGCTGGCAGAGCTGGCAAAAGGGCGGTACGGCGAGTACGCTTTGAGCGTCCTTACGGCGCTGCTGGGCGTCGCCTGCTCCCTTGCGCCGTATTTCATCATCATCCGGCTCATCACCGCACTGGCAAACGGGACGGCGGAGCTTTCCCGCTGCCTGACCCTCTGCGCGTGGATGGCGGGCTTTTGGGTGCTGCGCTATGCGCTGCACAGCGTTTCCACCTCTCTTTCCCACCATGCCACCTTCCATGTGTTGGCCAATACCCGCATACGGCTGCTGGATAAGCTGGCCACGCTGCCCCTTGGCACGGTGCTGGACCGTTCCTCCGGCTCGTACAAGAACATTATCGTGGAGCGGGTGGACTCCATCGAAACCACCCTTGCGCATTTGCTGCCGGAGATGACCACCAACATTGTGGGTGCGCTGGCGGTACTGGTGCTGCTGTTTATCGAGGACTGGCGCATGGGGCTTTCCATGCTGATCGTCGTGCCGCTTGGCATTATCTGCTTTATGTCCATGTTCAGCGGCTATAATGAAAAGTTTCAGCGCACGGTCACCGCAACAAAGGCGCTGAACGACACGGCTGTGGAATACATCAGCGGCATTGAGGTCATCAAGGCGTTTGGTCAGTCCAGGACCAGCTATGCAAAGTTCGTCTCCGCTGCAAAGGAGGGCGCGGACTGCTTCATTGACTGGATGCGGGGCAGCCTCTTCGGGCAGGTGGCGGGCATGGCGATATTTCCCTCTACGCTGCTGGGCATCTTGCCGGTGGGCTGTCTCCTTTCTATGCACGGCACACTGTCGGCAGAAACATTTCTGGCAGTCATCGTGCTTTCCTTCGGCGTCATGCAGCCGCTGATCACCGCCTTTTCCTACACCGATGACATCGCCCAGGTCAAGACCATCGTGGACGAGGTGGCGGAGGTGCTGTCCGGTGAGGATATGCAGCGCCCAAGGACGGCGGAAAGGCTGCCGGCCGATAACGCCATCGAGCTGAAGGATGTCCGCTTTGCCTATCACGACAAGGAGGTACTGCACGGAGTCAATTTGCATGTTGCCCCGGGGACGGTCAACGCATTGGTCGGGCCTTCCGGCAGCGGAAAGTCCACCATTGCCCGGCTTATCGCCTCCCTGTGGGATGTAAAGGACGGTGCCATTGAGCTGGGCGGCGTGGACATCCGGTCACTTCCGCTGGCGGAGTGTACGAAGCGCATCGCCTATGTGTCGCAGGATAATTACCTTTTTGACCTTTCGGTGATGGACAATATTCGCATGGGCAAAAAGGGTGCGACCGATGCGGAGGTCATTGACGCCGCGAAGAAATGCGGTTGCCACGAGCTCATCATGGGGCTGGAGAACGGCTATCAGACGGTCTGCGGTGCTTCCGGCGGCCACCTTTCCGGCGGTGAGCGGCAGCGCATCTCCATTGCCCGGGCTATGCTGAAGGATGCACCTATCGTCATTTTGGACGAGGCCACCTCCTACACCGACCCGGAGAATGAGGCGGTCATCCAGTCGGCACTGGCAAGGCTGGTGCGGGGCAAGACGCTGCTGGTCATTGCCCACCGGCTGTCCACCATTGCGGACGCCGATCAGATCATTGTTGTCAATCAAGGCAAGATCGAAGCCACCGGTACGCAGGACGAGCTTCTTGCCTCCTGCCCCCTTTATCAAACCATGTGGGAAGCCCACATCAGCGTCAAAGACGACGGGGAGGTGGCGTAATGCTCCAGACACTGAAAAAGTTCTTTGATTTCTGCGGTGAGGACAACCGCAGAATGTTCATCGCCTCTATCTGGCTGGGTGTGGTCAGCGCCATTTGCTCTGCCATGCGTATTCCGGCAGCCGCCATCGTCATTCAGGCGCTGCTGCAAAAGAATGTCACCATGGCGACACTCTGGACGAGCCTTGGAATCATCGTCGCTTCTCTGATTGTGACCATCGCCATCAACATGAATGCCACCATGCTCCAGACCCGTGCAGGCTACCGCGCCTGCGCCAACAAGCGGATTGAGATTGCGGAGCATCTGCGGTATCTGCCTATGGGCTGGTTCAACGACAACAGTCTCGGCGAGGTCACCTCCGTCACCACCAACACCATGGAGAATATGGCGAATGTCGCCACACGGGTGGTGATGGTCACAACGAGGGGCTTCCTGACCTCCGGCATCATTGCGGCGATAATGTTCCTCTTTGACTGGCGTATGGGACTTATTACGCTTACCGGACTGGTGCTGTTCTTCGCCGTCAATGCCGCCATGCAGCGCTCGGAGCAGGCCCTTTCCCAGCGGAAGTTCAATGCCGACGAGCGGCTTGTCTCCAAGGTGTTGGAATATGTGCAGGGCATCGCCGAGGTCAAGAATTTCGACCTGACCCACGACTCTGCCACGCAGGTACACGGCGCTGTGGAGGAATCGCGCAGGGCGTCGTTTGCCATGGAGCTGCCGTCGGTGCTTTATATGCTGGCGCAGTTCGTTGTCAACAAGCTCACCGGCGTTGCCGTCTGCACCGCGGCCATCGTCTTTTACTTCGGCGGCACCATGGAGCTGACAAACTGCCTTTTGATGCTGATCTGCTCGTTCATCCTCTTTGAGCAGCTGGACAGCGCCGGGAGCTTTTCGGCTCTGTTCCGCTCCATTGACATCGGCGTGGACAAGGCAAACGCGATTCTGCGTGTAGAGCCCATGGATATTGACGGGGAGGAACTGTCGCCGGAGCGGGAGGACATTACTCTGTCTCATGTAAACTTCTCCTATGACAGCAAGCCCATCCTGCACGACATGTCCCTGACCATCCCGGAAAAAGCCACGGTCGCTATCGTCGGTCCCTCCGGCTCCGGCAAGACCACTCTCTGCAATCTTATGGCGCGGTTCTGGGATGTGCAGTCAGGCAGCGTGCGTCTCGGCGGGCGGGATGTGCGGGAATACAGCTATGACAGTTTGATCCGCAATTTCTCCTTCGTGTTCCAGCGGGTCTATCTGTTCTCTGACACGATTGCCAACAATATCCGCTTTGGAAAGCCCGATGCCTCCATGGAGGAGGTGCAGGCCGCCGCGAAAAAAGCCCGCTGCCACGATTTTATCATGGCCTTGCCAGATGGATATGATACCGTCATTGGGGAGGGCGGTTCTTCTCTTTCCGGCGGTGAAAAGCAGCGGATTTCGATTGCCAGAGCCATGCTGAAAGATGCGCCGATTGTCATTTTGGACGAGGCCACGGCCAGCATTGACCCAGAGAATGAGCATTTGATTCAAGAGGCTATTTCCGCACTGACACATGGTAAAACAATCATAACGATTGCCCATAGACTGGCGACGATTGAAAATGCGGATCAAATTCTTGTCATTGATGGTGGAACCGTCGTGCAGAAAGGAACCCATAAGGAATTGCTGGCTCAAAGGGGAACCTATCAGGAATTTATTAAGATTCGGGAACAGGCTGAGGGCTGGTGGATTCAACAATAAGCATAAAGGAGGAACTGATGAAGATTCATGCGTCTGGGGAGGATTATCTGGAGGCTATCCTTGTTCTACAAAAGAAAATGGGCATGGTCCGCTCCATTGACCTTGCCCGGCACATGGGCTTTAGCAAACCGAGTATCAGCCATGCGGTAGGCGTTTTGAAAAATGGAGGTTTTCTGACCGTGGATGATGATGGGTTCCTTCATCTGACCGTCATAGGTCGGGAGATTGCCGAGAAAATCTATGAACGCCATTTGTTTTTTATGGAGCAGTTTATCGCTGCTGGCGTCGATCAGGAAACAGCGGAACAAGACGCCTGCCGGATTGAACACGCCATCAGTGATACATCTTTCCGAAAGCTGAAGGAGAAAGTACAAGGAACCGATTAGCGCACATCGGCTCCGCTCTGCATAATAAGTTATCTGCCCCGTCCGGGGAAAGAAAAAAACCGTTGACTGGGGCAGATAATTTCGTGCGCTATTTTAAGGTTTGAACTCAATCGGCGGTTTTGAAGGACAATTTCAGAGCCGCCGTTTCTTTGCGTTTACACAAACCAATGACGACTTGCAGGGACACGGTAGCCGCTTGGAGGTTAATTTGCCGTGTCTCTTTTGCTTTTTCAAAGCTCCCATGATCTACATCAATTAAAAAAAGCATTGTCCCTCCTCCGGGCAAGTATAGCATTGCATCGGCATTATCGTTCCATGTGATTCAGCATAATAATGACTGTTCTTGGTGCGCCAGTTTCCCATTGCGGGAATCTGGCGTTTTTTGTTGCCTTTTTTTCGGAGATAATCCGGCTGTATACCGGTGTCGTTCCCCACCTCCATTCGATTCACTCGTCAATCACCCGTGAATCGAAATGGAGGTACATAATGAAGAAAATTAACCTTCGGGAACTTTATCCTGATGTTTATACAACAGACTTTTTTGTAGATGTGACAGAGGAAGTAATGGAGACTATTCGAGCAGCTGAACGTGCGGAGGCTGCGTATGAGCGAAAGATGTATCGTTATAAAGCACAGTATTCTCTGGATTGCGAGAATGGCATTGAAAATGCGGTGCTGTTGAAGCCGAAAACACCGGAGATGCTTCTGGAGGAAAAGCAGCTTCAGGAGCAGGTCTATTCTGCTGTGATGAATTTACCGGAAAAACAGGCAAAGAGGATTTATGCCCGATATTACCTGGGAATGACGGTAAATGAAATTGCCGGGGTAGAAGGTGTAGACCCAAGCCGTGTCCGAGACAGTATCCGGCGCGGCTTAAAGCAGCTCGGAAAATATTTTTGATAAAGTTTCGTTTGATGCGCCTGTTTTTTGCCTTTTTTGTCAGTGTTAATAAGAAGGACAAGTTT
>ERZ773150.3197-NODE-3197-length-11195-cov-2.915530_pt1 | contig 11195 bp, 10 predicted proteins | sample MGYA00580845_ERZ773150 | MGnify/ENA primary metagenome ERZ773150 (study PRJEB29015, sample SAMEA2737848) | human gut metagenome | biome: human gut; feature: human-associated habitat; material: faeces | place: China | collected 2012 ...
TGGATAAAGAGGATTATCTCCTTGCAATGGAGCGCAGCCCCATCAAGGATGTGGAGATCAAGGTACTGCTGAAGGCGGCGCTGTCCGACGAGATAAACAGCCGGGAAGTCTATTTGAGTGGCATCGACCAAAGCTATTATTACGAGGGGTGCACGACCTTCAAGGCGGAAGATTTGAGCAAGGAATGAGGTGCAGATATGCCGGATCAGAATTGGCAATTTGAACTGGAAGAATATATCAAGCAGGGCGAACCGGACCGGGCAGAAAAAAGCGAGGCGTGGCAGACCGCCATCGGCTTGCAGGCGGTGGACGGACTGAACACCTCTGCCTATCTGCTGGATACGGCCAAGGACCACATCGAGGGTAAAATCACTATCGATGAAGCCCAACAGCGCATTCATAGCTATTATGAGCAGCGCACCACCCGCACTGAAATAGAAAATGAAACCAAAGAGGCGGACATTGTTTCCGCCAGAATTGCAAAGTTGCTGGGCGAAAAAGCCTTCCAATTCTCCCCCGCTGAGTGGCTCTCCATCCATCGTAGGCTGTTTGAGGGCGTGTTCAGTCACGCCGGGCAGATTCGTCAGTACAACATCACCAAGAAAGAGTGGGTGCTGAACGGTGACACCGTAATCTATGCGGACTGGAACAGTATCAAGGATACGCTGGATTACGATTTTGCCACTGAAAAACAGTTCTCCTATGAGGGTTTGTCCATAGATGCGGCGGTGAAGCATATGGCGAAATTCGCCTCCGACATTTGGCAGATTCATCCCTTCGGTGAGGGCAACACAAGAGCCACCGCCGTGTTTATGATTAAGTATATGAAAACCTTTGGGTTCCGTGTCAATAACGATGCGTTCCGTGAAAACTCTTGGTATTTCCGCAATGCATTGGTTCGAGCAAACTATAACGATTTGCAAAAAGGTATTCATTCCACCACAAAGTTTTTGGAATTGTTTTTCTCAAACCTTCTGCTCGGCACAAACTACGAATTAAAAAATCGCTATATGCATGTTGATTTTGTGGATGAAAACACTTCCCAAAGTACCAAAAGCGAAACGCCAAAGTGCCAAATTGACACTTTGGAATGCACTTTAGAAGAACTTGCCGTGTTAGATTTAATAAAAAAGAACCCGTCTGTTAAGCAAACCGAGCTTGCAGAACAAACAGGAAAGTCCGTCAGAAGTATAAAGCGCATTATAGACTCTCTGAAAGAGAAACAATATATCCGCAGAGTTGACGGCAAACGCTACGGCAAATGGGAAGTTTTGGCTTAGGACATGAGCGATTTAATCTTATTATCCCGCATATATCCTTTCCTCAAGCCCATATTCATGGCATCTTTTATGCGAAATTTGTTGATGCTTGAGGGACAACAAAAAACGGAGGCTTTATTATGAGCACATTAAAGATTAAAAGAGAAAACGGAAAAATCTTTTGCCCGTTAGCTGATTCTTGGCATATTGAAACTCCCGAAGAGAAAGTACGCCAAGAATACATAAAAATCCTTGTAGAGGACTATGGATATTCTCTTGACCAAATGGCACAAGAAATTAAGGTCAATAACTCTCAACGTGGTCAAGGCAAAGCACGTGCAGATATTGTTATTTGGAAATCAAAACAGGATAAAATCGAAAGCAAAGCCGCTTTTATTGTTGTTGAATGTAAAGCGGAAAATGTTCGTATTCGTGAAGAAGATTATTATCAGGGATACAATTATGCTTCTTGGGCTGGTGCAAGTTTCTTTGTAACCACTAACGAAAAAGAAACAAAATACTTTAACGTTGACAAAGATTATCTTCCCAAGGAGTTAGTAGAGGTTGTTGCTATTCCTACCGCTGAAGAAGCACTGAATGATAAAAAAGTAAAAGATATTCTTTCCAAAACTAAAACATTTACGAGAGATGATTTTACAAAGATTCTTCGCACTTGCCATAACATTATTCGTAATAATGATAAGCTTTCTCCCGAAGCTGCATTTGATGAAATCAGCAAAATTCTCTTTATGAAAATCAAATACGAACGTGAGCAGCGTGGTGCAAAAGTTTTTACGAAAAATGAGTTTGTAGAAAAAGAAAAATGGTTCGAAAAAGAGATTCGTCCAAGCCTGAAAGGAACTCCCAAAGACCTTCCTTATATGCAATTCTTGTTTTACAACACCAAGGAAGAGTTTAAGGATGACCAACTTTTTGAGGAAAACGAAATCATCAAAATTAGACAAAACAGTTTTGAGCAAATTCTCGAAAAACTTGAAACCTATAACCTTTCCGACACACAGGATGATGTTAAGGGTATAGCCTTTGAACAGTTCTTGGGTACTACTTTCCGTGGCGAATTAGGTCAGTACTTTACGCCTCGTACTATAGTTGATTTTATGACACACATTCTGGATCCCAAAGAGAATGAAACTGTATGCGATCCTACTTGCGGTAGTGGCGGCTTCTTAATCAAAGCATTCGAATATATGCGTGAAAAAATCGAGGAAGACGTAAAGAAAGCTAAATCCGAATTGCGTTCCGTTATTGAAGGAGAGAACTACGATTCACTGTCCGAAAAAGAACAGGTAGTTATCAACGAACGCATCGAAGCTATGCAATCCACACTTAACAAAGAACTTGATACCCAAGTAGAAGGTAGTCGTATGTATAATCTGTCACGAAATTGCATTTACGGGACAGATGCTAACCCTCGTATGGCAAGAACATCAAAAATGAATATGATTATGCACGGCGATGGACACGGTGGCGTTCATCATCACGATGGCTTGCTGAATGTTAACGGTATTTTTGAAGAGCGTTTCGACGTTATATTAACCAATCCTCCTTTTGGTGCGAGAATTGATAAATCCCAAAAAATTACCGAAGCAGATAAATTTACCGATGAAGCTTTAATCGCAAAATATAAAGAAAAATACGGCGAAGCTTATGAAAAAGCGCTTAAGCAGGCAAATGACAACATTGGTAAGTCCTTGCTTTCATTGTACGACGTAGGTTCCATGTCCGGTCTTACCGAAGTTCTCTTTATGGAACGTTGTCTGAGACTGCTTAAAAAAGGTGGCCGTATGGGTATGGTTTTGCCTGAAGGTGTGCTTAACACATCAAACCTTCAGAAAATTCGTGAGTATTTTGAAGGTAAGGCTAAAATCATTTTGATTTGTTCAATCCCCCAAGATGTATTTATCGCTGCCGGTGCCACAGTAAAACCCAGCCTTGTTTTCTTCAAGCGTTTTACCGAAGAAGAAGAGCTTCAGTACTTAGGTGCAAAAACAAGGGCAGAAAAAGAAATTAGACAGAAGTACATCGGCCAAATAAAAGCTTTGCAAGAAAAAATAGTCGAAGAAAAATCCAAGAAACTTAAGGTTAAAGCGCTCATTGCAGCAGCAGAAAAAGAACTCAGAGATCTTGAAAAGGCTATCATCGAAGAAGCTAAACCGCTCACCAAAGAATACTTCGATTACGAAATTCCTATAGCTATGGTTGAGGATGCGGGCATTACTTCTACAGGTGCTGTTTCCGCAGGCAATCAGCTTCCTACCCTTCAAGATGAATATAAAGAATATAGAATTGCAAAGAAGCTATGGAACGAAGCCAATAGCGTTGTTTCCTATACCATAAATTCGCAAGGAAGGCTTTTCCGTACCAGCGATGGTAAGGAGGTTGAACTAAAGTGGTAAATACAAATTCAGTGTTGTCCTCTATTTTATTTAGCCAAACCATCGATTGGAATATAAAACAATTCTTTAGTTCCACCTCGATTAATTCATCTTTTGAGTTAAAAAGAATAGGAAAAGCAATAACACGCCGAAAAGATCAAATGGTTGTTGAAGATGACAAAAGATACAAGCGTATTACAATCAAAACAAATTGCGGTGGTGTTTTTGTCAGAGATGAGGTTTTAGGAAAAGATATCAAAACCAAGAAACAGTACTATGTAAAGGCTGGTCAGTTAGCAGTGTCAAAAATCGACGCTCGAAACGGTGCATTTGGCATTGTTCCTCCTGAAGCAGATGGCGCTATTATTACCGGTAATTTTTGGGTTTATGATGTGAATCCCGAAATCGCAAATATTGACTATTTGATTTTATTATTATCTTCTAACGTATTTGTACAAGCTTGGCAGGATTGTAGTAATGGTAGTGGCAATCGTTTGTATTTACAGGAAGATAGATTTCTGAATTACAAAATACCAATGCCAGCTGTGATCAAGCAGAAACAAATAGTCGATAGATATAACAAGGGGATTTGTGACGCAAATAGTGCTACAAATAAAGCATATGAACTCAGTAATTCAATAGATTTATGCTTATTCAATTTGTTGCATATAAAACCTATTGCAGAGCAAGATCGCAGTACGCAGGGATTAATATCAACTACAACATTGAAAGATCTTATTGGCTGGGGAGCAAAAATAAACAGCAACCCAATTAAACCACAGGAATTATTTAAGTCAACGGCATATAAAAATATGCCCTTGGAGTTTTACTGTGAGATTAACCCTAAAACAATATACCCAGATGATATCGAAGATGTTTCATTTATACCCATGGAATGTGTGTCCGACATATATGGAGAAATTATAGAGCACAAAAACGGGAAGTCAACGAATAGTAAAGGATATACATCTTTTCAGGAAAATGATGTCATTTGGGCAAAGATAACGCCGTGTATGCAAAACGGGAAGTGTGCAGTAGCCACCAATCTAAAAAACGGTTATGGATATGGTTCTACAGAGTTTCATGTTTTTAGAGCAACCCAAAATGCCATTCCGGAGTATATACATTGTTTTATGAGATCTAAGAGAGTACGTGAAGTTGCTGTGAGTTATTTTACAGGCTCAGCTGGTCAACAACGTATAGGTACGGATTTTTTAGAAGCTTTGACATTACCCCTTTTACCATTACGCTCTGAAGATCCTAATGTTACAACTCAAGAAACTGTAGTTAAAAAGGTGATTGAGATTAGAACACAAATTAAGGAACTACACATAAAAGCAACAAATATACGTGAACAAGCAAAAAAAGAATTTGAGGAGGCCGTTTTCGGTGAAACTCAAAAAGTTACAAATTAAAAAGTATAAAAATTTAATAGATTTTGCAGTTGATTTTGAATCAGGTAAAGGTTTATCTATCCTAATTGGTAATAATGGTTCAGGAAAAAGCAATGTTTTAGAGGCTATAAGTGGTATTTTTGTCAATGCCTATTCTGCTAAAGCCATTCACAAGTTTGTATATTCATTGACCTATGAGATAAAAGGAAAAGAAGTTAAATTAGAGCAAACAATATACCGATGCCAATACTATGTGGATGGAAAAGTAATTGCCGTTAAGGAACTTGCTTTACGAGGTTTATTACCCACTAATGTTATAGCTTTGTATAGCGGGGAGGATAAACGTTGGTGGCACAATTATTATGAGCCATTCTATTTAAAGTTCACAAGAGATATAAATGCAGGTACAAGTAATACCCTATCCCCCAAAATGTATTACATAAACAAATATTACTGGGATATTGCGTTGCTTTCACTCGTTTATAGCACTGCTGAAGATGATAAGCAGTTTTTAAAAGAAACTATTGGTAGAGATACCGTAGACCATATATTGCTCTTTTATACACAAAATGTTGAACGGCACTGTAAATCAGAATTGCTAAAATCATTTCTTCAGTCTGTAAACCTTTTTTCCGAACATAGCAAAGGTCCTGATGGCGAGCCAGTCTATTTATATGCAATGACCAAAGAAAGTATATTCGATACATATGGCGTTCGGGTTTTTGAAGATTTTGCAGCGATGAAGAATTTTTATATGTTTGCAGATGCCAAATTTCTTAACAACAAGCCCGAAGAGTTCAACTATTACGAAAAACAGTTGTTTGATTACTTCGTTCAGGCATATATGCCTAAAGACAAAAAGGTAATTAAGAATATTGAATTAATCTACAATGGTTTTTCGGCAAAAGATTTAAGCGAAGGCGAGAAGAAACTAATTTTGATCAGATCAGTTTTATCTTTTGTTGCCGATGAAAATTCATTAATCCTCTTTGATGAGCCTGATGCAAATATTCATGAAGGACGTAAGCAACAGATATACAATCTTTTTGCCGAATATTGCAAATTTGATCGTCAAATGGTTGTTGCGACACATTCTCCAATTCTTGCTCAACTAGCTAATGAGAAAGAATTGCTGATGTTAGATCACGAAGGTGGAAAATCAACGCTTTTAACAGAAGAAAAAATTGATAAGATTAAACATTTGACGGGAACATCTTGGGATGTCATTGGTCAAGGAATGATGTTGAAATCCAACAGACCACTGGTCGTATTTGAGGGTAAAACAGATGTTAAATATGTTAAACGGGCTATAGATTTGCTCAAAAATGATAATCCTTCGTATGATCAACTACAAGTTGATTTTATGAGTGCCGGCGGGGCTGATAATATGCAATTCTTTATTACAGATTTGCTTGAGGTCATTCCTAATAGCAAAAAGGTTATTGTGTTTTTTGATAGAGATAATGAGGGGCAGACAGGAGCAGCGACACTTTTGAACTTGACTACTTCGGATGAAGCCATTGCTCATTATGATGATGTAAAGCAAAACAATCTAACTGTAAGTTTTATCCCTTATAAAACAGGAGTTACTGGAGGGGATTTCTTAATAGAAGATTATTTCTCTTGGGATAAAACAGTAAAACCAATGGTGGATAAGGCTATTGAAAATAGCCATCATCCTTTTAAAAACCTTCCAAAACTTTCATCCAGAATCAAAAAGGGGCTTGAAGATAAGCACATGACTTTCGCCAAAGAAGAATTTGAAGGTTTTATTACTTTGCTTGACAAAATCGTAAAGTTATCAACGGAGGAAGGAACATGAACGCACAAAAATTGAATTCAGCAATAGCTGAGTTTACAAAGAAAACGAAGTCCAATGCGGCATATTACGAAGAAAATTGGGCTGAGCGCAAGGAGCGCAAGGACTATTATCAGTCATTTACCAAGGACAAGCTTATTGCAATGACTGAAGAAGAGTTCTTAGAGTATATCAGTAAGCTTTGGTCTATGCTTATTTGGGGTAATAAAAAATATGTTGTTGACAAGCTGATTGCCGACAACGGTTTTGCCACGCTAAAAAAGCATTTGGCTGAATTGTTATATGGTACAAATCCTATCGAAAAGCGTTGGGATATATTTTTGAAATCTATAAAGGGTATGGGGCCTGCAACTATCAGCGAGTTACTCACATACGCAAACCCGCAGGAATATGTAATCTTTAATAAGACAACTATCCTTTGTTATGGCTATCTTGATATCCCCGATATGCCGAAATACAACTATCAGTACACCGGAAAGAAGTATGCGGAAGTATGTGCTATTGCAAAAAAGATCGCCGCAGAACTCAAAAAAGCCGGTGCAGATGATTATGATCTTTTAGCAGTAGATTACTTTATGTGGGATGAAATTTTACCACTCGCTGAAAAGAAGTCTCCTGTATCTTCTGCTACCCCTGAAGTCAAGAAACCCGTTACCGTGAAGGATTCAAAATCTCTCCACGATGAGATTAAGGAAAAGTTGGTTGCCATAGGCGAATTGCTCGGTTTTGATAGCCGTTCTGAAGTCAAGATTACTACCGGTGCGGTTGTAGATGCTGTTTGGGAAGCCAAAATCGGCAATATGGGCAAGGCAATCTATGTATTTGAGGTGCAGTCCAAAGGCTCAATAGATAGCCTTATTCTGAACCTCAAAAAAGCGCAAAGTAACGCTGCTGTTCAAGCAGTTGTTGCCGTTGCAGATGAAGAACAGCTTGCGAAGATCATTCAGGAAAGTGCCGGTGTGATTGATGAAAAATCTCTGCGAACTTGGGATTCTGAGGATGTTTTGGCAGTTTATGATGCGCTAGTGCGGGCACACGAATCAATCAACAAACTGGCGCTTGTACCGGAAAGCTTTTGACCTCTTGCTCTGATAAAGTTCGGAACAATATCAAATTTAGTTTGACATAGTTCCGATAGAACAATAACATTGTTCCGGAAATTTTTGATATTGTTCCGAACATTGTTCTTTTTCGTTTGGTCAGCGCTGCATAAAAAACAAGCGGAGGTCATCGACCCCCGCTTGCTCGTTACCCGTATACAATTTCCTGCATTACGACCTCATTTGCCCGATGTCGTATGCTGTTCATCTTCCGCACCCACGCCATCGGGTCATCGGCTTTCAAGGCCTCCGTCACACCCTCGGCATCTGCGTATTGTTCTACCAGCCGAAGAAAGGATTCCTGCGCCTGCTCCTCGATGTCTGCAAGGTGCCCATCCAGCACCCCGGCGGTCAGCAGGTTATAATACAGCACCCGGTGGTGCTCCTTCAGAAAGGTGCGCCGCCGCTGCCCGTAAATGCCGATGGAGCGTTTTTCTTCGGGCGGTAAGCAAACATCGGGTAGGCAATAGTCGCCCTGCCTTGTGTAAGTGCCGCCCAGCTGCTCAAATAGCGATTTCATATGTGATCCTCCCATTCAAAATTTCCCCGGCAGGTCTGCAATGCAAAATGCACCCGCCTTTCGGTTACAGTCTACCAAAACCGAAAGGCAGGTGCGAGTGTGCGAATTTCAGAATCGCACATTATTTCTTCATCTTCCTGCTGAATTCATTCAGCGTCTGGATATGCCAGAGGCTTTTGCGGGTGATGGAGCGGAAGGTCAGGGAGCAGAAAAAATCCACAAGAAAGATTTTCGGGATACAGAACTTCAGTCCCTTTTGAAAGGCTTTCAGCGACCCGCGGCTGCACCAGTTGTGGACGGTGGTCAGGGTGTAGCCGGTCAGGGTTACCACATCCTTTACCGTGACCACATCCGGGTATTTGCGCAGCAGCTTTTCATAGTAGCCGTGCATCTGCCGGAGGGTGTCCTCCGGCAGCTCCTTGGAGAGCCTCGCCACATAGTGGGTACCGTACCAGCCCTTCGGCGCAGAATAGAGTTCGGGAAAGATCGCCCGCTCCTCCAGATAGGCCTTCACATCCTCTTTCCGGATCTTATAGCACCGGGTCTTTTTACCGGAGCACTCGCAGGGCACCTTGCCGCTCTTGAGCAGGTGCAGCGCCGTGGACTTGCTGATGTGGCAGATCCGGAAGAATTGCTCCTTGTTCATTACATCGGGAACACTGTCTCAGTTGATGGGGAATACATCCATTTGTAACACCTCAAAAATAGATTTTCGTCGGTTGGAAGCTCTATCCTGCGGTGTATGGCCGTCTCCCGCTTTTTCTCTCCTATCTTCCCGCATTTCTCTCCAAAATCGGGAAAAATGCCGATTTGAACCCACTTTCAAAAAAGTCTGTCCCGCAAGGCTTTCCGAGCGAAAAAGCCTGATTTCAAGCGGCTTTCGGCGGGTACGGGGCTTACAGAAACGACCCCAAAACGGACACCCCCGTCACAGTTGCATAAAAGACTCGAAATCAGTTTGCGAGCAATCGCACATGGGTTCGAATCCCATCCTCTCCGCCAACGGAACCCTTGAAAACCCAGTGTTTTCAAGGGTTCTTTCTATTCGACAAAAAAATTCCGACTTTGATTTTTTGTGTTTCTGCCGCTTTTCCGAGCCGATTTTATGCTCTTTTTCGCCCGTGAATATTAGAATAAAAAATCTTCAAACACCGCGTGAAATAAGGCTTTTTAAGGCCTGCATACTTTTTGCGGCGTTAGAAAGATTTCCGTCAGACAAAAAATCGCCAAATTTCAAAACACCCGGTTGCGGGCAACCGCACCAAAAGTCATGTGTGGATTTTAGCGGTCGGGGTTCAAACCGGCAGAAAGAAAAATGTGCTTTGCTTCTTTTTGTTTTGACATTATACAGAAGTGCTCCGTTTGAAGAATCTGATTGTGTGAAATCCTATTGCAAAAACTCTTAATATGTGATATAATATATTTATTAAGAGGTAATGTGTTCCCCAACATTGATTATTCGTATCATGAGAGTACGAATTAGATTGGGAGGAATTTGGCCTTTTAATGACATGAGTAAATCATTGAAACTATTGATTTCTTTCAAATTCTCATTATGAAATCAAGAAAGCGGCTGTGTGTTGACTTTTGTTGTCCCCCTGCTGTTTCACTGCTTTACACCACAATTCGAACCGATGTGTTTGCGTCGGTCTTGTTTTGTTGCGTGTAAAGCGATTGTATAATCTGAAATCGTAGTCCACGCACGATGCAAGTGCGTGGATTTTTTCGGTTCAGAAAGGAGAAAGCAATGAAAAAAGTGTCTGGGAAAACGCATACCCAAAAGCAACTGGATGATTGGTCAAATCAGAATAATCCGAACAACAAGGCATACAAAGCGAACAAGGATAATCATTCAAACCAAATGAACCCCAATCATAAGACACATCAGCAAGTTCACAATTCTCGCCGCAGAAACAAAGCACAACTATGGCCTGATTGGGATCCCGACTATCCCGATTATGACGATTAAACATTTTAAGGAGGAAAATCTATGAGTAAGCATTTCTTCGACTGTGACGACGGCGATTTTGCGTATACCGTTTCCGACAATATGGCAATCGACTCCGACGGCAATATGATGATGCGCATGGGCGACAATATGGCTATGGACATGGACAGCGGAGAGCTTCACATTATTTCGTCATGGGAAGATGAAGACGATGACGATTAAAAAATCGTTATAAATGAACACCGCGAAAACCGACCCCAATAAAGGCATTCCCTTATTTCCATTGCGTTCCCCTTAAAACGCGGTGCAAAATAAGGGGATCTTATTTTGCTGTTCTCATAGTTCGACCCGTCAGAAGCAAAAAAATGCTGCCCCACCGTTTCAGGTGAGGCATAGGTTATGTACTCACTTTCATCATTTCTCTTTTCTGCCGCCGCTGTTCGTTCTCACGCTCACGGCGCTGTATGTACTTGAATTCCCGAATCAGTTCCTTATATTTTTCCGTGCGCGGGTGCGCCAGCCTTTGCGGTGACGCCATAAAGCCGATAAATTCCGCTTTGGCGCAGTACTGTATAGAGCCGAGTTTAATGCCGACCAGAACTTCTTCCCGTATCCATTCGTGAATGCGCTGCGGGCTGTGACCGACAAGTTCCGCCGCCGTCTGCGTGGGCAGAGCCTCCGGCAGCTCCGCCCACTGTGAACTTAGCCACCGCCGAAAGGCTTCGCAGTTTTCCGGGGTGGCTTCAAACATCGGGAGCG
>ERZ773150.3207-NODE-3207-length-11172-cov-2.878115_pt1 | contig 11172 bp, 3 predicted proteins | sample MGYA00580845_ERZ773150 | MGnify/ENA primary metagenome ERZ773150 (study PRJEB29015, sample SAMEA2737848) | human gut metagenome | biome: human gut; feature: human-associated habitat; material: faeces | place: China | collected 2012 ...
GAGTGCTCTGCGGGCGCACACGAACGATCACAAAAAAGTGAAAATATAAGGAGGAAATCGCATGAACAAACGAACAGAACAAACCCGATGGACACCGAAAAGGCTATTGAGCCTTCTCATGGCGCTCATCATGACCCTGAGTCTGCTGCCGACAGCAGTGTTCGCGGCGGACAGCGGCACTGCCGGGAGCAGTGCAGATAATCCGGTTACGATTGATTATACACAGAAGACTTATGGTTATGCAACAGCGGCCACCTCTCCCATCACTACACAGATTAGTGAAGAAGGTAGCACACCTTACACAGTCACCTTTAAGCCGCAAATTCAGTTCGTAGATAGCAACAATAAGGAAACTGAAAATACTTTCAGCTACCAATCAGGTATCCCATTTAAGCCTGGCGTTTCTATTTCGACAAACGCGAATGAAGAGAAAACCATTGGACGATATACATATACCGTTCAGCAAGTCAATGCTGATGGAACAGATGCACCTAATACCACCACTGTTACTAATAACATACTCGGTACAAGCACAATTCGTGCCGCAAGTAGTTTATCATGTGAGGGCTCTGATTTCACCGCCAAGGCGCTGGAAAACAACATGATTCGCCTGAAGTATACGGTCTATGAGGGCGATTCGGTCGATGACAGCAAGCGCGTAGGCCAGGTCTATGTCGGCATCACCGGGATCGCGGTCACGGATATTGAGTATACGATCACCTATCGTCCCGGTGCGGATGCTGCTTGGGCAACTCCGCCCACCGGCCTTTCCGAAACATCGGAATCTGGCGTCTATGCCACTACCGTAACCCCAGGCGAAGATGGTAAAGCTTCTTACACTATCGACAGTGCTGCATCGGTAAAGAAGGACGGTCACACTTTCGTCGGTTGGCGGGTTGGTGCGAACGGCTCGACAGGTTCCGTTATGAAGGCGGGGGATACGATCGGCGGCATCACTGGCGACGTTAACCTGTATGCGGAACTTGAGAAGAATCACACTATTACGTTCCAATCTGAGTACTCAGGCGCATCCGGTCTGATGACGTCTGCGCCCAGTAACGGCACGAAGTATACCGTCCCGGTCGAGCCGACAATGTATGGCTTCACGTTTGCCGGATGGAAAGTGACCAGCGGCAGCGCAGACGTTACTGGCAATGAGATCACCAACATTACCGGTGATATCACCCTGACCGCCCAGTGGACCGCCGACGGCTCTACCCCGGTCGGCAGCCACAGCGTGAAGTTCGTGCGCAATAACGCGACGGACGGCAGCGCGCTGAACTGGCCGGACGACCTGACCGGCGCGAAGGACAGCACCGTCACCATCCCCTGGCTCATCCCGCAGGCCGAGGGCTATACCTTCCTCGGCTGGTCGACGACCGAGAATGCGACAACGGCCAACTATCAGCCCAACGACACGGTCACGATTACGGACACGGATATCAACCTCTATGCCGTGTGGCAGCCCAAAAATTATACCATCACCTATCCGGACACTGCCTCCCTGACAGGCGTGACCCTCACCAGCACTGGCCATTCTGTCACCCCCGGCAGTCCTGCCTCGTTCAACGTCACGGTCACTGCCGAATATGACGTGAGCAGTATGATCGTTGCCGCAAACGGCGTACCGCTCGGTTACTCGAGAAAGACTGAGAATAATGACGGCAGCACGACCTACACTTACAGTTTTATGCCCACGGGCGACACGACCGTAACGGTCTCTCAGCCGGAGCAGAAGTCCTATGTTGTCACGCTGCCGGTCGGCGATCACTTCACGGCAAAGTTTGATGACACAGATACTAAGTCTGACAAGGCCGTTGGCTATAACGGCAGCGTCTCCCTCACTGTGACTGCGGATAGCGGTTGGACGATTGAAGACGTCAGCTATACCGGCGACGCAACGCTGACACACGATGCCCCCGATTCCAGCAAATACACGTTAACCGACATTAAATCCAACGTGGCTGTCAGCGTGAAGATGAAGCAGATTCCGGTCTACACGATCTCTTATTCGATTGATGAGGCCTACTTCACAAGCCAGAAGGTCACCGGAGAAAGCGCAAATGTGCCGTTGATCACCCCCGCAGAGCGCACCGGCTACACCTTCGATGGTTGGTATAAAACCCCCAACTATACTGATAAGGCAGAAGCGACGTTAACCGTCACTGGCGATGTAAATCTCTATGGCCGTTATGCGCCGATCACAAAGAGCATCTCTTATAACATGAACGCACCGCAGGATGCCAATGGCAATACTCTGACGGTCGATCCGAGTACTCTTCCCGATACGGAGAAGACCTACGGTCAGGCGGTCACGCTGAGCGCGGTCAAGCCGACCTGCGATGGCTATGACTTCCTCGGCTGGGCCAAGGCGCGGGACAGCAAGACCGTGGTCTACGCCGCGGGCGCGACCGTGTCCGAAGAGCTCACGGATAACATGACGCTCTACGCTGTCTGGGCGAAGAAGACCTACACCATCACCCTTCAGGGCGGCAGCGGCTACACCGTCAGCAGCAATCAGGCCCTCGTCGTGGAGCACGGCAGCACGTTCACCTTCACCGTGACCGTGGACGGCGCGTATGCAGCGACTGAGCCGGTTGTTACAGCCAACGGCGCGACACTGACAAAGGTGAGCGGTGAACCCAATACAAAGCATGAGGCTGCGACCTATACCTATAAAATCGAGAACGTGACGGCCGATCAGGTCGTGACGGTCAAGGTCACCGAAAATGCGCGTGCGAATGTCCAGTTTGTCTATTGCGTTGTGAACGCGAACGGTCAGGAACTGACAAATGATTTGTGGAATGCCAAGCCCTTCATGACGCAGGCCGTCCAGCTCGGCGACCCGGCGGCACAGCCCCAGCAGCCGAACATCGAAGGCTACAGGTTCGTCCGCTGGTGTGGTGCAGACCATACAACGGCGACGACCCATGAGGCCTACGACTTTACCAAGCCCGTCACCGGTGAGCTGACCATCTATGCCGAGATCACGCCCATCCTCCCGGTCATCACCGTGGACGCACTGAGCGGCGACGGCTGGGAACTGACGAACTGGAAAATTGGCGATACCGCTGCAACTCTGACCAACAACCGTTTTGAGGTGCCCTACGGCTCGACCATCACGTTCGATCTGGTCGTGAAAAACGGCTACAAGTACGACAACAGCGTATCTGTTGCCGCGAACGGCTACGCACTCGCTCCCTACGGCGATCCGGAAGTGAGCAATGACGGCACAACGACTATCCACTTCCGCCTCACCTCGGTGACGAAGGACACCAACATCTCCGTTTCCGGCGTTGTCCGCAAGACGATCACGATCACGTACAACGCGAATGCGCGCGATGACGTGTCCGGTCTGCCTTCCCCGCAGGTCGTGAAGTATTATCTCGAGGGCAGCCAGAACGACACCATTACCGCGCAGGAGCCGAGGCGCACGGGCTATGAATTCGTGGGCTGGTGCACAGACAGCGAAGCAACCGTCACCGTAAATGGGAACACGAAGACCATCAACACCGAAACCGGCGTTGTTGTCTATCCCAGCAGCACCGCAAAGTTCACCACGGACACCACCCTGTACGCTATTTGGCTTGCGCAGGATACCGAGCTGACACTGAAGATCACGGATGTGGCCTACGATACGCAGCAAAACAACCGCGTCATCCAGTACGAGGGCGAGAGCATTACGCTTCAGGCGACGCTGAACGTCAACGCCAAGGGCACCGTCGTGTTCTACAAGGGCGACAAGGAGGGCGCTAACGGTACGCGCATCGGCTCGGCCGCGATCAACGGCAAGACCGCAGAGCTCAGCGTGAAGGTCGGCGATTACAAGGCCGGCGGCGTGACTGAGCATTACTGGGCCGTCTTCGAATCCGAGACCGACGAGGGCTATGCCAACAGCGAGAAGTCCAATATCATGAACGTCGGCGTGTTCTCCAAGGCGCTGAGCTGGAAGATTACCGAGGGCACCAGCAATGTCGCAGACAACGGCAATGTGCTGAACGTCTACGAGGGCGAGAACGCGACCGGCACGCCGATCACCGGCAACATGGTCGCAGGCCACACCTACACGCTGCAGGTCAAGACCGCCAGCATCACCGGCGTCGAGACGCTGGACAGCAAGCAGCCTGTGCTCGGCAAGGACTATAAGATCGTCTGGCAGTACACCGAAGTCGGCAAGAACGACTGGAAGACGGACGGCGAAGCCAGCGACAAGGCCACCTATCTGGTCACCGGCGACAAGTCCGGCTATCAGTTCCGCGCGCAGATCGTCCCCCTCGGCCCGGACAACGGCAGCCTGTTCGTCAAGGCCGGCAAGTTCAATGAAAATGATGTGCTGGTGAACGACCAGTATGACACCTGCCTGTATACCAAGTCGACCAACACGACCGTGCGGCAGTCCACCGCCACCGCGCTGACGATCACCGGCGCTGATAATGAAGGTTCTGTGACCATCGCCGGTAACCCTGTCACCACCGGCCTCGCCCAGTTCGAGGGCCAGAAGGTCACGCTGACCGCGACCGTCACGGATACGACTACCGGGACCCCCACTGTCACCACCGGTCATGTCAACTTCTACCGCAAGGGCGCTACGGCTGACACGCTGCTGAACGCCTCCCCCATTGCGGTCGGTACAAACGGCGTTGCGACCTGTGAGGTGGAGATCAGCAAGTGGACTGGCGGTAACGTAACCGATAACAAGGACGAGTTCTACGCCGTCTATCTGGCGAACGCCACCTATGACACCAGCGACAGCAAGACTACGCCCCAGACCGTCTACATCAAGTCCACCGCCATCAAGACCCCGATCATCGATTCTACGCTGGCGGGCACGCTGAATGGCACGGTCGCGAATAGCACGAGCTATGAGCACGACCTGATCGGCCTGCTGGCGGGCGTGCAGCACGAATTCAAGCTGCGTCAGACCGGTGCGGAAGCTACCACTGGCGATTGGTCCGTGGTCGCGCTCGACGGCCGTACCGTCGATAGCAGCAACTACGACATCGAGTGGCAGTATAAGACCGATGGTAACTTTGCCAAGGCCGGCAACGACAGCACGGTGGAAATCTATACCACCACGACCACCAAGGTCGACGACCGCTACCGCGTCAAGCTGACCGGTAAGGGCGTGTTCGCGGGCAGCGAGGCGACCTCGAAGGATGCCGTCATCGGCACCAAGCAGGACGTCACCGTGACCGTGAAGGCCATCGACGCCATCACGAAGACCCCAGAAACCGACGTCTATCAGCTCAATGAGATCACCCTGACGGCAACGGTAGCCGCGGCCAAGGGTGCCGATGCTACGATGAAGCCCGCCGGCACTGTGACCTTCTACTACAAGGACGGCGACAACTGGGTCAAGCTGGATTCCGCAATGCTTGCCGAGGATACCAATCACAGCATGACCGCCAGCATCACGACGAACAAGCTTCCGGTCACGGATACCACCAACACTTGGCGCAATGTTGAAATCACCGCCGTCTACGAGGGCAATGATACCTTCAACGCCAGCGGAAACTACGATGCAACTAATAGCACCGTTTCCGCCGGTACAACTGCAAACGGCGTCACTGACGACACCGTCACCGTCTACTCCTCTGTGGTCTTCAACTGCAACGACGAGAACAAGAAGCAGCCGACCGATGGTGACAAGGGCATCCACATCAGCGTGAGCGACGGCGCATTCAAGACCAATGAAACGGCCACGCTTGCACTGAGCGATATCTACACGCTGGATCGTGAGCTGACAGACGAGACTCTGCGGAACACCATCGCCAAGCTGAATCCGACTACTGACTACACCGTCCAGTGGCAGAAGCTGAACGGTGCGACCGCCATCACCAGTGGCGATTACGGCGCTGCCAAGAACTGGACGAATATCGACGGCGCGACCGGCACGACCCTCGTTCTTGACAAGGTCGAGCAGAACACCGCCTATCGTGCGGTCATCACCGTGAAGGACCAGCCGATCACCAAGGGCTCCTTTGATAAGCTTGACCAGGGCGTGATCGGTACGGCAGATGCGAACGACGGCCGTCAGGTCTACTATTCCAACGTCCTGATGCCGACGGACACCAACATGACCGTCTCCGTCGCGCTCAACACCAGCAAGATCGGCGCTGAGAACACCGAGGGCATCACCGAGGGCGAGACCGTCACCGCGAATGTGTTCCTCTCCGGCGTGGTCGGCGCAGTGCCGAACGCGAACGTCACCGTCAAGGTCACGAACGACAGCGCGAAGGGCAATGACACCGCCTATGAGAAGACCTTCACCAGCATGAACACCGTCAACGGCTGGAACGCCTTTAGCTGGAACACCGCAGAGAGCGACGACAATGGGGTCCCGACTGCCCCTGGCTTCTACACCCTGACGGTCAGCGCCACGACCAACACCGGTTACGCGGCGAAGGAGATCACGCGCAGCCTGATCGTCCGCGAGAGCAGCTACACCATCGTTCCCGAAAACACCACCGTGACCTACAACGGCCGCACGCAGGGCCTGACGGTCGCGCTCAATGGCTTCGGCTTCAATGGCACGGGCATCAATGAGGCCGCGAACAAGTCCTGGACCGTGAAGTACTACGACAAGGATAACAACCTGGTCGAGCCGACACAGGCCGGTACCTACAGGGCCGTGATCACGCTGCCCGCTTCCGCCTACTGGACGGAGCAGACTAAGACAGTCGACTTCACCATTGAAAAGCGCAGCGTCTCCATTGCGGACGCCATCGCGCAGGCCAAGGTCTACGACGGCACCACCGATGTCAACATCGTTGAGGTCATGCTGAACGACGCCGAGACCGAGCAGGGCACCACCGGCTGGCTGAAGTCCGGTGAGAACACCGGTATCATCAACGGCGACAGCATCTACGCTGTGGCGACCGCTGCGTCGCTCAACAGCGCGAACGCTGGCAACAACAGCTTCAAGATCTCCACGATCGAGCTGCGCGGCGACGATGCGAACAACTACGTGTGGAATGAAGCCCCGTACACGGAGGACATCTACGTCAGCCGCAGCCAGGTTTACGGCGTTTCCTCGACCGATGTGACGCTCAAGGCAGGCGAGAAGCTCCCGGCGGACGCGGTCTACATGATCGATCAGGCCGGCAACAAGATCACGACCTACGACGTGCTCTACTATCTGCACACCGACACGGAGATCAAGAAGGTCGACAATACCAACGAAAAGGGTCTCTACACCGTGATCGTCCGCCCGAAGCAGGACAACTACAAGAGCGGCGTCACGCTGAAGGTCACTGTTGGTGACACGACCAGCTATACTGCCGCAGTTGCCCCGAAGCCCAGCACGCTGATCACCATCAGCAACACGGCGGAGCTGTACGGCAAGTCCACCGGCGTCACGGCCAGCACGACCAACGACGCAGCGACCACCACAATCGAGTATCAGAGTGGCAGCACCGGCTGGACGGCGACTGCTCCGACCAGCGCGGGACGTTATCTGGTGAAGGTCACGGCCTCCACGGGTGATGTGGCCTACGGCATCTACACCATCACCAAGGCACACCCGAGCATTGACGTCACCCCGGCTACCGGCCTGACCTACAACTCCATGCCGCAGAACGGTTACACGACGCTGACCGGTGTTGAGGGCAAGGATGCAAGCAAGGACTATTACATCACCTACGCGGGCGACGTGGCCATCGGCTACAACGTCCAGAAGGAAGGCAATGTTGACGAGCAGGCGCCGGTCGATGCCGGTACGTACACCGTCACGCTGCACGTGAACGAGACCGAGAACTACACCGCGCACGAGATCTCCAAGAGCTTCACCATCGCAAAGAAGGCCCTGACCATCAAGGCAGACTCCTGGCAGACCACGCAGTACGACGCCTTCCCCGACATGACCGCAGGCTACACGGGTCTTGCCGCGGAGACTGGCGACACAACGCCGGACACCTCGCTCCGCGATGTGCAGATCGCGCCGGAATTCCTCTATAACCCGAAGGACGGCAAGTCTGATTACAGCAACGATTCCCTCGATCAGGTCGGCGGCGTTGCAATTCAGCCGATCGACGCGCTCTCGAAGAACTACGCCATCACCTATGAGAACGGCCAGTACACCAAGCAGCGCACGGAGACCAACGTCGATCTCGCGATCCACGGCCTGCCGCAGAGCAGCACCGGCAAAAACACGGTCTACTACGGCGACGAGATCCAGCTCTATCCGTACGGCTATTACACCACACACGCCAACGGCTCGGGCATCTAAAACTGGAGCATCAGCGCTGGCGCACCGGCAACGATCGATGCGGATAAGGGCATTTTGAAGGTGACCGGCGTCGGCAAATTCATCGTCACGCTGACGCGCGGCGAAGGCGAGCTGCAGATCAGCACCTCCGTCACCGTCACGGCCATCCAGAAGGAAGCGAAGATCGCGCTCAAGAATGTCGACAAGGTCTACACCGGCGCTTCGCAGACCTACGACTACACGGGTAATGTGACTGTGCACGACGAGCTGTATCAGGAGATTCAGTACTTCAATGCAAGCAAGGTCGCGCTCGGAAATACCGCTCGCACCGACGTCGGCACGCAGATCACGACCGCAAAGGTCACCGGCGCTTGGGCTTATCAGTCCGAGACCTACGGCGGCAAGTTCACCATCAACGACAAGGAAGCCTCGGTCGCGCCGGGCGAACAGTCCACGGTTTACGGCACGCCCGAAACCTTCGACACGAATCCGAAGTACACTGTGACCAATGAGGTCAACTCTGTCGCGGCAGTATCTGGTGTGAACGTTGCGTCCCAGACCGACGCGTACAACCGTCTCGACGTCCATGACGGCTATGAGATCCTCGTGGCCGGCACGGAGAACATGAACTACAACGTCAAGTACACCACCGACGAGACGGCAGAGGATTCCGCGGTCACGACCTATCAGGATGTTGTGTTCACCTCTAAGACGGACAAGTATCTCAACGATGCCACCATCTATGGTGAAACACCGAACGTTCTCGACTGGACGCTTGTGAATGTCATTGGCACAACGCGCGACAGCGTGGACTACGCCGATAATCTGGCGGACTTTGACCTCCCGGACACCTTCGTCGAGCAGGATAAGGACGACTGCACCGGCAACAAGGTGACCTACAAGGCCGCCAACCGCACGACGGATGCGGCCGATAGCAGCAACATCCGGTACAACCAGGATAAGCTGGAAGGTCCCAGAACTTCTACGGATACGAACACGGACGAGAACTACACGTTGAAGTTCAACACCGTCAAAAACTCCGGCGCAGCCAACTACAAGCTGACGAATGAGAAGACCGGCAACAGCGAGGCCACGACGAATGCGCTCACGGAAAATTCGAAGGGCTTCATCCCGGCCACCGGCGAGAGCAACGATGTGTCCGGTGAAAACTTCGTCGAGGGCTCCGCGAACATCGCGCAGCGCCCGATCAAGCTGGAAAAGGCTGTCACGGATGCTCAGCTCTATTGGAGACTCCCGCAGTCCCAGCTCTACACCGCGCTGGTCAATATCCTCAAGGCAGAGGAAAACAGCGTTGGCCGCGGCCTTGCCAAGGGCCACACGATTGAGGACCTCGACCTGAGCTTCACGATCAAGGTCGGCAGCACCGCCTACATTGTTGCAAAGGATGGTACAGACGCAATCAACTTTGCAGCTACCGGTAATGCAACCGTGACTGCTACAGTCGGCGATACCAACTACAAGCTGGAAGGCGGCCAGTACCAGTTCGACATCGTTCTGAAGAACATCCAGATCGAAGCCACCTACACCACGAAGACCTTCACCGGCTTCACGGTCCTCATCAAGGTCCACAACGAAAATGGCACGATAACCCCGCTGAATGATGCCAAGGGTCTGAGCTACAAGATCTTCAAGAAGACCGGCAACACCATCGACAAGACGACGGCCTATGCCTCCGGCACGCTGACCTATCAGAATCGGACGGCATACGACGACAAGGGCGGTCTCTGCGGCGTCTTCACCGCGACCTACCCGCAGCTCCCCCTGCTCAACAGCGGCGAGACCTACTTCATCCAGATGTATGAGTACGGCGTCGAGCTGAAGACCAACTCCTAAGCAGACCAACGACGAAAAGGAGAGTACCACATGAAACATAAGTTGAGCATTCTTTTATCGCTTGTTCTGACTCTGTGCCTGTTCGCAGGCATCGGCAGCGTTGCATACGCTGCCGATGCCGAGGGCGGCGGCTCGCAGAATTATCCCGAGTTCGGCAATCCCACCGCCCCCGTCACTCCCAGCGCTCCCACCTACCGCGTTGTTGTGGATGACGCGCAGAAGGATCAGATCAAGCCCGACCGCAGCAGCGCTTCGGCCGGCACGACCGTGACCATCAAGATCACCGAGGGCGTCAGCGTGGACGACATTCAGGTCGTCGGCAAGGACGGCAAGACCGTCGAGCTGACCAAGGTCAACGACACGACCTACACCTTCAAGATGCCCGCCTGCGATGTGAACGTCAGCGGCGCGGTGATCGACCTCCGCCTGAATACGACGGACCACTTCGCCTACATTCAGGGCTATCCCGACGGGACCTTCCAGCCCGGCGGCAGCCTGACCCGCGCGGAGGCCGCGACCATCTTCTACCGTCTGCTGCTCGACACGAGCATGACGAAGAGCGTCAGCTTCTCCGACGTGAGATCCGGCAGTTGGTATGAGACCGCCGTGAAGACGCTCGCCTCCAAGGGCGTGCTCACCGGCTATCCCAACGGCACGTTCCAGCCGAACGCCTCCGTCACCCGCGCGGAGTTCTGCGCGATGGCGTCCCGCTTCTTCGCGCTGGAGAAGGGCACGGTGAAGTTCACCGACGTTCCCGAGACCTTCTGGGGCTACAAGTACATCGCGTCGGTCGTCGCCAAGGGCTGGCTGGCTGACAGCGAGGTCGCCTACAACCCCAACGGCGCGATCAGCCGTGCCGAGGTCGTGAGCATCGTCAACCGGATGCTCGGCCGCAGCGCGGACGCGGCGTTCCTGTCCAAGGGCGCCGACGGGCTCAAGTCCTTCACTGACGTTAAGACGGGCGACGCCTGCTATCTCGACGTCATGGAGGCCGCCAACGGTCACGACTACAGGACCGGCAGCACCGGCGAGACCTGGACGGGTCTCAAATAAGTCCACCCCATCGTTTCGAGCGGCGGTCCGTCGGACCGCCGCTCTCCTTTTTCCCGCTC
>ERZ773150.3209-NODE-3209-length-11151-cov-4.331921_pt1 | contig 11151 bp, 7 predicted proteins | sample MGYA00580845_ERZ773150 | MGnify/ENA primary metagenome ERZ773150 (study PRJEB29015, sample SAMEA2737848) | human gut metagenome | biome: human gut; feature: human-associated habitat; material: faeces | place: China | collected 2012 ...
ATTATGATTTCTCATGCTGCTACACTCTTAAATCGCCTATGAACACAAGCTCTGATAGCTTTTTCAAGGTTATCGAGCTTTGCCTTGTTGTCATTCAGCGTTGCACCCATACTGTTCACCTCGCTTTGATTTGTATTTGCAGGATATGTTTTAATCCCACGATAATATTATAGCGCGCCTACGCTGTTTGTGTCTATTCGCAGTGCGCTCAAACTTTCTGTTTCATTAGCCTTTTTCAGTTCGTCAGATTGTTATGGGGAATTTGAAAAACAGACCGAGCATTTTTTGTTTCAGAGCCTGTAACTTCATCTGCAATTCGTACAACTCTGAAAGGATAGTTTTGTTCAATGGGGAGAATTATCATTTCAGAGCTTATTTTTTTATCAAAATCATTCCCGAAAATGCTTTTTTCTCATTAGGTATATAGAGGGCAATGCAATCGAAACTTCCTGATTTTATTCGCAATGTATCTAAAATATCGCTGTTGAATTTATGCGATAAGGAGAACCGTGATGAACAAAGTGTAAACTTTTCTGAAAAACAACGCCATTTTCTCAAAAACCTCGGTTGTATAGTAGAGGGCTTTGACGATGTGACGATTACACGCACCCCTGCATATCATTTTCAGCATAAATTTTTTCTGTGCTATACTTAACGAAGCAGTCAATATTTTGGTATTAACTTATAGGAGCATATTTCATAGGACTGTCGCCCAGACTGCGCAATAACTGCGCCGTACCAGTTTACAATTTCAAGAGTGATGATATAGATAGCATCACGCTGGAGCGTGAGCGAGATACCGCCGACCGAAGCGGCGGTGAGAGATGTCGCATTCGCTCCACGAATTCGCTGACGGAGCATCGAAAGCCTGAGCAGAGAGATAAGCTCAGGCGGAAAAAATATGCGCCATAGCGCAACAAAAATAACAAGCATTGTATTTTGCGCCGCACAGCGAGCGAAAATACCAAATGCTTGTTGGGGACACCCCAAGCCCCGAAATGACCGCACAGCGGTCATAAAAAAATCGGCTTACGCCGAAATAAAGATAAAGGAGACACCACTATGGAAACCGAGAAAAAGAAGCGTGGCAGACCGCCCAAGCACAAGGCTATGGAGTTCGAGGGCATGACTTATGAGGGAGCTATCAATAATGCTCTGGACAAAGAGGTTGCTGCCGAGCTTGACGATACCCTTGCACACAAGTCCGAGGACGAGCTTTCCAACGATGAACGCAAGTACCTGAAACGCAAGAGGGAGAAGAAGTCCTACACGCTGAATGTTCGTTTCACGGAATCAGAAATGCAGGATATTCTTTTGAAGTGTGAGCAGTACGGGTACAAGAACAAAACCGAGTATATCCGTGACTGCGTTCGGGCGAGGGTTGATCTCACTCCCGACCGCACCGAGATCGCTGAAACCAACAGGCTTATGAAGCGCATCGGAGCGAACATCGACCAGATACTTATCAGACTTTACAGCACAGGCACTATCTATGCCGAGGATATTACCGAGATAAAGAAAGGGGTAAACGAGATTTGGCATACACTTCTATCCATACGATCAGGGCAACAGTCAGCGCAGCGATCGCTTACATCACAAACGGAGATAAGACCATCAACGGTTTATATGTCAGCTCTTATGCTTGCCGAGCCGACAGCGCAGGAGCAAGCGAGGACTTCCGAACAGTCCGAGGAACAGGCACAGGGCGCACACAAATCCTCGCATATCACATGATACAGAGCTTTGCCCCCGGCGAAGTTACTCCCGAACAGGCTATGCAGATCGGAGAGGAGCTTTGCGACCGTTATCTCAAGGGCGATTATCAGTATGTTATCGCCGTCCACAATGATAAAGACCACCTGCATTGCCATATCATTTTCAACAATACGAATCTGTATAACGGTCTGAGCTTTACCACCGAGCATAATCAGGGCAGAAGGACTGAAAGAGCGTGGGCAGAGCTGCGTGAGATTTCGGACGAGATATGTGCCGAACACGGTATATCTGTTATCTCCGAGCCTGAAAAGGGACATGGGGTATCTCACTTTGAGAGGGATATGCAGAAAGAGGGCAAGTCGTGGAAAGATAAACTCCGTGTCAGAATTGCAGAGGTCATGCTTTACAGCCGTGACTTCAAGGACTTTCTTGAAAAGTGCAGTGAGTGCGGTATCGAATATGTGTATAAGCCGAGCAATAAGGTTAAGCTGAAATTCAGGCTATCAGGTGACGGTCAACAGAAGTTTACAAGAGCCGACACCCTGGGCGCAGACTTCACCCCCGAACGCATAGCCGAGCAGATAGCGGAGATACAGGAAAAGCTGTCAGCGGCGAATGTCACTCCCGATATGCTTATCGAACCGCCGAAGCCTGTTGTTCCAAAGACCGAGCCGAAGCCTGAACCGTCTGCCCCGATACCACAGCCCACACTTACCGAGAGTAAAGCACCTGAAAAGAAAGAAGATCCGTGGGCAGAGATCAGGGGTATGCGTGACAGCGATAAGATGATTGCCGACCTTGAAGCTGGCGGTATCACATCGCTTGACGATCTCAGGGGCTTCTTCTGGAATTTCAAGCATCCTGATGACCACACGGACGAACTTGCCAAGCTGAGAGCTAAGATAGAGCCGATAGACAAGCTCATTGCGATGATGGAACAGCATTCTCAGAACTATGCTACATACAAGGAGTATCAGGAGCGTTCTGCTTTTACACAAAAGAGTTTCCGCAAGAAGAATGCTGCCGCTATCGACGCATTTGAAGAAGCCGACAAGTATATTGCCGAGCATATCAAGCCTTACTACATCAAAGGGAAAATGCCTAAGCAGAACGATTTGCAGGCGAAGTCCACCAAGCTGAAAGAGAAATACAATGCTCTTGTACCTGAACATAATGCTTTTCTCAGACGGCAGAGGGCGGCATCGCAGTACACCCGACAGGTGCGTAACTATCTTGATAGTCAGAGACAACAGGAGCGTAACAGACAGTATCAGGAGAGAAAACGCTCTCAGCAGAAAAAGAAAGAATATCTTGAATAACGAAAGGAAGATTTTATGAGTAAGATAGGATATATCCGTGTTTCTACGGAGCATCAGGAGACAGCACGACAGCAGGAGATAATGAGCAATTACAAGGTTGACCGCATTTTCTCCGAAAAGCTGTCAGGAGCGAACGCAGACCGCCCTCAGCTCAGGGCTATGCTTGACTATGTGCGTGAGGGAGATACTCTTTATGTGGAGAGTATCAGCCGTTTAGGACGCTCCACCAAGGACTTGCTGAATATAATCGGCACTCTCACCGACAAGGGCGTTACGCTTGTCAGCCACAAGGAGAATATCGACACTGAAACACCTACGGGGAAATTCATGTTGACCGTGTTCGCCGCCCTCTCTCAGCTTGAAAGAGAGCAACTCAAACAGCGGCAGCGCGAAGGCATCGAGATCGCCAAGGCACAGGGCAAGTACACAGGAAGGAAACCTATCCCTACCGACTGGACGAGGTTCGGGCAGCTCTATGGGGAATGGAGAGCCAAGCGCATCACGGGACGTGACTTTATGCGTAGAATGGATATGTCGGCAAATACCTTTTACCGCCGTGTGCGTGAGTATGAAATCCGTACTGGCATTACGGTCTGAACTTGTTCAGACGGACGAACTCTGTTCGAGAATAGCCGTCAGCAGAGCAGAGAAGCCCAACAGCGCCCTCATCCCTTGCGGAGCGTAAATCTAACCGTCTAAAACAACAAGCCCTCAGAAACGCTTGCAGGGCGTTTCCGAGAGCTTGCGGTTAGTGTTCAGTTCCAATAGAGTATGTACAAATATTGGCGCGCACCATAATTCCGATACAGACTTGTACGGAACGGAAAGCGAGTGTGCCATTAGGCTATGGTTTTTGAGATACATTTTTTTCTGAATCTATCAAAGTATAGATAGGATATTCCATAAAGAATTGTTGACGTTCTTCGGATAGACTATTCAGCAATTCCTTTGCTTCTTCGACTTCTCCAAGTAATATGTACGCACCAATTATTATTTCAGTATTATCTTTTGCATCAGATATGATTTTATAAAGTTCTGCTTTTTCGGCAACATTGAGAGTTCGTTCTCTCTTTATAATTTGAAGTTCATTCAATCGAAGTGTATGATTATCTATGTGCCTATCATTTTTCTTTATAATCTGAATTATGCTATGAGCTGTTTCAAGCAGATAACTTTTCTTTGACATATCATAAGCTCTTAATAACTCTAGCAGCCACAAGGTGATATGTTCAGAAGTTATGGAATTAAACTGAGCTTCTGCAAACTCCTTGATTATTTTATATTTACTAAAATTACTACAATTAACCAAATCGTCCTTTTTCAGTCCAAGTGGTAGCGGAACAATGTGCATTTTTTCTTGCTCATCTTTAATAAACAAGCGAAACATTGGCTCATAGAAATTAAATATCTGGAAAAGTCCTGTTTCTTCGTTTTTCTTTGCGCTAATAAGAATTCTTAGGTTTCCGATGTTTATAAAACCATAAGGTTGTCCTATATCAGCCAAACGTACTTCATTTCCGTTATAAGCATTAACTAACAGATTTAGCATTCTATAGTCGGTATCAGATAGGTTGTCCATATTCAATTCTTCATGAACATCGTGAAATATCAATACTTGTTTAGCTTCTTTATAGATTTCGATCTTTTTGCAAAACTCATCTCTTTTGAACTGTTCACCATCTGTTGGTTCAAACGGTAAAAAGATACCGTTTGCTGAAAAACCACGGTTTTCCATTAAGTCAAGGAAAAATTCTCCGTCTAAAATACGATCCGATAAAGTTCCTCCGAATTTAAAGTTGAAATTCATTTTGCTTTCATTGTTATATCGAGTGATAGATATGCTCTTACCTATTAGGAAACGCATACAATCTTCTTCATATTGTATATGCCAATTATTGTAATACACTGTATCGCCTATTGCAATTGATGAATTTTGTGTGCTTTGAGCGACTGATATTTTATCAAAATGATCCACAGGTATATTGAAGCCAGCCGAAGTTGTAGCGTATACATACGAATCATGATTAAACATAAACAAGATTGGATTGTCAATCGGTTTATGTGAGGTCAAGGTTATGTTTAATTCAGAAATATTCTCTTTTTTTGATAAGTCTTCGAGGGAAATAAGCTGAGCTTTACTTCTTATAGCGGCTTGTTTTTCTTTATGTGTCGCAAAGAAATTCAGTATATCCGTAATCTGCATAGGATCATCAGGAAATGGTTTGAACTCTACTGAATAGCTTTTGCACTCAGAATTGCTGTCAAGCAATGTTATCAAATCGTATGGTAAAAAGAGTTTATAGTATATTTTCTCTTTAGTTCCGTTATTATTGAAATATACAACGAAAAAGATAGCACCGCCGTCTTTTAGAAAGTTGCTTAAATCGCTTCTTTCCACGGTATACTTGATTGACGATCTCTTAATTCTGCTTTTTTCACAGCCCTTTATTTGTACAGGAATACGGCATTTGAAGTCTGATTTCTTATGCACATTCCCTGGCTTGCTGAATAAGTAGATAGCTCCGTCCCAAGTAGGCTCTTTGTCTTTACTGTTGATGTAAGGCTCAGCATAATCTGTTTTAGCGATTGCTCTTTGAACAGCAGATGTTCCAATAATCTCTGTATCCGTAAAAACACCTCTCTTAGTGAGTTATATTTCCTTATATTCCGGCATCGAATCAATCAGGTCAAGCGTTTTCAGACTCACGCTGATAACCGAGATAAGCAGATTAAAGATATACTTTTCATCACCGTATGTGTTCGGATCATCGGTAATACCGCTGTCCTTGTCGGTTTTAACACGGTAGCTCTCCATAATCCACTCGATAGCAGACCTTCCGTTGACTACATATTCATAAGCTCTTTCTGGGATATTGCTGATAGTGATGTAGTCATTGAAGATGATCGTACTCTTGTCGTTGTCCTTGCCGTCCTTCTTGAAACGCATCTTGCTTACAGAGTAGTCCTCTTTGGTAATCTTGATGTCAAGACCGAGGGCGGTAGCATCGGCAGGAGTTTCATAGTTTAGGTGCAGTTCAGCGAGCTGTCTGCCGATCTCCACATATTTCGGGAACTTTTCAAGCGTCGGTATTCTCACCATTTCCTTTGCGAGGTTATCCTCATAAGCGGATATGTAATCCTTGCTGTGCAGGACAGAATACAGGTAGTAGAAAATATCCTCTTTGGTTATCCTATCGCCGTAAATGCCCTTGAATTTGGAGAGTGCAGCGTCAGATATAGCATACCGTTTCTTGTATCCTACAGTATCTGATTCTTCCATATCGCCGAATAAGCTCATTTGTGCTTCCCCGTGTTTCTCAATCTTATCATACATATAGAGCGGAAAACATTGAGCATTATACATCAGCTGGAAGTCTTGCATACAATCACTGATGATTGTTGAAAACCCTTTCTTACTACCTGTTCCTGAGATACATATAGAAAGATTAGGCAAGGTTTCATTTGGGAAAATACTGTCCCATTTCGATGGTCTTTCGATAATATCTTTATTGTACACAAGATTCTTTTTGGTGAATGGTCTATAAAGGACAGTTTTTACACAATTACTACTATCAATCATCTTTCCTCGGCAGAAATCATTAGTTAGTCCAGCAGACCAACTTATTCTTGTCGCATCATTGCTTCGGATGTTCATTAAGAATGTTTCCGAGGCTTTCTTATCGGAAGATGAAATAATGTGCTGTTCTTGCTGTTCTTCTAACTCTCTCCAACACCTTGCAACTTCTGCATTATAGGTTGCAATCATATCATTTATCTTGCTTAATATAATCGTTTTTGAAAAACCGTAAACCCACGAATCCCTACTTGTAACAATTCCTGTTGCTATGTTGGTACTGAAAAAAGATACTGTTTCCGATTTCTTTCGATCTCCAAGTGCTATAAAAGTAGAAAACGTCTCATTTCGTTGTCCAATCCAATCGTTATTATCATTAGGAGTAATATAGTTCCACTTGATAGTGCTAATATCACCAAACTCCGAGATAATAGCAAGTTTCTGTTCTCTGGAGAGGTAATCACCAATATCGTGATAGCGTACATATCCATCTTTCTTGACGCCCTTACGCTTTACAAGGATTGTGATAGCAACAGGAGTGCGTGAGCCAGAGCCAAATATTTTACCGCCTTCTTTGCGAGAAAGTTCACCCGATGTGCGCTGATTACCTCTAAGGTTGAAAACATAGATATGGTTAAATTCCTCAACTAAGCACTCTCTGAAACCGTCAAGTGCTACACTATCAAGGTAAGAGCCATTACTTACAAAGCCAATGATACCGTTATCGCCTAATCTGTCTGTTGCCCAGCGGAAAGCCCTTATATAGCTATCATAAGCATTTCTTGTCAGTGTAGAGGTGGAACGGAATACATAGGTGCTTGCAATAGTCTGATCGAGGTGCTTGTATGTGGAGTTTTGATTATTATCATTACCTGACTTCTGTCCAACGGAATATGGTGGATTGCCGATGATTACGGTGATAGGAGATTGTAATTGCTTTTCTGCTCTTGCCGAGTTCTCAGCAAACATCTTCACAAGCTGTTCGCCGTTCTCGTCCTTAACTTGCTGTTTCTCGGTCATAGCAAAGGTATCTGTCAGCACAATACCCTCAAATTGTGTGTATTCCTCTGCTCCTATCAGATCATGAAATGTTTCTTCAATATTGATGGTAGCAATATAGTATGCCAATAGTACTATTTCATTAGCATGGATTTCATTAGTGTACTTGTAAAGCAGATTATCAATGTCAATCAGTCCGCTTCGGAGCAAACGCACGATGAAAGTACCCGTACCCGTAAACGGATCTAGAACATGAACACCCTTATCGTTGAGAGAACTGTTAAATTTTCCCCTCAGCACATAGTCCACGCTCTTGATGATGAAGTCAACGACTTCAACAGGAGTATAAACGATACCGAGTTTTGCGACCTGTTTCGGCAGAGCGTTCTTAAAAAACTGCTCATAAAGCTCGATAATGATTTTTTGTTTGCCTTCAGCATTATCAATACCCTTAGCACGTTCCTGCACACTCAGATAGAACTTGTCGAGCGTTTCCTGCTCCTTGTCGAGAGCCTTTTCGTCAAGAATTGCAAGCATATCCTGCATAATGCGTGATACGGGATTGTTTTTGACAAACTCATAGTCCTCAAACAGAGCATCGAATACAGGCTTTGTTATCATGTGCTGGGCAAGCATCTCGATTGCATCGGTTGTTTTGATAGAGGAATTTAGGTTTTGCTGTAATGCTTTCAGGAATTCCTTGAATTTGGGAGCTATCTCTGGTTTCTTTATCAGGAGCTTGATTTCCTCAATGTGCCTGTTGGCAATATCAGCTATATCCTTAGCCCAAGTCTCCCAATAGCGGCGAGAACCACACTTCTTTACGATTTTAGCATAAATGCTGTTTTTCCACTTTTCAAGATCATCGAAACTCAATTGCAGTTGACGATAGCTTTCAGAGTTACCGCTGCCCTCACCGTCACCAGTGCCTGTTACACCGATAATCTGAATATTATCGGGCTTTTTCTTGTTGAGATCAATCTTATTGATCGTGTTATTGAAACGGTCATCGTGCGCTCTTAGTGCCTGCAATACGTCCCATACGATCTTGTATCTCTTATTATCATTCAGGGCATCTTCCGGCTCCATACCCGCAGGAATGCCTATGGGGAGAATGATATATCCGTACTGCTTGCCCTCAGCTCTACGCATAACTCTGCCGACAGACTGAATAATGTCAACGATAGAGTTACGAGGATTAAGGAACATAACAGCATCGAGGGCAGGAACATCAATACCCTCAGACAGACAACGAGCGTTGGAGAGGACACGACAGCTATTGTCGGAAGTGTTCTCTTTCAGCCAATCTATGCGGTTTTTACGAACAAGAGCGTTATCTGTACCGTCAACGTGTCCGAGCTGAACAGTAACAACACTATCATCGTGACCGTTGAGCATAAGCTCATTCTGGATTTCTTCAAACATCGCCACGAACTTCTTTGAAGCCTTGATACTGCTGTTAAATGCAACGGCTCTCCGCATAGGTGTCGGATCATTGGCAAAGTAGTTTTCCTCACTCTCAAACAGCGTTCTTTTGGAAAGACCGTTCAGACAGCCGAGTATCTTAACACTATCGTCAAGTGTCAGTTCACTACTCTTATCGGTTAGAAGATTTTGAAGTCGCTTACTTACATAGCTCTCATCAACGGCAAGCACGATTACCTTATAGTCGGCAAGCAAGCCTAATGACACAGCTTTTGAAAAGCCCAAACAGTAGAACTCTTTTCCGTAAAGGCTCTCATCGTCCATAGAGCAAAGCAGAGCGCTGCCCTCTGTTGCTTTCTTCTTGCTTTCATCGCCATAGATACGAGGTGTAGCAGTCATATACAGGCGTTTATCAGCCTTAATGAAGTCATTGGAGTGTACCTTGACAAAGTTGCTCTCGTCCTCGCCAGCGAGTGTCACGCCTGTTGTGCGGTGTGCTTCATCGCAGATAATGATATTGAAGTTGATACCGCTTTTCTTCTGAAATGCAGATACTACCTCAATGGACTGATAGGTAGAAAAGAAGAAATTGAGCGTATTGTCAGAATCCTCTCCGACATAACGAGCAATCAGCTTGTTTACATCTGTTGTCGCAGGAATAACCAAGTCTGTAATGCTGTCAATATTGTCAGAGGTCTTGCTTGCCTTCGGATCGGAGCAGATAGCATACACTCTATACTTGTACTTCGATTGAGCCGACCATTCCACCAATGTTTGATTGAGCAGAGAGATAGACGGCACTAAGAACAGCACATTACCTGTTCCATTGGTGATAGCTTCGGCTATTTTAAGGGCAGTAAAGGTCTTGCCCGTACCGCAAGCCATAATCAGCTTGCCACGCTCAGACTCCTTGAAACCGTTGATTACGGCATCAATAGCTTCAATCTGGTGCGGACGCTCTTTTTTCTTTGAGCAGACTTTCATATCCTCTATCTTGTCGAGGGTAAAGCTGTCCCAATCAATTCCGGAATCTTTCAGGTCTTGCAGTCTGATACGGGTAACGGGCGGTAACTGTCCGACAATCGTTTCTTCAGCGTTAGATGACCATTTATCCGTAGTAGATACGATGATACGCTCCGAGTATCTATGCTCTACACCGTCAATATAGAAAGCCTTGCCCGAAGCGGAGAGAAATGTATCAACATCGTCCTTTGATACAGAATTATTCTCATCATAGAATTTGCACTGTATAGCACAAAATTCGTCTTTATCTCTCAGCTTTGCTACAAGATCAATGCCAATATCGTGAGTGGTAGCATAAGGAAATTCGTTCCAAAGCCACACTTCTTCATATATTTCGGAATACAGAGGACTTGTAAGAAAGTATTTCTTCATAAGTCGCTCAAATTTAGAGCCTTGATCGCTCTTGCTTTGCGACACACTACGCAAATCGAGCATAAGCTGTTCAAAGCTATCATCTATGTGCATTTATAACACCCCTTGCTATAAAGTCGTAATCATAACGATATATATAAATAATTATACCATACTAAGGCATAAAAGTCAATCAGCAGAAAACAAAAAAGATATGCTCTCCGTCAAGATTGCGGAGAGCATATCGCTGTTATCTTTGTGATTATTCCTGGATTTCCTCCATAAGTTCCACACCGTCCTTGAAACCAGCCTTGTATGCAGCTCTCATCTCGTCAGCGGCTGTTTCACTTTGCAGATCGCAGAGGTTATTGAACATGATAGTCTGCTCCTCTGTTAGTGACTTCTCAAACTGTATAGCGAGCTTGTCCCACTCATCAGAAACGGTATAGGTCTTGATTGCACCAAGTCGGCAGTTATAAATCTCATCAATCATCGTAGTACGTCCTTTCAATTCACCCTGTCTCTGTTATTTTACTCGATTATCGGTATAGGTCACTTTGAGCGTGTCCATAAATAACAGGTACAGGCTTCAAGGAGCGCACCCGTATCGCCAACTATACAGGTCTACCCGAATTGATGAGTATGTTCAAACAGGTTGCTGATATTCGTACCGCTGATACGCTGAAACTTGATGTGCCTGACTGTGAATATCAGGTGGTTCAGGTCGAAGCTACTCCTTTTCAG
>ERZ773150.3222-NODE-3222-length-11104-cov-18.088786_pt1 | contig 11104 bp, 10 predicted proteins | sample MGYA00580845_ERZ773150 | MGnify/ENA primary metagenome ERZ773150 (study PRJEB29015, sample SAMEA2737848) | human gut metagenome | biome: human gut; feature: human-associated habitat; material: faeces | place: China | collected 2012 ...
TAAAGCCCACGGCAAAGAAAATCGTGCCGATGTTGGAGTGCTTTCCCTGTGACATTTCGGGAATCAGCTCCTCCACCACCACATAGAGCATGGCGCCCGCCGCAAAGCTCAGAAAATACGGCAGCGCCGGGATCACCAGCTGCGCCGCAAGAATCGTCAGCACCGCGCCGATAGGCTCCACCACGCCGGAGAGCACGCCGCCGAGAAATGCCTTACCCTTGCTCTCGCCCTCCGCCCGGAGCGGCATGGAGATGATCGCGCCCTCGGGGAAATTCTGAATGGCGATGCCAAGGGACAGCACGAGCGCGCTTGCCGCCGTGATCTGCGCGTTCCCCGCGAGGAAGCCCGCGTACATCACACCCACCGCCATTCCCTCCGGAATATTATGCAGGGTCACTGCCAGCACCATCATGGTGGTGCGGCCGAGCCTGCTTTTCGGTCCCTCCGCCTGATTGCTGCCCATATGAAGGTGGGGAATCAGATGGTCGAGCAGTAGCAAAAACAGCACGCCGACCCAGAAGCCGATAAAGGCGGGAAGGAAAGACAGCTTGCCCATGCCCTCCGACTGCTCGATGGCGGGGATCAGCAGACTCCATATCGACGCCGCCACCATCACACCGGCGGCAAAGCCCGCAAGGGCGCGCTGCACCAAATTGCCAAGGGATCTTTTCATAAAGAACACGCAGGCTGCGCCCAGCGCTGTGCCCAAGAAAGGGATCATGATTCCAAGAAAGGTTTCCGTTTGTCTCACCGCCTTTGCGTTGCAGTATTATTTGTTTCTTCGATAGCCCGCCTCGTCCCGGTATTCGGGATGTTCCTTTAAGTATGGGTCTTTATCGCCGCAGATGGCATAGTCGCATCGGCAGCCATCCACGCAGGTAGTCGTCCGCACCAGCCTTGCGTGGAGCAGCTCCATGGACGCATAGTCCACATTGCACAGGGCAGGCATGATATCGGTAAGGCCGTGCCGGATAGCAAACTCCGCTGCCGGACACGATGTAAACTCATAATAAATAGGCTTTTTGGTTTCATAAGGCGCAACCCTCATCTCGTAATCGTGCCATTTGTCGCAGCCGCGTTTCGCCCGTACAAACGCTCTTTGCATCAGCTTCCTCCAGAACGGCTTGTTGCAGTTCACAAACCGCAACCTGCGGAAGATCGGCAGGATCAGGTTTTCCTCCATCTCCTCGATCTCGCGGAAGGATGTGACGGCTTTGCAGACTGTGTAATAGCTCATGATGGCGATGCAGTCGTAGGTGCCGCCTACGCCGTTGTGGAAGTTCCGTTTGCCGCCCAAATCGGTACGCCAGTCGGAGAGAAAGTCCACATACTGCCGCTGTACCTGTTCCCATATCGTCTCCCGCTCCGCTTCCGGGTAGTGCAGGGCGATCTTCACCCGTATCTCCTTCTTGCAGGGGCGGGAATACAGCACATGGCATTTGCGGTCAAATAGGAGCTTCTTGTCCTTCATCTGTCTGCTTCTCCCTCATTTCCGCGCTGTGATGCAGAGCCAGCTTTTCTTTTTGTGTATCCGCACCTCGTGAAAACCCGCCTGCTCCAGATACGCCTTTAACTCTACGTCCTTATAGATGGTCATGCCGCCGATGATCTCCGTCCACTTTTCGTCCCTGTCCGAGTCGCCGTTGCTCTCGTTGCAGATGAGAAATGTCCCGCCGGGCTTCAGCACTCGATAAACTTCCCGGAAGCATCGGGGCAGGTCAGGCCAGAAATAGACGGTTTCAAAGGCCGTGACCGCGTCGAACCAGTTGTCAGCAAACATCATATCCGCCACGCTGCCTTGCAGAACAGCGCAGCGTCCCTCCACGATGGCAGTCTCGTTGACCTTTTTTGATTTCTCCACGCTGACGGGCGAATAGTCGATGCCCTTGACAATGCCCTGTGGGCATTTTTTCAGCAGCCTTTTCATGTTCGCACCGCCGCCGCAGCCGCAGTCCAGCACCTTGGCGTCCGGCGCAGCATTCAGAAATTGAAGCCCCCACCGGGCCACGGCGCTGTGCCCGACATTCATCATGGCAACCATAATCTTCCCGCCAAAGCCCTCGGGCTTGCGGGTGTTTTCAAAGAATGACATATCACACCTCCGTTTTCTCACACTCGGCATAGATCATGCAATGCCTCACAGTGCCGCTAAATCTTCCCATGCGGCCTCAATCAGCTCCGGGCCGCCCGTTTTCTCGATGCGCCCCTCCTTGAGCCATGCGGCCCGGTCGCACAGGGCGCTTGCACACCGACGGTCATGGGTGACGGTGACGATGGTGCTGCCCGTGCGCGTATGCAGATGGTTCAGCGCATGGAGCAGTGTCCGAAGCCCCTCGCCGTCCTGCCCCACGGTGGGCTCGTCCAACAGCAGCAGCTCCGGCTGAGAGGCAGCCACGGCGGCAATGGACACCCGGCGCTTCTGTCCCTCGGAAAGGGAGTGGGGATGCCTCTCCGATAGATGCGCAATACCGAACAGTTCCATGATCTCCCGCGCAAAGTCCTCGCTTTTGGCGGCAAAGGCCACCTCTTGCGCAACCGTCGGCATAAAGAGCTGGCAGTTGGGGTTCTGATACACCACCCCTACCCGCCGAAACCACGCCCGGCTGCCGCGCCGCTGCCCCAAGGCGGGGTCGATAAACTGCCGGATCTCTCCCGCCGTGGGACGCGCCAAGCGGGCCATCAGCCGCAGCAGGGAGGTCTTTCCGCAGCCGTTGTCGCCAAGGAGCAAAAGCCGCTCGCCACGGAATAGGGTCAGATCAACGCCCTCTAAAATGCTGCGTCCGCCCGCGCGCCAGCCCACGCCGCGAAGCCTCATGACCGGCTCTTCCCGCCTTGCCTCTGCGGGGATAGGCTCTGCCGCCTCCGATTGCGCGGCGCAGAGCACCTCCCGGCCGGTCTGCCGCTCAAGCGTTCCGTTTCGGAGCCGCCATACCTCATGGGTAAACGGCAGGACCTGCTCCAGCCGGTGCTCCACGATCAGCACCGCGTAGCCGGACTCGGCCAGCGTCCGCAGCGACGACATGAGAAACGCCGCGCCCTTGCGGTCAAGGTTTGCCAACGGCTCGTCTAAAAGGAGAATCCTTTGCCCGGTGGCCAGGGCGGAGGCGGTGATGAGCCGCTGCTTTTGCCCGCCGGAAAGGGTGCGGGTGGCCCATTGGGGGCACAGCGCCATCCGGTCGCAGGCGTTTTCGATGCAGCCGCTGATCTTTTCCGGCGAAAAGGCGAAGTTCTCACAGCCAAAGGCCAGCTCGTCCTCCACCCGCTGGTGGATGATCTGCGCGTCGGCGTTTTGCAGCACCACGCCCGCCCTGCGGCAAATGTCGCTTATCCTCTGCCCGGAGACGTCCTCGCCGCCGACGCACACCTCGCCGGAAAGCGTCCCTTTGGTCACGTTGGGGATAACGCCCGACAGGATGGACAGCACCGTACTTTTCCCCTGACCCGAATCGCCGTACAGCAGGGCAAGACGCCCGTATTCCAGCGAAAAGGAGGCGTTTTGCAGCACCGGCTCCGGCATATCCTCGTAGCAAAAGGACACATTTTTGAACTCGATGGCTCTCACAGCAGCACCGCCCCCATGGCGCACAGCGCGCTCAGCGCCGTAAACGCCCCGTCCCTGGCCCGCAGGGACACAGGCCGGTACACGGTGTACGGCGCGGGGCCGGTGGTAAAGCCCCTAGTCTCCACGCTCAGAGCCAGCGTATCCGACAGGTTGACCAGCCGCACCATCAGCGGGATCAGAAAGGCCCGGTAGAGGATGGCGGGGTTTAGAAGTCCTCCCGCTCCACGCGTGCGCATGGCCTCCCGAGTCTGCCGCACTTCCGCCCGCAGCAGTGGAAAAAACGTGAAGGTGATGAGCATGGCAAGCGTCAACACCCGGGGCAGGCGCATACAGGAAAAGCCCCGGACAAGGCAGACGGGCGGAAGCCCCAGCCCCGGTATGGCCGCGACGCACAGCGCCAGCATCCGCGCGGCGGCGGCAGAGGTCTGGGAGGCGTCCCGGGAGATGGCGTAGGTCAGGGCGCAGAAGATGCCGCACAGAAGCGCCGCGGCGGGCAGCACCGCAAGGCAGGGGCGGAGATACCCGAACAGCGCCAGCAGCAGCCATATCCCGCCGAGAAAGAAAAATACGCTGGGGCTTTTTGCCATGGCAAGGCCAAAGGCAAAGGTGAACACCGACACGGCAATGCCCGCCATGGGGAAAAGGGGATGCTTTACATACAGTTTTTCGCTCATTTCTTCAGCACTCCCGATTTTTTCAGCTCCCTTGCGATCTTGATGCCGATCAGCGCTCCCAGCGCGGACACGGCGACGACGGCCAGCGTCATCCCCACGGCGGCAAGCGGCGCTCTGTCCGCCACCGCCGCAAGCGGGCTGTCCGCGCCCTTTATGAGACGGTTATAGAGATAGTTGAAGGGCAGCGACAGGGGCGTGTGCAGCATGGCGGCCACAAATACGGCGCCATCCTTTTCATACCCCCTGAACAGCAGCAGCACGATAAGCTCGATCAAAACGCCGTTTAAAACGCTGGAGAGGAACATGGGCGGCGACATCATCAGCTGGATCAGCCCCATCATCAGCGCCATGATCAAAAGCGAGCCGGGCTTTCGCACCTTATACAGGCCGATGGCGAAGAACACGCCGATCTGAAGCGCCGTGACCAGCTGGGAAATGCCGAAGATCAGCGGCTGCAGGCTGATCACCAGCGGCATCACCGCGCAGGTGGCCAGCGCCACCGCCGACATGATGGCGAGGAATACCACGTCCTTGATCTGAAATTTCTGCAAGTATCTGCGATTCATATTACTTGCTCCTCCATTTGTCCGTTTTCCATTTTATATACCCGGTCCGCCACCGCCATGGTAGACGCGCGGTGGGATACCAGAATGATGGTTCTGCCCTGCCTGTGCTTCAAAAGCGCCCGCAGGATCACGCCCTCGTTGATGCTGTCCACGTTGCTCGTCGGCTCGTCCAGCAGGATAAGCGGGCAGCCGGAGAGAAACGCCCGCGCCAGCCCGATGCGCTGCCGCTCGCCCATGGACAGCCGTCCGCCCAGCAGTCCGGCGGGGGTACTCAGCCCCTCGGGCAGCGCCTGCACCAGCTCCTCGGCGGAGGCCATCCGCAGCGCCGTCATCAGCTTCTCGTCCGTGGCGTCGGGCTTTGCGACGCGCAGGTTTTCGGCAATGGTAGCGTCGAACAGATAGGTGCTTTGGCTGACCATGGTGACGTTTCGGTACAGGCTCTCGGTGTTGATTTCATCAATGTCCGTGCCGTTATAGCGTATCTGACCGCCGGAGCGCTCCCAGAACCGCAGCAGCAGCTTCAGCAGCGTGGACTTTCCGCAGCCGCTTTCCCCCACGATGCCGACGATCTCGTTTTTGCGGGCGGTCATGGAAACACCCCTGAGCACCGTCTCCCCGCCGTAGGCGAAGGAGAGATTATTTACCTCCAAGCCCTCGTAGGAAAGTGCCGTGCCGTGCTCTACGGCCTCCACCTCCGGCTGCTCCTCCAGCAGACGGAGAATGCGCTCCCCGCTTGCAAAGGTCTGGTTGAGGTTTGCGGGCAGGGCGGACACGGCGATGACCGGGCCGAAGCTGCCGAACACGGCGGTCACGCCCAGCACCATGCGCCCCACGCTGAGGCTGCCGCTGTGAACGAGGAAGATCCCCACGGCCAGCACTGCCAGTACCGATAGCGACACGGCAGCCTCCGTGGTGGCGGTGGAAAGGGCCGTCTCCCGCTTGAGGGCCTTCGTCCTGCCCAGCATGGCGTCGGAGCGGCGGTCAACTTCGGCGGCCCGCGCCTCTCCGGCGTTATAGAGGACCATCTCCCGTATGCCCTTAATGCTGTCGAGAAAATACGCGCCGAAGTCCCCAAGCTCCCGCCTGTACCGCATACCGGTCTCAGCCATGCGGCAGGAGAAAAACCGAGGCAGCAGAACGCCAATGCACAGATAGGCCGCCGCCGCGATCAATGACAGATACCAGCTTGCAGCAAGGCCGGTGACCAGCATCACCGCCAATGACACAAGCACGGCGATGCAGACGGGGGAAACGGTGTGGGCGTAGAACACCTCCAGCGTTTCGATGTCCGCCGTGATCATGGTGAGAAGGCTGCCCTTCTGGCGGCTTTCCAGTTTGGCAGGACATAGTGCCCGGAGCTTGGTAAAAATTCTGTCCCGAAGCACCGCCAGCAGCCGGAAGGCGATATAGTGGTTGCCGTACTGCTCCAGATACCGCAGTCCTCCGCGCAGAACGCCGCAGCCCACGCAGAGGCCCGCGATGGCGCCGTAGGACAGGGGGATGCTCTCACCCAGCGCCTTTGCGATGCCCACCGCGCCGAAAAAAGGCACGCCCATGGCGCACAGGAAGCCAAGGCTCCCGTTCAATACCGCCAGCAGCATAACGGCGGAAAGCCTGCCGCCCAAGAGCTTCATCAGCTCCGCCGCGATTTGCACGCCGCTTCTGCGGGAAAGCTCTTTCTTCATGCCTGCGCCTCCTTTATCAGCTCCAGATAGCCCTGCTCAAGCTCCCGCTGCGCGCAGAACAGTGCGGCATAGCGTCCGCCTCGGGCCATCAGCGAGGCGTGGTCGCCCTGCTCGCAGATACGGCCGTCCTCCATGTACAAAATGCTGTCTGCCGCCGCCACGTTTGCCAGGCGGTGGGTAATGACCGTCACGCCCGCAAAGGTACTGAGGGAGCGGATAACCTCCATGATGATGCCCTCGCTCTCGGCATCGATGTTGCCGGTGGCCTCGTCGAAAATATAGATCCGCTTGGGGGTGGTGAGGTTGACGGCCAGCGCCAAGCGCTGCTTCTGCCCGCCGGAGATGTCCGCCGCGTCCTCGTTCAGCACAAAATCAAGGCCGCCCCGCTCCCGCACAAGACCGTCCAGCCGTACAAGGGCAAGCGCCCGCCACATCTCCTCCTCCGCCGCGTGCGGGTTTGCCAGAAGGAAGTTGGCGCGTATGGTGTCGTGAAAGAGAAAGGTCTCACAGCTCACATGGGCGAGGGAAGCGTAATACGCTTGCCTGTCAAGGCTTTCGACCGGCTTGCCGGCTAAAAGCACCCTGCCGGAGCCGGGGCGCAGCGCCCCGGTCAGGAGCTTTGCAGCGGTGGTCTTGCCGCAGCCGCTTTCCCCCACGATGGCGGTCATGCCCCGCTCAGGAAACACGGCGGATACGCCGTGCAGCGTCTCCCGTCTAGGTGCATAGGAAAAATGCACGTCCTCCAGCTCCAGCCGCCCGCCGCAGGGCTGTACCTTGCCCCATGCAGGCTCCGGCTCCTCCAACAGCGTCAGCATCATTCGCCCCGCGCTGACCCCGTTCATGGCCACGTGGAAGGCGCTTCCGAAGGCACGGAGCGGCAGGAAGAACTCCGCCGCCACCAGCACCAGAAACAGCGCGGCGGCAACCCCTCCGCCGTTCTGCGTTCCCGATACCGCCAGCGCCGCACCGATGCCTGCGCCGCCAAAGGCCACAAGGTCCATGATGGTCACGCTGGCCAGCTGCATGACAAGGACTTTCATAGTGATTTTCCGAAATTCCTCGGCGTTCTCGTTCATATACGCCTGCCGCCTTGCGTCCGCGCGGAAGATCTTCAGCTCCTTCAGTCCCTGCACGCTGTCTAAAAACACGTCGCCCATGGCGGTGTATTTGCCCCAGTATCTGGCGAATATGCGCTTTGCAAAGCGGGACACCGCCACGATGGACACCGGGATCAGCGGCACGCAGGCCAGCAGCACCGCCGCCACGCGCCAGTTGAGGAATACGCAGAGGCAAAAGAGCAGCAGGGGAGAGAGCATGGCGTAGAAAAACTGCGGCAGGTAGGCGGAATAGTACAGATCCAGCTGCTCGATGCCCTCCGTTGCCAGTTGGGTCAGCCCCGCCATCTTCACGGTTTTTGTCTCCCGCACACCAAGGCGCAGGAGCTTTGCGTATAGCTGCGTGCGCAGGCTTTTCTTCACGCTGCGCCCCAGTCTGTCCCGCACCGCCGCAGCGCGAATCGTGGCAAGAAAGCGTACCGCCGCGCATACCGCTCCCAGAACGAAAGGAAGCAGATAGAAGGACGCCCTTGCATCGGTAAGGAGCAGCTGAAGCCCATAGCACAGGCAGGCCGTAAAGCCGATGCTGCCGAGAGAGCCTGTGAGCATCCACGCCACGGCGCGGTAGATATATCGTTTGTCCTCGCCCAAGAGGCGCAAAAGCTGTTTATCCGGCATGGGCGTTTCTCCTTTTCCTAAGCATGGTTTCCGCCATATGGCGCAGCACCAGTATGGGGTGGCTCAGCAGCATCCGCGGCCCCGCATAGCGCATCACGGCGCGCATCTGTTGGCGCATTTCCGGCTTGTAGCAGTGGATGGGGCAGTTTGAGCAGAAGGGCTTGTTGTCCCCGTGCGGGCATCTGTCCCGCCGCTGCCTGGCGTATTCTAGCAGGGCGGCACACGCCGGGCAAAGTGCACCGCCCCTTGTCCCATGTACGCCCCGGCAATACCGGCGCACCATGAGGGTAACGGTTTCGATCTCCTTTTCCTTGTTCAAGCTCCGATTTCCTTTCTGCTCTGTATTTCGGTTAGCCATCTCTAACCGCTTGGTGGAAGAAAAGGCAGGTCGCCTGTGTGCAGTCTGCCTTGGCTTCAGTCGCATATCAACCCCGGTTATCACAACGCCGTTGTCAGCGCAGGGACCGTCAGCGGTTACTCAAGTAACTGATATGTACTGCTTCCGTCCATCATCCCTCGGGCCGATCCGATGTACGGCTCTTTTGCTCTTGCTGTTCCAGCATGTCCAGCAACTGGCTTATGCTCTTTTTCCCGAACAGCACCTTTTCGCCGTTCAGCACGAGACAGGGTACGCTCATGACATTATACGTTTCCTTCAAGGCGGGGAAGTGATTCAGATCGTATGCCTCTGCCCTGACATTAGGGTTGAGGGCGGCTATGTGCTGGGCTGCAATCACCAGCTCCGGGCACATGGTGCAGGAAAGCGAAACGAATATCTGCATATCTGTCGGTGCATCAAGAGCCCTTATTCGGCCCATAGTTTCCCCGTCAAGAGCCTGTCCCGGTCCGGCCACGTTATAAAGCCCCATGATAAAAGAAGTAAATTCGTGTCCGCCCGGTACCCCGTGGAAGGCGAGACCGGAGTCGCTGCCGTCAGAGCGCAGCACACGCACCAGCGGCACATGCTCAGCGCTTTCCGTAGATTTCCTTACTGTGAGTTTGGGTGTGAGCTGCGCAAGCTCCTCCATATAGGAGCGGAGTTCCTCTGAAATAGCCTTCTCGTCAAGGCAAAGCTCCAGCATCAGGGGATTCTGCATCCTTTCAAATACTGCCTCAAGCTGCTGCATTACCTGCTGCGGGAATATCCCCTCGGGCCGAGACTCGCCATTGGATGCCGCGTTCGTTTCTTTTATCTCAGGCTTTCGTGGGCGAAGACCGGTTTTTTCCTGCATGGCTGCGGCATACTTTTCCAGCGCAGTCGCAGCCTTTGCGCCATCGCCCACGGCGGTGACCACCTGCCGCAGCTCCTTCACGCACACGTCGCCCGCGGCGTATACGCCCTCAAGGTTCGTCCGCTGCGAGCCGTCCGTAACGATATAGCCTCTCGGGTCAGTCTCAATCTTGTCCCGGATCAAGGCCGTTTCCGGCTCGTAGCCTGCAAACACAAACACGCCGAAGGTATCCCCATGCGGTGCGAAAACCGCTTCCTCTCCGGTTCTCAAATCTCTGTATCGCAGGCTCCGCAGTGCCGTATCGCCCGTGGCCTCCACCACTGCGGTATGGGAGAGGACAGTGATCTTCGGATGCTCTTTGGCGGCGCGCGACACAGCCTCGGCGCAGGTGAAGTCCTCGCCGCGAATCAGTACGGTGACGTGCTTTGCGTAGCGTGTCAGGAAAACGCTCTCCTCCGCCGCGGCAAAGCCGCCGCCTATGACAAAAACCTCCTTGCCGGTAAAAAACTCGCCGTCGCAGGTGGCGCAGTAGGCTATGCCCCGTCCGCGGAACTCCGCCTCGCCGGGAAAGCCTATCATACGCGGATGGGCGCCCGTGGCCAGAAGCACGCCAAAGCAGCGGTATTCTCCGCGCCCGGTCTTCACGGTCTTGACGTCCCCATCCAGTTCAAAAGCCGTGACCTCGGCCAGCAGGAACTCTGCACCGAAGCCCTCTGCCTGCTGCCTCATTGTGTCCGTCAATTCTCTGCCGCTGGTTTTTGCTACGCCGGGATAGTTCACAATCTCATTCGTGATAGTGATCTGGCCGCCGAAATGCTCCTTCTCTACCACCAACACGCGATAGCGTGCCCTGGCAAGATAAAGGGCCGCCGTAAGTCCGGCCGGCCCTCCACCTATCACGATTACATCATAGAGCTGTCCCATCTCCATTACAGCATACCCACAAGGTCAAGGCTTGGCTTGAGGGTCTCGGCTCCGGGCTGCCACTTGGCGGGGCAGACCTGGTCGCCGTGCTCTGCCACAAACTGGCTGGCCTGAAGCCTGCGGAGAAGCTCGTCGGCATTGCGGCCCACATTTCCTGCGTTGACTTCGTATACTACGATCTTGCCCTCCGGGTTCACAATGAAGCTTCCGCGCTCTGCAAGGCCGTTTTCCTCGATATACACCTCAAAGTCGCGGCTCAGCGCATGTGTGGGGTCGGCCAGCATGGGATAAGTGATCTTACTGATACGCTCAGAGTGGTCGTGCCACGCCTTATGCACGAAATGTGTGTCGGTGGATACGGAATAAACCTCGCAGCCGGACGCCTTAAACTCGGCGTATTTGTTCTGCAAATCCTCAAGCTCGGTGGGGCAGACAAAGGTAAAGTCTGCGGGGTAGAAGAAGAACAGGCTCCACTTGCCCAGCACATCCTGCTTGGTCACGGTCCGAAACTCTCCGTTCTGATATGCCTGTGCGGAAAAATCGCTGATTTCTTTGTTAATAAGTGACATGGTTTGATCTCCTTTTCTTTTTAATTGGTTTGATTGCTGAATCGGGGGACGGCGTCATTCCATTGTCATGGAGGGTGCGGTGTAGACCCGTGCCTTCAGCTCGTTGTTGAGCATATACAGCCCCTTGCTGTCTCCGCCGAACAGCTCCATCTTGGTGAT
>ERZ773150.3224-NODE-3224-length-11098-cov-17.341483_pt1 | contig 11098 bp, 12 predicted proteins | sample MGYA00580845_ERZ773150 | MGnify/ENA primary metagenome ERZ773150 (study PRJEB29015, sample SAMEA2737848) | human gut metagenome | biome: human gut; feature: human-associated habitat; material: faeces | place: China | collected 2012 ...
ATATGGATATTTTTTAGAAAAGAGTCCTGCGATTGAACTCTTTGAAGATTGAAAATATACCTATTCATACTGGGATAAATATGCTATACTCATCTAGTATTGAAGTGTTTGACACGGCAGTACATGTCTTAAAATAAAAAGACGTATTTTAAGGCGAATGACATCTTTTAGACGCACAAAAGTCAAAAAAACGTCCAAGAGTGACCAAGTATATAGAATCCGGGAAAGCCTATTTTCCAAGGGTTTGCAAGGATATACAAGAGTTAGCTTAGCAATCAAAAAAATTCCCGACAATGAAGTCATTAGACGCTGACAAGAAGGCTTCTAAGACTTCCGAAGCAGCTCCTGCAGCGGCAGAAAAGGTCGCTGAGAAGATTGATTTCTCTAATGTAAAGATTGAACCTTTATTTGAGGAAGAAGTAGACTTTGATACATTCAGCAAGTCAGATTTCAGAGCTGTTAAGGTAAAAGAGTGTGTAGCAGTTCCTAAGTCAAAGAAATTATTACAGTTTACTTTAGATGACGGAACAGGCACAGACCGCACTATTTTAAGCGGAATCCACGCTTATTATGAGCCAGAAGAGCTTGTTGGAAAGACACTTATTGCCATCACAAATCTTCCACCTAGAAAGATGATGGGAATTGAATCTTGTGGTATGTTACTTTCAGCAGTAAACAATCTTAAGGATTCAGAGGATGAAGAACTTCATCTTCTTATGGTTGATAACCACATTCCAGCAGGTGCAAAGCTGTACTAAAAACGAGATGTACCTTATTGGCGGAAATTTGTAAAATTACAAAAATACGCCAATTTTACGCCAAACGATGTAGAGTTTGATGTAAGAGAATAATATAATAATGTTGAATCAGACGATATGACATAGAAGCCCCATTGGATAGAGAAATCTGTCTGATGGGGTTTTATTGTATATGGAGGTGCTAAAAAAGTGAGAAGAAATATTTTTGATATACTTGAAGAAGAAATGAATTTAGAATATGAGATTGAAACGATAGTGAATCTTTTTAATGAAGCAAGGATTTATGGTTTCAATATTAATTATAGTATTGAAGATTATTTCGACCAAGAATGTATACATTTGTGGAAAAATAGAAAATATGTTACATCAAGTAAACAGATGAGAGAAAGATTAGGAATAACAAATGAAGATATAAAAGAAGGGTTGGATGATAAAAAAATTTTGGTATTATTAGAGTACATTCTTAATGTAATGGCAGTGTGCAATGCATATATGCCTGAGGATTCAGAATGGAGCAAAGAATTCGAGATGTTGTATCAGAATGTGGTAAATGTGGTGAATAGTCTTAATTATGAGATAAAAGTATTTGAGAAAGAAGAAAGGACTATTTTGGTTGAAAAGAGCGCAGCAGCTACGGCTGTTGCTGAAATTATGGATGAAGAGACGGCATATCCTGTTATTGAATATAATCATTATTTGTTAAAAGGTGATTTGTCGCGTAAGAAACAAATTCTAAAATTGTTAGCAGATAAGTTTGAGGGGAAAAAGAAACAGATTAAATCAATCAATAATTCATTGGCAAGTGAAATAGGTTGCTTATTGAATAAACTGAATATTCGTCACAATAATGTAGAGGGGGAAAAGGCTGAGGTTTTCACACAACAATTATCACCAGAAGAGTTGGAAGAATGGTATGACGATACATATCAGCTATTATTATTAGCTTTCTTAGAAGAGGATAATATGAAAAGAAGGCAAAAGGTTAAAGATTTGCAAAGACAATTATAAAAAATATGTTATAAGATTTCAGATTGTATAGCGATATCTCATAATTTGGTTTTTCATTAGTGGAGAAAATTGGATTGGAAATAATAGATTTATAAAAGTTGCATAAAAATTTTCAATATGTTAAAAAAGGAGAAATTGATAATGCAGAATTATGATGGTCAATTTGAACTAAATGGACAGGAATATTTTTATAGAGCAAAGGATGACAGTGGAAGTTCAAAAATTACGAGGGTTAACAATGAAGAACATCATTACCGAATGGTTGAAATAACTAATAAGGAAACTGGGGATTATGATGCTATGATGATTAGTACAGGAGATTCATTTACTATGTTTCCTGATATGGTTAAGAATCAGTATGAGAAGTATCTTAATTCAAAATAAAATATTTAGATGAATAGAAGGTTGAAATATACCTTCTTTTTTTATACCCATTTTTTAAGGAGGTGGTGCCAAAAAGTATACAAAAATACTGGGACGTTTCGTAAAGGGATGTCCATACATTTAGGGACTGTTTACCAGTCCTTTTTTAGTAGTTTCAAAAAGTACACATTTTAAGACTAAGGAAAGGAGCGTTAATCATGAAGAGATATGGTTATCACAGAACAAGTACAAGAGAGCAGCATTTAGACAGAGGTATTAAGGAGATTACAGCATACTGTGAGCAGAATGGTTTGGAGCTGGAAAAGATTTTTTCAGACCAGCAGACAGGCAAGAACTTTAATCGTCCGAGGTATCAGGTATTGAAAGAGGATGTATTAAGAGCTGGTGACGAGCTAATTATTACTGAGGTTGATAGACTTGGTAGAAATAAGCAGGAGACATTAAAAGAGTTGCAGTATTACAGGGATAATGGTATTCGTGTAAAAATACTGGAGCTTCCTACTACACTTATGGATTTATCGAAGCTTGATAATGCTATGGCTAGGATGCTGATGGAAACCATCAATAATATGCTGATTGAGTTATATGCTGCTATGGCACAGGCAGAGATTGAGAAGAAAGAGAAACGCCAGCGTGAGGGTATTGATGCTAAGAAGAATCGAGGAGAGTGGGATGATTATGGTCGGCCTGCGATAATGTCACAAAAAGAATTTTCAGAGCATTATGAAAAAGTGTTGTCGGGAGAACTTCGCCCATTTGAATTGATGAAGCAACTTGGTATGAGTAAGAGTACCTTTTATAGGTATGTAAAAGAGTACATTGATTAATAGGAAAAAGTGTTGATGGTATTAGGAGATGGTAAGAAGTATGCAATCAATTGATGAAAAAGATATTAAATTGATGTTGGTGAGAGTTGCAGTATGATATAATTACTATATTAGCTAGAGGTGTTTGGTAAGTTTTGTGTATATGCAAGGAGGTGTCGAATGAGAGAACAGTTGTTATTACTTATAAGGATATCCAAGCCTGAATACAATAAGAGTTTATATGATGAATATAAGCTATATATGAATAGGCAAATGTCTTTTAATGGTTCAGGATTAACAGAGGGACAATATGATAAGTATGAGGGAGCAATAACAAATATTCCATGTAAGATTTTATATTCTACAGACGAGAAAAAAAGCTGGCATTTGCTAGGAGAAACTTCGTTAATGCATAAAAATAATAATGCATATATTTATTGCATGTATGGTCTTAAGTATGATGAAAAGCATTATGATGCAGAAAATAATAAATATTATTATGTGATTCCATGGGAATATATAGAACCTTTATGGCAAGGTGAAGGTACTGAATTAATGGTTGTAAAAAATACACATGTCTTTATTGAAAAGTTTGAAAAGGCTGCTAAGGAAGCAAAACTTTTATATGCTTATGGGAAAGTTCATTACGATTTAGATGAAAAATTGTCAGATATAGAATACTATGATTTAGCTATGAAAGATTGCTTTGAATCAGTATTTCATAAGATAAAAGAAGGATATGAAATACAAAATGAAGTTAGATTTGCTTTAATTTGCCCAGACAAACCAGACCATATGGAATTAATGTTAGAAAATGACAAAAAACTGCAATTTACATTGATACCCTTGGAGTTTGGGAAAAATATATTGGTTGAGTTGTCCGATTTAGAATTTGATGACAAAATAAAACTTCCAGTGAGATTTTCGGCAGAAATAAAATATTATGAATCGGAATAGAAGAAAGATATATACAGAAAGGTTTAATGCATATTTAAAAAAACTTGCTATTGTTCCGATATGAGATGTATAATACATAACATATCCTATTAAAGAGGTATTTATTATGGAATATTTAACAACAGTAGAAATGTCAGAGAAATGGAATATTACATCACGAAGAATAGGGGCCCTTTGCGCTAAAGGTCGTGTAGAAGGAGTAATAAAGAAAGGTAAGACATGGTTAATACCAGCGGATGCAACGAAGCCAGCAGACGCAAGAAAAAAGAACATAAAAGGAGCAAATGATGGCAAATAGAACCGACTACATAGCAATTATCAAATCTGATGAATACAAGAACAAATTAAAAAAAATGGCACAAGATATAAAAAATGCTTCAAAAGTTGCTCCAAATGAGGCAACAATTGAAAGTAGATTTGACTGTGAATTGTTTTCCTTTTTTAAAGATATGTTCGAACCATTGGGATTTATATATAATCCTATAAAAGAAAAATCAATTAATACAGCAAGACATATATCTAAAGGAAGGGCAGACACGGCAATTGCTAGCTTAGTAATTGAATTTAAACAACCCTCAACTTTATCTAACAAAATGAATAAGGCTAAGGCTATTAGTCAAATAAGTGACTATCTTTTGGGATTAAAATCTGAAGATAATGAGATTGTTGAAGGATATGTTACAAATGGAGTGGAAGGTTGTTTTGTTACACTTGTTAATGGAGAAATACATGAAGAAGATTTCATAGAAATTAATGAATTTGCATTAGATAGAATTATTCAAAATATTCTTTCATTAAAGTTACTTGCCTTTAACGCAAGTAATTTGGTAGATAGTTTTTGTAATCCTCCTGAAAATAATGGAGTCGCTTATGAATTAGTAAGATGTTTATATAATGTTTTGATTGAAAACATAAAGCCTAAAACAAAAATGCTGTTCATTGAATGGAAACAATTATTCAATTTGGCACATGACGACATATCAAAGCAACAAGCAATTATTGATAGAAAAAAATCATTGGAAGAATTGTTGGGTCATAAATTTTCAGATAGAGATGACGAGTATCTATCTTTATACGCACTTCAAACAGCTTATGCCATTATTGTTAAAGCAATAGCTTTTAAGGTTGTTAGTCAGGTTCGATTTAATAAGTCATTAATATCTTTCGGTGAATCAATTAATCAGGATTCAGAAGCTTTGAGAATTCAGTTTTCAAGACTGGAAGATGGAGCAATTTTTAGAGATTATGGGATGACAAATCTTTTAGAAGGAGATTTTTTCTCCTGGTATTGCGCAGAAAATCAGTGGAATGAATCAATAGCTAAATGCATAAAAAATATATTTGAGATATTGAGCAGGTATTCGGAAAAAGCTGTTTTAAATAATACACATAAGTCACAAGATTTCTTTAAAAGATTATATGAAGCAATGGTTCCAGCTGCTGTACGCCATTCGCTTGGTGAATATTATACTCGAAAATGGTTAGCAGAAAATGTTGTTGATGAGGCTATAGTATTAACAAATGTCAAAGAATGGAAAGGGTTAGACCCATGTTGTGGAAGCGGAACATTTCTTAATGTTATGATAGACAGGATTTTGTCAGAAGTAAAAGATTTGTCAAGAAAAGAGCAATTGAAAGAAGTTTTATCTAGAGTTAAGGGAATAGATTTAAATCCAATTACTGTTTTAACTGCAAGGGTAAATTATTTTTTGAATATATCACATTTATTAGAAGATAATACACCAATTGATATACCTGTATATTTAGGAGATTCGTCATATGTTCCAGAGACAATTAAGTATGATGGGATAGAATGCTTGGATTATGTCATTACAACAACAAAAAAACCTATAGAAATTACTGTGCCAAAGAGCATAGTTGATGATACATCAAAATTGGCTCAGGAAATGATTGTTGTTGAAAGACAAGTAAAAAATCTGAATGTTGATAGAGTAATTGATACGTTTAGAAAGTTAATAAAAAAATCCGATTTAACAGAGAAAACAGAAGCAAAATTAAATGAGTTGGCTGAAAATTTGATTGGTCTTGAAAAGAAAAATTGGAATGGAATTTGGGCTAGAATATTAGCTAATTATTTATCTACAGCTAATCTAGGAAAATTTGATATTATTGTTGGAAATCCTCCATGGGTAGATTGGAAGAGTTTGCCATCTGGATATAGGGATAGGATAAAGGGATTGTGTATTTCAAGACATCTGTTTTCTGGAGATAGATTGACTGGTGGAATTAATTTGAATATTTGTGCTTTAATTGCTAATGTTTCAGCACAAAACTGGCTAAAGAAGGATGGTATATTGGGCTTTTTGATGCCAGAACCATTAGTGTTCCAGCCATCATATGAAGGGTTTAGAGATTTTTATTTAGATGATGGAAGTAGATTGTATTTTTGTAAATTTTCTAATTGGACTAAAGCTGGTCATCCATTTAAGCCTGTAACGCAAAAATTTTTATCGTTTTATCTTTCATCTAAAGAAGTAAATTATGTAGATGGAGTTCCTACAGATTGGTATATAAAGAAACGAGGAAAAATTATTGATGGCTTAGAGGAACTAAATATAAATGAGTATTATGACAAGGCTCATAAATATTTAGCAACATGTAATGAAAATAAGAATTTTTTTACTTCTATTGAGAGAAAAGAGGATGCAAGAGCTTTTCTAAAATTAGCGGGAAGTACTACGTACATTGGAAGAGAAGGAATAGAATTTTATCCACAAGAGTTAATGGTGTTCGAATTATCTTCTTTGCCAGGAACTAGTGAGTGTACTTGTTTACGTAATATGCAAAATTCAAAGTCAAAATATAAAATGCCAGTAACAGATATTCTGTTAGAAACTAAGTATCTTCATCCGATGATAAAGGGAAAAGATGTAACGCCATTTCATGTAGAGTGGAATAATTATATTGTACCATTCCCATATGAAGTTGAAAATCCGAGAGTGCCAATAGAAATGGGGAGATTATCAACACTCGCTCCTAAATTGGCAGAGTATTATAACAAGAATAAAAAAATGATATTAGCTCAAACAGAATACAATGAAAAAATCATTGGAAATAGAGATGCTGATTTTTATGCATTAGCAAGAGTTGGTGAATACAGTTATGCAACAAATTATGTGGTTTTTAGAGATAATACAAAATGGGCGGCTGCGGTCATTTCAGAAGTAAATACCCAATGGGGAGGCGTTAAGAGGCCGCTTTTTCAGAATCATGCAGTATCAATTTGTGAAGATGAAGACGGCAATTTTATTACGTTAGATGAGGCTCATTACATATGTGGAATATTAAATTCAAATTATGTATACGAATATATGATGAATTCATCTGATTCAAGGTCATTCCCTATTAGACCGAGGGTTAAAATTCCTAAATATGATAAAACGAATAAGGGACATAAGGAGATTTCTGATTTGAGTAAGCTGGCACATGAAAGATATCAAAATCAAATGGAAATTTCTAAAATCAAGTCACAAATAGACTTGCTGTACATGCAGATTTTGTAATTGTTACTATATGTTTTCATAAGAGTCCGAATGGTGAAAGTTATGCTGTTCGGGCTTTTATTGATGTTATTGAAAATGTAACATCATGTTACAGTCGCCAGTATAGGCAAAATAAGTATATATATTTTTGGAACTAAGCACGTATTAAACCTTAAAAGCAATTCTTAGTTCGGAACCCCACCCCTCTATATAAGGGATATCTAAGACATCAGGAGAAATCTTGGTGTCTTTTTTTATTTGACCTGAGCATATTGTCGTTAAAATGCTCTATTATTATGCCCTTATGAGGCAGGAAAGGAGATGAGTAACATGCATGATATGTGGAACAAGCTCTTTGACAAGGTTATATTATATGAGCCTGACTGTATCAATGTTGGGAGAATGCTTGATGAAGAAGTCAATGCAATCGTAGAACCATTAAAGGAATCCATGGCATCAAGTAAAGAATATTTGGAATTTGTATTAGAGCAGTTACAATGGCACACGAAGCGTCACATCATATCTTGAGTAAGATGTATGCAATGCCGAGTGAATATTGATTTTTATGTAAAAAGCGGATTCAGACAGGCGAGTGAGTTTAGCATCCGCTATCATGGATTGCCGGAAGGCGAGGATGCATCTTTCTTTCTGTGCAAAGAACTGATACCGGGATATCTTAATGGAATTACAGGAGAGTATGCACCTCCGGCAGACGAATTATTTAGCAAACTTCATCAAATCTTTATTTTTCCCTGATAGATTATATTTCAGTAAGAAATGAAATATAGAAGGAAGGATAGTAAAGATGGAAATGATGTTACAGACACAAAATCTATGTAAATATTTTAGAAAACAGAAAGCGGTAAATAATGTTTCACTTAATATCGAAAAGGGACAGATTTATGGACTGCTTGGACCGAATGGCGCTGGTAAATCTACCACATTGAAAATGTTGACCGGTATGATGAAACCAACTGCAGGAAAGATTTACTTTGATGGAAAACTTTTGGATAGGAAAGATTTATCAAAAATAGGAGCGTTAATTGAAAATCCGCCTATTTATGAAAATCTTTCCGCCAGAGAGAATTTGAAGGTAAGACAATTATTGCTTGGTACAGATGAAAACAGAATTGATGAGGTCTTGCAGATTGTATCACTTACAAACACCGGAAAGAAGAAAGCAGGACAGTTTTCTTTGGGGATGAAGCAAAGACTAGGCATTGCAATGGCATTGCTTGGAGAACCGGAACTTTTGATATTGGATGAACCTACGAATGGATTAGATCCAATAGGCATCGAGGAATTACGAGAGCTGATCCGGTCTTTTCCGGAACAGGGAATCACTGTAATTCTCTCCAGTCATATTCTCTCAGAGGTACAGTTACTTGCAGATAAAGTCGGGATTATTTCAGGTGGAATCTTAGGATACGAAGGAGCATTAAAGCAGGGAGATAATCTTGAAGATTTGTTTATGAATGTGGTAAGAAAAAACCAGAAAGCAGGTGAAATCCATGGTTAATATTATAAAAGCAGAACATCAAAAAGCCAAAAGAACCATGCGAAAAAAGTTTATCTGGGGATTTCCTCTTCTTACATTTGTCATGGCATTTATATTTACTCTTGGGATGACAAATGCTTATGCAGAAAGTGTTTGGAACTGGTGGTATACACTTTTGCTGCCGGGGATGATTGCTCTATTTTGTTATCTTTCTGTGGCGCAGGAGAAAAAGATAAAATACTATCATTTAATGACTATTCCCACAGACAGAAGAAAATTGTTGCTGGGGAAAATTATTTATATTGGGTACATGATTTTGTTTTCTAATGTGATTGTGTTTGCAGGAGCAACGCTTGGAGGCTTTCTTCTAACGACACATGTTCCAGTTGGAGGAGCGTTGATTGCAGTATTGTTTCTGACGGTTTCTGAGTTATGGGAGATTCCGGTAGCTTTATTTTTAAGTGAACGATTTGGAATGATTGTAAACCTGTTCGTCTGCCTGTTTATTACCGTCAGCGGTGTGGTAATATCACAAACCAGAATCTGGTATGTACTTGTTTCTGCAATCCCTATGCGAATGATGTGCCCGTTGCTTCATGTTTTACCAAATGGACTTGCCGCAGAAGCAGGGAATCCTCTTTTGGATACGGGAGTCATTGTTCCGGGAATGTGTCTCTCAATCATCTGGTTTGTTTTTGTAACGGTTCTGTTTTTGAAATGGTTTGAGAGAAGAGAGGTGAAATAAGATGATTGGAAGATCTCTTAATGCAGACTTGCGAAAGATGAAAGGAACATCTGTGATTCTGGCACACTTACTGATTCCGATTATAACCAGCGTTATATTTTTAATATATTACTTTTTTTCACCATGGAATGAAAATATGAAAGTGATTGCATTTTATCAGGCAATAGGAGCAGGACTTCCGGTACTTATTGGAATTTTTACAGCAAGTGTGATGGAACAGGAACAAAATGCAGGTGATTTTCAAAATCTGTTGTCTTTACCGGATAAACCTGCAGCATTTTTATCGAAACTGTTGATGCTACTGGTTTTGTGTCTGTGCTCTATCCTATTGACAGCAATCATATTCGGAATTGGATTTGGAAGAATCGCATCAAGCGATATCGAAATCATGAAAGGATGTATATTTGCAGCATTGCTGCTGTGGGGAAGCAGTGTTCCACTTTATCTGTGGCAGCTGATTCTGGCTTTTCAGTTTGGAAAAGGGGTATCCATTGGAGCAGGGATTATATCAGGACTAATTAGTGCATTGATGCTTACCGGACTTGGAGATTATGTGTGGAAATATGTATTTGTCTGCTGGACGGGTAGAGTACCATATACTTATCTGCAATCTGTATTGGGAGAAACTAGTGTAGGTGAATGGTTGTCATTCATACCAGGTTGCTTAATATTTACAGGGATTAGTATGGTATACTATTTTTGGTGGGTAAACCACTGGGAAGGAAACAGAATATCGGAATAGAATCGAGGGAAACTATGGCAAAAATACTGGCAGTTGATGATGAACCGGCAATTTTGGAAATGATAGAAAGCATTTTGAATAAGGATGGACATCTGGTTACCAAAGTAAGTAATCCACTAAAAATTAATATGGAAGAATTACATCGTTATGACCTGATTTTACTGGACATTATGATGCCTGGAATTGATGGCTTCGAATTATGCAAAAGAATCAGGGCACTTGTGGATTGTCCGATTTTGTTTCTTACGGCAAAAACGGAGGAAAACAGTCTGGTAAACGGACTTTCTTTAGGAGCAGATGATTATATTTCAAAGCCATTTGGAGTGATGGAACTTCGGGCAAGGATCAATGCACATCTTAGAAGAGAGCACAGGGAACATTCTGTCCGGATGGTTTTGGGGAGGGTCTGTATTCAAATATCTCAAAAGAAACTATTGGTTGATGATAAGGAACTTCCTCTTACGAAAGCGGAGTACGAAATCTGTGAATTTCTGGCTAAAAACAGAGGACAGGTTTTCTCGAAGGAACAGATATTGGAAGCGGTCTTTGGCTTTGACAATGAGAGTAATGACAGTACCATTATCACGCATATCAAAAATATAAGAGCAAAATTTGCGGATTATGATTATACACCGATAAAAACAGTCTGGGGGATTGGATATAAATGGGAAGAGTAAAGAGAAGCAATGCACTCAGC